>Ga0181573_10002246_pt1 | contig 18134 bp, 13 predicted proteins | sample 101ome_25_FD_148643 | JGI IMG/M metagenome (GOLD analysis project Ga0181573, IMG submission 148643) | Coastal salt marsh microbial communities from the Groves Creek Marsh, Skidaway Island, Georgia - 101409BT metaG (spades assembly) | ecosystem: Environmental > Aquatic > Marine > Intertidal zone... | reverse complement strand
AATCAGGCCCCACGACCCCGAAGATCGGGTTCTGGTTCGCGAACTCGAAACACGATCCCACCGCGGCGATGGTCACGATGCACGAGAACAGCAGGTAGACGCCAAACGGCAAGTCCTCGTTCTGCGAGTCGAGCTCCCGCTGCTTCTCCCGCTTGACCCACACCGGCTCGTCCTCCACCGTCGTGGTGGTCTCGACCTTGGCCTCCCCCTCAACCTTCCCCTCAACCTTCCCCTCCTCTCCCTCAGACGCCCGCACACGCAGAAGAGACTGCCGCTGCTGCCGCGGCAGAGCCACGTGTCTGCCTTCCGTCGCGCCAGCCAACTTCATCGCACGCGTACCACATGCACGCATCGTACTACGTACTACTACTATCGTTCTATTCGGATTCGGACGAATGATATTGGACGACGACGAATGAAATTGTGAGGCAATGAACAGTGAGCTCATGAGCTGATCAGCTCGAACGGAATCTCAAAGAAAACACACGCTCTCGTCGAAGTCAGTGCTGCATTGGCGTGCATTTACCGAACACAGTCGTAGTAGACGATCTTAGAAGTAGTAGACTCTGCGACGATGACATCGCGGGCAATCGCGGCCCATAGCGGGCGAGTGTCGGGACACGCGAGAACAAGAAGCACAATTCGTCCGAGTCGTGCGAGTCGTCCAGCTCGCCTTGTCGCGCTCTCCTCTTCCCGTCCCCATACGTGCACCGACGGGGAGGAATCGCGGCCGCTCGAGTCGTGGATCGAGTCGATCAAGTCCTCGTCGTCGTTGGCCCTGGCGGTTCCCTTCGTGGCGCTGCCGCTGGCCCCGTTCGGGTCTCTCTCGCACACCCTCTCCCAGTCCCTCTCGGAGCTGACGAGCAATTACGTCTTTGCGTGCGGGTTCGTGGGTTGGTTCGTGGCGCAGGCGGCGAAGATATTCACAAAGTGGTACAAGACCAAGGTGTTTGACCCAACCGCATTCTTCGACTCGGGGGGGATGCCGTCGTCGCACTCCTCGCTGTGCGCGGCGATGACGACGGCTGTGGCGATCCACCACGGCCTCTCGTCGAGTTTGTTCGCGGCGTGCACGTGCTTTACGGTGATCGTCATGTACGATGCGATGGGTGTGCGGCGACATGCGGGACTGCAGGCGCAGGTGTTGAACGCGGTGGTCAATAGCGTGCTGGAGGACCATCCAACGGTGAGCGGGAGGAAGCTGAAGGAAGTGCTGGGGCATACGCCCCGGCAAGTACTGATGGGCGGTTTGCTCGGGGTGTGCATCGGGCTGCTGTTTCCTCATTAGCGCGGTGGGGTTGTACGATTTTGGATTCAAGAACAATGTACATGTACATGTAACCATCGCCATATTCATGTAATCATCATAACCATCGTCATCGGGTATCGGGTTTTGATCGGAAGCTGACGTCGGAGCCGCCTTCGGCGCAGATGCTCGCCTCCTCCACGCTTTCCTGGTGGGTTCGCATGAGCCAGTCCACGGCTGGGCTGGAGGACGGGACAACGTCCAGGAAGAACATCAGGACCAGGAGGACGAGTGTGGAGATGAGGAGCGCCAACGTGCCCAACATGGCGTAGAACGTGACACGAACGCAAAGAGCATGCGTACGCCGACGCTGAACTGAAAGTTCATCCGCTGTATCAATACAACTGTGACTGCAAGCGTCGGAGCGTGCGAGTGAGCTTCGGGGCGTGCGAGTGACCGTCCGACCGACGTACATACCTTCTCTGAACGGTATCTTCCTGTTGGCGTTCTCCGGCACAACCTTGACGAGGAACCCGAGATGGACCGCCATCCGAGCCGACTGGACGAACAACAACAGACTCATGAAGAGTACCGCCAGCGCCAGCGAGATTTTCACCGGCACGCTGATAAACGAGTCACCGTGCGTGATTGGGTCGGTGGCCTCGTACTCTTCGATCTGAGCAATGCTCGAAGGCGAGGTCAGGACGTTCAGCGTGTGAACGATAAGGGCCGAGTCCGCGGCGGCGAACCAAGCCACGGAAATCAGCAGGTTACGGAAGGTGTGAATGGCAAGAATCGATTCGGACGATGAGTTCATCACCCGGTCAGCCCAGACGCTTCGAGCCTTCTTGCCCGTGGACCAGAGCAACCCCGCCGACTTGTAGACGTGAAAGATGTCGGGGGTGTGTCGCGACAAGCTGCCAGAGAAGTAGTACAGCCCATTGTAGAGGACGAACAGCGACACGCACAGGACGAAGATCGCCACGTCGGCAGCCTCGGCCGAGTTCATTTTCGCTCGAATGCAAGTGGCCAGCGGTTTGACGCCGAGGCGCTTGTACCGTCCCTTCGGATGCCTGAGGGTCTGTCTGAAGGTTCCAAAGATATGCCGCACGGTGTCTGAAATGGCTTGAAACGCGAGTTATGCCAATTGGCTTCTACCAAGAAAAGAATTTGAAAGCAGTTCCCTGATTCGCCTGTCTCGGAATCCGCTCAGCTTCACCCGGCGCATAGCGCATACCCCGTGTACACTACGAAAAATAGGAGGAGAGCGCGGGGATCTCAGCGTGCACAGAGAACGCGCATGGCTGAACCCGACACAGTCTTTGCGCGCTTCTGGAGGGAGCACACGCATGGGTCGCTCACGGTGGACGTGGCCAGAAACCACGTGCTCGACGATGCGTTCGACCAGAGCGCGACCGAGTCACTCGAGGTCAAGCTAGACCCTTCGAATCCGTTTCGGGCCTCCGGAACGGCACCTCCGGCCCGTTTTTCTTCTTCCGGCGTCCGCTTCAAGGTCATGCGGCACGTCACACTCGGCCCAACACGACTGCAGACCGTCCACGGGAGGGAGGAGAATCTCCGCGCCATAGACATCGCCGCCGGCGTCTCGTTCGAACTCGACGATGCTTCGTTCAGACCGAAGGCGCGGGTCAGGATTCTTCGGATAGTGTCGCTCGGCCTGTTTCCGTGCGCCCACGTCAAGGTCCAGCGACGGATCCCGATCGCCAAGACGGGGTTCTCTCTGCGTCTCTCTTACTTCTGCCCCTTGCTCAGTCTGAATCGGGCGTTCCAGTCGCCGGCCAGATTGATTCTGTCGGTCGACGATACGGATCACTACGGGATACGCCTGACGCAAGGTGGATTGGAAGTCGCTGGGAACCGGTTGCTCGACGTGTGGAAGGGTGGGGTGATGATGGGCAGCGCGCTCATCACGTTGCCCAACACGTTGGACCTGTCGGCGGCGGACCTTCGGGGCGAGGTGACGGGGCCTGTGGGGGTCAAGTTGGCTCGCTCGGGGTTGAAGCTCAAGTTCCCGTAGGACTTTTAATCCTTCTCGTGTTTTTCAACTCGCGAATTTGAGACTTGACAGGGCTTTTTGAGCGTCACCCAGTGCGACCAACAAGTAGACGTCGTCGCACCAGTAGGAGCGAACTCCGCCGGAGACTTCCACATGTTCTTGTCGAAACTGCAGTTGCTTCCCGGTTGGCTGCGGTGGCCCCTGCTGGTCACGGGCGGCTTCTCCGCCTTCCTGGTCTCGGCCCTCTACCTGCTCCAGGAGAAGATCATCTACGTGCCGCGCATCCCCGGCCTACCACGCCAGTATATCGCGAAGCCGCTCGAGTACGACATGGATCACAGAGACGTATGGTGCGCTTACTTGAACACACCCCCTCTGCGCTCGCTCACGCGCTCACTCACGGGTTCGCCCACCAGGATCGAGACTTCTGACGGCGTCAAACTGCACGCGTGGCTGGTCCACAAGAAGAACATGGACCAGGCACAGGTCAACGAGTTGCCGTACGTCGTCTTCCTACAGGAGAATGCGGGCAATATGAGCCACCGTCTCCACTGGCTTCGGGCGCTTGTCCACATCCTGAACTGCAAGTGCGTCATCCTGCAGTATCGCGGCTACGGGGAGAGTCAGGGGACGCCGAGCGAGGTCGGCCTGCAGCGGGACGTCGACGCGCTGATGGACTGGGTGACCTCTCGGCCAGACTACGCGGCGAAGCGGACGCTGTTGTTTGGACGGTCGTTGGGCGGCGCGGTGGCCATCTACGCGGCGGTGCAGCACAAAGGAGCGTACAAGGCGATGGTCGTCGAGAACACGTTCACGTCGATCGAAGCCATGGCGGGGGTGGCGTTCCCGCCGCTGCGGCTGCTTGTCGGGGAGGGCAAGTGGTTCAACTGGCTCGTTCGGTGGGTGTTTGAACTCTCCCGACTCTCTCTCTCTCTCTCTCTCTCACACACACACACAATCGCGCTTCGCTCGTTCGCCAGGAACAAGTGGCGCAGCATCGAGCGGATAGGGAAGCTGAAGGACGTGCCGATCCTGTTTCTCGTGTCGCTGGCGGACGAGATCGTGCACCCCGGCCAGATGCAGAAGCTCTTCGTGGCGGGCGGCGGGAGCGCCAACGAGGCGTGGCGGCTATGTGAGTTCGCCGAGGCGCGCCACATGGATGCCTATCACACGCACGCGCCGCTCTACTGGCCCGAAGTGAAGCGGTTCTACGACAAACAGATGTCGATGTCTTAACAACAATCACTTGTTGACGCTCGCAAGCCACGCGTCGACGTACGCACCGTCCCAGAACTTGCTCAAGTGGCGGGCGCCGCCGTCGCACAGCACGGTCACGACGACCGCGCCCGGCGGCAGCCCGGCGGCCACCTTGACCGCACCGCAGACGTTCACCGCGCTGCTGCTTCCCACCCACAGTCCCTCCTCTCGCAACAGCCACCGCGCCATGTCGACGCTCTCCTGATCAGTCACCCGCACCGCGTCGTCCACCTCGCCAACGATCTGCGCAAAGTTCCCCGTCAACCTGTTGATGCCCACGCCCTCTGCAATCGTATCGATCGGATTCTTCAGCCGCTTGCCCTCCGCCTCTTCCCTCGTATACATGACGCCCCGCTTGACCTTGTTCAGCAGCCCCGAGCCGGGCGGATCAGCGAGGACGAGCCGGACGCCGTCGTCGTGCCCCTTGAGCACCCGCCCCACCCCGGCCATCGTCCCACCCGTGCCACACCCACACACGAACGCGTCGATACGCCGCAGCCCCAGCGCCTTCACCTGCCGCAAGATCTCTCTCCCGGTCCGCAGATGCGCCTTCATGTTGGCAAGATTCTCGAATTGGTCCGCAAACACCGACGACGGTGCCGGTGCCGCGGGCGTATTCTCTCCCTCGTCGTCTATCTTGTTCGCACACGCTGCCGCCGCCCGTCGCCTGGCCACGTGAACAAAGTGGTCCGGATGACTGATACCAACGGGACGCACCCGCGCCACCTCCGCCCCCAGCGCCACGAGGATCCTCGACTTTTCCTCGGCCGCATCGTCCGGCATGGCGATGAACGCGCGACAGCCGTAACTCGGCGCCAGCATCGCGAGCGACACACCCGTCGACCCGACCGTGCCCTCCGTGATCAGCCCGCCGGGCCGGAGCGCGCCAGACGCCAAGGCGTCCTGGATGATTTGGAGCGCCACCCGGTCCTTGATGGACCCACCGGGGTTCAGAAACTCGGCCTTGGCGAGGATTGTCCGATTCGTCTTGGCAGACAGCGCCTTGAGATGGACCAACGGCGTGTTCCCGACGAGCGAGGCCACGGTCGGGTCGGGCAGTATCGCCGTCGGGCTTGCCGTTGCGTCGTCGTCGTCCGTACGTCTGTTCACGACGCCGGAAGCCACCCACCCAACAAGCGCGGCACCGGCGACGACAGCCGCAAGCTTCCAGTCGACTTCCCGCATGCCAGCGGAACGGTGCGCACGACGCGTACGAACGAAATGCGCGACACGCTTTTCGAATTTGCCCGAAAATGTCCGTCGTCGCCCCGCGGCGCCTCAAGGAGGTGTCACGCGTCGCCGCGGCGCTCTCTGAAGCATACAGACAATGGAAATCCCAATGTACGACCTCCCGTGAGTGCGATATGCCGTGTCCAGCGGTGGTCGCCACGGGCCTCGCCTCGCTGCTCGCCCTCCCCTCTGCGGCGGCCTGCGACGCGGCCTCGGACGACCCCAGCAACCGGAACGACCCAAAAGATCCCACCGAGCCATCCTCGGCCTCCTCGGCCCCCTCGGCCTACGGCACGGCCAAATGGCGCATCTACACGGACAGGGCCTTTCGCGCCGCGTCGGCGACCCCACCGGACCACCCGTCCGCCACGCACCTCCTCCGCACTGCGCTGACGCATGCCATCGCCGGGTTCGGTCCCGACGATCCGCACGTGGCAGCGGCCAAGCAGAACCTGGCCGAGCTTTTGCGCATCAGTGCGACAAACGCGAGCGATCCTCGGCTGGAAGAGGCACTGGGGCTGTACAAGGAGGCGTTGGGCACACTCGTTTCCGCGTACGGATACGCAGACGCTCGCGTCGGCGCGCTCTTGCACAACATGGCGGGCGTGTACGTGCGGATGGAGGACTGGGGGGAGGCGCAGCGGTGTTACGAAGAGGCGGTCGACGTGAAGCGGCGGGTGCACGGTGCGGGGCATCGGGACGTCGAGCTGTCGGAACGACACTTGGAGAAGGTCAAAGCGAAAGCCAACGTCAAAGGCAACGTCAAGTTCAAGCGACGCGAGAAGGAGGAAAAAGACGGATAGATATAGGGTGGAAGGGAAGCCGTATGTGTTTACACTGAGTTTCCTCACACCAGCTCGGCCGCTTTGCCCGTCTTGTTCACAATCTCCAAAACCTGACGAGTGCGTAGAAGGGCAGAGGGTGAGCAGGGTTGTCTGCGTCGCTGGTGTCGCGGAGACGACGACCTGGCCCAGACCACTCATCGTACCTTCTCCTTGCCGATGCTACCGTCGGTGACGACGACTACTAGCTGGGTATCGAGGTCGCACTCCACGGACTCGACGCCCTTGGTTTTGTTGAGCACCCGCTCCACGGCCCCGCTGCAACCCGAGCACGCCATGGCCACCTTGAGTGTAATTTCCTCGGACGGCATCGCGGGATCTCGCCGATGCGCGATGAAGGACGATTGGAACTGTCTTGATGCGTGTGTACACACACTATAATAAACGAAGACGAACGCAAGGAAAAAATGGTGAGTATCCTGAGTAAGGGCGTCGGTCCCTTCCGGATCCGAGCCCTTCCGGAGCCATTTCGGCAGTCACAACTATCTGAATATCGCACTCGGGGCTTTCGCGCCTCGACCGTGGCTATAACACACATGTATCTACCCATTGGAGGCGACGAATTGGCTCAATCCCGGAGCGAGCGACAGCAAAACGCGTTCCTGGGAGGAGTAGGAGAATTGGCCACCACGGCGACGCACCGACCTTCTCGTACCTCCTCGTACCCGGAGCAGCTGACGGGTGGGGGCTCGGCGGGGAAATGGACCACCACGGCGATGACGACGACGCACCTACCTTCCGGCAGCTGACGGAGGAGCTCGTGGCCACCAAGTCGGCCCTCGCGGCAATCTGCCGGGCGTCGTCGTCGAAGGAGGATCTCCTCAGCCTGGCGGCTGTGAACAAGTCGTTTCACGAGGTGGCGCATAGCGAGCACGTCTGGGACCGTCTCTACGAGCGAGACTTTCCGTACTTTTACGGCAACCTCGTCGCGCGTCGTCGGCGCGATCGGCGATTCGTATCGTACGATGACCCGAACGACAGCGGGGTCCATGTCCCGTGGTTCACAGAGTACAAGAAGCGGCACCACCGGGAGCGATGTTGGCAGACTGGCAACCTGTCTCGCAAGGCGCCCTTGACTCTCGGCGGGCATCTGGGCTGCGTGTTTGGGGCCTGCTTTCTGGGCGCGCCGTTCACGCCCGGAACCATTTGCACCGGCGCGCACTTGGACAGGACCTCGGTGCCCGCGGCATCGTCGTCGTCGTCGTCGTCGTCGTCTGGAGGGGAGATAAAGATGTGGCTGCCGAACCGGGGGACGACGATCGAGCAGGTTGTGCGTGAATACGGCGGTTCGGGCGACGAGGAGAGCAACCCGTCCGTCGGCGGCGTGCAGGCCATCCCGGAGGGTATGGACGTCGAGACCTTCACGAAGCAGGAGATTGCCCGAGCGGGGGTCCTGAGCCTCTATCAGCTGCCTGGAACGGCGCAGATTGCGTGCACGACATGGAAGTCGGGCGTGCACATCCTCCGGTGCCGTGCGGTGGCAGAAGAGGTCGAGCAGCGGTACGGGAACGGGGACGGGAACGGGGAAGGGAAGGGAGGAAATGCGGGACGGAAGAGGATGAAGCGCGACACCGCCGACCAGAACCAGAGGAACAGCAAGGGGTACAGTTTCGACGCCGTGCTCGAAGTGATGGGGCAGGAGGCCCCGTGCTCAAAGACGTTTGTGGACAAAAAGTCGAGGATCCTGGCGTTGCCGAGTTACGACGGCGCTGTCAGACTCTACCTGCTGCCCAGGTGGATCACCGACTGCGGCGAGATCGCAGAGGAGGAGCGCGAGGACGGGGCCGGGAAGGCGCCGAAGAACGACAACAGCAAGCCGAAGATCCACCCATCGTCGACGCTCTACGATGACGCCAAGTTCGAGATCCGCGGCGAAGACGGCACCAACACGACGGGAACCCGCGCACCGGTCACCGCCCTCACGATGTCGGATGACTGCAAGCGGATGTTCACCGGCAGCAACGACACCCTTGTCAAGCTGTGGGACATGGAGCGCGAGAAAATCGTCCACCGCTTCGAGGGCCACGAGGGCTTCATCTGGAACGTCAAAGGCCTGGATGCCGACCTCAACAATGCCGTCAGCACCAGCACCGACGGCTTTGCCAGACGCTGGGACCTCAGGCAGCGGACGTGCGCGGGCAGCATCAACGTCTGTGCTCACCCCGGGAACGTCCAGGCGGTCACCGGCGTGGCCTTGCGTGGCAACGGCTACCACATGGCCGTGGGAAGCTTCGACAGTAACGTCTACGTCTTGGACACCAGGATGATGCGGCGGCTGTACAGCGTCGGACGGCACGGCGACAAAGTGTGCCGGGCGCACCTCTACGACAAGGGGGATTGCGGCGATTTATTGATGACGACCGGCTGGGATCGGACGGTCAGGCTCTGGCAGTTCGATTGAAGGGAGAACGAATGTCAAACAGTAACAGTTAAACAGTAACACAGTCCAATGCCGACCCGCGTGTCGTCGATGGCGCCATGTGCCCGCCCCGTGCGTCCGTGTGGAGTAAACCCGACGAGGAGGACGGAATTTCAAATCGCGAATCCAAAACTGGCACGTCGCTCTCTCTCGCGGAATCTACCCGTGTCGGCGTCCCCATGGCACGGAACGGCGTCTTCAAGACTGCGGGAGCTCGGTTCAAGAGCGGCGCTGTGTGTGGGAAGCTCGGCGCAGGGCACCGAGACTGTCGTGATCATCGAGAACGATGGCGTGCTGGTTGACCTGCACACACACGGGCATCGGAAAGCGTTCAACCTGGCGTTCGACGAGATGGGGTATTCCTGTTCGCAATGGAGTCCTCATATTTACTACGACCTTTTGCGCTTCGGCGATGGCACGGGAGAGGGTCTCGTGCGGGCGTACTACGACATGGTGCGTCTGTCGCCCTCGCACTCGCCCTCGCACTCGCCCTCTTCCGCCCTTCCGCTCTCACAATCTCCGGCGCTTTCGCGCTCATCGGTCGTCGTCCGACAGGTCGGCTGGCCCATCATGCTGTCCACGTCGGACCGGCCCGCATTTGTCGAGAAGATATACTCCATCAAGAAACAGAAGTTTGCCGACATCGTCGACACAAGGGACTTTCCGCTGCGGGAGGGTGTGAAAGAGTTTATCGAAGAGGCAGACAAGGCGGGAGCCCGCCTCGTCGTCCTGTCCGGGACGGTGTCCGACCCGAAAGACCACGTCGTGGACGCTGTGCTGGACCTCCTCGGAGACGCGCTGCGCGACAGCATCCAGGTATTGAACGCGGGGGACGTCTCGAATGGCGGGGAAGACGACGACGAGGAGCTGTCGTTCGAGCAGATGGTCGCACAGGTGCAAGGCAAAGGGAAGGCCAAGTCGGCGGCCTCGTTCGTGCGGGCCGTCAACCTGCAGAGCCGGGGGATGGGGGTGCGGGTCGACGCGAGCGTGCTGGCGGCCGGCGTTTCAAACGTGAGCCCATCGTATTTCTCGGCCGTGTGTGCGACGAATGGCGGGTCGGGGGCGTCGAGTGTGCTCGTGGCCGTGAGCAACTCGCTCATGTCGAGCGCCAAGTCTGCCGGGTTGTTCACGTGTGGCGTGCCGCCGAGCCTCCAGGGGCGCGGCGGGTACACCGCCGCCGACGGGATCTTCGACGGGTTCGGGGCAGGGGGCGGGCTCACCTGGAGGCGGCTGAGCAAATCGCTCGCTGCCAGACGACAGTAGAACTTTCGAAATTTCTGAATCATGTACACTACTCGATGACTTCCGTCGTCGGACGAGTATAATAACAACCACGACCGGCACCACGACCGCATGCGTCGGCATCCGCAGGGCGTGCAGCCGCTCAGCCACTTGCACATTGCGGGGCGCCATGCTGAGGAGGCCAACAACGACCGTCGAGCGCGAGGGCTCGGCACCCTCGGCGCGCTTTCCGACGAGCTCTTGCTGCAGGTTCTCCACGACCTTGACCCCACCACGCTGGCGAAGCTCTCGTGCGTGAGCAAGGCGCTGTACTGCTACTCGAATCACGGAGATTTGTGGCGTGCCGCCGTCCTGTCGAGCACGAGTTCGAGCACGAGCGGTGCGGACGCCGCATCGGGTTCGTGGGTGTTTGACGGCACGTGGAAGCATACGTACGTTGCATTGATAGGAAAAGCGAGCGGGGACGAGGGGTTGCGTGTCGACCGGGCGGGCGTTCCGTCGACAGGGGCTTCAGCAGAAGCAGCAACACAGGCTTCAGCAGAAGCAGCAACACAGGCTTCAGCAGATGCAGCATCCCCGATAGAGATCGTCGTCGACGATCTCTTCTCAGACGTGCTGTATCAGCCGTTCCTGTGCTCGGCGCTGGACGTGGACGAGGCGTGGCTAGAGACGGAAAACATCGATCGGCGGTCCAACCTGACGCTGGAAGAGTTCCGGAGCGCGTACGAGGTTCCGAACGTTCCCGTCATCATCACGGACGTCGTCGAAAACTGGCAGGCGTACCGCACGTGGGACACCGACTACCTGCGTCGGGCCTTTGGCTCGTCTCCGGTGATCGTGGGCGACGCGCCGATGTCGTTCGACGCATACATGACCTACTGCGAACAGCAGCACGACGAAGCGCCGCTCTACCTGTTTGACAAGGAGTTTTGCGACAAAGCCCCCGCGATGGCAGCCGAGTACGACGTCCCGGCGTACTTCGGGGAGGACCTGTTCTCCGCCCTGAAAGAAAGGCGGCCAGACTACCGGTGGCTCATCTACGGCCCGACCAAAAGCGGTTCCACCTTCCATAAGGACCCGAACGCGACGTCAGCGTGGAATGCGGTCGTGTTTGGCTCGAAAAAGTGGATCATGTACCCGCCCCACGTCATGCCACCCGGCGTGCGACAGAGCGACGACGGTGCCGACGTGTTCTGTCCCGTGTCTCTCATGGAGTGGATGCTCGCGTTCTACGATCTGCGGGACTGCGAAGGGACGGCGCCTCGGGAAGCCGTAGTCCGCCGGGGCGAGATCCTCTTTGTGCCCCGGGGCTGGTGGCACTGCGCGTTGAACCTCGAGGACACGCTGGCCATCACGCAGAACTACGTGAGTCGAGCCAATCTGCGGCACGTGCTGAACTTCCTGAAGAGCCCACACGCTGACGTGCTCGTCTCGGGGGTGCCGGACGAAGAATGCGTGACCCTCGGCCCTCGGTTCGTCGAGGCGCTCGAGCGCGAGGGCCACGGGGAGTTGCTCCGGAATATCGAGCGCGAGGAGGAGGCGGTGCGGTATCAACTGGCCGAGAAGCGGAAGTCCTCGTCCGTCCTCTCGGGCTGCTTTGGCGGCGGCAAGCGTCAGGCCAACGGCGGCGGGTTTTCCTTCGGCTTTGGCTTGTAGAATTGTTTGAAAAATCATACGTGACCATATATAGTGATTTATTCTTGCTCCTCCTGCTGCTGCTCATCATCACCACCGCGTGCGGATCTTCGGGAGTCTGTCGGAGCAATCGCTCAGGTCGTGACTCGACAGGGTCGAGGTGCCGTCGCTCAAGAGCCCCTCCCGGTCGTTCTCGTTCTCGTTCTCGTTGTCATCATCGTCGTGATTCGCGCTGCTCATGGAGGCAAGATCAGACCTCGAGTCGAAAAGCTTCCTGCTCATGAGCTGAAGGAGGTCCTCTGGCGCCCTGCTCGCGTCACCCATCTGCTCTTGGAGCTTGCTCAGGTGCACGTGGTGACTCTCAAAGACCTGGCTCACCTTTTTCGAGATTGGCTTGCCCGCCGCCCCCGCTGCCCCAGCCTCCCCGTCGTCCCCCTCCTCGTCAATGTCGTTGGTCAGCACGAGCACGGTGTGTCTACGGTGAAGGTCAGCCTCACTCGATGCCCGCCGCATACCCACACTGATCTCGTTGAAGTGCGACCACGACACGTTCCGCCGCAGCATCACCTCTCTCTTCTTTCCGTCTCGCTCCTCGCCGCCCACCAGCACCGTGCCCGCACCCACCCACTTGTCGGCATACGGCTTGAACACCGACTCAGCCATCACCGCTGCAAACTTGGGGTTAGACACGCTCCGGACCGCCTTGGGAATGTACTCCATCGTCTCGGTCCCGTCTGCGTCGATCGACACGCCACCAAAGTCTGTCGCCGACGCCGACTGCGTCATAGACGTCAAGTCCGACATCTCCAGCTGCCCCTCCATCTGCAGTCCCGTCAACCGACAGTCCGACCGGTCTGGCGTCCCCATCAGTGAGCTCGGCGTCGATACCGGCCACGACGTCTCAGACCCAAAGCTGGCCATCCTGTTGTGCGTCCCGAGTGCCACCAGAACGTGGCCCTCGTCGTCAAACTGTAACATTGCGTCCTTCGCCCGACGCTCTGGCGTCGCACACCGGCTCAGCGAAGAGTTGGAGAGCACCCGTGGGAGCGACGGAAACGAGTTTAGACTCGAGCAGGACGCCGACTTGCCGAGGTACTGACTCATCGTCTCTTCGTCCTCCGCCCGGGCCTGCTCGGCGGCCAATTCCTCGGCCGCCCGCAGTTTGGCCAGCTTCCGCTTGGACAGCTTTGTCTTGCCGCTCGGCAGGGGGGGAAGCGACGACAACGCCTTGTCCAATTCGCCGTCTGTTGTTTCCGCCGGCTTGGCTGGGTCAATTGGGTGGATTGTGTTGCATGTGACGCGAACGCCGCTCGCGCTTTCGCCGCGGGCGTCTCCCTTCGCCTCGACCCGGAGGGAAGACGTCCTTTGATTGTTGGAATCGTCAACGTCTACCCCCCGGGGAGCAAAGCAGCCCCAAAGCAGCTTCCCGATGCCCATTGACCTTCAGAGATACGTCCGTTGTGTAGACTATGGCGATGAGCGATGCGCAGGCTGTGTTGGTACGTGGACTCGAATGTGCGCAAGGCCCTGACGCAGACTCTCTGACTCGTGCGACGCGCTTCGTTCGCCAGGGTCGTAGAGAGACGCGTGGTATAATGATGATGATGGAATAGTTCTAATGTGTGGGAAGAAGTTGGGTATGCAGGACAGACACGAACGAAGAGTAGAGGTGTGGAGGGTGCTGAGGTGGAAAAAACCACCACCAATTGGAAGTGGAAGTGGGCATGGGACGCCGGTAATAAGATCCGTTTGCCGGGGAGTCTATGCGTCTCTCGATGGTAACGGCGACGAGAAGGTCACCGAGGCCGAGGTCTGTGACGCCGCCGAGGAGCGCGGCCTCGTGCTGACGGACGAGCAGGCGTTTCTGGCGTCCGATGGGGAAGCCGACGCCGGGGACGGCGGCGTGAGCCTGGACGAGCAGTTGACCGGCATCGACGGGCGTGTCCAGGGTACGTATGAAGGAAGACGAACAACGCTATGGGCTGTGTCCACGCTTCTCTCTTTGCGCTAGAATGAATGATTTCCCGTTGGGTTAACCCAACGTTGGTGAGACTCGTGGGTGACTATCTTTCGTTCCAACCTGAATGAAGAAGACGATGATCTCTCGCACCCATGCCGTTGTGGCGGCCATGTTCTTCAGTTAACAGCAGTTCAGCTTGGTCGCTGCGCAGGATCCGCTCCCATACCCCCAGAGGCGTGCCCTCAGTGCGTGATTTTCGCGTTTCGAAACTCGAATTCGAGTCTCGCCCGTCTGGATTCCCGCAACCCTGCAATGCTCGCGTGGTTTACTGCCTATTAAGACGGAATGGCGTGGTTGCGTCGTGCGCGTGCGCGAACGCGAACGCCATCCGACCTCGGTATCGACGAATCTCGCCACCTTCTCCTCACCCCTCCCTCGCCTCTTCTCGCAGCCGTGGCCAACGCCGCCGCCGCCCCGACTGCCGATGACGTCATCGCCGACGGATGCATCACCGAGGCCGAGCTCCTCGACGCCGCCGAGGACCGTGGCATCGTGCTGACGGACCAGGAGGTGCAGGCGTTTCTGGCGTCGGAGGGAGCCTGCGTTCCTCAGGACGCGCAGGCCTTCCTTCAGGGGTACCTCGACAGCCTCGATCTGAGTGAAGAAGGAAGGAAGCGCAAAGACTCCGGGAATGTGTTTTGAATGCGTTTTGCTAGCAGACCAGGTGTTGTTGGAAACCAGGTTGGGCGTTAACTTACTGACTAGCACTACTACCATTTTCAATTTAAACTACCGATGCTACAACAGCATCGCATCCAAAATGTTCTGGTTCTTCTTCTTGTCCGTCTGCTCGAGGACGAGCCGCAGCTGCTCGCCGAGCTTGGCGGCCAGCACGGGCGGGACGGCGTTTCCGACCTGCCTGTGCTTCTGGACGGGGTTGCCGTAGAACCTGAACCTGTCCGGGAAACCCTGGGAGCGAGCGCACTCGCGCACCGAGATGATACGGTCCTGCGACGGGTGGAGAACGGTGCCGACCTTGCCCATGGGCTGGGGATCGGTCGTCGCCGTGCCAAAGCTGCCCATGGGGTCGAGGCGACCGTACAGGCCTCTCCAGCCGTTGTGCCTGTCTGCGGTGTTCGGCAGGCACCATGGGACAAGCGTCTGGCCGTGGAAGATCTTCTTGGAGGGGTCCTTGGCGACGACCTCCTCGAGGGTCCTCCAGTCGGCCCCCGGCACGCCCACAGGGATGCAGCGACAGCGCTGCAGGTTGATGTCGTTCATCTCCTTGCACTCGTGGTCGTAGAGCACCTCGCAGTTGCCCCTCATGGCCTTCTGGAAGGCGGACGCGGGCGGCTTGGTGTACTTGGAGACCTCGCCACAGTGGCCGTTCTCGATGGGCGGCAGGTCGCCGATCGAGTCCATGACGGTGACCGGGCGGAGCGGGGCGCCCTCAGTCTGCGGGACGGCCCTGTACTGAACGCCTCCTGGCAGGTTGATGGTCAGCTGCGGGGTCCTGAACCGGTGCAACAGCCTCGGCCAGGACGGGAGGCCCTCGGCCGGGGCAGCGGCCCAGATGAAGGTCCTCTTGCGGGACTGGGCCACGCCAAAGTTGCCGGCGTTCAGGACGCCAAAGCGAACCTGGTATCCCATATCCAGGAGAGACCTCAGGGTCAGGCGGAACGTGAACGACTTGTTGTGCGACACGAAGTTCCTCACGTTCTCGAGCAAGAAGTACCTCGGCCTGTAAAAGTCGCAGTACGACAGGTAGGACATGACCATCGAGTTCTGGACCATGGACCAGTTGCCCTTGTTGAACCTGTTCATCCCAGAGTATCCCTGGCACGGGGGCCCTCCGCAGATGAAGTCGACCTCACCCGGGACCGGCAGCCTCTCCCTGTCGGCGGCCGGCAGGGCGTTGGACGCCTCGATGGCCTCCGGGGATGCCTCGCAGTAGTCCTCGTGGCCGGACTTCACCATGGCCGCATGCAGCAACACATTGCAGTTGTTGCAGAACACAGCGGCGTCCGGGTTGTTGAGCTTGAAGGCCTCGGCGGCGGGGTGCTCGTACTCGATGGCCCACTTGGTCTCGGCGGCCCAGGCCTGGTGCATGCCCTCGGAGAGGCCTCCGCATCCGGCGAAGATATCCATCGTCGCCAGGCTGACGCCGTCAGGCTTGGGGTGCTCGCCGGACGCCGCGGCCGTAGCGGCCGCGGCCTTGTCGTCGGGGGAGACGGCCGCCTCTGCCAGGTCTGGGAGATCGGCCGCGTCCCCGGACGCCTCCTCGATGCTGGCCACCTTCTTGGTCTTCCTGTCAAATGTTCCGACACAGAAGAAGGCGTCCTCGGCGTCGTCGTGGGAGATCGAGCCCACGGTCACCGGGCCGACGACGTCGTCGACGTCGACCTTGACCTCGTCCTTCCCGGCGCTGGCGTACAGGGCGTAGTACGAGCTGGCCTGGTCGGCGAGATCGACCGAGATGTCCTCAGGCCTCCAGAAGCGCTGCACCGTGATGCTCTGCACCTCCTCTCCCGAGGCGATGACCATCTTGGTCTTGGGGCCGCCGACCTTGGCGATGCGGCCGATTCCCCAGGCCCTGAGGCCCTCGTGCGAGCCCTTGTGGTGGCGGGAGTTCTTCAGGTAGCTCGGGACCTCCAGGTCGCGGACGGCCTCCGGCATCTGATCGAACACGTCCGGTCCGACAAAGACAAACTGTCCGACCTTGTACTCGGTGCCGTCGATGATGACGCCGTCCTCGGTGGCGGTGGCGAGCGGCTCCTCGTCGTCCGAGTCGCTGACGGCCGCCTTGACGGCGGCGCCACCAGAAACCTCCTTGAGCAACTTGCCCAGCTTGGCGGGGTCCGAGACGTCCGACGGGATGTCCCTGAACATGCCCTCCTCGGGGACGTACTCCTTCGACCAGAACATCTGGAGCGCCCCCTCGTGCGACGTCTTGACCAGCGCGTTCTTCTGGCGCAGGGCCGTGTCCTCGGCAAAGTACTCCATCCTCTTGGACAGATCCCAGGCCCTCTGGCGCTGCTTGGCGTCGATCTTGCCCTTGACCTGGGACAGCTCGAACGACTCGACGTCCATGGTCAGGAAGAGCTCCTCGTCAGAGGCGGCGTCTCCCAGTACCGTGTCGCATCCCTGCTTGAGCACGCGGACCTGGATCATCTTCCTGTTCTTCTTCTCGAAGAAGCACTGGGCGATTCCGATGACGCTCGCGTCCGTGTTGGGGGAGCATGCCATGACGCAGTCGCCGAGGGCGACGGAGAAGGCCTTGCCGACGGTGGCGGCGTCCTTCTTCTCGCTGATCTCCCACGAGGTGTTCTTGTTGGCGTTCTTAGGGACGGGCTGGGCCAGGAGAAGGACGTCGGGGATCCTCTCGTCCTTCTGCTCGTCCAGGGCCGTCTCGGTGGCGTCGGCGGCCTCGTCGACCTCCTCGTTCTCGTCCTCCTCGACCGGTTTGGCGATCGGCGAGGCCGGCGGGGCAGCGACCGCGGTCGGCCCCTCTTTGGCCGTCGCGCCGTCCGCACCGTCCACTGCGGCCTCCGCTGCGGCGTCCCCAACGACCTTTTGTGCCGCCAGGAGGGTCGCCGCGTTGACAAAGTACGACTGCCAGACCGCCTTGACCATGGCGGTGGCCGTGGCCGTCATCGGCTTGCTCCTGGATCCCGCGGCCCTGTCCTTCATCGGGTTCCTGTTGGTCCTGCCCCGGCCCTTGGGCACCGACACATAGAGCTTCGAGTGCTTGACCGAGTTGAGCTTCTCGCGCAGGGCCAGCACGTAGGCGCACTTCCTCACCGACTCCATCGGGAAGTGCTGGTAGCAGCTCAGGAAAATCTGAGCGTGCACCGACAGGAACCTCTGGACGTTGGCCGGCTTGGAGGAGATGAACGTCTTCGAGTCTGCCGGCTCGGCGCAAATCTTCTTGACGATGTCGTTGAACGACAGCTTCGACGCCCTCGACTCCTCGCAGATCATCTGAAGCGTAGACGCAGCCACGTGTGCGCACTTCAGGATGACGTCGTTCCACGGCTTGTACCTAAGAGAGGGCCTGGACAGGCTGTACCAGCCAATGTCGGTCCTCAGCGAGATGAACACCATGTCCGGTCCCAGCTCGACGACCCACTCGCGGATCTGGGACAGAGACATGCGCGTGCCCTGCGGTTCGTCGGCCGACCCCTTCGCGGCAGCCTCGGCGTTCTCGGCCTTGGCGGCCGATCCACCCGACCCACCAGAGCCGCCGGCCTCGCCTACCTCGCCTACCTCGCCAGCCTTGGGGTTAC
>Ga0181573_10002240_pt1 | contig 18147 bp, 17 predicted proteins | sample 101ome_25_FD_148643 | JGI IMG/M metagenome (GOLD analysis project Ga0181573, IMG submission 148643) | Coastal salt marsh microbial communities from the Groves Creek Marsh, Skidaway Island, Georgia - 101409BT metaG (spades assembly) | ecosystem: Environmental > Aquatic > Marine > Intertidal zone... | reverse complement strand
TTCCTCGCCAAAGACAGGTGTGTAGGCATCAGAAAGGGCACCCACAACTAACGGCCCTAAACCAAGGCCGATCATGTTGATAACGAATAGCAAGACAGCCGAGGCGCTTGCCCGCATGTTAGGTGCAACTAGTGTGTGGCAGATGGCGATACAGGGCCCCAGGTACAAGGTGTTCAGGATGTGGGCTGGAGTGTAAGCCAGAACCACGTAGAGGGGCTCGCTCCCTAGCAAGGTGTAGTAAGACAGCGGTAACGACAGTATCAGTCCCCAAAGCGCAATACGGACATACCATCGCTTATCGCGTTTGCCCCATCGATCGGCAAGGTAGCCTCCAAGGAAGGTTCCCAGCATCCCAGTGGAGCCCGAGATCACGCCCATAAACATGCCCACCTCTGTCACTGTGAGTCCGTAATTGCGGATGAGCAGCGAAGGAAAAAAGTTACCGTTGCCGTAGCCAACGAAGGACGCGGTGGAGCAGCCCAGCGCAATCCACCAAAATGCCGGTCGTTGAAGTAGAAAAACGATGGTTTCTTTGAAGCTTGCTTTTTCGTTCTCAGCTGCATTGGGCAGAACGGTCCGAGGCGGCTCCCGCACGAGGAGCAATAGAAGAAAAGCCAGGACTACCCCGGGAATACCGACGATGAAAAATGCATTGCGCCAACCATAAGTGTCCGCGATCCAACCCCCGGCAAAATAACCAAAAAAGATGCCGAGATAGATGCCCGTGGTATAGATTGAGAGCGCTGTGCCGCGCTGCTCCTCAGGGAAGTAGTCGCTGAGCATCGAATGCGAGGGCGGCGACCCGCCCGCCTCACCAAGACCCACGCCCAGGCGAGCCAATAGAAGCTGGGTATAGTTTTGCACCATGCCGGACAAAGCGGTCATAACGCTCCAGATGCCGAGCGAGACGGCAACAATATTCCGTCGATTGCTTCGATCGGCCAACCAGGCGATGGGGATTCCAGCGGTTACATAAACCACAGCAAAGCTGAAGCCGGTTAACAGCCCCAGCTGAGTATCACTGAGCCCGAGCTCTGCTTTGATGGGCTCCTGCAAGATCACCAGAATCTGACGATCGATGAAGTTAAAGGCATAGACGACCGTAAGAATGGCCAGAACAAACCACTTGTAGTTATTCGATTGGGGGTCAGTCACGCTGTCTCTCTGCATAGATTAGGGGCTATTTTTGGTGAGCTTCGCTCAACTCGCGGTGTTGCAATGCCACCCGGTCGACACAGCATGCCATAGTTGGGTTAAGCTTCCAGTCCCTTGGCAAACAGCAGTACAGCCCAATGAGCGACGAGCAGTCCCTGACTCACCTCGATAGCAAAGGCGAGGCCCATATGGTGGATGTGGGAGATAAGGCCGTGACTCAGCGGATCGCTACAGCACGATCTAAGATCAGAATGCAGCCAGAGACCTTGGCGGCGATTGAGTCGAGCGAACTTAAGAAGGGTGATGCGCTTGCTACGGCTCGCATCGCAGCCATTCAGGCCGCCAAAAAAACCAGCGATTTAATACCCCTGTGCCACCCCTTGCCTATTACGAAGGTGTCCGTCGATCTCACCATCGATCACGACCTCCCGGGCGTGGTAATCGATGTTACCTGTAAGGTTCGAGGCCAGACAGGCATCGAAATGGAGGCGCTGACCGCGGCATCGGTCGCCGCGCTGACGCTATATGACATGGCCAAGGGTATCGACCGAGGTATGGTAATCGAGCAGACAGCGCTGTTGCACAAGTCAGGTGGTAAGACGGGAGAGTGGCAGAATGACGATCACCGTTAAGTTCTTTTCGCTGATTCGTGAGGCCGTGGAGACCGAGCAGTTAACGCTTGAACTGAGCGATAGCCTGACGACGGTCGAGGCGCTAAAAAACGAGCTCGGTCTTCGAGGCGAGGCTTGGAGCGAGGCTCTGTCTCACCCGAATTTAATTCAGGCAGTAAATCAACGGGTTGTCTTTCAAGAAGAGGGAATCAAGGACGGCGATGAAGTTGCCTTCTTCCCTCCGATGACCGGTGGCTGATGTGTTGGTGCACGTAACAGATGAGGCGATTGACCCTGGCGACTTGGCTGCCGGGTTTTACCGTCGTCATCCCGACGCTGCGGTCGCGACATTTGCCGGCTTCGTTCGTGATTTCAATGATGAAGGGAATGTCGATAGTTTATTCCTCGAATGCTACGTCGAAATGGCGACGCGCGTGCTGACCGATTTGGGAACCACAGCACAGGAGCGTTTTGGTCTTCGGGCATGGCAAATCGTGCATCGGTTTGGCCAGATGGAAACTGAAGACCCCATTGTTTTTGTCGCTACCAGCGCCGATCACCGTGGAGAGGCGTTTGCTGGCTGCGAGTTTGTCATGGATACGCTCAAGACAGATGCGCCTTTTTGGAAGCGAGAGCATTCCGGCGATGAAGGCCAATGGGTTACAGTCAAAGCCGTTGATAAGGACCGCCGAGAAAGGTGGTCCACTGAGGGTCTTGATCAATGAAGTATTGCAGCAGTTGCGCGCACGAGGTCGTTCGCAAGATCCCAGAGGGCGAGGACCGTGAGCGGGATGTTTGCCCATCCTGCGGTGAGATTTTCTACGTCAACCCCAAGATTATCGTTGGCTGCATACCCACTGTAGGTGACCAAGTACTGCTGTGTAAGCGGGCTATTGAACCGCGCTACGGAAAATGGACCTTACCTGCTGGGTTCATGGAAAACCGTGAGACCACTGCAGAGGGCGCTGCGCGAGAAATGTGGGAAGAAGCCGAGGCGCGCGCTGTCGACATGGCGCTCTATCGCATATTCGATGTCCCTCATATTAGTCAGGTATATGTCTTTTACCGATGTGAGGTACTGGATGGGCAGTTTGGCGCAGGTTCCGAGAGTCTTGAAAGTGCGCTCTACTCAGAGGCTGATATTCCATGGGATGAGCTTGCGTTCCCCGTTGTCATCGAGATGCTCAGAGAATTTTTTGAGGACCGAAAAACTCAGGAGTTTCCGGTGCGTAACAGCACGATCCGGTACCAGAAACGTCGCACCGGGTAGGCCAGCAGATTAGCTATTTTTCGTGCCTCTATTTTTAACTCAACGATAATCAGAGGAGTTGTCATGTCACTTCCAACCACAGGATCACCCGCACCGGGCTTTACGCTTGAGGACAATAACGGCGCTGAGGTCTCACTAAGCGATTTCAAGGGAAAGAAAAACGTATTGGTGTATTTCTACCCTAAGGCGATGACGCCCGGATGCACGGTACAAGCACAGGGGTTGCGTGATATCGCAGCAGAGCTCGAGGGACATGATGTCGCCGTGTTGGGTATCAGTCCAGACCCGGTAAAGCGTTTAGCCAAGTTTGTAGAGCGCGACGCGCTCAATTTCCAGCTGCTCAGCGATGAAGATCATGCCGTGGCCGATGCTTATGGTGCCTGGGGACCGAAGAAGTTCATGGGGCGGGAGTTCGACGGGATTCTGAGAACGAGCTACCTAATCGATAAAGAGGGCAATCTTCGTGAGATTCTTAACAAGTTTAAGACTAAGGATCACCATGAAGTGGTGCTGAACACGGTCGCTGAGCTAGGTCTATGATCGATCTTTACACCTCGCCAACGCCCAACGGCCACAAGGTGTCGATTGCGCTGGAGGAGATGGGGCTCGATTACGAGGTGCACACGATCGATCTGAGGTCGGGTGAGCAGAAGCAGGAGCCATTTTTAGCGCACTCTCCGAATGGGCGTATACCAGCCATTTACGATCGGGATTACGATCTGTCCATCTTTGAGTCGGGGGCTATCATGATTCACCTCGCCGAGAAGTCAGGTCAATTCCTGCCCACCGATACCGTGGGTCGATCTCGGGTAATTCAGTGGTTGATGTTTCAAATGGGTGGTATCGGCCCCATGATGGGTCAGGCAAACGTGTTCTACCGTTATTTCCCAGAGAAGATTCAGGCTGCCATTGACCGCTATCAAAGCGAGGGACGTCGCCTTTTCGAGGTGCTGAATGCGCAGTTGGGGAAGACAGAGTACCTCGCCGGTGATTACAGTATTGCCGATATGGCGAATTGGGCGTGGGTACGAACGCATCGCTGGAGCGGTATTGAAATCGAGGGTCTTGAGCACCTTCAGCGCTGGCACAATGCCATTAAGGTCCGACCCGCGGCGGAGAAAGGGATCACGGTTCCGGTCGATTTGCGTTTGCTTCGCGATGGGAAAGAAGACTCGAAAGAGACCAAAGACTTCATTAAAGGCGCCCAATCGATGGTGCAGGGCGTCAAACAGGACTGAGTAGCGTGTATAGAGTTATTACGTGTAATACCAACGGTATTCGAGCCGCGCAGCGCAAGGGTTTCTTCGAGTGGTTGGCCAAACAGAACGCCGATGTGGTGTGTATTCAGGAAACCAAGGCGCAGGAGCACCAGTTGGTGGATGATGCATTTCGGCCCGATGGCTATCATTGCTATTACAACGATGCCGAGCGCAAGGGTTACAGCGGCACAGCGTTGTACGCCAAGCAAAAGCCGTCAGCGATCGAAGTAAAAGTAGGGTGGGAGCCAGTCGATTCCGAAGGACGCTACTTACGGGCTGACTTCGATGGCATCAGTGTTATATCCCTCTACGTCCCCTCGGGCTCGAGTAATGATGATGCGCAGGCAAGAAAAGATGTCTTCATGGAGCGCTTTACGCCGCATATGGCAGAGCTATTGAAGGAAAAGCGGGAATTCATCATCTGCGCCGACTGGAATACCTGTCACCAGAACATCGATCTCAAAAATTGGCGAAGCAACCAGAAAAACTCGGGCTTTATGCCGCACGAGCGTGAATGGCTCACTAAGCTTTACGAGGAACAGGGCTGGGTTGATGTTTTTCGGCAGATGACTACAGAGCCCGATCTTTACACTTGGTGGTCCAATCGTGGGCAAGCGTGGGCAAACAACACGGGGTGGCGACTGGACTATATGCTGGTATCACCCGGTTTATCGGGTACGGGAACAAATTTCGCCATCTATCGTGACGAGCGGTTCTCAGACCACGCGCCTGTTACCATCGATTTTAATGTATAGAATCCAATACTCATTAATCATTTAACTTACTGTTTTAATTAAGGTTTACGATATGTTTATAAGTCAGGCACATGCACAAGCAGCGAACCAACCCCCAGCGGGAGGCGAGTGGTTCCTGCCCATCATGATGATTGGTCTGCTGGTTTTTATGTATTTCACGACCATCAGACCTCAACGAAAACGCCAAAAAGAGCACGCCGAACTCGTTAACTCGCTCGGTAAAGGTGACGAGGTGCTTATGAGTTCCGGCTTGATGGGCAAGATTGTGGACTTGTCCGACCTTTACGTAGTCGTCAATGTCTCAGACAAGGTTGATTTGAAGTTCCAGCGAACGCACGTCACTGCAACGCTGCCAAAGGGCACGATCAAAACCCTTGGGGCTTAAAACTATCCTTAACTATCCACCCAGAGAGCCACTGGCGGTTCTCCCATCACCGTTTCACCTGCTCAGCCGGGCGTCTGAGCGATGGGGGCAGGGTCGCCGTATCTGGTGCAAGCGCGATGACCTTACCGGCTCGTTATTGACGGGCAATAAGGTGAGGAAGCTCGAGTTCCTTGCAGCGGAAGCACTCAATACCGGATGCACCGTATTGGTGACTGCGGGTGCCTTGCAGAGCAATCATTGCCGTGCAACCGCCGCGGTTGCCGCCCAGTTAGGCCTCAAGTGTGAGCTGATACTGAGGGGAGAGGAGCAGGAACTTAGCGGCAACTACCTTCTCAGCAAGATGCTGAACGCTGAAATTACATACGTGTCCAGGCGGACTACTGGCGATGAAATGACCGTTCATCTGGCCGAGTCCGAGAGACGATGGGCGGCCAAGGGTGAAAAAGCCTTAACGATCCCTATTGGCGGAAGCGATTCGATAGGTATTTGGGGTTATATCCTAGCAGTTGAAGAACTCATGGCGGATATGGAGCAAAACGCTCTGACTCAGGTGGCTATGGTGCACGCCACTGGATCTGGCGGTACGCAAGCGGGGTTAAATGCGGGGGTTTTATTGCACGGTGCGTCGGCTGATGTCATTAGCTATGCGGTGTGTGACGACGAGAACTACTTTAATGCCAAAGCACAGGAGGATTGGGAAAACCTTCGTGCTTATCGCTCAGAGCTTCCCGACGAACCCATCAAGACACTCACTAGTGATAAATACATTGGACCGGGATACGGCCGAGCGGGCGATGAGATCTTTGACACGCTGGCAGAACTCGCACGGCTTGAAGGTATTACCTTGGACCCAGTGTACACAGGCAAGGCATTTCACGGCCTGATCACTGATTTGTCACAGAACACCTTTCCATCGGAGGCATCCGACATCATTTTTATGCACACAGGCGGGGTATTCGGTATCTTCCCCCATGCATCGGCTGTTCAAGCGGCGCTGGGGCGCGGCTGAACGGCTGTTCAAGCAACTATAAACAAGGGGCAGGATGATGCTTGAAACAATAATTCAGGAAGTGAACGCGGTGGCGTGGGGTCTACCCATGCTCATTTTACTGCTTGGCACGGGGATTTATCTCACGCTCGGCCTGGGCTTCATGACACTGCGTAAGGTGCCTCGTGCGGTCTCACTGCTGTTCTCGGGTGTTTCAGGTCGTGGTGAGGGCGATATTGTCCCCTTCAAGGCCCTCATGACGTCACTGTCCGCCACTATCGGTACGGGTAATATCGCGGGTGTTGCAACAGCGATCACTCTGGGTGGTCCGGGTGCTTTGTTCTGGATGTGGATCACTGCGCTATTCGGAATGGCGACCAAGTACGCCGAAGGCGTTCTGGCGGTTCGCTACCGCGAGCAAGACGATCAGGGCGGGTACTCAGGCGGCCCCATGTACTACATTCGAAATGGCCTGGGCGCGCGCTACGGTGCGTTTGCGACTGGATTGGCCTTCGCGTTCGCTTTATTTGGCGCGACGGCCGGTTTTGGTCTTGCTAATACGGTTCAATCGAACTCCGTAGCCCAAGTTTTGACAGATAACGCGGGCGTTCCCTGGTGGATCACCGGCCTGGTTCTCATGCTCATGGTGGGCGCCGTGATTCTCGGTGGTATTAAGCGAATTGCCGATACGGCGGGCGCTGTTGTGCCCGCAATGGCGATCTCGTACATCATCATGAGCCTGATTGTCATACTGATGAATATTTCTGATGTACCCGCAGCGTTCGCCACTATAGTGGATAGCGCCTTTAACGGTGCTTCAGCAGCCGGAGGCTTCGCAGGAGCGACCGTATGGGCCGCTATTCGATTCGGTGTTGCACGAGGCATTTTTTCCAATGAGGCGGGTTTGGGCAGTGCGCCTATCGCGCACGCCGCAGCGAAAACGAATGAGCCCGTGGAGCAGGGGCTTGTGGCCATGCTTGGCACCCTAATTGATACGTTGATTGTGTGCACCATGACAGGCTTAGTTATAGTGCTAACTGGTGTGCTGGAGTCGGGTGTCTCGGGAGCTAGCTTAACCTCGATGGCTTTCGGTGCTGTTTTACCGGGCGGTGAATGGGTGGTGACCATTGGTGTCGTCGTTTTCGCGACCACAACCATGATGGGTTGGGCCTTTTACGGTGAGCGATGTGTGGTTTATCTGTTTGGCACGAAGGGCATCATGCCGTTTCGGGTGTTGTGGGTGCTTGCGATCCCTGTAGGCGCCGGCGCGGATCTGGGCTTAATTTGGTTGGTCGCAGATACACTCAACGCATTCATGGCCATTCCGAACCTGATAGGGCTTCTATTGTTGTCGCCTGTTGTATTTGCACTTACGCGAGAGTATTTCGCGCGGAAGCCATCGGGTACAGAAGTTGCCGCTGAGTGATTTCTAGACCGGGAATACTGAATGTATGTCTAATTTGGCACCAGAGAAGTTAGTTATAGCGATCTCGTCACGAGCGCTCTTCAATCTGGACGCAGAGCATTTAGTCTATGAGGAACAGGGGCTTGAGGCGTATTCTGCATACCAAATCGAGCATGAGGATACACCCCTAGATCGAGGGCAAGCATTCAATCTCGCCAAGAAGCTGTTGGCGTTAAATGATGTCTTATCCGAGCCTCTCGGCGTTGAGATCGTTCTTCTGTCCCGAAACTCAGCGGATACGGGCCTGCGAATCTTTAACTCCATCGAACACTACGGCCTGCCGATTACTAGGGCGGCTTTCTGCGGCGGCGCATCACCCTGGCGCTATATTCAGGCGTTTGGGTGTCACTTGTTTCTGTCGTCTGAGTCTGCGGATGTGCGTAAGGCGCTCGAAAATAACGTTGCTGCGGCGACGTTGGTGTCGAAGCCAGTCGATGACTCGGCGAGTTCAACCATTCGCTTCGCGTTCGATGGCGATGCAGTGCTATTTTCAGATGAGGCAGAGAAAGTCTACAAGTCAGAGGGGCTTGAGGCGTTTACGGCGAGCGAGAGAGCACATCGTAATGAGCCTTTGATGGGAGGTCCATTCAAGAGCTTCTTGAGTGCGCTTCATGTACTGCAACAATCACTTCCAGAGGAAGCGCAGTTGATAAGGACAGCGCTGGTTACTGCTCGTTCGGCGCCCGCGCATGAACGCGTGATCCGAACGTTACGCGCATGGGATATTCGTCTCGATGAGTCCATTTTCCTCGGCGGCCTCCCGAAAGTTGAGTTTTTGAAAGCCTACGACGCTGACGTGTTTTTTGATGATCAGCAAACGCACTGCGAGTTGGCGGCGGACCATATTGCGACCGGGCATGTGCCGCACGGTGTCGCAAACGAGTCCTAATAGAGTCTGTACACCTCTTTAGAACCAAAGTATCTTATGCGCCAGTTTTTAATTCCCTAAGGTGCTTATGAAGCTTCAGCAACTCAAATACATTTGGGAGGTGGCTCATCACGATCTTAATGTATCTGCCACAGCGCAAAGTCTGTACACGTCACAACCGGGCATCAGTAAGCAAATACGACTTTTGGAAGGAGAGTTGGGTGTAGAAATTTTTGCCCGGAGTGGCAAGCATCTGACGCATATCACACCAGCGGGTGAAGCGATTATCGATATGGCTGGCGAGATCCTGCGGAAGACGGAGTCAATAAAGCGAATCGCACAGGATTACTCCGATAACGTCGCGGGCAGCATGTCGGTGGCTACAACGCATGGTCAGGCGCGTTACGTGCTGCCGGAGTCTATCTCTCAGTTTGTTGCTGATCACCCTGATGTTTCATTGGAGCTAAAGCAAGGTAGCCCGCATCAGATAGCAGAGATGGCGGCCAAAGGCGCTGTAGACTTTGCTATTGCGACAGAGGCGCTTCAGCAGTACGCGTCATTGGTAACGCTACCGTTCTTTCGATGGTCGCATTGTGTGGTTGTCCCTCAAGACCATCCACTAACAGCCATGGCAGACCCAACACTGGAGCAGGTGGCCCAATACCCCATCGTGACCTATACCGAGGGTTTCACGGGTCGTTATCGAATTGATGAAGGATTTGAGGCGCGAGGTTTGACGCCAAACTACGTTGTAACCGCGGCCGACGCCGACGTTATCAAAACTTACGTCAGACGTGGGCTCGGTGTTGGCATCATTTCAACAATGGCGTTTGAGGATGAATCAGACACAGATCTGGTGCGAATTGGGTCCCCCAATTACTTCTCGCCCCTGTTATCGTGCATTGCCTTCAGGCGAGGGACTTTCTTGCGTGGTTTCATGTTCGACTTCATCGAACAGCTAGCGCCGCACCTTGATCCAGAGTTCGTTCGCCACGCTATGTCTATCGCGGATCCGGAAGAGCGCAATGAGTTTTGTTCAAGGCTCGAAGTTCCGCGCATTTAGCGAATAAAGACACCAAAAATACGACTAATGGACGAGGTTTTTTACTCTAATAGTGTGCGATTATGCGCTCGGTCATCGGATACGGCTCGTGTGCGTATGAACCCTAGTCTTGGGGAATTCGTACGAGATAACGCAGTGCTTGTATTGGCTGCGCTACAGGAAGAAGAATGGACTTAACACCAGATAACGATATGACAGCTACACTCACCAATCCTTTTGAAAATATCGACGACGCGGCCACAGTCGCCACTGACTATCAGGCGGCCGTTGCAAGAGGTGAAGAACTGCAGGCGCTCCCACGATCAGCCGCAACCGATCGGAATATTCAGCGTCAACACAGCAAAAATCGAATGACCGTGTGGGAGCGCATCGAATTCTTAGTCGATGAAGAGCCCACCATTCTTTATCAAAATTGGGGTCCAAACCTCGACGGCGCCTCGCTTGTGACAGCAATCGGCTCCATAGACGGCCGCGATGTCGCAATCTACGGACATGATTTCACCGTTCGAGCTGGTTCAATGGATGCAACTAATGGTGAAAAGCTGGCACGACTGTTTGAGCTTGCGGGAGAGAGAAAGATACCGCTGATTGGCCTGAATGATTCTGCAGGCGCCTATATCCCCGCGGGCGTAGGTGGCTTGGATGGTTACGCCGAGGCGTTTACGGGTCTGCGTAAGATATCAGGCGTCGTTCCGAGCATCATGTGCATGTTCGGCTTCAACGCAGGTGGTGGAAGCTATTTACCGCGTCAAGGCAGTTTCCTCATACAGCCTAAGGATACGTTCTTTGGACTGACCGGCCCTGGAGTCGTTAAGTCGGTCCTGGGTGAAGACATCACACCTGATGAGCTGGGTGGCCCTGGAGTCCACAGCCAAACGGGTGTTACCGACTTTGTCGTCGAAGACGAAGTTGCAGCACTGCGTAAAGTTCGAGAAATCCTGCGTTATTTACCTGATAGCAACGCCAACGCCCCGAAGGTTCAGGCGTGCTCGGATCCGATAGACCGCAGTACTAGCGACATCGACACGCTATTGAGAACCGCCTTCGAATCGCCTACAGGCTTTAATACGCCTGTTGATAGCTCAATTATTATCCAGCAGCTCTGTGATCACGGGGATTTTCTCGAGATACAGGAGGAGCGGGCTAAGAACACGATTACCTGCTTGGGTCGAATCGGAGGACATGTTGTTGGCTTCGTTGCTAACAACTCGGCCGTTTCTTCGGGTCAGATAGACATTGATGCGGCATTAAAGAACGCGCGATTCATTCGTTTTTGCAACCTCTACAACATACCCGTGATGTTTTTAGAGGATACGACAGGCTTTCTTCCGGGCCGAGAGCAGGAGCACCGCGGCATTGTGCAAGCGGGTAGGGCCATGCTCGACTCCATTGTTGACCTGAGAACACCGCGCTTCCTCATTCTGATTCGAAACGCGTTTGGCGGTGCCTATGCGTCATACAACAACTACCCAACAGGCGCGGATCTGGTGGTCGCGTTGCCAACGACGCGAGTAGCCGTAATGGGTCCCGCGGGCGTTGAGTACGTTTACAAAGACGAACTGAAAGCGATCCGTGCGGCGATACCCAAACGCACTGCCGATACAAAGGCTGACTTGATGAACCAAGGTGTGTCAGAGGCCGATGCGGATGATCAGGCGTCAGCCGCGGCATCCGAGTGGGCCAAAGCAGCCGAAGCCGATCTGGCGAAACGTTACGAGCGTGAAATAATGAATCCAGAAGAGGCACTGAGCCTTGGTTCAGTATCGCAAATCGTTATGCCGTCTGACCTTAGAGCCGTAATTGCAAAACACCTCATGTTCTGCCTGCGCCACTACACGCCCGAGCCTATGGGTGGTGTACAGCGCGAATTTCATTAAAAATCAGCGAGTTATATTGGAGTTTCACTGTGTCAAATGAACACTACTTACATAATGCGCTGATTCACCAAGATCGTCGTCTTGGCAACAGCGGCTCTGCTTGGGTGCGTCAATTTGACTGCACTCACATTAAGCCACTCATCATCTGCCGCGGCCCCATCAGAAAGGAAGCCATGGACGTTTTCGCTGAGATGGGAATCAACGACTACGGCATTTTGCTCTCTGAGAAGGACTCTATTGTATACCCGCGCGCCATCGCGCCTGAGCTTCGCGTCATTGGTGATCCGAACCGGGTCCATCGTGTCAGTGATTATTCAGGCGTCGACAAGGCTGATCGCGAGGCGCGTATCGCTGAGATTATTCAGATCGCCCACGACCACGGCTATAACGCGATATTCGCAGGCTACGGCTTCATGGCGGAAGACGAGACTATGGTCGCGTCTATGGAGAATGCAGGTCTTAACTTTATTGGGCCTTGCTCTCGAACTGTTCGTCAGGCGGGCTTAAAGGACGAAGCCAAGCGCACCGCGCTTAAGTCAGGCGTGTCGGTAACGCCCGGCGTGGACAATGCAACGGCGCTTACCCTGCTAAAGAAATACCCCACAGCTGAAGCACTAGGCGATGTATGTCGCGAAAAGGGCCTCGATAACGTGGATCTGGCCGATGGTGAGCTCGAGGACTTGGCTGATCGCGTGCTCGGCGCCTCTTACAAAGCGGGTATTGACCTCTACACCATTGACGAGCTCATCGAGACCCTGCAAGAGGCCGTTCAGGGGATGAACGATAGGTACCCTAACAACCGCGTGCGCCTAAAAGCGATTGGCGGTGGCGGTGGTAAGGGCCAGCGAATTGTTGAGCGGGGCGAGGCTGAGCGCACTGGCGAGCTCGTAAAGGAGATTCTGCAGGAGGTAAAGGCATCGGGTGTTGGTGATAACAAAAATGTCTTGGTTGAACTCAACATCGAGTCAACACGCCACCAGGAAATCCAAGTAATTGGTAACGGAGATTGGTGCACTACGCTCGGCGGTCGTGACTGCTCACTGCAAATGCACGAGCAAAAGCTGCTCGAAGTCTCCGTGACACGCGAATCCCTTATTCAAGCGGCGGAGGAAGCGGATGCCGCAGGTCTGAAAGATGAAGCGGCAGTGCTCAGAGCTGACGTTGTCACTCTAGATACCATGGAAGAGGAAGCTTCTCGTTTTGGTGCGGCTGTGGGTCTTGATTCGGTCTCGACCTTCGAGTGCATCGTCGATACTGATAGCCACTTCTTCATGGAGATGAATACCCGTATTCAGGTCGAGCACCGCGTCTCTGAGCTCTGCTACGCACTCAAATTCAGCAATCCCGATAACAGTGGTGAAAGTTTCACTGTCAATTCGCTGGTTGAGGCGATGGTCTTGCTAGCTGCGCATGGGCCCAAGCTGCCTGCTCCAGAACGGGTTTTACGCAACAACGACAGCCTAGAAGCGCGGATGAATGCCACCAATGACGCCTTGCAACCGCATGCTGGGGGTCAAATTGAGCATTGGTCCGACGCGATAGAAGGCGAGATTCGTGATGATCAGGGCATCTGTGTCCACAACCCAGACACTGATGTATTCATGAAGTACACGCTTGCGGGGGCCTATGACTCCAACATTGCGCTGATTCTGAGTGTGGGAGACAGCCGACTCACGGCTTATGAGGAAATGGCTGAGATCCTGCGGGTCACGACGCTGCGTGGTCGAGACTTAAGTACCAACCTCAATTTCCACTACGGCCTGGTTCATTGGTTCCTGAGCCGAACGGTGCACGCCCGACCTACAACAAAATTCATTGTGCCGTATCTGACGGCCGTAGGTGAGCTCGCCGCAGCCGCGCGTAAGATCGATCTTGAAGCTGCGTGGCGAGGTTATGCGCGCGCTAATTCCAGCAGTGGCGTCGGTGTTCTCGATGCAAAGAAGACCCTCGTATTGCGCCCCATTGAAAAGCTTTTGGCCTGCCCACACACGTTGTCGGGCTGGCTCAGCGCCAATAAAGACGCTTTTGCGTTTGATAATGGTCGGGTGAGCTTTACGGAAAATCCTGTCGATCTTCTGGTCGATACTTATCACTTTTTGAACCTCGATAGCGAGGGTTCAGCCGCGGCGTCTGAGAAGATCTGGTCACAGGACGCGCACCTTTTGGAAAAGGCGGAGGCCTTCTACATGGATGCCGCTAAGGCCTTGAATGTCGACTCGTGGGAGACGTTAGCCACCCATTTAGGGGGAAACTCAGCGGACAACTTGTCCGATGATCAATGGCGGGCAATTCAGGCGGCACATACAGGACACCAGGCAGGCCTGTCGCTTCTACTGCTGCTACCCGCAATGGCTGCACAGACCGGTTTTTACGAGCTTGTGGTCAACTCTGACCTGAGTATTCACATTCCTGACCGACTGCTAGACGATGCGCATCAGGACGCAATGGCAAAAGCCCTAGCGCCTCCACCGGTCGCAAAGTCCGATGAGATTGTGGCTACCAGTGGTGGCATGTTCTATGGCCGGGAAGCACCTGGTGAGCCACTTTATGTCGAGGCTGGATCGACCTTCAAGACGGGCGATCCTTTGTTCATTGTTGAAGTCATGAAGATGTTCAACAAGGTCAATGCACCGTTTGACGGTAGAATTGACGAGGTCTTGGTTGAAGGAGACGGGGTGATCATTAAGAAGGGGCAACCCATTTTTAAAGTGACGCCCGACGAAATGCCTGAAGACGTCTCAGAGGAAGAACTCGCAGCCCGACGTGCTAGCAGCACTCAGGAACTGCTGGACAGCGTGATTTAGAAACGGAGCATCCAATGATCACAGGTTTAGATCATATCGCTATTGCGGTCCCTGACCTCGAGGCGGCGATTCAGCGCTTTATGGCCGACTTTGGGCTGGAGTATGAGGGTACTGAAGAAGTCGAGGCTGCAAAGACATCGACGGCGTTCTTCCCGCTACCACCCACCAGTATTGAGCTAGTCCATCCGCTTCGTGGCGAGGGCGCCATTGCGAAATACCTCGAAAAGCGGGGAGGGGGTATTCACCATTTGTGTTTTAGGACTGATGACATTGATGCCGACGTAGCTCGCTTGAAACAGAAGGGATATCAGTTCATTGGTGATGAGCCCACACCGGGCGCTCATGGCGCACGGGTGATTTTCATTCACCCCAAAAGCTGTGACGGCGTCCTAATTGAATTATCTGAGCCGCAGCAGGGAGATCACTGATGTCGGTTTATAACCCAGATAAGGCTACCAAGGCCGCATGGGCAGCACTGGTAGAGAAGCAAAGCAAGGGTCTCACGCCCGACGAGTTCACGTGGTTTACGCCTGAAGACATCCCGATGAAGGTGCTGTACACCGCCGAGGACACCGCTGAGCTTCCTTACACGGACACTATGCCCGGGCTCAGTCCCTACATTCGAGGACCGCAGGCGACTATGTACGCTGGCCGGCGTTGGACTATTCGTCAATATGCCGGGTTTTCAACGGCAGAAGAGAGTAATGCCTTCTATCGCAAGGCACTGGCAGCGGGCGGCCAGGGTGTCTCTGTGGCCTTTGATCTAGCAACGCACAGAGGATACGACTCCGATCACCCACGAGTAGCAGGTGACGTGGGCAAGGCGGGTGTCGCTGTCGATTCGGTTGAGGATATGAAGATCTTGTTCGACGGCATTCCGCTGGACAAGGTATCAGTATCCATGACGATGAACGGAGCAGTACTGCCTGTACTTGCGGGCTACATCGTGGCTGCGGAAGAGCAGGGCGTCGGTCCTGAGGCGCTCGCGGGAACGATTCAGAACGACATCTTGAAAGAATTTATGGTGCGCAATACCTACATCTACCCGCCGGTTCCGAGCATGCGCATCATTGGCGATATCATTGCCTATTGCTCCAAGAACATGCCGAAGTTCAACACCATTTCGATTTCTGGCTATCACATGCAGGAAGCGGGCGCTAACGCCGCGCTTGAGCTGGCATACACCCTAGCGGACGGTAAGGAATACATCCGTACTGCCATTGCGGCCGGTCTCAATATCGATGAATTTGCTCCCAGACTCTCGTTCTTTTGGGGTATTGGCATGAATTTCTACATGGAAATCGCCAAAATGCGGGCCGCTCGTTTGCTGTGGGCAGAAATTGTGGGGGAGTTCGCACCCGAGAACCCGAAAAGCTCGATGTTGCGGACACATTGTCAGACATCTGGCTGGTCGCTTACCGAGCAGGATCCTTACAACAACATTGTACGAACGACGATAGAAGCAATGGCTGCTGTTTTTGGTGGCACACAAAGCCTGCATACCAATGCGCTTGATGAAGCCATTGCGTTGCCTTCAGACTTCGCCGCCCGCATTGCACGTAACACTCAGCTAGTACTCCAAGAGGAGACTGGCATAAGCCAGGTGGTTGATCCCTGGGGTGGCTCGTACATGATGGAGTCACTGACCAATGAGATTGCGGAGAAAGCCCGGGCACTCATCGCCGAGGTTGAGGACGCCGGAGGTATGGCTCAGGCGATCGAAACAGGTCTTCCAAAACTTCGCATTGAAGAAGCGGCGGCCAAGAAGCAAGCACGTATCGATCGTGGTGAAGATGTCATCGTTGGTGTTAACAAATATCAGATTAGCGAACAGGATGAGGTAGATATTCTCGAAGTCGACAATGATGCGGTTCGTGACTCACAGATAGAAAGACTCGATCGTATCCGGTCCTCGCGTGACGCGGCGTCGGTTGAAGCGTGTCTAAGTGCCTTGTCGAAGGCCGCCGAGACGGGTGAGGGCAATTTGCTCGCACTCGCTGTTGAAGCCACGCGCCACCGTGCTACCGTGGGAGAAATATCAGACGCGCTTGAAGCGCACTTCGGCCGATTTGTCGCAAGTGCACAGACGGTTTCAGGTGTTTATGGTGCTGCTTACGAGCAGGACGAAAACTGGAAACAAATCGCAATGGATATTGAGCGCTTCGTCGAAGCACATGGCCGTCGCCCCCGAATACTTGTGGCGAAAATGGGCCAGGATGGGCATGACCGGGGTGCCAAGGTCGTTGCTACAGCCTTTGCAGATGTCGGCTTTGACGTTGATCTATCGCCTATGTTCTCCACACCCGAGGAGGTTGCTCGACAAGCCGTCGAGAACGACGTGCATATTGTCGGCGCATCGAGTCTGGCCGCAGGCCATAAAACACTGGTGCCACAACTCATTGAAGCGCTGAAGGCTGAGGGCGCCGATGACATCGTCGTCATTGCCGGCGGTGTTATTCCTCAGCAAGACTATGACTACCTGTATGACGCAGGTGTAAGCCTCATATTTGGTCCGGGAACGCCAATTCCTGACGCTGCACGAAAGGTGCTGGATGCCGTTAACGCCAACCGCTGAGTCTATCGTTGCGGGTAATCGACGGGCGCTTGCAAAGGCAATCACGCTCGTAGAAAGCTCGCGACCTCAGGACCGTGAGGCCGCGCAGGCGCTACTTAACGAACTGTTACCGCATACTGGTAATAGCTTGCGCATTGGCATCACAGGTGTGCCAGGCGTCGGCAAATCGACGTTCATTGAATCCTTTGGTCAGCATGTCGTCGCCAAGGGTCATAAAGTGGCCGTCTTAGCCGTAGATCCGAGTTCTCCTATGGCTGGTGGCTCCATTCTCGGCGACAAAACCCGCATGGAGCACCTTTCTCGAGATCCATCTGCATTCATCCGTCCATCACCCGCTGGGAAAGCCTTGGGCGGTGTAGCGCTCAAAACGCGAGAATCTATGCTGCTTTGCGAAGCGGCAGGCTTTGATGTGGTGCTGGTCGAGACTGTGGGGGTAGGCCAGTCCGAGCACCAGGTAGGAAGCATGGTGGATTTTTTCCTAATCCTGTTGCTACCCGGTGGTGGAGACGAGTTACAAGGGATAAAGAAGGGCATTTTGGAGCTCGCCGATGCCATTATGATCAACAAGGCAGACGGTGAAAGTGAGAGTTTGGCACGTAAAACCAAGCTTCATTACCAAAGCGCCATGTCGTTGCTGGCAAGCAATGACTTTTGGAAGCCCGAGGTTCACACCTGCTCAGCACTTGAGCGGCAGGGCATCGAGGAATGCTGGTCTATGATGGCGCGTTTTCAGCAAGAGGCACAAGATTGTCACGCCTTTGATCGCAAGCGCGCCGAGCAGAATTTGCAGTGGATGTGGCAGCTCACAGATGAAATGCTGCGTCAGCAGCTCACGGACCATCCCGGTGTTGGCAAGTTGTTGCCGGGACTGAGGGACCAGGTTGGTCGTGGAGAACTCACCCCAGTGACCGCAGCCTCTCAAATCATTTCTCAATTACGGGGCGATTAAGCTATGCGTTTTCTTCCTCTGGATAAGCTGATTAACGTTCAAGAGGGCTACCGCAAGCGCTTCAAAATAGACTCAACCGATCTCATTCTCTCAAAAGAGAACGATCAGATTGTGGCCTTTGGT
>Ga0181573_10002237_pt1 | contig 18173 bp, 12 predicted proteins | sample 101ome_25_FD_148643 | JGI IMG/M metagenome (GOLD analysis project Ga0181573, IMG submission 148643) | Coastal salt marsh microbial communities from the Groves Creek Marsh, Skidaway Island, Georgia - 101409BT metaG (spades assembly) | ecosystem: Environmental > Aquatic > Marine > Intertidal zone... | reverse complement strand
AGACGATTTAACGACGATGCGGGATGAGCAATCACGCTGACAGGTACCGCGATGAGAAAAATCTCCTCGAGCAGCACCGAGACCGACAAGGCGGACAAGGAATCCCCGCCGACATCATAAAAGCTGGCGTCGGGGTTCACTGCCGCCTTGTCGACGCCGAGTGTTGCCGCTACCACAGCGACCACGGTGTCAGTGATGTCGCCGTCGGCGCCCAGTTGCTGTAATCGTACGAGTGCTTCATTTTGCGACTGGTTGATTTTTTCATAGAGGGCATTGAGCGTGTCGCCATACCGCTCAATCAACTTCGGCCTACGGTATTTCCCGATACCTGCGAGTAACTCATTCTCAAGACTGAAGGGTTCTCGCTCGATGACAAAGTCTCGCGGGATCTCGTAGGACTGCAAGGACTCAGACCGAGCCACCTCGTGGAGGGCACCTTGCAGTGCATCTCGCACCGCCTCGTCGTCATGCGCAATATTCAATAAAGCGAGCTGCTCTTGATCGGGGACAATGACTGCCAACAAGTAAGCTCGGTCGCTTTGCCCATAGAGAAACGCTTGATAAATCAGCGGATGTCCGTTGGTGAAGAGAGATTCGAGACGAGAGATCGCTACAAATTCCCCCTGTGACAACTTCAAGACATTGTTACGTCGATCGACGTACTGCAAATGATCCGCGGATACCTCGGCCATGATATCGCCGGTCCGATAATAGCCCTCGCTATCGAGCACCTCCGCCGTCAGCTCGGGCCGACCGTAGTAGCCGAGCATGATGTTGCGTGTTTTGACTAACAACTCGCCTCGCGGGTAGGGCTGGTCGGTCGTGTAGTAGCCAAGCTCGGGCGCATCGATGAGTTTGTAGTCCACAACCGGTGGTTTCATCACAACACCATTGCGGCAAATCGCTGTGACCTCAGTGGCACCATACATATCGTCTAGGGGAAAGCCTAAGACCGCGTGAATAAATTTGCGCAAGTCGGGCGCCAAAGGCGCTGAGCCACCGCTTGCACCAAGCAGCCGACCACCGAGCACGTCGCAACGCATCTGATCAATGAGCGCCTGATCAAAATCGTCGCCAGTCACGGAGTCTCGATTGGCCTCGATCTGATAACGCTGATAGAGCATTTCGCAAACGCGCGGCACGATACCCATAAAGGTAGGTCGCACCAACTGAAGATCTTCAAATATCAGCGACAAGTCAGACCGGGCGGTGAAGTACAGCGTGCCACCCGCTGACAAAGTCCAGTAAAGACCCGAGCGCCCAAAACCGTGGTTCATCGGCATGTAATGCAAGTAAATAAAAGGGAAAACGGGCTCCATTTGCCAATAGGCACGACAAACAGTCTCGGAATACATCACCCCTTTTGGCGACCCTGTACTGCCGGACGTGTAATAAATCGTCGCCGTACGATCTTCTGCGGCCGGATCGCGATGCAAAACCGGCGTTGGGTGCTCGGCACCCCGGGCACAGGCCTCCTCAAGCGTGATCAAGCAATCCTCAAGGCCCGCATCAGCCAATAGTGTCTGGGCACGAGCAAGCGCTTCTCGCTCGACATCGACCTCGGGATGACTGCCCGTCACCAACAAACCACGCGCGGCAGATCCTTGAAGAAACATCTGCGCCGCCAAGTCCAAGTGATCGACATGACTCACCAACCAGCAGGGTGCGACTTCGTCATAAATCGCTTGCAGTTGATCCGCGGGTGCGTTGACTTGCAAGGGCACAACAATCGACGCATTGTGAATAGCGGCCAGATCTACCGTCGTAAACCCCACCCCGGAAAAATCGAGCACACAGATCCGCTCGTAGGCATAAGCGTTTCGCTCGGACTCATATTGCCAGTAGGCGGCGAGGTGCTGCACCCGAGACCACAACTCACCATAACTCAGGGTCGCGAAACTCGGCTGGAGTACGCGCTCCCGCTGGCCGCTGCTTGCGCTCTCCTCAATGGTAAACGCACGCCAACCCAGTGCTGGCCTGTCTGCATAGGCCAGTAGGCAGCGCTCGACAGTTTGCGCAACGCTTAAACCGGGCTGATTTTTTTCCGCATTGACCGCCGCAATCGGTAGTGACCGAATAAATTCAGCATCACACTCAGACAACTTAGCCAACACATCGCGGACGTAGGGCGTAAAGCGATCCGCAGAGTAGCGACTGCGCATCTCGGAAGAATCAGGCAACGATTGCGCCATGAACGGTCATCCTTCTAATTTAGTCATAGAACACTACCTGAACCGCCGACCTCATGGTGAGGACAGAAAGGCACATCACTTTTCGCGCACTCAAGACCGATCGGCTGGAATTTGCAGGATGGTGCAAATCATCTCAATGACACCGGCTTGGAGCTTCTTACGGCTCTGCCGTAAATTGCTGGCAATACCGATATCGTGTTGCGCCGCTAGAGAGCCCATGGCGGCATGGATCGCAATGGCGATCTGGCGTGGATTCTTCAAAGCCGGATTGAACTGCGTAATCTTCCGCGAAAGTTTTTCCAGCAAATCTTGCGTTGTTTGGATGCGTAAATTGAGAAAGCGAAAATTACCTTGATCAGCCTCGAGATTTCGCACACGCAACTCGACGCGATACTGCTCCCACAGCGAGTTATAGCGCATAACAAACTCTCGGACACAGGCAGCGACATTATCATCGGTCCAAGGCTGGTCGAGGATCTCATGCAAATCATGCAGATCCTGTGCCGCCTCCAACACGCAGTGGTACAGGACGTCTTCGACATCTTTGAAGTACACATAAAAAGTAGAACTTGATAACTCAGCCTCTCCAGCAATGTCGGCCACGCTGAGATCGCTGTAGGAACGTGTTTTCAGGATATTCAGTGTCACGTCGACGATACGCTGTCGCGTCTCAGAGCCTTTGCGTCCCAATTTTTGTCCGAGTAAGTTTCGCTTTACTGATGGCAAAGGTCGTACCTCTCAAAATCCTGACCCAATATAATGGGCATTAATCGCAACTTCAATGTCGCACCCTCCCTGGACCTTTTTGCACCGAGGCGCCTTCTAATGTCGGGGCGCAGCCAACCCACTCGCGAGATCAGTATGAGCGACAGTTCACCTGACCCCAGTATTTTCTGTACACAGTGGCCACACCAAAGACGCAGCCATCAACTACTGCGCCGCGTAGCGTCTCATCAGTTCTCGCTCGATCTCTCGACGCGCCACTTTATTGGACGGCAACATCGGCACGTCCTCACGCGCAAACAGAAAATAAGCGCGGGGTACTTTATAGGCTGAGAGTCGTTCTTTGAGTAACGATTGAATGACCTCGAAATCCACGATATCACCATCACGCGGGACGATTGCCGCAACTACAAGCTGCCCTCGCTCGGGGTCGGGGATGCCAACCACATAGGCAGAGTGGACCCCCGGGAGACGCTGCAATTCTTCCTCGACCTCCGCGGGGGACACGTTGGAATTAGCCGTTTTGATCATGTCTCCAGAGCGCCCGATAAAATGAATCCGCTCTCCCTCGACAAATCCCATATCACCCGTGTGGTAAAAGCCATCCGCCGTGAAGTAGTCGCTGCGATGCATCTTGTGCAGTCCTGAACTCAACGCATACCCACGAACTTGAATCTCTCCCGTTTCGCCCACCGCCACCGGTTGATCGTGCTCATCGGCGACACGGACTTCATAGCGCTCTGCAATATGGTCAATGGGTGCGCACAATGGATAACCCGGCACTCTCTGCACATCGCCGTATGAGTAAGGGCCGAGTGTTTCGGTCATTCCCAGTGCCCAGAACACCATCCCATCGGGATAAACAATTTGATCATCTTCCGCCAAGACACTCCCCATGGCATATCGACTATCCACCGATGTGCCCTCGGTACAGGCCACCGTGGCGCCCGCGGCCCAAGCCGGCAAGAGCGTCATCATCAAACCACCGACCCAAAACATGGGCATCGTCGCGCGCACAGTGGCGCCTCGCTGAATCTTCAACATGACGCGCATGTAGTTGGCGCGAAACATAGCCGGCCCATGGCCATGGCGCACTCCCTTTGGCGCCGCCATGGAGCCCGAGGTGTAGATCTCCAACATCTGGTCGCTCGCATGAACCTCTGATTCCGCCGCTTCAAGCAGCGCTTCACTAATAAGCTCTGCCGCATCTTTCACCCAGTCCTCGTTATGGAAGGCCTCGGGCAAGTCATCTCCAGAAGAGACAATCCAGCGAAGAAATGGCAATTCATCGAGTCGTAACTGGGCACAGTCATGGCGCGCCAGTGCAGGAAGCGCGTCCATGAGGCGCTGCGCATAATCTTTGCCCAACAGCTGTCGTTGTACGACCAAACCGCTGACGTCGGACTGTCGCAAGACCCGAACCAACTCAGCAGATTTCAGTAAGGTGCTGATGGGTATCGCGATAGCACCAATGCGGGCAATCGCCGCCAGCCACAGCGCGAACTGGGGACCATTTCCGACAATAAACCCAATGCGACTCCCCTTGCCGACGCCACGCGCCAATAGCCCCCGTGCCAACAGTGCGGATCGACGTTCTAATTCGGTAAAACTGAGCGCCTCAGTCGCGATCGACTCACCGCTCAGTGTGATTGCATCATCATCTCCGAACATAATGGCGGCGGTGCGGATCAACTGAGGAAAGGTGGCTACATCATCTGCGGTCATTTGGGCTCCAAGCCACGTCATCCATGGCCAGCGAGTGGTTCATTGTTGAGCTTATCGTCAAACTGGTGCGGACAAGCCCAGCACGTTTGCCGCATTATCGCGGAGAAATTTCGGCCAGACCTCGTCCTTAAAGGGCACTTGGTCCATCTCACTAAAAATGCGCGTCAACTCCAATCCCGCTGGAAAATATCCGCCGTAAATGATCTTGTCTGCGCCGCGCGTGTTCGCAAATTTAATGATCGCTTCCGGCCAGTATTTGGGTGCAAAGGCTGAGGTGGAGTAATACAAGTTAGGCCATTTGAGCAACAATTTGACCGCCAAGTCGACCCAGGGCTCGGCGCCATGACGCATAACGACTTTTAACTCCGGAAAGTCGTAGCAGACCTCGTCAAAATACCCTGTGTATTGCGGCTGCATCGGGACTCGAGGGCCCGGTACACCCGTGGTACAAAACGCGGCTAAATCGAGTTCCACGCATTTTGAGTAAATGGGGTACCAATGCTTAGAATCAATATGCACCGGCGGCTTGATTCCCGATGGAAACATTGAGATGCCGACAATGTTGTGCTCGTCTTTAGCGCGCTGAATGGCCCGCACGGCATCCATACCGAGGTTGGCATCGACCGGCAACAGCGCGACAAATCGGTTGGGATAGCGGCGCATCGCCTCAGCAGCGCGATCATCTGACAAATGAATGACGCCCACCGCAATGTTGTGATCATCCATCTGTGCTACGGTTTCATCGATCGCATCGAGTCGGGCGCTCGGCGCGTCTAACTCCTGCGGAATATCTTTAAACATATATTCTGCCGGATGTCTCTGCCAGGTATCTTTGGCACTCGCGACCCGGCCGCCGTGATCAATATCGCGAAATCCGATCAGGGTATCGATGACTTTGACATCACTGGGAATTGGCATTGGCTTTCCCCTCTCGCTTGCTTTGCAGCACAGCATTAATTATAAAACAGTCAATTACTAAAGTCATTGCGATCAACCGCGTCGTCCTTAAGCAAACCCGTCATCGCGTTCTTTCAATCGAGTCGTGCGACACCATCCCGACCACTCAAAACGAGGCCACCATGACCCGCATTTCAGATCACAACGCTGCCACATCCGAGACGACCATAGCGCTGCGCAATATCACCATGGGCGAGATGTTGCGGCAATCAGCAACGCAGTTCCCGCAAAGAAAGGCGCTCGCATGGCTTGAAGGTGACATCGAGCGGACGCTGACCTATGTCGAGATGCTCGCGCATGCGGAGCGGGTCGCCTATTGGCTCAGTCAACATGCGCAACCCGGAGACCGTATTTCAGTGTGGTCTCGCAACTCTGTTGAGTGGGCGATCTGCGAGTTCGGTTGCGCACTTGGCGGCATGATACTCGCCGCCTGGAATCCCGGTTGGACAGACCGTGAATGTCGCCACGCGCTCGATCTAGTGACTCCCAAGCTCGTGCTGGTTGGTCAGGATACGCGTGGCGAATCTCTGATAGAGCGAGCACGACAACTGTGTCGCGATACCGCTCAGGCCACACAGGTCTACCCCCTCGACGACTTGCTGATACTCGCCGCCGAAGCACCGCTGTGTACGCTGCCCACACCAAAACCCGAGGAGCCATTTTTAATCCAGTTCACATCTGGAACAACGGGGCGCGCTAAAGGCGCCACACTGTCTCATTTTGCAGTGGCCAACAGCGGCTGGATACGCACCCAGTTGGCGCAGGCCGATGAGACGGATGTCTACGTCAACCCATCACCACTGAACCATGTCGGCGGTGCCGTTTCAATGCTGCCCGGACCGATTTCGACGGGCGCCTGCTACGTGGTGATGAATCGCTTTGATTCGGCAGAATATATACGCCTCATCAAGCATTTTGGCGCGACGCGCATTGGCGGTGTGCCCACAGTATTGATGAGTATTATCGAACACCCCGATTTCGACGCGTCAGAGTATCAACTACGCTCGATTGGCTGTGGTGGCTCGACCGTCCCACAGCCGCTGATCGAGCGTTTACAGCGCGATTTAGGCTGCCCTGTGATGAACACGTTCGGCCAATCCGAACATCCATTGATCGCATCAACAGTGATCGAGGACTCGGTAGCGTGCGTTGCCGAAACTGTGGGCCGTGCACTCCCTCATGTTGAAATTGAAATCCGAGCCATCGATAGCGACACGGTACTGCCTGCTGGTGAGGTCGGTGAAATTTGCGCACGCAGTCCCTACCGCATGCTCGGGTACTGGGCGGCGCAGGAGGCGACAGATAAGACCATCGACGCGCAAGGATTTCTGCATACTGGCGACCTCGGCACCCTTGATGAAGCCGGCTACCTCCGAGTCGTGGGGCGTGTTCGCGATGTCATCATCAGAGGTGGCGAAAATATCTACCCCGCTGAGGTCGAAGACGCCCTACTCTCACACCCGTGCGTTGCGGGCGCCGCGGTTGTGGCAGTGCCCGATAAAAAGTTAGGGCAAGTCGTGGGGGCCGCCGTTATTTTGCGCGCAGGCGAAGCGCCAGCGACCGAAGATCTGCAGACATTCGTCGCCGAGCAGATCTCCTATTTTAAAGTACCGCAACACTGGCTCGTCGTTTCTGAATTCCCGCTCACACCCAGCGGCAAGATCTCGAAAATACAACTAGAGGAACAGTTCGCCAATCAAGTGATTAACGGCGTTTGAGTTGTGTTGAGCCCCGTCCCGTGGTTAACGCGACACCGCCATCCACCGCATTGAAAGCCCAAAAAACTGTGATACCATCAGTTTTTTGGGTAGTAAGCTTCGGGAAAGACGTCGTTGAACTTCGATTTTGACAGTGATCAAAAGGCGCTCAAAGATCAGGCGAGACGGTTCCTCGCCGATGTCTGCCCGCTATCAAGCGTCCGAGAAATTCTCGATCACCCCGAGCTGACTCACAGTGAAAAGCTCTGGTCTCAGCTCGGTGAGCAGGGATGGTGTGGCACCGCCATCCCAGAACAATACGGCGGCTTGGCCTTCGGTTATGTCGAGTTGTGCGCCCTCGCTGAAGAGCTCGGACGCGCGGTCGCACCAACACCCTTTTCTTCATCGGTTTACCAATTTGCCGAGGCCGTATTAGCCGCAGGCAACGAAGCCCAAAAACAAGCCCTCCTCCCTCGAATCGCGACGGGTGAGCTCATCGGCACCATCGCCTTCAGCGAGGGGCCGGGTGTTCTCCGATCCGAGGGCGTCACAACTCGCTTTGAAAATGGCGCATTGAATGGCCAAAAGATACCCGTCACCGATGGCTCAATCGCCGATCAAGCAGTCGTTTTAGCGTCCCATGCAACCGGCACTGGCCTCTATCTCGTTGACCTCAAACAAGATGGGGTGACGCGGCAATCAGTTGCCACAGTCGATCCGACGCGAGATGCGGCACGACTGAGGTTTGATCATGCCGAAGCCGAGCCGCTCGGCGATGCTGAGCGCGGCCTAGAACAGTTGCTTCGCATCCAAGACAAAGCGGCCGTTCTGCTTGCTTTCGAGCAACTCGGCGGCGCCGATCGCGCGCTTGAGATGGCGCGCGATTACGCATTGGAGCGATTTGCTTTCGGCCGCCAAATCGGCAGCTATCAGGCCATTAAGCACAAGCTGGCCGATGTCTTTACCAAGATTGAAGTCGCGAGAGCCAACGCCTATTTTGGTGCGTGGGCATTATCGAGCGATGCACCAGAGCTCTCGGTCGCAGCGGCCGCGGCGCGTGTCGCCGCCTCTGACGCTTTTTGGTTTGCCAGCAAAGAAAATATTCAAACCCATGGCGGGATAGGATTTACTTGGGAAGCTGATTGCCATTTATTGTATCGACGAGCGCGGCAGCTTGGACTCGTGATCGGTGCACCACGTGACTGGAAGCGCCGACTCGCGGCTGCCCTTGAGGCGCAACGCGATGCCGAGAAAACCGCAATGGGGGCACTATGAACTTTGAGGACAGTCCCAGCGAAGCGCGCTATCGCGAAGAGGTTCGGCATTGGATCGAAAGCAATGCGCCGGACCTGAGCGTTTTATCTGGCGAAGAAAAACTGGCTTGGCACCCCAAGCGCCGAGAGATTGCGCATCAGTGGCAGGTCACCAAAGCCGAAGCAGGCTACGCCTGTATTTCATGGCCCACCGACTGGGGTGGCGCCGGCGGCACTGCGATTGAAGAGGCCATTTTCAATCAAGAGGAAAACCGGGCTGGCTTGCAATTCACCTTTTTTATGACGGGCTTGCATATGTTGTTGCCAGCTCTGCTCGAACACAATCAAGACCCGCTCTCACTGTCGCGGATTCCACCCGCGATTCGCGGTGATGAGATCTGGTGCCAGCTGTTTTCCGAGCCCGCCAGTGGCTCCGACTCAGCGGGTGTACGTTGCGCCGCAGTCAAAGACGGCAATGAGTGGGTCATCAACGGTCAAAAAGTGTGGAACAGCGGCGCGCACATCGCAGACTACGGCATGCTGGTCGCTCGGACCGACCCCAGTCTGCCCAAACACAAGGGATTAACCGTTTTCTGGCTCGACATGAAGACACCGGGACTCGAAGTGCGCCCAATCAAGGTGATCTCTGGTGAGGCAGAACTCAATGAAGTCTTCTTAGACAACGTCCGTATTCCCGACAGCCAGCGTGTGGGTGAGGTGAACGGAGGCTGGAAAGTGGTCATCTCAACGCTCATGAACGAACGCGCAGCACTCGGTTCGGGAACCGGCCTATCTTGGCGCGACATTATCGACCTCGCGCAGAGCACCCCGGCGTGGGAGGGATCGGTGATGGATGACCCCGCCTTTCGCGAGTGGCTGGCCGATTACTACGTTAACGTCGAAGCGATTCGCTTACTCAGCTTCCGAACCCTGACTTCCCTTTCCCGTGGCGAAGCACCGGGACCTGCAAGCTCGGCGGGTAAGTTGCTGTGGTCGCAGAGCACGCAGGATATGACCGATCACGCGCTGGACTTACTTGATCACTACGGCTTGATCGATGATCCGGAATTTGCGCCTCGGGACGGCGCATTTCAGCATCGTTTTCTCTGGTCTCCCGGGCTGCGCTTGGGTGGTGGCACCGATGAGATCATGAAAAATATTATCGCTGAGCGCGTGCTGGGTTTACCCGCAGATATCCGAGTCGACAAAAATGTACCCTTCAAGGACATTCCGCACGGTCGTTAAGATCTGCTTTGCATGAGGATTCACATTTCATGGGTGACATTGGTATACACGTGACAGACCAGCAAGGACAGCGACATCAGGTGAACGCTGCCCCCGGAGACAATCTCATGGAAGTCCTGCGCGACAACGTCGATGTCCTCATGGGAATCTGCGGGGGTATGCTGTCTTGCGGGACATGTTTGATTCGCTGCGAAGAAAAACACAGCGGCACATTGCCAGCAGTCAGTGACGATGAGGCCGAGATGCTGGATGCTTTAGAGGTCGCACAGGGATGTCGCTTATCGTGTCAGATTGAGATTGAACCGTCGCTTGACGGCATCGAACTCACGCTGGCGCGAGAAGATTAATATACCGTAGGAGGCCGTCGCAACACGGCCACTACGAGCGTCAGATGAAGCCGTCATGTGTTCAATACGCTACGGTGATGACAGCGCGTTAAATAACAGATTAAGTAGGGGTGCAAAACAAGAGCGCCGCCTTGTTGGAGAGCAACATGTCGATCATCCGTAATCCGAGCGATCGAGGCTATTCGCAACAGCCCATCCCAATGGGCTGGTTTGCCGTCGCGTACAGCGAAGACATTGCGCCTGGAGAGATCCAGACCTTACATTATTTTGGTACTGAATTTGTGCTTTGGCGTGGCCACGATGGTGAGATTCACGCCGTTGACCCCTATTGCCCACACTTAGGCGCTCACTTGGGTGTGAATTCAGAGGTCATCGGCAGCGACTTACGCTGTGCATTTCACCATTGGCGATTCAATGGTGACGGCGGTGTGACCGATATTCCCTATACGGACTTGATTCCTCCAAAACTCAAACGAAGCTGTCTGCCAACCTGGCCAGCCTGCGAGTCGGATGGTGTTGTATTCGTGTGGTACCACCCGAATAAACTGGCGCCTAAATGGCAGGTCGACCCGCTTCCCGCATGCCCCAATGGCGACTGGGTCCTCGCTGAAAAGCACGAATGGATCGTGAATATCCACTGCCAGGAAATTACTGAAAATGGTCAAGACCACGCCCATTTCAACGCGGTTCATGGCGTGCCCTTCGCGCCCAAGGGAGAGTTTGAAATCGTCGGCTACACGCGTCGCAATAGCGTTGTCGCAGAGATGGAAACGCCCCGCGGGCTCATGACGGGCAGAATTGAAGTCACCGCGACAGGCCCCGGTCAATCGATTGCGGAATACAGCGATGTGACCCATGTTGTTCAACATCAGCAAGTCACGCCCATCGACGCTGAGCACACCCACGTTCGTTGGCAGATGTACCATATCCCCGACCTGAGCGAGGGCCGCATGCGGGTCACCACTGCGCGGATGCGCGATCTCGTTAAACAGATCAATCAAGATATTCCCATTTGGAACGCCAAGCGCTATGTCGAAAAACCGCTGTTGGTGAAGGGCGACGGTCCTATGTTGGCCTATCGTGAGCAATACCAGAAATACTACAACTTCGACGAATGAGAGTGAGCCAAACCCAGACTGAGAGACGCTTGTAACCCGCGTTGAAGTGAACAGACAGAGCAACCAACTTGAGGAGAAGCCTCCATGACTCAGCAAAACAACACAACTGCCGATCTTCCATTTCGCATGGAGCGCGATGAGTTTGTACCCTCCAAACGCTACTACGACGAAAAATTTTTCGAGTTGGAAAAAGAGCATCTGTGGCCACATGTTTGGCAGATGGCCTGTCGTCTCGAGGAAATCCCCAATGTAGGTGACTGGGTTGAATACCAAAATCTGGATAAATCAGTCATCGTCGTTCGCACCAACTCGGGCGTTAAGGCGTTCAATAATGCCTGCCGACATCGCGGGGTCAAATTGGCCTCCGATCGCGGCAACTGCGGCGTTAAGGGGTTTATCTGCCCTTTTCATGGTTGGCGCTGGAATTCAGACGGTGACAACACTTTTGTTTTTGCGCGGCAAATCTTTAGCGAGGAGGTTCTCAAGCAGGAAGACATTGACCTTGTGCCCGTCCGCGTTGAGGAATGGGGCGGCTGCGCCTTTATCAACCATGATGACAATGCGCCATCGCTACGGGACTCTCTAGGCAGCGTGACGAGGCGCATGGAGTCTCGCAATGTCGACCAACTGAAAGTGGAGTGGTGGGAATCTGCGGTGTTGCCCTGCAACTGGAAATTGGCCATGGAGGCTTTCATGGAGGGCTACCATGTCATGCGAACGCACCCGCAACTCTACGTACTGACCGAACCCGACTTCAGTTTCTCCCGAGATACAGGCCCCAGCGGACCTGACCAGACATCAAACAACTCCACCTCAGCCAAAGAACTTGCTGAAAAAGCCATTGGCTTCGCGAAGCGTCTGCGCTCAGGGATGGCGGGCATGGTCGCTGACTATGAGGTTGAAGTCGCCGAGAGTATGGCGGACATCGATTTGCCGCAGGGTTCTACCTTGGAAATGACTCAGATGTTCTACGGCATGCTGCATCAAAAAATTAAAGAGCGTGGCGAAGAGCTCGGACTACCGATGTTTGATATTAACGCGGTCGCGGTGGACCCCGGATACCACAATGTCGAATTCATGTTTCCACACTACTTCCTGTTACCGCACTTCAGCGCGATGGCCTCTTACCGCATTCGACCGCTGACCCCTGAGACCTGTCTCTTCGAAATTTGGTCGCTGCGTTTTTATGCGGAATCAGAAGAACGACCGACTCTGAGCACACCGGTACCTAAGGCGCATGATGATCCTGCATTCCCTGAGATTCCCATGCAGGACTACTCCAACTTGCCGTTACAACAGCTCGGCCTACACGCTGGCGGCTTTGACAATATGCGTTTATCCAAGGACTACGAGGGTCTGATCAGCATTTATCACCGTCTCATCGATGGTTATCTCACCAAAGCGGATCCCGACCTTCTGTTAAAAGCACAAAATGAGGTCAATCAAGGGTATGACACACCGATTCGTGATATCGGTCTTTGAGGGCGGCGCCATACCTCCCCCTCACCGAGGCCCTAACTCCGGTGTAACCCGAGGCTTACAGTCAACAACAGGCGTAACCCACCCATCGGCCTGAACAATAGCGAGACAAGACTCATGAGCGAACACAACTTTGATGAACAGGTTGATTTTATCGTCGTCGGTAGCGGCGGCGGTTCCATGTGCGCCGCCCTGCGCATGCGAGAGTCGGGCAAAAGCGTACTCATTCTGGAAAAGACCGACCTCGTTGGCGGAACAACATCGCGTTCAGGTGGGGTCATGTGGATACCCAATAACCGTTTTATGCGCGAGAGTGGTGTAGCAGATAGCACCGAGGCGGCGCTCACCTACCTAGAAGCCACTGCGGGGCAATCTGAGGACGCCCCAGGCACCTCAGAGGCCAAGCGCCGTGCCTATGTCGAGCAAGGTCCCGAGATGGTGGACTTTTTGGTCGATAAAGGCGTCAAGCTGAAGCGGGTCTCACGCTGGCCTGATTATTATGACGAGCGTCCCGGCGGTTCAGTACCCGGACGCACCGTCATCGCTGAGATTTTTAATGTCAATGAATTGCCCAAACAATGGCGCTCGCGATTGCGCCCCAATTTCATGAAGATCGCGGCTTACCACGAGGAGGGTTTCAATATCGCCCTCATGAAATCCTCTTGGCGCGGGAAAGCCACGATGCTCAAGGTCGGACTGCGGGTTGCCCTCGCCAAACTCACGGGCAAAAGTCTGACACCTGCGGGCGGCGCGCTGCAGGGACGCATGCTCAAAGCAAGCCTTGCCGCGGGCGTCGATATCCGCGTGAATTGCGCGGTGAAATCATTTCTCTCCGCGGGCGATCGCGTCGCTGGGGTTGTCGCGGATTGCGATGGGCAAGAAAAACGGATCGGTGCCAAGCTCGGCGTCCTCGTTAACGCCGGTGGTTTTGCGCAGAACCAAGCGATGAGAGATCAATACATTCCGCACACCTCGACACAATGGACCGCTACAGCGCCAGGTGACACTGGAGAAATGATTCAGGAACTCATCGCGATGGGCGCCGCATTCGGCCAAATGAATGAACGTGTCGGTAACCAAATGTCGATTCCGCCCGGTTGCGAAAATCTCGATGGGCAGGGGGTTGATCTGGGTAATGTCGCTGGGCAAATGAACCTATCCAAGCCCGGCGCGATTTTGGTGGATCAGACGGGTCAGCGCTATATGAATGAATGTGGCTCCTACATGGAGTTCTGCCAGAATATATTGAAACGACATGAGTCCGTGCCCGCGATTCCCAGCTGGTATGTCTTTGACAGCACTCACATCAACAATTACATGCTATCCGGTACGATGCCGGGACCGGATAAACCACAAGCGTGGTACGACAATGGCTATCTCCACAAAGCGGACTCGATTGAGGCGCTCGCCAGTCAGATTAATATTGACCCGAGCGCACTGAGCGCCACCGTAGAGCGTTTCAACGCCGGTGCGCGGGAAGGGCGAGATGATGAATTTCATCGTGGCGATCGCGCCTACGATAACTGGCTCGGTGATCACTATCGTGAGCCCTCAAATACGCTGAGCCCTCTAGACTCTGGACCGTTCTATGCCATTCCCATGCTACCTGGCGATGTCGGAACGTATGGTGGCGTTGTCGTCGATGAATTCGCACGCGTATTGCGTGAGGACGGCACACCAATGGCAGGGCTCTATGCGACAGGTACCACGACCGCATCGATTATGGGGCGCTACTACCCCGGTGCGGGTTCGAGTATTGGCCCATCGTTTGTCTACGGTTATATCGCGGCCAAGCACGCAGCGGGTCTGTTCTAAAAGACGATTCAAAATGCGCCTAATCACCGCCAAAAAGGTGAGCATTTTTTTCCCAGGTCATGTCCCCAGCGCGCGCCTAATTGTTATGATGAAGAAAACCATAACAAGCACGGGGATGAATCATGAAAAATTTCGCCGAAATGAAAGACGAGGCGCAACAATACATTCGCTACGAAAAAGATCTTGAGACCAAAATCGCGACACTGACTTTTGATCGACCGGGAAAACATAACGTCACTAACATGGGTATGCGCCAGCTATTTGCCGACTATGTGATGAAGGCGAATATCGATGACGACGTGAAGGTCCTAGTGATTCGCGGCGAAGGAGATCACTTCGGCACTGGGGGCGACTTACCCGAACAGGCCGACATGCTGTCTGAGGATAGCGGCGACGTATCCTTACTTCATGAGTTTGGTATTTATGACGAGGACGTAAAGTACCCGCCAAAATCGTCCTATCGCTTTCTCCACACCATGACCGATCATTATGCGAAAGCGGCGGCTGGTAACCGGCCTCTGCAGGAATTTAAAAAAATCAGCATTGTCGAAGCCAAGGGCTACTGCTACGGCTGGCACTTTTATCAAGCGGCTGATGCTGATCTGGTGGTGTCATCCGATGATGCGCTGTTCGGCCACCCCGCGTTCCGTTATGTGGGCTGGGGTCCACGCCTGTGGACCTGGGTTGAGCAAATGGGTCTGAGGAAATTTTCGGAGATGCTCTTCACCGGCAGGCCTTTCACCGCCGAAGAAATGGACAAGTGCGGCTTCATCAATAGTATCGTGCCACGGGATCAACTCGAGGCCGAAACTGCGAAATACGCTAGCGCCTGTGCCAATACGCGCCCTACCGATACCGTCTTTATCCAAAAAACCTTTCTCGAGATGTACAAGCAGTATCGCGGTGAATACATGGGCAGCATGATGGCCGGCTGGGTCGAGGGCATGCTCCCTGCCATGACCGAAGATCGACAATCGGAGGTGGTGCTGGGCAACGACACCTTTGGTAAGGGCCTCAACAACGTCGTCAAAGATAAAGATTTACTCTACCCGCCAGAGTGGCGCCTCAGTCATTCCGGTCGCAAAAAGCCCTGAGGTTGCGACATGTCCTTTGAACTCAATCGCCGGCTGGCCGAACCGCGGCCACCGCTGCCCACTTCGGTGGACATCGATGCGGTAACCGCATCGATTATCCGCGGCTCCATGGAAACCGTCTGTTTCGAAGCGGCGACGCACCTAGGCCGTGCCGCCTCCTCGGCAATTATTAATCAATCCAACGAGCGCAATGCCAGCATCGTCGACGCGCATGGCCGACTGGCCGGTGCCGCCATTGGTACGCCGCACCTCACCTTTGTTTCTCAGTTCACGGTCCGATACGGCCTGGAAAATCAGGAACTTCTGGATTGGGGCCCGGGAGATATCTTTGTTGGTAACGACCCCGATCACGGCGGTGGACATTTGCCCGACTACAATGTCTACGCACCGGTCTACGACGAGCAAGGCGAACTGGTGTTGGTGCAGTGTCTGCAGGCGCACCAGGGCGATACCGGTGGTAAAGATCCGGGTGGGTTTACCCTCGAGGCCACTGATATTTTTACCGAGGGTCTCGCCATTCCCTGCCTAAAACTCGCGCATCGGGGTGAACTGCGGCGCGATGCGATCTATCTACTGGAGCGCAACAACCGCTTCCCATCCTTCAGGGGCGACCTGGCGGCAATGATCAGCGCGGTACAAAAAGGCGTTCAGCAACTCGAGGCATTGGTTCAAAAATGGGGGGCAGACACCGTCCGCGCTGCCATCAACCACAGCATCGTGCACACCGAGCAACGAGTGCGAGATGCGGTATCGCGCTGGCCAGATGGTCGCTACAGCGCCGAGGTGTTTATTGATCACGACACGGCCGGCACACCGGATATTCGCGTCTGTGTCGCCTGTGATATTCAAGGCGATCAGCTCACCATCGATCTCAGCGGTACCGATGACCGACCCCATCTGGTGGGCGTTTGGAATACCTTCGGTAATACGCGAAGCTATATTTTGACCCAGGTGGTCGCCGCGGTTCAACCCGACATCGTCAAGAATGAAGGTTTCTTTAACGCGGTTGACCTGGTCATTCCCGAGGGGTGCATTGCCAATCCACCTCCAAACAAGCCCGCGGCCCTCGGCTCCTTTCACCCCGCCTGCGAAATTACCGAAGCGGTCTGCCTCGCGCTGTCGGCAGTAGCGCCTGAGCGTTCAGCGCACCAAGTCTACAAAATTGGCATGCCCAATGCCGTGATCGGTATGGATAGCCAAGGGCAGATGTGGATGGATCAGGGTGTCGACTCACGGACGATGGACGTCTCGGCGACACAGGGTATCGATGGCTGGGGTGCCTGCCCCGTCGCGCTCGGCAGTCTGCTGCTCGCACAAGCGGAGGACGCAGAGCCGCGCTGGCCTGTGCTCAACATCAGTCGTGAGATGACAATCGATACCGATGGCGCCGGACAGTGGCGCGGTCAACCTGGCAGCCTCAACGTCAAGCAAGTGCTGGAACCGGTCTCGGCGATGGCCTGGATGGTGTCCGCCAAACATCCGCTACGCGGTCTGTGCGGTGGCGATGATGCCAGCCCCTACACCAACCACTTTAACGTCGGCACCGATGACGAATACCGAATCGATTTGGCTGTGAGTGCTCAACTCACGCCTGGCGCGGTCATCGCCTACCAACATGGCGGGGGCGCGGGTTTTGGGCCTGCACTGTCACGCGACCCCGAGGCAGTGCTCAATGATGTTCTCGATGAATTGATCTCGATTGATCGTGCGCGCGAGCGGTATGGCGTGATCTTCTCCGGCTCGCTGACAGAATGGACACTGGAGATCGATACAGAGGGAACCGCGGCCCTGCGCGCGCAAATGATAGGTGATGCCGCATGAGCTATCGTATTGGAATTGATATCGGCGGCACCTTCACCGACTTTGCGATGCTCTCTCAAGGGCGCGTGTCGCTGCATAAAAACTTAAGCACCCCTCCCGATCTATCGATCGGCGTGATGCAAGGTCTCGAACGACTGGCGGAAATGGAACAGCTCGATCTCGGCACATTTCTTTCACGCTGCGAAGCCATTGTTCACGGCACTACCGTGGCGGACAACACGCTCATCGAAATGAACGGGGCTGTGACCGGGCTGATTACCACCGAGGGCTTTCGTGATGAGATGGAGTACCGCAGGGGCTTTAAGGAAGATGTCTGGGACGTCCGTCTGACCGCCCCGCCCGCCATCACACCGCGACGGCGACGTCTGACCGTATCAGAGCGAGTGCTGGCCACCGGCGAGATCCATAAACCGCTCGACGAGGCCTCGGTTCGAGCCTGCTGTCAGCGTTTGAAACTGCAGGGTGTTGAATCCGTCGCAGTGTCCCTCATTTTCTCTTTCATCAACCCGGCTCATGAGCAGCGCGTGGCAGAGATTGTCCGCGAGGAGTTGCCCGACGTCACACTGTCACTATCGCATCAAATTCTGCCGCGTGCGCCCGAGTTTGATCGCACGAGCACAACGGTGGTCAATGCCTATGTGGCGCAGCGTGTGAATCACTACCTCGAGGAACTCGTCGCCCGCTTGCGAACCGCTGGCTACACCAAC
>Ga0181573_10002234_pt1 | contig 18182 bp, 16 predicted proteins | sample 101ome_25_FD_148643 | JGI IMG/M metagenome (GOLD analysis project Ga0181573, IMG submission 148643) | Coastal salt marsh microbial communities from the Groves Creek Marsh, Skidaway Island, Georgia - 101409BT metaG (spades assembly) | ecosystem: Environmental > Aquatic > Marine > Intertidal zone... | reverse complement strand
AATCCGGCCCCACCGCGAGCATCAGCGAGTCGCCCGCGCGCAGCGCAATGTTACCCAGCCGCCCTGATAACCTTCCCCCGTCGCGACGCACCCCCACCACGGCCGCGTCAAACCGGGATCTGAAATCGCTGTCCTTGATGGTGCGCCCCACGATCGCGGCCCCCGGTAGCAACACCACTTCAGTGAGATTGGTTCCCAAAAGGCCTTCATCAATGGCGAAAGAACTGAGACCGTGGAAACGCTCCAAGATGCCAACGCGTGAGACGTCGCCGGAGAAAATGAGTCGATCCCCCGCCTCCAGCCGCTCTTCGGGAGAGACGGGAGTAAGCAGGCATCCGTCGCGGACAAGCTCCACCAAAAAGAGCTCTCTCAAGTCGCGCAACCCGTTTTCGACTACCGATTTGCCCACCAGTTTTGAATCACTGGCCACCACCATCTCAATCAGAAAATCGTTGACCTGCAATGGCCCCTCGGCGGACGACGGCAATACCCTGTGCATGATCAGCATAGCCACCAGCCCCATCAAGGCAGCGGGCAAGGCAACTGGCAAAAAAGCAAAAAACGCAATCCCCTGCCCCGTCATGTCCTCGAGAAAGCTGCTCACGATCAGATTGGTTGAGGTGCCAATCAGGGTGAGTGTGCCCCCCAGGATGGCGGCGTAGGAAATGGGCAGGAGAATCTTGCTCGCCGGGTGGTAAGGGTTTTTACGGAGGGTACCCGCCAGCGTTGCCACGACGGCGGTGTTGTTCACGAAGGCCGAGAACAGCATCGTCATGCCTGACAAACTGACCAACGTCGATGGCAGGCTACTGCGAACAACGCGACTGGAGGCACTCAGCAGCCAGGGCAATCGCTCTAGCCCAACGGATACCATGAGTAGCAAGAGCAACGTGACCAAGCCCTCATTGGTTGCTTTGCTGAGCGCACTTTGCATGTCGATACTGCCAGCCAGCACGCAGGCAACAGCAGCCAGCGTGAACAACAAAGCTGGGGCAACACGGCTGAAGATCAACCCCGCAATCAGTAGCGAGACGATCGCGGCAATCAGTAACGGCTCCATGGACACTACCATCGAAACAAAGTGGTGCGAGTCAGACGCCAGAATACGCGCTCTTGAGGTGACACAAAAAGCCCGAAATCTGGTCATCCTGCCACTTCACCGATAAGCTCGGCAGGCGCCGCGGGAGGGCCTTGCAATCCAGTGGATGTCAGACAACACCGCTTTGAATGAGAGAAAAAGGAGACCGTTATGATTGCCTACACGACGCTTGGCGTCAGCGACTTTGAGCGCGGCAAGCACTTCTACAGCACCTTACTTGGCCTGATTGGCGCGGAATGTGTCTTGGGGAACGAACGGATTGCGCTATTTGGTACGAGTTTGGATAACCCCATGTTGGCCGTTTGCATCCCCTATAACGAAGAAGCCGCCAGCCCCGGCAACGGCACCATGGTCGCCATTCGCGCAGGGAGCCACGAGGCCTGCGACGCGCTGTACGCAAAAGCCATAGAACTGGGCGCCACGTGCGACGGTCCGCCGGGTGAGCGTATGCCCGGGTTTTTTTACGGGGCTTATGTGCTTGATCCCGATGGTAACAAGCTGTGCTTCTGCCAGATGGGCTCGAACTGACGGCGCACTGCCTCCCCTATCGTTGATCCGCCAACCCAGACTACATCGGAGTTAGTCCATGCTTTTCTCTCTCCTCTACCGGACTCTGGCCATTTACGCTGCTCTGATTTGGACCAGTGGTGACGCTTGGGCTCATGCCAAAGTCGACGTCATTACAGTCACCAATGGCGATCAGATAACAGGCGCCGTCAGCGCAATGTCTGCGGGCAAGTTATCAGTCAGCACCGACTATGCGGGTACCATCAACATCAAATGGCGCGAAGTTCAGCAGATAGAGAGCCGCTACATGTATGAGGTCAGGCTTGATGACGGCGAACGCGTCTACGGTCGCTGGGTCGCTAACGATATTCCCAACGAACTGACTTTTCGTTCGTCCGGAGTGGAGAGACAGCTCGACATCGACGATATCGTGGAGGTGCGCTCGATAGAAGAAGAGCTGTCGGACAAATTGGATTTGCAGCTGAGCAGCACTATCTACGCTGACCCCAATAACCAAACGCTCGTGCTGTCTGCCAAGGGGACCTACGACGTTCGGGGTGGCCGAACCGGCTTCTCGGCGCGAATCGACGACAGCAAAACGACCAGTGAGGATGATGAAAACCGCGTGAAGCAAACCAGCAACGCCTCCAACTTTACGTTTTACCGCGAATTTTGGAGAGATCGGGGCACCGCGCAGTCCTTTCGCGTGTTGAACGCGGTCTACTCCAGTAACGATGAGCTGGGGGTCGCGCACCGCGCCTCTCTGGGCTTTGGCTTGGGGCGTTACCTGATCAACGACCTCGGTCACGAATTGGCAGTTTCAATGGGTGTTCAAGGCGTTCAGGAAAGACGGGGGTCTTGCGATGATCAGACCGCCGGTAAAAAAATTGATGCCACGCTTGTCGACGCTGAGCCGGAAACAGTGGTCGAAGAGACCCAGCTGGAAACCTGCAACGATACCGAGCTCTTTGTGCACATGAACTGGCATCTTTATAGTTTTCAGGATCTGGATATGGACATCTCGGTGGTCGGCAATGCTTATCCGTCGCTCTCGGACTCGGGCAGGATAAGAGGCGATTTGAATGTGCTGGTCAATTGGGAACTGTTTGACAGCTTTTTCTGGAGCGTGAATGCGCGCACGGAAATCGACAACGCAAGTGACCGAGACAATATCAGCCTGTCCAATAGCGACTTCACGATATCCACTGGAATCACCTGGAAGTACTGATAGGCTCCAACGACAGATTAAGCTTTTTCACCCACCTGATCCGTATCGTAGGACACGTGTACATCGCGCTGGGGCAATGGAATCGTAATGCCCTCGGCGTCAAATCGCTGCTTAACCGATTTATTCAGGGCCCACACGGCTTCCCAGAACTCATCGGTTTTGGCGTAGGCACGCACCATGAAATCGATCGATGAGTCGCTGTATTGCTTCAGTCGCACCAAGGGTTCCGGGTCGTCGAGCCATCGCTCGTCGGCATCAATCAATTCCTCAAGAATACGCTGCACCAAATCGACGTCGTCGGAATAGCTGACGCGATACACAATGTCGGTGCGGCGCAGCTTCTGACCGGTCACATTCATAATGACGCCACCCCAGATCTTGCTGTTGGGGATGATCAACACTTTATTCTCGATGGTCACGATGGTGGTGTTCACCAGATTCATCTTGAGCACTGTGCCCTCGGCATCCCCGGCAGCGATGAAATCCCCGGTATCAAAAGGGCGGTAGGCCAAAATCATCGCCCCGGAGGCAAAATTGCTCAGCGTATCCTGAAGCGCGAAACCGACAATAAAACCGACCACCCCAAGACCGGCAATCATGGGCGCAACGGATACGCCCACCTGCGCCAGCGCCACCAGCAAGCCGATCAGAAATACCACCGTGCCCGCCATGGAAATCAGTGTCTCGCGCAGCAGTTGGGAGATCGCCTGATCTGAGTGGACCAGTGCGCGCTCGGTAATACGGCGCGCGATGCCCGCCAATTGGCGCGCAGCGATGAGGATGACAATAAACAGGATAATGGATACCACGGTACTTAAACCCTGGTTGCTCAACCAATCCTCAATCGCGCCGGTGACCTCAGCATAGAGAATATTGACCATCGCGGTGTCTACAAGAGACAACGACACTGAGCCACTCTCTTCGATGAGCACTCGACGCATCTCCAGGGTATCGGCATCGAGACGGTTCAGTTGCGAGACCACGCCCCGCAACCTTTTAAGCGCCACCTTGAGCCGCTCGGTCTCATACCGCGCCGCTTGCAGGAGGTCCGCGTCAGTACCGTCGCTGGCCTGACGCGCTGCTAACAGCTTGAGTGCGTGATGATGCAGATGGATCTGGCCCATCATCTCCTCACCGAAATAGGTAAGGGTACGAACAGCCTTGTCGCGCAACACAGTCTCGTCGAGCTGCAATCGCTCTAGCAACAACACCTGCTCGGTCGATAATTCGAGGTAGAGCAACCGCTGCCCTTCAAACAAAACTGAGAAAGACTCCTCCCTCAGACGCTCCGCACCGGTTAAGGCGCTTTGGCGGGAAATCGACTCATTGAGGCGCAACGTCAGGCTCGAGAACCGGTCAACCAGCGCCTCTTCTATGACACTCTCTCGTGCCTCAACCAGTTGCCGGAGGCTTTCTCTCTCGGGCGCTTCGTCGGGCAAAGCCAGCACTCGGTCGGCCAGCGCCAGGATATTTCTCAGCAGATTGATGGTTTTTTCGTCGCGCCGAATCTCGAGAACCCTGCGGCGCTCGAAAGAGTCGGGAAGGTTAATCGCTTCAAATGCGCGAAGTGACTCCAGTTCCCGCGATATCTCCTCGGACAGCTCCGCAATAGATGGCTCCACCACATCCGCTGTTGACTGTGTCTGTGTGAACCCGACTTGTGCGATCAGTAAACACCACAACACGGCACACCGAAGCGGCCATTGAATACTGCACAAGCGGGACAATCTCATCATCACTTTAAACCGGCTGCCTTCTACGCCCCACCGCCTCCGCGAGCGTTGTTAAGGTCTGCTCTGTTTGGGCCCAATCCATACAGGGATCCGTAATGCTCTTACCGTAAACAAGATCTTCTTTACTGACCACATCCTGTCGGCCCGCCTCGATAAAGCTCTCCAGCATGATTCCGGTGATGCGATGATCGCCCCGCTCCACTTGCGAGGCGATATCTTCTACTACCGCCACCTGTCGATGTGGCTGCTTACGACTGTTGGCGTGGCTGGCGTCAATCATGATGCTTTCGCGCAGATTGGCCTTCTTAAGCATGGCACTTGCATCATCGACCGAAAACATATCGTAATTCGGTTGCGGGCCACCTCGTAAAATCAGGTGGCAATAGGGATTACCGGCTGTCTCGAAGATAGCGGAACGACCACCCTTGGTGACCGACAAAAAATGATGGGAGTGCTGGGCCGCACCGATGGCGTCTACTGCGATCTGGACATTACCGCCTGTTCCGTTCTTGAAGCCCACTGGACACGAAAGCCCGCTGGCCAACTCGCGATGACTCTGACTCTCGGTGGTCCGGGCGCCTATAGCTCCCCAGCTGATGAGATCCGCAATGTACTGGGGCGAGATCAGATCAAGATACTCGGTAGCCGTAGGCAATCCAGCAGCGTTGATATCGAGCAAAAGTTTACGCGCGCGCCGTAAACCCTCGGTAACGTCGAAAGAATTATCCAGATGCGGGTCGTTAATCAGGCCTTTCCAGCCGACCGTCGTCCTGGGCTTTTCAAAATATACCCGCATCACGATGAGCAGCTGATCCGCAACCGTCTCTGAAAATTGCTTGAGCCGCGCCGCATAATCCAATGCCGCGTCAGGGTCGTGTATTGAGCAGGGGCCCACAACCACTACTAGCCGGTCATCCGACTTATCAAGCACCGACTGGATGGCGGCCCTCGCATTGGTGACGTGCTGCGCCACCTCGTCACTGGCCGGCATCTCGTCAATCAGCGCCTCCGGAGTCAGCAACTCCCTCAGGTTGCGAATGCGAAGGTCATCGGTGTTGGTAGACATATCGGGTCCTGTACTAAAAAACGCGTCAACAAAGGCGCGCAAGGATAGCATTTCAGGCGGCTCAGTCTCTGGCCAAGTATTCACCTTCTGCCAGGAGTTTTTCCACCATCTTGCCAACCGTATTTGGTGTGACGAGATGTGCGGCGTACCAAGTATGCAGACATCGTATGCGAGCCGGTTCGGCGATCCCGCCAATGCCGCGCTCCTCCAACGCTCGCTCCATGCCGGTTTCGCGAAGAAAATCGCGTTCTTGGGTTGTCATGAATGCTGCACGACAACGCTTGTGCAGCGCGTGATCATTTTGCAGCGCAGCCTGTAATTCGGGATCAGCATCGACTTCGGTTTGCAGACGCGCGATCCAACCCGCCGCCTCGAGCCTGTCGATATGCAAAGACAGGTCAGCACCCACCAGCCAATACAACGTGGGAAAGGGCTTGCGATCCACGACCGATGCTACCCGAATGACCACTGGCTCGTCGTCAGTATCGGTGACGGCGATGGCGCGCAAACCCCGGGGTTCACGACCCAGTAACGCGGCCACGCGCTCGCGCTGATCGACCGTCGGTACGCAATCTTTGGTAATCAAGGGCATGTGACAAGTTTAGCACCGTGCTTAATTGACCCGGCGTGATAGGGGGAGTAGTGTGCCTCCCGTCAGGTGCCTGCCGCTTTAACAAGCTGGGTAGGTTAAAAGGGAAGTCCGGTAAGACGTGGTCGAGTCCGGCGCTGCCCCCGCAACGGTCATCTAAGAATGAGAGCCCGATACCTGCCTGACATGAACCCATCATGTGGAGCGGAGGGCTCCCACAGGACGCGCTCGATACCGTTGGCATGAGATGCCAGTCGATGTCATGCATCCCCCGCCCTTCGCCCCCAGATCCGAATCGCCGGTCGCGACACCAGAGGGGAGAGGGATGACAATTTCAAACAAAGATGACAACGGAGGTGCTGTCAGCACAAGCCTGATTCGGGCGCGCTGTGGGCAGAATATCCGGGAAACCCCCCAGATGACGCCGTTGACTTCAATCACCGCGCGCGAAGGTGCGTCCCGCCCGACAACTTTCCTGGGGGTCATTACACTGTCCGTGGGGGCCTTGACCGGCTCGTGCCTGACCATGGCGCAGGCGGCCTCCGGGTTAGGTGAACCTGATGTGGATACGGTAGAAGAAGTCGTTGTCTCCTCCCGCACGCCAGACCTGATTGATCAGATCGGGGTGTCGGTCAGCGTGCTCGACCAGGACACTATGCTATCACTGGGCTATCCCGATCTCGCCTCGTTGCTCGATACTCAACCGGGCGTGACGGTGACTTTGGACGGCGGCTACGGCAAGGCAGCGGCGGTGCGAATCCGGGGTGAGGAGGGATACCGTACGCGCATTGTGCTGGATGGCATCAATATCGCCGACCCCTCCTCACCCCAAGTCAGCCCGCGCATCGAACATTTGGTGAGCAGTGGCCTGACCCGGGTCGAAATCCTGCGCGGCCCTCAGGGCTTGCTGTGGGGTGCGGACGCGGGCGGGGTCATTCTCATGTCGACTACCGACGCGGTAGCCAAATCGGGGGTGGAAGGCTATTTAGAGGCAGGTAGTGACGATTTTTATCAGGGCGCTATTAGTGGCGTTTTTAGCTCTGATCAGCTGACTGCATCGGCGTCTCTCTCGCAGCTGGAAACCGACGGCGTCAATGCACGGGAGATCGACAATGCAGACCCTGACAGGGACGGCTACGAGAACACAACTGCACACGGCGCGCTGTCGTGGGTCATCAGTGACGCCATCACTCTGCTGGTGGCTGCTACCGATATCTCTGGCGACAACGAATACGATGGCTGTTACGACACCGCCACGTGGGCGTTGATTCACGACTGTGACGATCAGTACGAGCAACAAGCCTGGCGGGGCGCGTTGCGGTTCGCTTCTGACCAACACACGGTCGAGCTTAGCTATGCTTCGAGCGACACCGAGCGCGCCTTCTTCTCCGCCGGCGTGCTGTCCTATGAGACGGAAGGCAAGACGGACACCACATCACTCACCGGCGCATGGCGGCTCACAGACAACACTCGACTCACTTACGGTATCGATCATGAAGAGCAGGCGCTCTCTGATGCGAGCACCGATTGGTCCAGAGACAACACCGGCCTTTATTTAGAGGCCCAACAGCGCTTTGGTCGCGGCGTCATGACCTTTGGCTGGCGGCGCGATGACAACGACGACTTCGGCGAGTTCGACAGTTGGCGGATCAGCGGGCGCTACGATCTGGGCGGCATCGCTGAGGGGTGGGCGCTACGTGCCGCCATCGGCACCGGTTTCCGCGCCCCCAGTCTTTACGAAATCGCCTACAACAACGGCCCTTTTGCCTACCCTCCCGCTAGCAGCGCACCGCTGTTGGAGGAAGAGTCCCGCGGTTGGGAGCTGGCGGTGATGGGCACGATAGCCTCGCTCAATCTTGAGGCGATCTGGTTTGATCAGGAAATCGACAGTGAGATCATCTTCGATCTCGCCACCTACAGCGGCTATCTACAAACTCAGGGCACCAGCCGTTCAGAAGGCATCGAGCTGATCGCCAGCCTGCCGCTGTCGGCGCGTTGGTTTATCGAAGGTAACTTCACCACCCTCGATGCCACGCAACAAAATGGTGGGGATCGCGCCTATCGACCGGAGCAAACCGGCCGCGCCAGCGTTGTATTTGCAGGCGCCAACTGTCGAGCCCGACTCACCGCGCGGTACACGGGAGAGGCGGTTGATCCCTTTATGACGTCCATTGATGACACCGTCACGGTCGACCTCACCGCCCAATGGCAGGTCTCTGAACAGTGGACTTTGGAAGCGCGGCTACTTAACTTGACCGACCAGACCGATCAACAACTGCCCGGCTACAACATGCCCGGCATGACCGCCTACGCTGGCGTGCGCGTGAAGCTCTAGGAGCCTGTCATGGATCGCAATACCAAACATAACAAGGCCATGGCCAAGCAGAAGGCCGCTGTAGACGACAGCATTGCCAAGGCGGACATCGAGCGCGGTGTCAGCGTGCTACTGACAGGCGACGGCAAAGGTAAAACCAGTTCCGCTTTTGGCATGGTGATGCGTGCGCTGGGGTACGGGCAGCGCGTCGGGATTGTGCAATTTATTAAAGGCGAGCAAGCCTCAGGCGAGGAACTTTACGTTCGGGAGCAGCTCCCGGGAGTCACGCTGTATCAAATGGGCACAGGATTTACCTGGGATACCCAAGACCGAGAGGGAGATATCAGCGCGGCGAAACGCACCTGGGAGCAAGCACTGGGGATGCTGACAGACGAGCAATATGATCTGGTGATTCTGGATGAGCTCACTTACATGCTGGCGTTTGATTATCTGCCGGAATCAGAAGTGATTGCTGCGATCAAAGAGCGACCCGCATCGCAAAGTGTGGTCGTGACGGGACGAGGCGGCGGTCAGGCCCTCCGTGAGGCAGTCGATACCGTGTCCGAAGTCAAAGAAATCAAGCACGCCTATCGTGCGGGCATTCGTGCCAGACAGGGTGTGGATTACTGATTGTGGGTCCCCATCCCGCGATTCGCCCCGAGGCCTTTGTTCGCTACAAATTCATAAACTCTCTGTTTTTGGGATTATCAGTGGGTGCCGTGTTCGTGCTGTATACCCCGCTTTCTCCAGCGGTCTTCTCTGCAGGGGGCATCGGTCTCGCACTCGCCACCCTCGCTGTTGCGACTCAGTATCGTCGAATACTCACACCGGCATGGTTCTTTCGTCTTTCTATGACCGTCGAGCTCGTGACGCTGAGCGGGGTCATTGCAGTGTTGCTGCTACCCATAGATCTACCGCTGGCACTCTTTGTGTACATTGGTTATCAGATTACATTTTCGTTGGGCAGTTATCTGGTCCGGTGCGAGACCCTGCTGTTGGTTTCAGTCGAACAGCTGAAAAAGCTCGATGTGGCCAAGCAAGCCGGCTACCTGCTAGGGATGGCCGCCGCCTGGTGCACCTATACAGGGCTTGAACGCCTCGCCAACGTAACTGACCGAACCGATCAGGTCGTGTCGCTGCACGGGCTGCTGGTCGTTGTTGAAGTGTTAGTGGTGCTGGCCCTGTGGCGCGCCTTCAATCGCCCGCTTCTGCAGATCGAGGACGCGCCGTTGATCTCGTAAGGCGCGGCGGATGACAACCTAATCGAGCAGTTCCGGCTGCTCGGCCATGATCACGTCAAATAGCGGCTGCGCGCTGAACCATCCTGCCATTGTGCTACCAACCTGGCTCGCGGTATGCAGCGCCATGTCGTGGGGAATTGGCTTCGGATTACCCGCCGCCTCGGCCATCAGCTGCGCCTGACAACTGCGCTCGAATGTCACATACCACCACAGGGCTTCATCCACTGATTCTCCGACGGTTAAGTGCCCGTGGTTTTGCAATACGATCGCCTTTTTGTCACCCAGTGCCTCTGCCAACCGCTCTCCCTCACTCATGGACACGACGACCCCGGTGTAGTCATCGAGCAACGCCAGATCCTCATAAAACGCGCAGGCATCCTGAGTGAGCGGGTCAAGGAGCCGCCCCAAAGACGACCAAGTCTTGCCGTAAATCGAGTGGGCATGCGCCGCCGCCGTGACCTCGGGTCGCGCCTGGTGAATATGGCTGTGGATGGTAAACGCAGCGCCGTTCAGTAAACCCTCTCCTTCAACAATCTCGCCACCATGGCTCACTCTGATCAGGTCTGAGACGCGCATCAATTTAAAAGACCTGCCCATGGGGTTCACCCAAAAGGTCTCTGGGTCAATGGGGTCACGCACCGTAATATGCCCCGCTACACCCTCATCAAATCCAAACTTACCGAAAATCCGCAGGGCCGCCGCTAACCGCTGTTTACGCTGCAACTGCTCAGCCTCGGGAGCCAGCTCCCCCGCCGCCATCTCCGCGAGATTAGCGTTCATCACCAATTGATTCACTTGCTCATTCATGATCTTGCCTCGCTGTTTGTTGCCAATAGAGGGCCGCTTCTCGAGCCAGCTCCCCGGCCGACGGTACGTCGTCTCCCTGCGCCTTGAGATGCGCCGTGTATGCGCTGAGCACCGTCCCCATCTGCGCGGAAACCTCCTCCGGCCTCACGGGATCGCCGCAGTGCTCGCAACTCAGAATCGAACGCGTGGTGTGACCACACAAGCTGTGGCGGTACGTCTGAGGGGGGCCGTTGCCGTCATCCATCCAGTCGTCACCCCACTGACTCAGTGTCATCAGCACGGGATACAGAGCAAGCCCCTTGCGCGTCAGTCGGTATTCGTATCGAACAGGGCGATCCATATACGCCACGCGGGTCAGCACACCCTGATCCACCAATTTGCGCAGACGTTCAGACAGTCGGTGACGCGTGACGCCAAGGCTTCTCTGAAACTCATCAAATCGGCGGGTCCCGCGAAAAGCGTCGCGGATGATGAGTAGCGTCCAGCGCTCACCGAGCACAGACAACGCCCGTGCGACAGAGCAGGCTTGCTGGTCAATTTCTTCCCATTTCATAACGGGAAGAGTGCGCGTGCTGGATGCCAAACGCAAGCGCGGGCGCCTGAGCGCCCGCACACTGAAGCCGATAACCGAAGCGATCAGCCAAATTGATTCATCGTATTGTCCGATCCGGCGGCCTTGAGCGCTGCGTCACCGGAAAAGTATTCCTTGTGGTCGTCGCCCATATCCGATCCAGCCATGTTCTGGTGCTTCACACAGGCAATGCCCTGGCGAATTTCTTTGCGCTGCACGCCAGCCACATAGCCCAACATCCCCGCTTCGCCAAAATACTCCTTGGCCAGATTGTCGGTTGACAGGGCAGCGGTATGGTAAGTGGGCAAGGTAATCAGATGGTGGAATATGCCCGCCTCACGGGAAGCATCTCGCTGAAACGATTGAATGCGCTTGTCTGCCTCCAGGGCGAGCTCCGAGTCGTCATAACTCGCATCCATCAGTGCGGCACGATCATAGGCGGATACATCCTGGCCTGCCTCAGACCACGCATCAAATACTTGCTGTCTGAAGCTGAGCGTCCAGTTGAAAGACGGACTGTTGTTGTAAACCAGCTTGGCATCGGGCACCGCTTCCCGGATGCGATTAACCATGCCCGCGATTTGCCCTACATGCGGCTTCTCGGTCTCGATCCAGAGAAGATCGGCACCATTTTGCAACGATGTCACGCAGTCGAGTACCACGCGATCCTCGCCAGACCCTTTTCGGAATTGAAACAGACCCGAGGGCAAACGCGCGGGTTTCAGTAATTTGCCATTGGCCTTCACCACGACATCGCCGTTGGCAATATCATCTGCACTTTCAATGTACTCACCGTCCAAAAAGCCGTTATAGAGATCACCGAGATCGCCCGGCTCCCGCGTTACCGCGATCTGCTTGGTGAGACCGGCACCCAGTGAATCCGTTCGCGCGACGATAATGCCGTCCTCGACACCCAATTCAAGAAAGGCGTAACGAATGGCGCGAATTTTGGCAATGAAATCCGCATGGGGGACAGTCACCTTGCCGTCTTGATGACCACACTGTTTCTCGTCCGACACCTGATTTTCGATCTGAATAGCGCAAGCACCCGCCTCGATCATCCTGCGAGCCAAGAGATAGGTCGCTTCCTCGTTACCAAAGCCCGCGTCGATATCGGCAATGATTGGCACCACGTGAGTCTGAAAGTTGTCGATCTGATTCAGAATGCTCTGCGCTTCGACTTCGTTGCCTGCTGCTCGCGCCGAGTCCAGTGCCCGGAACAAACCGCCCAGTTCGCGCGCGTCGGCCTGACGCAAAAAAGTGTAGAGCTCTTCGATCAATGCCGGGACAGACGTTTTCTCGTGCATCGACTGATCTGGCAGCGGCCCAAACTCGGATCGCAGCGCCGCAATCATCCAGCCCGACAGATAGAGATAGCGCTTATCCGTATTGCCGAAATGCTTCTTGATTGATATCAGCTTCTGCTGTCCGATAAATCCATGCCAGCAACCCAGAGACTGCGTGTATTCGCCGGGATCTCTATCGTAGTCCGCCATGTCCTGACGCATAATGCCCGCGGTGTAGCGCGCGATGTCCAGTCCCGTCTTAAACCGGTTCTGTAGACGCATCCGCGCGGCATATTCGGGGCTGATATCTGACCAGCCAGCGGTCTGACCGCAAGTGATCTCAAGGGCCTTGATCGTATCGGCATATGTCGACATGGGGATTCTCCTGAAGGAATGATTGCGCTATCCGCAGTCTTGTAGAGCGCGCAGTCTAGAGGCCGGCATACCATTTTCAAATAGAATGGTGCTCATAACTACCATTCATCTTATGAATAAATGGTCAGCGTCTGTCCAGACGCATCCCTTTAAGTCCGGCGCATTTCCCAATAGACTCTCGCCCTTGCCCAATTGTCAGGTTATGGGCGAGCCTCTCAGGAGACAGAACATGAGCGATCCACTGGTGAGCATCATCATGGGCTCCCAATCCGATTGGGAGACCATGCAAGCTGCAACCACGGTATTGTCGGAGCTGGGGATACCCTTTGAGTCCTGCGTGGTATCCGCGCACCGCACACCTGATCGACTCGTCAAATTTGCAGAAGGCGCTGCAGCGCGCGGCATCAAGGTGATTATTGCCGGCGCTGGTGGAGCGGCTCACCTCGCTGGCATGGCGGCATCCATGACCCATCTGCCGGTCATTGCCGTGCCAGTCTCCAGCAAACATCTTCAAGGCATGGACAGCCTACTCTCCATGGTCCAGATGCCCCGTGGCGTCGCCGTCGCCTGCCAGGCCATCGGCGAGCCGGGCGCCTACAACGCGGGGTTACTTGCGGCGCAAATTCTGGCAACCGCCGACCCCGAGTTATCAGCGGCGGTGCAAAGCTGGAGATCCCAGCAGACTGCCAACGTTCCCCACGCCGTAGAGTGATGCGAATCGCCATCGCCGGCTGTGGCCAACTCGCCAGAATGCTTGCTCTGGCAGGATGGGAAATGGGCCACCAGTTTGCTTTTATCGCCGATCCGGGGGAGAGCACCGACTGCGTGCAGGGTCTCGGAGATATTGTTTATCGTGATGAGCAGATGTCTGGCTCAGCGCTGTTCGAAGCGCTGGGACAGCCTGACGTGGTCACGGTTGAAAAAGAACATGTGCAGGTGGCTATGCTGGAATCGCTGGCAGCACACTGCGAGGTATCACCAAACCCGGAGGCGATTCGTATTTGCCAGCACCGGGGCCGGGAGAAAACGCTGTTGCGATCGCTTGATATCGCCACCGCTCCCTTTGAGCTGGTTGACGATGCTGCTTCGCTGATAGCCGCAGTGGCGGCATTGGGCTTCCCCGCCTATGTGAAAAGCTGTGAACAGGGTTACGACGGACAAAATCAGTGGCTTTTGCGCGACTCCGAAGCGCTGGATCGACTGGCTGCCGAGATGCACAGGCTGCCCCCGTTGGTCGTCGAGGGTGCCGTCAATTTCGATCGTGAACTCTCGCTTATCGCCGTGCGCTCCAAAAACGGCGACATCGCGACCTACCCGCTGGCAGAGAATCGGCACCGAGAGGGCATTCTGCTGACCTCCGAGGTGCCCGCGCCCGCCGTGGCCGAAGGTACACTCAAGCAAGCGGAACACATTGCCCGTACCTTGCTCACGCATTGGTCCTATGTGGGTGTGCTTTCGGTTGAATTGTTTGACGAGGGTGGTGAATTACGGGTGAACGAATTGGCGCCCCGAGTGCACAATAGTGGCCACTGGTCGCAGGACGCGGGCGTTACCTCGCAGTTTGGCAATCACCTGCGAGCGATTACCGATGTCACACCGGGTGAGACTGATCCGGCGCGCCCTGCGGGCATGGTTAATCTACTCGGAAGAGAGCCACCTGTGGATTTATTGCAGGCTAGAGACACGAGTCTCCATTGGTATACCAAGTCAGTGCGAAGTCGGCGTAAAGTCGGTCACATCAACGTGCAAGCGGACGACGCTATCAGCTTGAATCGGCGGCTTGCAGAAATAGAGTCCGCCCTCTACCCAGAGGGGGAGGCCCTCTAACCGTCCCGCTTTTTCTGTCGCGCTTTTTTTTCAGACTTTTTGATGTGACTCATCATGCGCCGGCGCCGCTGAACCTGCCGCTGGGTCAATTTGTTGCGCTTACCCGCATACGGGTTCTCGCCAGACCGCATTTCGATTCGGATAGGCGTACCGTGTAATGCCAGTTCGCGGCGGAAAATTTTCTCCAGATAGCGTTTGTAGCTGACCGGCAATGCCTCCGTCTGCGTACCGTGAACAATGACTATCGGTGGATTCTGCCCGCCGGCATGGGCGTAGCGGAGCTTCACGCGTCGGCCATTGACCATGGGCGGCGGATGAGTCGCCACCGCATCCTCGAGAATGCGAGTCAGTTTTGGAGTACTGAGAGAGCGGGTGGCCGCTTCGTGGGCGTTGTGAACCGACCCGTATAACTTGCCCACTCCCGACCCATGCAAAGCCGAAATAAAGTGAATATCCGCGTAATCGATAAACTGGAGGCGTCGCTTCAGTTCCGAGCGAATCCACTCGCGTTCGTCGGGATCGATACCATCCCATTTATTCAAAGCAATCACGAGCGCACGGCCTGCGTCGATACACTGCCCCAATAAGTGAAGATCCTGCTCAACAATTCCCTCGTGGGCATCCAGCGTCAGAATAACCACCTGCGCATCGGCAATCGCCTTGAGCGTTTTCACTATGGAGAACTTTTCGACGGCCTCGCGTACATTTTTTCTCTTCCTGATACCCGCAGTATCGATGAGCGTATAGCGCCGGCCGCGACGTTCATAATCAATGTAGACGCTGTCCCGAGTAGTGCCAGGTTGGTCAAACACCACCACCCGTTCTTCCCCAAGCAATCGATTAACCAGGGTCGACTTGCCGACATTGGGTCGCCCCACAATAGCAACCCGAATACCCTCCGTCCCAGCGTCAGGCTCGCTCGGGGTGACCTCCAACTCCCAGGGAGACAACACTTGGGCCAATAACTTCCTGACGCCCCGATTGTGGGCGGCCGCGATGCTATGGATTTGCTCCACGCCCAACTGGTAAAAATCGCTCGCGGCAATGTCCTCGCCGACCCCGTCAATTTTATTGACGACCAGGTGAAAGGGTTTGTTTTCGCTGCGCAGATAAGCGACCAATGCCTCGTCGCCGCTGTGGAGCCCGGCACGGCCGTCAACCAGCAACAACACCACATCGGCTTCGGCAATTGCCATCATGGATTGATTAGCCATGGCTGCATCGATACCCAGCTCTTCACCCGAAATACCGCCGGTATCGATCACGATAAACGCCGTCTCATCCAGACGGCCCTGCCCATACTGTCGGTCGCGCGTGAGGCCGGAGAGATCGGCGACCAGCGCATCTCTGCTTCGGGTTAACTGGTTGAAAAGCGTGGACTTACCGACATTGGGGCGGCCCACCAAGGCGAGCACTGGCAGCATGACTTAGTTACGCGCTTCGACGTCGTAAGCCTTCAACGCGCCGTCATTGGAATAAATGTACAAGCGATTACCGCTGGCAATCATATCGGCACGCGCACCCGAGGAGTCGACTTTGGTTCTCCCCACTATGTCACCATCCACTTGGGACAGCAGGTGCAGATAGCCCTCGAAATCGACGACTGCCACATAGCTGCTCACCGGCGTAGGGCGCGACAATTCGCGAAAGCCCAGGTCAATATTTTGCCAGCGAACGCCCTGCCCGTTGCGCAAAAACGCGCTGATCGTTCCGTCGTCATCCGCTACGTAGACATTGCCAAAGCCAACGCCAACTCCCGAAACCGACGACACATTCCGCTGCCACAACCGGCGGCCAGAGCGGGTATCAATAGCAGCAACCCTGCCTTGGTAGCTCGCCACATACAGCTCGGTGCCCTGCAATGCCATCGAGCCGTCTATGTCTACTATGCGCTCGATTTCCGATGTGCCTTGCGGAATGGCTACCCGCACTTCCCAGGCCACATTACCGGATCGGAGGTTAACGGCCACCACCTTGCCATCTGCAAATCCAGCGATTGCATTGTCACCGAGAATCATCGGAGTCCCGGTGCCCCGCAGCGTCAGCACCGGCACGTCGCTGGTGTAGGTCCAGCGGGCTTCTCCCGTCTCATAATCAAAACCCATGAGTTTTCCGTCATAGGTTTGTGCAACCACATAACGCCCATCGCCCTGTGGCGCAGAGAGCACCTCGCCACTTACGCCAGCGCGCCAGACCTCACTGCCATCCGAGGCAGAGAGCCGCATAACCAAGCCTTCTGATGTGCCAACAAAAATAGATCCCAGATGGTGCGAGACACCACCGGATAACGCCAGATCCAGGTCACGTTTCCACCGCACCCTGCCTGCCTCTGCGTCGATGGCAGCCATCTCGCCCTCAGCAGACGCAACATAGAGTGTATCGTCAACCAGAACCGGGTTGATTTTATAGAGCCCCTCGCCCTGACCATCTCCAACACCCCGTGACCAACGACTCTTGATCTTCACCTGCTCGTTGATCTTCTGCAGTTCTACGGGCTCACGCGGATCAAAGTCGTCATCGCTGAACCATCCGGTGATCGTGCTACAGCCAGTACCCAGCAAGAATGCTGTCAGCAATAACAGGCGGCTGAGTCGATTCCTCATCAGCCCGTCTCTCCGATCGCTTCATCTGCGGATAATCGGCTCTCGAGCGTGCGCACCTTATCATCTAGCACCACACTGAACTGCCCGAGATCCGAAGCTGCATCGCGGCCCTGTCGGTATGCGTTCAGAGCCTCACTGTCTCTGCCTGCTGCCAGATGGATATCACCCTGCGCCTGCGCAAAGCCGACGGGATAAGCGGCACTACCCTGCTCAAGGATGGCGAGTGCTTCGGTCTCATTACCCTGCGCTGCGAGCACGCGGGCGAGCCGCAGCTGAATCAACTGACCAATGTCGGAACGGGCATCCCCAGCACCCAGAGCCCATCTCAGCGCAGATTCAGCGGCTGCCAGGTCATTTGCTTCTACCGCAACGCGAGCCTCCAACATAGCGCCGAAGCGCGCGTAAGTGGAGCCGCCGTGCTCGGATTTCAGTTGTGCGGCCAATTCGATGAGGCGCTCGGGGGCATCACCTTCTGATTGAATGGCTAGCATCTCGGCGAAGAGATCTGAAGCTGCGTCTGTCTGCGAGGCGCTATAGCCCTGATACTGCTGCCAGCCCACCGTGCCCAGCACTGCAACCACCACCGCAGCCACAATGCCCTTTCCGTTCTCATCCCACCACCGCTTGAGGGCCTCGAGATCGGCCTCGTCCTGCATATGGTCTGCCACGCATGACTCCTTAAAACAACGCTAACTTCAAGCGCTCTGTAATGTTGCTAAATAATCCGAGAGAAAACCCGCGAGCGCGGCATCGTCAATCGTGCGCTGCTCGGCGTCCACTCTCAAAGGCTTTAAAGTCACCTGTCCCGCAGCAACCTCAGCCTCCCCATACACCAGCGCCCAGGCGGCACCACTTTTATCTGCGCGCTTGAACTGGCTCTTGAAACTGCCCCCGCCCAGATGCTGCACAATATCGAGGCCGGGAAACTGGCTGCGC
>Ga0181573_10002233_pt1 | contig 18184 bp, 18 predicted proteins | sample 101ome_25_FD_148643 | JGI IMG/M metagenome (GOLD analysis project Ga0181573, IMG submission 148643) | Coastal salt marsh microbial communities from the Groves Creek Marsh, Skidaway Island, Georgia - 101409BT metaG (spades assembly) | ecosystem: Environmental > Aquatic > Marine > Intertidal zone... | reverse complement strand
CTGACGAAAACATCATTCCAGCGAGGTCGATGCGTTAATACAGAGGTCATCCCCGAGAGGCCTCTTGGGCTCGCTTGGCCAACGCACCATCGCTAAGCTTGAAGGCTCCGTCGGTTGCGATGACCTCGCCGGGAGAGAGATCACCCGTGGCAATGATGGTTCCCGCTTTGTCATCAAGAACCACGATGTTGCGCCGCTCGGCGCGGAAGGGGACGTAAGCGCCTTCTTCGGCACCTCTCAATACGAAGACATGCGATCCGTCGACGTCCCATCTCACGGCGTGGCCCGGTATTGCAAAGGCAGCTTGCGGACGACTCGTTTGCACCTCAATAAGCACCAGCTCACCATGTCGTAGCGCCGGCGCGTCAAGTTCTGCGCGAACTTCATAGGCGCGTAGCCCGGGGCTGAGGGCGTCAGCCACGGCGATGACGGTGGCTTCACCCAGCGGCTCTTTGTCAATCGAAAACAATTTGACCGTGGTGCCAAGACTGACACGAGCGACGCCTTGTGGCACCTTAAAATCAACCCAGCGAGTGCTGCTGACCCCTGTGAGGGTGGTGAGCACCTCACCCGCTTGCATCAGGTCACCAACGGTCGCGGTATAAATACCCAATCGACCATCGAAGGGCGCGTAAACAGTGAGCCGTGTCAGCTGTGCTTCGACCGCGGTGATTTGCGCCCTCAGGCTTTGGTTTCGAGCGAGTAGGGTGTCTAGCTGATCTTGAGAGGCCAGGGAGCGGGCCATAAGAGATTCCACACGCTCAAGCTGGGTCGCAACGAGATTCAGGTCGGCTTCCAGTGCGGCGCGCTGGGCTTTGACGTCCTCATCAAAAAGCTGCAGGACAATGTCGTCTTTCTTAGCAACGCTGCCCGCGGCGATGGGTAGAGCAACTATCTTGCCGGTGGCTTCCGAGGTTACCTCAATGAAGTTTGGTGATCTTATCGTCCCGGTTAAACGACGCACGGGCGTCCATTGGGTTTGATCTACTTCGGTGGCGGTCACCACCGAATAGGGCGGCGGAAATTCTGCCGCCATGGCCATCGCAGCCGAAATTTGGAAGTACTTGATACCCCCAAGCACCCCGGTGACCAGGGCACAACACGAAAAGGTGACAATCCAGGATAAGGAGCGCATATGGGCTTAACTAGCTCTCGATGGTTAGGGTTCAATCAATCAATGAGTGACTGGATAAAGGGTAGTTGCTCGGAGGCGTTCTCCTCGGGGCGCGTAGTTTCGCACATATCCAGCCTTCTTGGCATGGGTTCACAGGTTTGGGGTTTGGCTAACCGAGGTTCTCCGAGGCGGTCGATCACTCACTGGGCGGCACATAGCCCTCGGCGCGTTCATAGTCTTGTCCTGTAAAAAACTTATCCATTTCGCCCTGCAGGTATTTGCGCGACTCCGGATCCATCAAATTGAGATGTTTTTCGTTAATAAGCATGGTCTGTTCTGCCTGCCATTCTAACCAAGCTTTTTTCGAGACGTTATCAAACAGCTGCTGACCCTTTGGACCGGGCAGCGGCGGGCGATCTAGACCTTCCAGTTGTTCCTGATATTTTTGACAGAAAACCGTTCTCGCCATGACTACTCTCCTTACAACAACGTGTACGAAATTTAGAATCCGGGGTATTGCTATCTTTTTGTTTCAGTAAGCAACGCTAGTAACCGAACGATAGGGGCGGGTAAACCAAGCCCCTCGGGAACCCGTGGATCGACCCAGCGGCACGAGTCTACCTCAGCGACCCGCGGGGTGGGGTCGTCGACCTTAAGCAGTATCGGCGTGATAACCAAATGAAAGTGGCTAAAAGTGTGCGCGATCGCAGCTAGCTCGATGGTATCGCCGGGTTCAGATCCCTCCTGATTGCGCCACCATTGTGTCGCGTCGACCTCGGCCGGTAGCTCCGAAAAGCTCCATAACCCTCCCCATATGCCACGCTCAGGTCGCCTTTCCATTCGCACCGATCCGTCAGTGCGTTGAGGGATTACGACTCGGGTCTCACGGGTGGGCAGCTTTTTCTTGGTCTTCTTCTCTGGAAACAGGTGCTGGGTGTGCGACTCAAAGGCGAGGCAGGTTGTCGCCAACGGGCATGCGCCACATTGCGGGGATGCTCGGGTACAGACAGTCGCACCTAAATCCATAATGCCTTGGGTGTAATCTGCGACGCGACTTGTTGGCGTCACTTGCTCAGTCAGCGCCCATAGCTGTTTGAGGGTTGCCGATTGGTCAGGCCACCCTGTCACGGCGTAATGTCGGCATAGCACCCGCTTTACATTGCCATCCAGAATAGGGGCTCTTTTTTTCATGGCGAGACTTAGAATGGCACCGGCGGTGGACTTGCCGATCCCTGGAAGCGTCGTGAGACCCTCGACGGTATCGGGAAATTGACCTGCGTGCTCAGCCACGATGAGTCTTGCGGTTTTGAGTAAATTTCGCGCGCGGGCGTAATAGCCCAGACCCGTCCACAGGTGCATTACCTGATCATCCGGCGTAGCTGCAAGTTCGAAGATCGTTGGGTAGCGTTCGGTGAAGCGCTCAAAATAGGGAATAACGGTGGCTACCTGCGTTTGTTGCAGCATGACTTCCGACAGCCAAACGCGGTAGGGCGTGGGGTTTTGCTGCCAAGGTAAGTTTTTGCGCCCCTCGCGATCGAACCACAGCAGGAGGCGCTCGCTGAAGTCGGAGCCGCTGATCGGGCGAGCACTGTCTTGATGATTAGTTGGCATGAACCTGCGCTGGATCTTCGATACAATGGCCGATTGTAACGCGCCGGGTCCTTTAACCGCGAAACCCGGATTTCCTTCCTATTCAGGAGACAGCGATGACCGCAAACACTGAGGCGCGCCGAGCGAGCGTCAGTCGAGAGACCCTGGAGACCAAGATCAGTGTCGATCTGTGTCTCGATGGGTCCGGGCAATCCGAGTTTTCAACCGGCGTACCGTTTTTAGAGCACATGCTGGACCAAATCGCCCGTCACGGGATGATGGATTTGAAAATTATTGCCGAGGGAGACCTCCATATTGATGGCCATCATACGGTTGAAGATATCGGTATTACCTTGGGCCAGGCATTCGCCGAGGCGGCCGGGGATAAGAAGGGCCTGGTTCGCTACGGCCATGCTTACGTCCCGTTGGATGAGGCCCTGTCCCGGGTGGTTGTCGATTTTTCAGGGCGGCCGGGGTTGGAATGGCATGTCGGGTTTAGTCGGGCGGTGATCGGCAGCTTCGATGTGGATTTGTTTGTTGAGTTCTTTCAAGGATTCGTGAATCACGCGCAGGTGACCCTGCACGTGGATAATCTCCGCGGCCACAATGCTCATCATCAGGCAGAGACAATTTTCAAGGCCTTTGGTCGAGCGCTTCGCATGGCGTTGACCCGTGACCCCGCCATGGCGGGTGTCACCCCTTCGACCAAAGGGGTGCTTTGACTCGGTGACTAATCACGTCGCCGTAATTGATTACGGCATGGGTAATTTGCACTCGGTCGCCAGCGCGCTTGAGCATGTCGGCGCTGACCGAGTCGACGTCACGCATGACCCGGCGGTGATCGGCGCTGCGGATCGGGTGGTCTTTCCGGGTGTGGGCGCAATTCGGGACTGTATGGCTGAAATAAAGCGGCTGCGCTGCGATCAGCTGCTTAAATCGGCGCTGTCGGATGGCCACAAACCGGTGTTGGCGATTTGTGTCGGCATGCAGGCGCTATTAAGTCGGTCGGAGGAAAATGATGGCGTGGAGACCCTCGGCATCATTCCAGGGGATGTCCGCTTTTTTGGGCAAGACCTTAAGGACCAAGGTGGCAATCGCTTGAAGGTTCCCCACATGGGTTGGAATGAGGTAGCTCAAAGGATCAAGCACCCACTCTGGGCTGACATCGAGGACCGCGCGCGCTTCTATTTTGTTCATAGCTATTGGGCCAGTCCTTTATCCGAAGAGGTGGTTGCGGGCACGTTTGACTACGGCCTCGAGGGGTGTGCCGCCCTGGCAAAAGACAACTTATTTGCCGTTCAGTTTCACCCCGAAAAAAGTCACCGGGCAGGGCTTCAGCTACTACACAACTTTTTAATGTGGAACGGAACATGCTAGTTATCCCAGCGATTGACCTTAAAGACGGTCAATGCGTGCGATTGCGCCGCGGTCTCATGGAAGACAGTACAGTATTTTCTGATGATCCAGCCGGCACCGCTGTGGGCTGGGCGGAGCAGGGCGCTCGGCGTCTTCATTTGGTGGATTTGAATGGTGCTTTCGAGGGTGAGCCCGTGAACGGCGCCGCTATCGAGGCCATCGTTGATGCCGTTCCCGATCTACCCGTGCAAATTGGCGGCGGGATCAGGGACATGGCAACAATCGAGCGCTATTTAAAGCGGGGTGTTCAATGGGTGATTATCGGCACCGCCGCAGTCAAGGATCCTGACTTTGTCCGTGCGGCCTGTCGCGCCTATCCGGGCCGTATTGTCGTCGGTATCGACGCCAAAAGCGGGCGGGTTGCCACCGATGGTTGGGCGGAAGTCTCTGAGATGCAGGCCACGGCTCTCGCCAGAGAATTTGAGGCGGCGGGCGTGAGTGCGATTGTGTACACCGATATTGATCGGGATGGGATGATGCAGGGAGTCAATGTCGAGGCGACGCGAGAAATGGCCAGGGCCTCCAGTATTCCTATTATCGCTTCGGGGGGTATTACTAACGCTGAGGACATCAAAGCCCTGGCAGCCCACGCCTCTGAGGGAATTATTGGCGCCATTACGGGGCGCGCTATTTATGAGGGGACCCTCGATCTCGCATCAGCGCAGCGTATGGCTGATGACTTGATGGTCGGTCGCTGATGCCTCTCGCCAAGCGGATTATCCCCTGCCTCGATGTTGATCGCGGTCGGGTCGTGAAGGGCGTCAATTTTGTCGGCATTCGCGATGCCGGTGATCCCGTTGAGATCGCCAGGCGTTACAACGAAGAAGGTGCGGATGAGCTGACGTTTCTGGATATCACCGCCAGCCACGAAGATCGTGACACGACCGCTCACACGGTGGAGAAAATTGCCCGCGAGGTGTTCATCCCGCTTACAGTGGGGGGCGGCGTTCGCGAGGTCAGCGATATAAGAACCCTGCTTAACGCGGGGGCTGACAAAGTCAGCATCAATACAGCGGCCATTCATAACCCCGATTTGGTGCGTCAGGCCGCCGAGCGATTTGGCTCTCAGTGCATCGTTGTCGCCATGGATGTGAAGCGGGTTGAATCGGCTGAGCCGATGCCGCGCTATGAGTTGTTTACCCATGGAGGCAGGAAGCCCACCGGCATAGAGGCCGTTGCTTGGGCGCAAAAAATGGCTGCCCTGGGTGCCGGAGAAATTCTGCTGACCAGCATGGACCGGGATGGCACCCGCGATGGCTTCGAATTGGTGGTCACCCGGGCTATCGCCGACGCCGTCGATATCCCCTTGATTGCTTCGGGGGGCGTCGGGAGTCTTGCCCACCTGGCAGCGGGTATCTTAGAGGGTGGGGCTGATGCGGTGCTTGCAGCCAGTATTTTTCACTTCGGTGAATTCACCATCCCGGAGGCAAAAAGCTACCTTGCTGCTCAGGGCATCGAAGTCCGTATTTGAGGGGCTTGGCATCGCGCTAGTTGCGATGCGGGAACGAGGGTCACCGCAATAGGAATTTCGGGCAACAGCTTATCGAGTGCAGCAATGGTCTCGGGGTAGGGATGGCCAATAGCCAGTGCGTGTCCCTCTTGACGCGCAAGGTTGATCGCGAACTGTAACTGCTCGGCGATTCGGGTCTCGCTCCGCTCGTTATCAAGAAACACGTTGCGCTCAGTGGCAGGGACGCCAAGTTCCCCCGCAACAGCCAACGCCACACTTTTTTCCGTTGTTCGCGAGTCGATGAAAAACATCTCGCGCTGTTTGAGCCGGGTCATAAGCGAGACCATTGCATCCCGGTTTGCCGTCAGTGCGCTGCCCTGATGGTTATTGAGTCCCTGGGCCTGAGGTAGGGCACTAAACGCTTGTGACAGCACTTGGTCAAATTCTTTGGCGCTCATTCCGAGTAGTAGTGCGTAGGGATCGGTTGAGGCGGTTTGTGATGCTGCCATCGGCATGTGAATCATCGTTTCCTTGCCGCGCTCCCGTGCCGCTTGCGCCAAAGTCGATGCATGGGGTGTACCGGGAATGATGGCAAGCGTCACGGGTGCCGGCAGCTTGCTAACCGCCAAGCCCCACTCGAGCTGGTAGCCCAGGTCGTCAATAACAATGCTTAGCCATGGGCCGTTGGTGGCAGGGCAGGAGCTATACGCCTGAACACTCCATAACAGCAGACCACCAACAAGTGCCCGGAAGGTGGCATTCACTCGCTGGTGGTCTCGGCCACGTCCTCTGCAGCGTCCGATTCACCGCCGGCTTCTGGCGCAATACCGGCCAAAAGGGTGACACCGCGCAACAGGGTAAAGGCCTCATAGAGCTGATTATCATTATTGCGCAGAGTCGCCAGGTCCTCGCTTTCTGCGCCTTCATCCTGCGGGTTGGCGTCACCCGCACTGGCCAGGCTTCCCTGAAGGTCAGCCTCGGTAACCCGCTGCCCTTCAACGCTGGTGATCTTGGCGCGCTCCACCACGATGTCGGGGACAATTCCCTCTGCCTGAATAGAACGGCCTTTGGGCGTGAAGTAGCGAGCGGTGGTAAGTTTGACGGCCCTGTTTTCCGATATCGGTAGCACCGTTTGCACGGACCCTTTGCCAAAACTTCGTGTACCCATAACAATGCCGCGACGTCTGTCCTGCAGCGCTCCTGCCACAATCTCCGAAGCGCTGGCGGAGCCCCCATTAATCAGAATAACAATCGGCGCCCCATTTAATAGGTCACCCTCGCTCGCTTCGTAGTGGTCACCGGCACTGGGGTGGCGACCCTCGGTATAGACCACTTTTCCTCCATCGAGAAACAAATCAGAAACAGCAACGCTGGCGTCGAGGACACCTCCCGGATTGTTACGCAGGTCGATTACCAGCCCTTTCAAAGGATCCTTGGCTGACATCTTCTCGATAGCTGCCTGTGCTTCACTGCCGGTAGCCCGACCGAATTGCGCGATCCGTAAGTAGCCGTAGCGGGGCGCCAGCAGACGACCGCGTACGCTCGCAATTTTTATCTTGTCGCGAACGATGGTGACTTCGAAAGGTTGAGTCTCTCCCGGTCGGCCTATCTCTAGCACGATAGAGGAGCCCACGGGCCCCCGCATGAGTTCAACGGCCTCGTCCGTTGAGAGTCCTTTAATAGAGATGTCGTCGAGTTTTAAAATAACGTCCCCCGACATCAGCCCCGCTTCGGCGGCCGGGGATCCATCGATGGGCGCGATAATTTCAATGTAGCTTCCTCGACGGCCAATCTCGATTCCCAGGCCAGAAAACTCGCCATCGGTTTGGGTTTGTAAATCGGAGTAGTCTTCTCGGGTCATGTAAACCGAGTGCGGATCGAGTCCTTCGAGCATCCCCTTTACCGCGTATTCAAACAACGTGCTGTCGTCCACGGCCTCCACGTAGCCTTCGCGGATCTGATAAAACACGTCTGCAAAGGTTTGCAGCTCATCAAGCGGCAACCTCTCGGAAGCTTCGGTAGCGTTGTCCTTGGTTGGCTCGGAGTCGGTGGCCTGCTGATCAGGTTGCGCCAACGCGTGGCCGGACATGCCGAGCCAAACCAGCAGCAGGATGAGATGAGGAAGTGGCATAAAAACAGCTCTCGGTGGCAATTCTAAGTTTGGCACTTGTCAGTATGGTGCTTGCATAAATACTTTCGTACCCATGGTAACTGATTGTGGTGCTTCTGGAATGACGCGTTTATCGGGATAACCATAGCCCCGGGTCTACCGGGCTCCCCGCTTCACGAATCTCGAAATAAAGTGCGGGTTTATCGAGCCCCCCGGTATTACCAATGCGCGCAATGACATCCCCGGGGCTGACCTGATCACCGACCGAGCGCAAAAGGCTTCGGTTGTGGCCATAAAGACTCAAGTAACCCTCGCCATGATCAATAATGACAAGCAGTCCCTGACCTCGCAGCCAATCGGCATAGACCACTTGACCATGATAGATGGCCTTGACCTCGGCCCCTTCCTGATTAGGGATCATCCAGCCGCGCCAGCGCATATCGGAGGCATTGCGGCGGGCCCCATACCGATTTATGGGTTTCCCTGTGGTTGGGTATATAAGCAGCTCATCGGCGGCGCTGAACGGCATCACCGGCGCAGATAGCGTCCGTTCTGCAAGTGCACTACGAATCTCCTCGAGCAAATCGGTCAGCGCTGTGGCGTCGGCCTCCAGGGCCTGAACCTGGCTGTCATCGTTGTCGAGACTGCGCACAATCGTTGCCAGCGCGAGCTCCCTTTCTGCTTGCAGATCCGCCTGATCTGAGCGCTGCTTTTCAAGTACCGCTTGCTGAGCGGCCAGTCGTGCTTGCGAGGCGCTGAGCGCCTGGCGATTGTCGTCTGCCTCCTTGATTAGACTGGCGTAGCGCTCAAGAGAGGCCTCCCTCGATGTCAACAGTCGCTCAAAAAAAACCAGGTTAAGCGCAATCTCGTCGGGGCTTTGGTCGCCAAAGAGAATTCGAAGACCCCCTCCCTGATTGATCAGCCACAGAGTGCGGATCTCTTCAGAGAGGTGCTCTTGTTCGAGGTTGAGAGCTCCGTTCAGCTCTTCTCGCTTTGCATCCAGAGCGAGCAGCCGCGTCAGCTCCTGCTGGATGGCTTGTTCAATCTCCGTCAATGATTGATCGAGGGCGCCTATTTCGATCTCGGCCTCCCGCAGGCGGGTTTGCAGCACATCCCTCTCGGTGCGCTTGCGCTCCATCCCCTCCTGAATCTGGGCTATTTTCTGGCGCAGGGCATCGATCTCCTGCTGGGTTTGCTGTTCGCGATCGCTCTGGGCAAAGCCTGCGCTCGCCGTGAGGGTGATGATCAAGCCCAGCAGCACGGCTAACACCGAACCTGGTGAATACCATGCAGTTACATGCGATAGCCTACGCTTCATGAGCCCCTTGTCGTTGCTAGCTACTCGGGAAAAGTCATCAGGTTAGTGCCCGACATAGAGGCAGGCTGCTCGATGCCCATCATCGCCAACAGGGTGGGCGCCACGTCGGATAACACCCCGCCGGTCTCTCGCAGGGTGACGTTTCGATGTCCCACGTAAACGAGCGGTACGGGGTAGGTCGTATGCTGTGTATGCAGCTGTCCACTGTCGTAGTCGTTCATCTGCTCACAATTACCGTGATCCGCCGTGATTAATACTTCGCCGCCATGGGTTTTGATAGCAGTAACGAGGCGACCAATGCAGTGATCAAGGGCTTCAACTGCTGCTACCGCCGCTGAATAAACCCCAGTGTGGCCCACCATATCGCCATTGGCATAGTTGACGACAATCAAATCGTGGGAGTTCTTGGTGATTGCCTCGACGATTTGATCGGTTACTTCATAGGCGCTCATCTCAGGTTTGAGTTCGTAGGTAGCCACATCGGGGGAGGGGATCATGAGTCGCGTCTCTCCTTCAAAGCAGGCCTCGCGGCCACCGCTGAAGAAAAAGGTGACGTGTGCATATTTTTCCGTTTCCGCGATGCGTAGCTGAGTCAAGCCCTGTCGTGCGATGACTTCTCCCAGGCTGTCCTCAATCAAGTCCGGTGGGAAGGCAACGGCCAGGTCGAAATCCGCGCTGTACTGGGTGGTGCAGACAAACTTCAGGTTTGGATAACCGCCCCGCTCGAAGTGCTGGAATGATGGTGCGGTGAGCGCCTCTGTGAGTTGGCGGGCTCGGTCCGCTCTGAAGTTCATAAACAGCAGGGCGTCACCGTCCCTAAGTGGCTCGGGGTTGCCAATCGTTGTCGGTGCGACGAACTCGTCGTTCTCCTCGCGCTCATAGGCCATGCGCAGCGCGTCGAGAGCCGATGGCGCCGTGTGCTCGGATTCGCCTAAACACAAGAGTCGGAAGGCCTTTTCAATGCGGTCCCAACGCTTATCTCGGTCCATGGCCCAATACCGACCCTGTACCGAGGCGATTCGGCCGATGCCCAACTCGTCGAACACCTTTTGCGTGGCGATCAGTGATTCAGCGGCGCTCCGCGGTGGTGTGTCGCGCCCGTCGAAAAATGCATGCAAAAACAGTTCCGAAGCCCCGCGATCAGCAGCGAGTTTCAGTGCGGCAAACAGGTGCTGTTCGTGACTGTGAACGCCTCCGGGCGAGAGTAAGCCCATGATATGGACCGCTTTACCTTCTGCCACGGCGCAGTCAATCGCCGAGCAGTAAGCGGGGTTGGTCCCAAACTGGCCCTCAGCTATTGCCTTGTCGATTCGGGTAATGGACTGATAAATGATGCGGCCAGAGCCCAGACTCATGTGCCCCACTTCGCTATTACCCATTTGTCCCTCGGGGAGACCGACATCTAATCCGGATCCAGAGATCAGGGTGTGTGGAGCATCACGCCAGAGCGCATCCCAGTGGGGCGTATTGGCGTTCGCGATGGCGTTGTCCTCGCGCTCGGGCCGGTGGCCAAAACCATCGAGAATAACGAGCAGCGTGGGTCCGTTTGTTGCCTCGTTCATAGGGTAATTGTTCCATCGAGGGGTTTTGAAGGTGCCTATTGTAACCGGAGAAGAGGCCGGTCTTGTGCACTGTTTCGGGGCGCTGGAGCGCCGCCAAGCAAACAGCTATACTCCCGCCTCGAATTTAACGCGGCGATTTGTAGGCGAGCTTAAAACAGGGTCGCCAAGACGGCAGACCGCCCAACAACGTCCTTTTATCGTTGGATCAACCAAGCGCATGGAATTATTAGTCGAATTTCTTATACAGCAGTGGGTGCTGGTACTCGCGCTGATTGCGTCATTGGTCATGCTTTTTCTCCATGAGGGTCGCAAAGCCGGTCCCAGCGTTTCTCCCCAGCAAGCGATCAGCCTGGTTAATAGTGACAACGGTATTTTTTTGGACATCCGTGACGGAGCTGACTTTAAAAAAGGCCACATAGCAGACGCTGTCCATATTCCTTTGGCACAATTGCCCACCCGGCGTGAAGAACTGGCCAAGTTCAAGGACAACCCCATTATCGTGGTCTGTAAAATGGGTCAGTCCGCGGGACCCGCAACCCGGCAGCTAAGAGAGGCGGGTTTCGAGCGCGCGCAGAAGATGTCCGGCGGAATGATGGAGTGGACGGCACTGAAGTTGCCTATCCTCAGCAAATGAACAGCGCGGTGACGATTTATACCACGCGCTGGTGCCCCTATTGCATCCGGGCCAAGAGCTTGTTGACCAGTAAGGGTGTCGATTACCGCGAGGTCCCTGTGGACGGAGATCGGGCATTGCGGGAAGAAATGACGAGGCGTGCTGGCAGGACCAGCGTGCCGCAGATTTGGATTGGCGAGCAGCACGTAGGCGGCTGTGATGAGCTGTTCGCCTTAGAGCGGGCCGGTCGACTGGATATTATGTTGGGCTCAAGCGCGGCATCAGCCTAATCAGTGATTTTTTACTCATAATTGTTATCAAAAAGCAGGAGCAACCTCATGGCTGAAGAACAAGCCGCAGCAACTAACGAAGCAAATCAACAGCAGTTCACGCTGCAGCGCATCTATACCAAGGATGTCTCTTTTGAATCGCCTTCGACCCCGGGTATTTTCAGGCAATCATGGCAGCCCAGCGTCAATGTCGATCTCAATACCAAGAGCTCACGGGTTGACGACGATGGCAATCACGAGGTGGTATTGACCTTGACCGTGACTGCCAAGATGGGTGAAGAAACGGCCTTTTTGGTTGAGGTGCAGCAGGCGGGTATCTTTTACGTGGTGGGTATCGATGGCGAACCATTGCGTCAGGTGCTGGCTACGGTCGGCCCGAACATCCTGTTCCCCTACGCGCGCGAGAGCATCGATGCCTTGGTTGTAAAAGGCGGCTTCCCTCCGCTGATGCTGTCACCCGTCAACTTTGATGCGCTGTACCGGCAGGCTGTCGCCCAGCAAGCAGCTCAGGACGGTGCTGGATCGACAGCGCCCGCCGCGGACGCCTGATCTTAGGCGCCTCTTACCGAGGCGCCAGCAGTCTCCAACTCTTTTATTTTTCGGGTCAGGGTGTTTCGCCCCCACCCAAGCGTTTCCGCTGCCTCCGCTCGACGGCCGCCGGTATGTGCCAGAGCGGCTTCGATCATGATCCGCTCAAACTCCGGAAGTGCGTTTCGAAGCACGTTCGACTCGCCCGCAGCTAACTTTTTGCCAGCCCACTCCGCCAGAATGCTCTGCCAACTATTCTGGCCAGAGCCATTGCTTTCGACGGCGGGTTGAAGCAGTTCTGGCGGTAAGTCACTCAACAGTATTTCCCGGCCCGCGGCCATCACGGTTAACCAACGGCACGTGTTTTCCAGCTGGCGCACATTGCCTGGCCATGGAAGCTGACTCAGAAAACGCTCGGCCTCACTGTCGACGGTCTTCACCTCCACATCGAGTTCCCTGGCGGCCTTGTGCAGGAAATAATGAACCAGCTTGGGAATATCCTCCTTGCGTTGCGCAAGAGTCGGGAGATGCACCCGAATCACATTGAGCCGATGGAACAAGTCCTCCCGGAATTTGCCCTCGGCAACAAGCTTCTCGAGATTTTGGTGGGTCGCAGCAATGATCCTTACATCGGCTTTCACCGGCGTGGTGCCACCAACGCGGAAAAATTCGCCATCGGCCAGCACGCGCAGTAGCCGGGTCTGTGTCTCAGCAGGCATGTCCCCGATTTCATCGAGAAATAGTGTGCCGCCGTTAGCCTGCTCAAACCGCCCCTCTCGACGTGCATTGGCACCGGTAAAGGCGCCTTTCTCATGCCCAAATAGCTCAGACTCCATGAGCTCTTTCGGGATGGCTGCCATGTTGAGAGCGATAAAGGCTGCCTGGCTGCGCGGGCTGTGTCTGTGCAGCGCCCTGGCGACCAGCTCTTTGCCCGTCCCCGACTCCCCGTTTATCAACACCGTAATATGACTTTGCGCGAGTCTACCGATGGCCCGAAACACCTCCTGCATTGCCGGTGCGTTGCCAATAATTTCAGTTTGTGGAGGTGCTTGCAGCCCCGAAGATTGGGCCCCGCCGCTGTTGAGGGTTCGCGCTCGCATGACTGTGGCGACCATTTCATCGACATCGAAGGGCTTGGGTAAATATTCGAACGCGCCTTCCTCATAGGAAGCCACAGCACTTTCCAGGTCAGAGTGGGCGGTCGTGATAATCACGGGAAGCTGCGGGTGCTCGTGATGGAGTTTTGACAGCAATGCCAGTCCATCGGTGCCGGGCATACGGATGTCGCTGATCACCACATCGGGAACCTGTAGCGTCATCGCATCGAGCATGTCGTCCGCACTTTCGAAACTTTCGCAGCTCATCCCCGCTTGATTGAGGGCGCGCTCAACGACCCAGCGTATGGACCGGTCGTCATCCACAACCCAAACTGTTTGTTCTTTTGGCAACGGTTATCCCTCCATGGGCAGCAAAAGCGTAAAGCAGGTGTCCCCGGGTTCGCTTTGGCATTGAATAAGGCCGCCGTGGCGATTGGCGATCATTTGGGCAATAGAGAGGCCTAGTCCCGCACCTCTGGCGCGTGAGCTCACCATGGGCAGGAAAAGCTGAGGCAAGATGTCAGGGGGTATGCCGGGGCCCGGATCGACAATATCGATGGCACACACCAGTTTGTGACGCTGTCCGCCCAGGGTGTATTGGCGTTTGGCACGGGTTTTAAAGGTGATGCTGCCCCGACCCTGAAGTGCCTGGACTGCGTTTCTTGAAATGTTCAGTATGATTTGGGTGATCTGATCGGGGTCCGCATTGAATTCCGGCAGCGATGGATCGTAGTCCCGCACCACTGACACCGCGCCCTCTGATTCCACTTCTATCAGCTGTTTTACCCGCTCAAGAACCTCATGGATATTCATCAAGCGAGGATGCAGGCGTTCCCTTGGGCCCAATAGGCGATCAACCAGTGCACGCAGGCGATCGACTTCTTCCATAATGACGTCGGTGTACTCTCGGAGTGTCGGGGATTCGAGCTCCCGCGCCAGCAGTTGCGCCGCGCCCCTGATGCCTCCCAGAGGGTTTTTCACCTCATGCGCGAGGCCGCGGATAATCTGGCGCAGGGATGCCTGAGCTTGCCACATGTGTTCGTCTTCAGAGATAGCGTTAAGCCTGTCGACGGGGTTGAACTCCAACAGCAGGTGCGGGGCTTGTTCTAGGCTGATGGGGCTGACCACAAAATCGACGCAAAAGCGCTGGCCACCACGCAGCAGAATATCTAGCTCACGCTTGACCACCGGGTAGTTGTTCTCAAGCGCCTGGGATAGCAGAGAGTCGAGGGTGTCATCAAGATCAATGACCTGTGCGATATCGCTTCCCCCCAAGCGGGCGGCGGAGGCCTCCAAAAGTGTTTCTGCTGCGGTGTTGAGGATAACAATGCCTCGATTCTCATCGAGTAGCACGACACAGGTGGCTAGTTGATCCAGCAACGCACGAGAGATGTCATCCCTAGCGGTGATGAGTTCGGCCCGTGAACTGCTCGCCAGTGCGTTCATCGTACCGATGGCCTCAGGACATAAACGACGCTGGGGCTCGAGCGATGTACAACTTGATCAGCGCCTTTATGCCTTTCTACGACCAGGGTGTGCTCTCCACGAAATACGTTGCTCAACTCCCATTGCGGCTGGCGTTGGGGTTGCCCAATCGGCAGGCCATCGACAAGCAGTTGCACCCGCTCGTTGGCGCCAAGGGGTGGAGAAAGCCTGGCAGTCACAGAAAAATTCCCCGGTCCGACTGGAATGGTCTCGCCATCGGCGGGCTGTGTGATGGTTGTTTGGTAATCGGCAGTTGCGGCCTTGTTACTCCCGCTGGCTGGCTTTTCGCGGGCAGTTATCGCAGGGGGGACCGACAGATTTGAGGGCTCGATTTCCAAGGTTTCGACCTTACCGGCGGTGTCGGTCGGGGGCTGATCGGTATACACCACCTGACCCTTTTCATCGACATACTTGTAGACGGCGGTCTGGGCGCCAACTTCGTTCGCAAACAGGGCGAGTAGCGTGAGTAGGCGAAGACAGCAGCGGGTCTTTGTCACAACACTCTCTCCCTACTCATGGGTTAATTGGAATACAGCCATCTGTCAGTCGGGCTGAAATCGGACTCCCTCACTTATTACAAAAAAGCCCGCAAAAGCGGGCTCTTTCGGTGTGGCTTAGGCCTTACACGGAGTAGTACATGTCGAATTCCACCGGAGCAGTCGTCATGTTTAAACGCTCTATCTCCTCTTGCTTGAGCTCGATGTAGCCATCGATCATGTCGTCGGTAAAAACACCCCCTTTGGTCAGGAACTCACGATCCGTGTCAAGCGCCTCGAGGGCCATTTCTAGGCTGGACGCAACCGTCGGTATGGCTTTGCCCTCTTCCGGCGGCAAGTCATACAAGTCTTTGTCCGCTGCATCTCCGGGATGGATCTTGTTCTGGATTCCGTCGAGACCGGCCATCAGCATCGCTGCGAAAGACAGGTAGGGGTTTGCCGTCGGGTCGGGGAAGCGAACCTCAATACGCTTGCCTCTCGGTGAGGGCTCGTAGGGGATCCGAATTGAAGCTGAGCGGTTACGCGCCGAGTACGCGAGCATCACAGGCGCCTCAAAGCCGGGTACCAGCCGCTTGTAGCTGTTGGTTGAGGCATTGGTGAACGCGTTTAATGCACGCGCATGCTTGATGATCCCGCCGATGTAATACAAGGCAGTTTCCGAAAGCCCGGCGTAGCCATCACCGGCAAACGTGTTGCTGCCATCTTTGGCAATTGACTGGTGCACGTGCATGCCTGAGCCGTTATCACCCACGAGTGGTTTCGGCATAAAGGTAGCGGTCTTGCCATAGGCGTGCGCGACGTTGTGAACACAGTACTTCAGAATCTGGACTTCGTCTGCTTTCTTCACCAGAGTGTTGAAGCGAACGCCAATTTCGCACTGTCCGGCGGTTCCTACCTCGTGATGGTGTACTTCTATTGGCAAGCCCATCTGCTCCATGGCGGAACACATAGCAGCGCGGATATCGTGCAGGGAGTCCACGGGTGGGACAGGAAAATACCCGCCTTTTACCCGGGGTCGATGACCGGTGTTGCCGTCATCGTAATGCTGGGATGAAGACCAGGCCGCTTCCTCGGAATTAATTGTGTAACCCGCACCGCTGATGTCCGCGTGCCACTTGACGTCATCGAAGACAAAGAATTCGGGCTCGGGGCCGAAGAAGGCGGTATCGCCCAATCCTGTTGAGGCGAGGTAGGCTTCGGCGCGCTTGGCTACGCTTCTGGGATCGCGCTCATAGCCCTGCATGGTGTCCGGCTCGATCACGTCGCAGCGAATGATCACGGTAGCGTCGTCTGTAAAAGGATCGAGGATAGAGGTCTCATCATCCGGCATGAGAATCATGTCTGACTCGTTAATGCCTTTCCAGCCGGCGATAGATGAGCCATCAAACATCTTGCCTTCGTCGAAGAAATCTTCGTCGACTTCGGTGGCAGGAATAGAAACGTGTTGCTCTTTACCCTTAGTATCCGTAAACCGGAGGTCTGCCCAGCGGATATCGTTGTCTTTGATTAGAGTGAGCGTGCGCTCAGACATGTTGTTCTCCTCGTGAGGTGGTTATTGAGAAGGTAGGCCCCTCTCGGTGCATTGATGGCGTGCGTTCGCACCATGCCAGCTTTTTGTTCACCGAGATAGAGCAATTGCTGTGCCAACGCCCCAAAATGAGTCAAAAATTTTTTAAATTACTGTTTTTATTAAATTTTTGATGTGCCAAAAAAGCTGAACAACCTGTCTTTTTCTCGTACGCCACGCGCTAGCGCACTAAAACAATGCGCTAATGCGCTTTTTTAGTGCAATTTTGCCTGAAGACGTCAGCAGTCCTCAGGCGGCTTCGGGCCTGTTGAGCCTGTTGTTTAGCCCCTTGGTACGCAGATAAGCGTCATTTCCGTAAAAACTAAAGGTCAGGGGGTTGCGTATCACGGGTCTCTGATACACTCCGCGCGCCTCGCGCCGGAGCCCCCTGCGCTTCACGATGATGAGATCCCGAATGTGATTAGCCACCTACGCAACATCGCTATTATCGCCCACGTTGACCATGGCAAAACGACGCTCGTGGACTGCCTGCTACAACAGTCGGGCACCCTCGATCGCAAAAACGCCGGGACTGAGCGCATCATGGACTCCAACGACCAGGAGAAAGAGCGCGGCATCACGATTCTGGCCAAAAATACGGCCATCCGCTGGAACGATTACCGGATCAACATTGTCGATACCCCCGGACACGCCGATTTTGGCGGTGAAGTCGAGCGCGTGCTCTCGATGGTGGACTCGGTGCTGCTGCTGGTCGATGCTGTCGACGGCCCGATGCCTCAAACACGGTTTGTGACCTCCAAGGCGTTTGAGCGGGGTTTGAGACCGATCGTCGTTATCAACAAAGTTGACCGGCCTGGCGCCCGGCCAGACTGGGTTGTTGACCAAGTATTCGACTTATTCGATACCCTCGGCGCGACGGAAGAGCAACTGGATTTTCCGGTGATCTATGCCTCGGCTCTGAACGGTATTGCCGGCGAAGATCACGCCGCTATGGACAGCGACATGACCCCGTTGTTTGAGGCGATTATCAATAAAGTTGCCGCACCGGAGGTGGATACCGCCGGACCCCTGCAGATGCAAATTTCCGCACTGGACTACAACAGCTACGTCGGCGTCATCGGCGTAGGGCGCATCACCCGGGGCTCGGTAAAGCCAAACACCACGGTCACTGTCGTCGATCGCGACGGGTCCTCCCGCAACGGTAAAGTTCTGCAGGTTATGGGTTATCACGGACTGGAGCGCACCGAAGTGGCAGAGGCCAGTGCCGGCGATATCGTGTGCATCACCGGGATTGAAGCCCTCAATATTTCCGATACCTTGTGCGACCCGGCTCAGCCGGAGCCGTTGCCCGCGCTGACCATTGATGAGCCAACCGTGAGCATGACCTTTCAGGTCAACGATTCGCCTTTCGCTGGTCGTGAGGGAAAGTTTGTGACCTCGCGCAATCTTCGCGAGCGTCTGGACAGGGAGCTAATTCACAACGTTGCCCTGCGAGTTGAGCAGGGAGAATCACCCGACAAATTCATTGTTTCAGGACGCGGCGAGCTGCACCTGTCAGTGCTTATCGAGAGCATGCGCCGGGAGGG
>Ga0181573_10002232_pt1 | contig 18186 bp, 7 predicted proteins | sample 101ome_25_FD_148643 | JGI IMG/M metagenome (GOLD analysis project Ga0181573, IMG submission 148643) | Coastal salt marsh microbial communities from the Groves Creek Marsh, Skidaway Island, Georgia - 101409BT metaG (spades assembly) | ecosystem: Environmental > Aquatic > Marine > Intertidal zone... | reverse complement strand
GATCTTCCCCTTCCATCGCGCTGGGCTTCGAGCCCGGTGAGGAGCTCACCATGAAGCGCGCGCCCCGGCCCAAGACCCAGCCCATCGTCATGATGTGGATGTGGCGCGGTATCGTCGCCAACGGTCTCATCCTCACCGTGTGCATCTTCTACACCTACATGATCGCGCTCTGGGCGTACGCCGGTGCCTTCACCTCCGACGACATCACCGATCCCACCCGCACGTCGTGCGCCATCTGGGAGAAGGAGAAGATGACCCCCACCCTCAAGATTGATTGCGGCGTCTGGACTGGATGCAACACCTCCGCGGCAGCCGGCGACGCCCTCTACAACGCCGCGTGCACGACCGACTACCTCAACCAGTGGTCCTCCGTCATCGGCACGAGCGTCGCCGAGACGGCTGAGGCTAATGCCGCCGCTGCGATCACCGGCGCCAACGGTGCTTTCTACACCCCCCACGGCAGCCCCGACTGCGCCATCTGCATCGAGGAATCCATCCGCCGCGCGCGCACCGCCACTTTCATCTCCCTCGTGTGGGCCGAGGGTGTCCGCGCCTACTGCAGCCGCTCCTTCGAGAACCCCATCTGGGTCGCCACGTTCTCCAACATGAGCATGAACAAGGCTGTGGCGCTGGCGCAGGTCACCCTGTTCATCGCCCTCTACCTTCCCGGCCTCAACCACGTCCTCGGCCTCTACGTCGACGAGATCCACAGCTGGGGCTGGTTCCTCGCCTTCCAGGGCGCCGTCGCCTGCGGTGTCGGCTGCGAGCTCTACAAGTACATCGCCAAGCAGTTCATCGTGGAGGCGGAGCTCGCCGGATACGAGGAGGATGAGGATGGTAATGTCAAGGGCTCTGTCAAGACGGACGAGGTTGCCATCACCGTCGACAAGTAAGACTCGGCGACGGGTTTGGGGTGAGCGTTCGCCTGAAGAGAGGGCGACGCTCTCGTAGAGAGAGTTGATAACCTAGATAAAGGGGACTCGGACCCTCATGACGTAATTCTTTCTATGCAAAAGTAAATGCATCGATCCAAAGCTCATTTCTTCGAGGCGCTCGTGCTCGAGTAGACATTTCTAGGAAGTATACATTTCTAGGAAGTTTCGATCGATGGACTTTCCGCAACCCAGAATCGTGAGTCAGCAGAGGGAAAAAGTGTTCAGTCTAATTTTCCGTACCCCCGCGGCCTCGGGACCTCGGTGACGTGCTCCCAGCCACCAGACGCACACTCAACAGCGCACTACAACACTTACAGGTGCGTCGGAACGTCCCCTCCCGTCCTGACCCGCAACTTCCTCGCCCCGTCTGCATCCTCCTCTCCCGCCTCGAGATCGGCCCAAAGAAAGCGGCAAAAAGCGAACAACGGGAGCTGAGTAGATATTTTGTTCGCGATCGGCGCGCGCATTCGGGTTGCTGACGCTCTCCCTCTTCTCCAACAGAAACGACCGCGCACGCGGCTGTTTTCGCGCTTGTACAACCGCAGGTTATCAAGCTCTACCGCCGGCGCACACCCCGTGTAAGACGCGCTCCGAAAGCCATGGTGGAGCTCACCGCGGGAGATATCCCGCCGGAACTGGGCATCAAAAAGTCCGCAAAGATCTGGTGGACCCTGACCGATGAGGCGCCCGCCCTGGCCACGCACGCCTTCCTCCCCATCGTGAGGCGTTTCCTCGGTCCTAGCGGCGTGAGCGTTGAGACGGCCGATATCTCCCTCGCCGCGCGTATCCTTGCCGCCTTCCCTGAGCGCCTTACCCCCGCCCAAAGGAGGGTCGACGTCCTGGCCAAGCTCGGTGAACTCGCCAAGACCAGCCGTGCAAACATCATCAAGCTCCCCAACGTCTCCGCATCGGTGTACCAGCTCGAACAGGCCATCTCGGAGCTCAACCAGAAGGGTTTCGACGTTCCCAAGTACCCAAGCGGCGACGCGCTCTCCCCCGAGGATGCCGCAATTAAGGCGAGGTACGGCAAAGTGATTGGCAGCGCAGTTAACCCCGTGCTGCGTGAGGGCAACAGCGACCGACGCGTCGCCGGCCCGGTGAAGGACTTCGCCCGGGCCAACCCGCACAGGCTCAAGGACTGGTCGGGCGACTCCAAGACGGAGGTCAAGTCCATGCCGGGTGACGATTTTTTCGGCTCGGAGAAGTCGTCGGTGCGTGCCACCGCCGGGTCCCTCCGCGTCGAGCTGCACGCCGCCGACGGGTCCGTTTCCGTTCTCAAGGACAGTATCCCGGTCGAAGCTGATGAGATCTTCGACGCCGCCAGGCTGAGCCGCGCCAAGCTCGAGGATTTCGTCGAGGCTGAGCTTCAGCGAGCAGCTAAGGATGGCGTCATGGTGTCGCTTCACCTCAAGGCGACGATGATGAAGGTCTCGGATCCGATCCTCTTTGGCGCCGTGGTCGCGACGTACTTCAAGAGGGCGTTCGAGAAGCACGCCGCCGCGCTCGCATCTGTCGATGCCAACCCCAACAACGGTCTCAAGTCCGTCCTCGACGCCGTCAAGTCCCTGCCCAACGCGGCGGAGATTGCGGCTGATTTCGCGGCTTGCTACGAGCAGCCCGACCGCCCCAAGGTGGCCATGGTGGACTCCGACAAGGGAATCACCAACCTGCACGTCCCATCCGACGTCATTATCGACGCGTCCATGCCCGCGATGATCCGCGATGGCGGCAAGATGTGGAACAAGGATGGCGAGCTCGAGGATGTGGTCTGCCTCATCCCCGACCGATCTTACGCCAGCGTGTTCCAGACCTGCATCGACGACTGTAAGGCCAACGGTAAGTTCGACGTGTCCTCCATGGGCAGCGTCGCGAACGTCGGTCTCATGGCGAAAAAGGCTGAGGAGTACGGCTCGCACGACAAGACCTTCCAGATTTCCGCGGACGGCGTCGTCAAGGTTGTCGCCAACGACTCTGACGAAGTCGTGTTTGAGCACGACGTGGCCGCCGGGGACATCTGGCGCATGTGCCAGACCAAGGACGAGGCGGTCCGCGACTGGGTCAAGCTCGCCGTGCAGCGGGCGAGGCTCACCAACACTCCCGCCGTGTTTTGGCTCGATTCTTCCAGGTCCCACGACTCCGTCCTCATTGACAAGGTGAACGCGTACCTCAAGGATCATGACACCTCCGGCCTCGACGTCTCAATCAAGACGCCCAAGGAGGCGATTGAGTTCTCCATGACGCGCGCCCGTAAGGGCGAGGACACCATCTCCGTCACCGGTAACGTCCTGAGAGACTACCTCACGGATCTCTTCCCCATCATCGAGCTGGGCACCAGCGCCAAGATGCTCTCCATCGTGCCCCTGCTCGCGGGCGGCGGCCTGTTTGAGACGGGCGCGGGCGGATCGGCTCCCAAGCACGTGCAGCAGTTCACCGAGGAGAACCACCTTCGCTGGGACAGCCTCGGCGAGTACCTCGCCCTGGCGGTTTCTCTCGACGACCTCGCGCTCAAGACCAGGAACCCCAAGATCAAGATCCTCGCCAAGGGCCTGACCTCGGCCACCGGCAAGTTGCTCGAGCTCAACAAATCACCAGGGAGGAAATGTGGCGAGCCCGACAATCGCGCCGCGCATTTCTACATCGCCATGTGGTGGGCCGAGGCCGTCGCCAGGTCCTTCCCGTCCTTTAAGGCGCTCGCCACCAAGCTGAAGGAGTCCGAGGACGTCATCGTCAAGGAGATGACCGACTGCCAGGGCAAGGCTGTTGACATTGGGGGATACTGGCTCCCCGAAGTGGAGAAGTGCACGCTCGCGATGCAGCCCAGCACCACTTTCAACGCACTGATCGACGAGGCCGTCCTGATGTCCGCGCTCGATCCCCCCGGGAGCAAGACTGTCAACGAAATCTACTCCTCCATCGAGGAGAACCTGAGGATTGTCAGACGCAAGCTTGGGAACAAACCCCTGACCCTCGCAGAGAAGATTGTCTACGGGCACCTCGACGATCCCGAGGGTGCCCCCGCGCCCGAGCGCGGCGTGTCCTACCTCAAGCTCCGCCCCGATAGGGTCGCCATGCAGGACGCCACCGCACAGATGGCCATCCTCCAGTTCATCTCCTCGGGTCTGCCCAAGACGGCCGTGCCCACGACCATCCATTGCGACCACCTCATTGCCGCCGAGACTGGCGACGTTGAGGACCTCGGCAACGCAAAGACAGAGAACGCGGAGGTGTACGACTTTTTGTCATCATGTGGCGACAAGTTTGGCATGGGATACTGGAAGCCCGGCGCGGGTATCATTCATCAGACGGTGCTGGAGAACTACGCCTTCCCGGGCGGCCTGATGATCGGTACCGATTCCCACACCCCCAACGCGGGTGGTCTGGGCATGTGTGCCGTGGGAGTGGGCGGCGCAGATGCAGTGGACGTCATGGCCAACCTGCCCTGGGAGCTCAAGGCGCCAAAGGTGATTGGCGTCAACCTGAAGGGTTCGCTCACTAATTGGACCGCGCCCAAGGATATCATTCTCAAGGTTGCCGACATTCTGACCGTCTCGGGAGGCACTGGCGCCATCATCGAGTACTTCGGTGAGGGTGTGGACACCATGTCCGCCACCGGTATGGCCACCATCTGCAACATGGGTGCGGAGATTGGCGCCACAACCTCCGTTTTTACCCTCTCTGAGCGCCAGCTCGAGTACCTCCGCGAGACTGGCCGCGAGGATGTTGCCAGGCTGGCGGCTAAGAACCGCGCCAACCTGGTCCCGGACGAGGGATGCGAGTACGATCGCGTGATTGAGATTGACCTCGACACGCTCGCGCCTCACATCAACGGACCTTACACCCCCGACCTGTGCACCCCCGTGTCCGAGCTGGGCGCGAGGGCCGCAAAGGAGGGCTGGCCCGTGGAGATTTCCTCCTGCCTCATCGGGTCGTGCACCAACAGCTCCTACGAGGACATGGCGAAATGTGCCAACCTCACCCGCCAGGCGCTCGCCGCGGGCCTCAAGTACAAGATCCCGTTCTTCGTCACCCCTGGTTCCAGGGCGGTGCAGGTGAACATCGAGAAGGATGGCTTCGTCAAAGACTTCGAGGACGCCGGCGCGACTGTCCTTGCCAAGGCGTGCGGCCCTTGCATCGGCCAGTGGAAGCGCAAGATGCCCCCGGGGGTGAAGAACACGATTGTCACCTCCTACAACCGCAACTTTGCCAAGCGCAACGACGGAAACCCCGACACGCACGCGTTTGTCACGAGCCCTGAGCTGGTGACCATGCTGGCGTTCTCCGGCAGGCTCGACTTCAACCCCTATGCCGACACCCTTCCCACCCCCGACGGCGGTCAATTCAGCTTTAAGATCCCCGAAGGCTGTCCCGCCATTCCTCCAAGCGGCTGGGATATCGACGATTCCATCTTCCAGGCTCCCAAGGCTGACGGAAGCGGCGTGACAATCAACGTCAACCCCGAGTCCAAGCGTCTCGAGCTTCTCGAGCCGTTCAAGGAGTGGGACGGAAAGGACTACGCTGACTGCCCGGTGCTGATCAAGGCTCTCGGCAAGTGCACCACCGACCACATCTCCATGGCTGGTCCCTGGCTCAAGTTCCGTGGCCACCTCACCAACATCAGCGACAACATGCTCATCGGCGCCGTCAACGCCGAGAACGGCGAGACCAACGCGGTTGTCAACCAGTTCACTGGCAAGATTGGTAAGGTTCCCGAAGTCGCGCGTCAGTACAGGGACGCGGGTGTGCCCTGGATCGTCATTGGCGACAAGAACTACGGCGAGGGTTCAAGCCGCGAGCACGCCGCGCTTGAGCCGAGGTACCTCGGGGGCGTCGCGGTTGTCGTGAGGAGCTTCGCCAGGATCCACGAGACGAACCTGAAGAAGCAGGGCATGCTCCCCTTGACCTTTGCCGACCCCGCGGACTACGACAAAATATCGGGCAACGCCAAGGTGTCAATCACCGGCCTCGAGAACTTCCAGCCCGGAGTGCCCCTCACGCTCAAGGTCACCAACCCGGGAGACGGCGAGCCGTTCGAAGTCGCCGTCAACCAGACCTTCAACGACGAGCAAATAAGCTGGTTCAGGCACGGTTCCGCGCTCAACTTCATGAAGTGGCAGAACGCGCGGGCGACGCGGAGCAACGTCGCGTGATGGATGTCGACGTTTGTTGTCGGCCCAGATGGATGGATGACTAGCCCCACCGACGCCGGATCTAGACGGAGGCTGCCCATGCGGAGGAGGAGGTTATGGTTTGAGTGTACGTTTCCTTTCGTGTTTGTAATGATCATCATCACCTCAACTGCTCGTCGTGTCGACGTCGCCCACTTTCACGAAAAAACCCGGGAAATCGCAGATCTTCGCGGGAAATGAGAGAGGATAAGGGGCGATTTTTGAATGGCGCGTTGCCAGATCTACCGCGCAAGCGACTATGCAGCGATCGTCTTTCTTCCTCGCGGTGTTCGCTGCCATCATCGCGGCGTTCGCCGCGACAGCCTCGGCCGCGCGCCTGACGCCACCCCTCGTGCTGGGAGCTTCGGGACGCGCCAGCAACAACGACGTCACCCTAAAATTCCGCCCCACGGACGCCAAGCCCAAGGTGTTCAACGCGTTCAAGCGGATGCCCGGCCACGATAAGCGCGAGCACGTCGTCAGCGCCCGTCCCCACGAGTACATCGACGCGACGAAGCTTCCCAAGAGCTTCACCTGGTCGGACGTGGAGGGCGTCAACTACCTGACGAAGATGCTGAATCAGCACGTGCCCCAGTACTGCGGATCTTGCTGGGCGCACGGCGCGATGTCGTCGCTCGCCGATCGCATCAAGATCGCGAAGGGCCCCCACGCGAAGGGTCCCGACGTCAACCTCGCCATCCAGTTCATCCTCAACTGCGGCACGGAGGTTGCCGGATCGTGCCACGGGGGTTCCGCGACTGGAGCCTACCAGTTTGTCAAGGAGGCTGGATTCGTGCCTTTCGAGACCTGCCTGGTGTACGAGGCGTGCAGCGCCGAGTCCTCCGAGGGCAGCTGCGCCGCGGGCGACGTCTCCAGGTACGAGTGCAAGCCCGAGAACACGTGCAGGACCTGCTCCACCTTCTCCGACATGGGCGGCTTCTGTTCGGCGCTCGACTCGTTCCCCAACGCGTCAATCGCTGAGTACGGCGAGGTGAGCGGCGAGAAGGAGATCATGGCGGAGGTGTACGCGCGCGGACCCGTCGCCGCGGGCATCGACGCCAACCTCCTCGACGAGTACACCGGCGGTATCCTGGATCAACCCGCCGACTACGAGTACGAGATCAACCACATCGTCGCCATCGTCGGCTGGGGCGAGACCAAGAAGGGCGAGAAGTACTGGATCGTGAGAAACTCGTGGGGCGAGTACTGGGGCGAGATGGGCTTCTTCCGCATCGTCCGCGGTAAGAAGGCGCTCGGCATCGAGGATGAATGTTCCTGGGCCACGCCCGCGTCTTGGACCACGCACAACCAGGGATGCTACGAGGATGGGAGCAACTGCGTGGCCACGGCTGCGTACATCGACCCAGCCGCAGAGGGCGCGCGCCCATTCGGCGAGATCCTCGGCGCTACGGCTAAACCCTAAACCCGGAAGCGAGGCGTGGAACGGACGGCGGAACGGCGCGGCGAGAGAGACTTTTTAGCGAGCATGTGTACATATCATTCAACCCGGCGCTCGCCCCAACACGTGTACTGCTGGTAAAGCACCGACGCCACTCAGAGAAGAACAGAAAGGCTGGGTTTTTTTTCATTTTGGGGATTTCAAACGAAAGCGTTCCCGGTTCCTAACTCTTACCGGTCACCAACCGTTGGCCAGGGTGGCCCCCGATATTCTGCAGCTGGCTGGAGACGAAAGTCATAGCGCCCTGTTGTGTGTGAGGTGTAGACACTGGGGTGAGCGGAGTGCTCCCAGGGTGCGACACAGATGTCGGATGAGGGTGTGAAACCGTTCGATCCGGACGATCCGGACGCCGGAACCCACCTGGATGTACGCCCCCCGCGAAGAACTTTCTTTTTCCCAACAAATCTTCACGCGCCGGCGGTTAAATTTTGAGGGTTGACGCGCGAGGGTCCAGCGGTCGTCTCATCGTCTGTCGCTTGTTCCCCCGTCGTTCCCGCCCTCCTCGCGCGATGTCCCTTCCTCCCGGCAGTCACGAGCGCGCCCGATCCAAACTCAACCACTCCCCTCCCCTCCACAACCCGCAGAAGAAGGCGGCTAAGATCGGGGGTTCGGGGGATTACGACCTCGACGAGATACCGCCCACGCCTGGGTTCAAGCGGTTCTACGGCGAGGAACGGTCGCTCGGGTACTTTTCGCTCGAAGAGAACACTGTGCCGGGGATGATCCGCCGCGCGTGCATCAAGATCGTGGAGTCCCCGTGGTTCGAGAACCTGATCCTTGCCGCCATCCTCATCAACACGATCATCCTGTGCACGATGGAGCCACTCAAGATGGAGGGGCGGGGGTGCGAGGAAGGCGGCTATCAGGGCAGCCCGGGCAACAACAAGGCCATCGATGATTCGGAGGCGTTCTTCACCACGCTGTTCACGCTGGAGGCGGTGACCAAGATCATCGCCATGGGGTTCATCCTCGACAGGACATCGTACCTGAAGGATGGGTGGAACGTGATGGACTTCACCGTGGTGATCATCTCCATCATCAGTGCCATGCCCGGAATGGGCACGGGCGTCAGCTCGCTGAGGGTGATCAGGGTACTGAGACCGCTGCGAGCCATGTCGATCCTGCCCGGGATGCGCGTCCTGATCGGGACCATGATCGCGGCAATACCCATGATTGCCAATGTCATGCTCTTCTGCGTGTTCTTCTTCACGGTGTTTGGCATCCTGGGTATGAACCTCTACATGGGCGTGCTGCGGAACAGGTGCTTCACGGTGGTGACCGAGAGCTCCTGCGCGGACCACGCCGATCACGAGTCGAACGCGTTCTGCCGAGAGGTCATCCCCAACTTTGGCGAAGATCTCAACGTCACTGCGGCTGTCCTGCTCACCGACGACGAGGAGCAGACGTGCACGAATACCTCCATGTCCTGGCCGGGTTACCTCTGCCCCGAGGGCATGATGTGCCTCAAGGCGTCCAACCCCAACTACGGCATCACTCACTTCGACAACATCGCGCACTCCTGGCTCACAATTTTCCAGTGCATCACCCTGGAGGGTTGGACGCCCATCATGTACCACGCGATGGACGCGGTGACGGGGTGGAGCGTCATTTATTTTGTCCTGCTGGTGTTCACCGGAGGTTTCTTCCTCCTGAACTTGGCGCTCGCGGTGATCACCGAGGTGTACGACGAGGAAAACACCGAGGCAAAGGAGGACGCCGCGGAGGAGGCTGCGGAGAAGGAGGCTGAGCAAGACAAAAAGGAGGCTGAGGCGGCAAAGAGGCGAAAGGAGCTCGGGCTGGACGTGGTCTCCGAGGACGACGAGGACGACATCGACCACCTGAAGGCCCTTAACCTGAGTCAGGCGGGTCCGAGCCCGCTGCAAAAGTTGTGCCAAGCGATAATCGAGCATCGGTTTTTCGGTCCTTTCTTCGTGGGGTGCATCGCGGTCAACACGCTGGTGCTGTCCATGGAGTACAATGGCATGCCCAGCTCCTACGCGAAGGGCCTCGACGTGGTCAACCTGATTTTGACAATTATGTTCATTCTGGAGATGGTGACCAAGGTGATCGGCATGGGGTTCGAGGAGTACGCTAAGGACCGTTTCAATCTGTTCGACGCGGCGGTGGTCATAATGTCGATCGTGGAGCTGGCGCTCTCTGCGGGCGGCGGCCTGACTGCCCTGCGAGCGTTTCGCATTCTCCGCGTGTTGAAGCTGATTCGCAGCTGGACCAGCCTGCAGAACTTCCTCTACACCATCTACCTCACCGTGATGGAGCTCGGTAACTTCACTTTCATCGTCATCCTGACAATCTTCATCTTCGCGCTGCTGGGCATGCAGTTGTTTGGCGGCAAGATGTGCGGTTTGGACGACGGCGATACCCCCCGGCACAACTTTGACACCCTGATCTGGGCGCTCGTCACCGTGTTTCAGGTGCTCACCGGGGAGGACTGGAACGCCGTGATGTACGACGGCATGGCGAGCAACGGGTCCTGGTCCGCGCTCTACTTCGTCGCGCTCCTTCTCATCGGCAACTTTGTGGTGCTCAACCTCTTTGTCGCCATCCTGCTCACCAACTTTTCCGAGGTTGAGGTGCAGACCGAGTACGAGAGCACGAGGACCCTGATGGAGAGCGTTTCGTTCTTCAAGTATCTGAGCAAAAAGAAGGGGCAGAGGGAGAAGACCAAGGAGGAGCTGGAGAAGCAGAAGTGGTGGGACGATCTCCCGGACAAGGACTTTCCCCCGCGCGTGCTCAGGGGATGGGAGAGGCTCGCCGACGCGGCGTTGGACAAGGCTTGGCAGGAGGAGAAGGAGAGAGCTGAGGAGGAGGCGAGGGCGCTCGCCGAGGCTGAGGCCATCCGCCAGAAGCGCCTCGAGGATGAGCAGGCTTACAAGGAGGGCAAGATGAAAGCTCTGCGCGCGGGCAAGCTGGTCTCGTTCCGGTACGGCCTGAGCGCCACGGCCGAGGCGGCTACCAGCGGCTGCGGTCCGATGCCCGGCGCATCGCCGAAACCCCTGCACAAGTACAGCGGCAAATCGCTGATGATGTTTGACGTGGACAACCCGATTCGCAAGTTTTGCTTCAAACTCGTCGACGACAAGCAGTTTGACTACGTGATCATGACTTTCATTCTCATCTCCTCGCTCACGATGGCCTTTGAGTCCCCCAAGGCAATGGAGAACAGCAAGACCAAGGAGGCTCTGGAGGGTGTGGACATCTTCTTCACGATTGTCTTTGCGCTGGAGATGGTCATGAAGCTGATCGCGTTTGGTCTGTACATGGAGGACAAGGACGCATATCTGAGGGATCCTTGGAACTGCATGGACGGTTTCATCGTCATCATCGGCATCCTGGGGAAGATGATCTCCGGCAACCTCGGGTGGGTTCGATCGCTGCGCACGATGAGGGTGCTCAGGCCGCTCCGCGTAATCAGCAGGGTGCCGGAGCTGAAGGTTGTCGTTAACGCCTTATTCGCGTCAATACCCGGTATGGGCAACGTCTTCATGGTGTCGCTGCTCTTCTGGCTCATCTTCGGCATCCTCGGCATGCAGCTCTTCATGGGTTCATTCGCCCGATGCGACGATGAGGACATAGACGCCAAGGCTGAGTGCGTCGACGGGTGGGTCAACGAGACGGACGTGGCCATGGTATGGGACAGCATCACCAAGTCGTGCGGGCCGACACCCGGCGGCGCGTCCTACGCTCACAGTGCCTTCACCCAGGCGCAGTGCACCGGAACTTTCAACAGCACCGTCTACGTGGAGAGGACGTGGAAGTCGGATGACATGAACTTTGACAACATCTTCCTCGCGATGCAGACGTTGTTTGAGATGTCCACCACGGAGGGTTGGACTGCGGTGATGTACAACGGCGTCGACTCCCGATCACCCGAACTGGCGCCTAAGCGGGATCACAATCCGCCCATCGCATTCTTCTTCGTCGCATTCGAGATTGTCGCCAACTTCTTCATCCTCAACCTCTTCATCGGTATCATCCTGGACAACTTCGCCAGGCTGGCTGCCGAGTCCGCCGACGGGAGCAACGGGCTCATGACCAAGGCGCAGGTTATGTGGGTCAAGACCCAGCGACGCCTGCAGCAGCAGTCCGAACCCACCAAGGCTGACTACTACCCCGAGGATCAGACGCGCAAGAGCGTGTACAAGATCGTAGAGAGGGAGGAGTTCGACTGGTTCATCATGGCCGTCATTGTCGCCAACGCGCTTACGATGATGATGGAGCACTACAACATGAGCGACGCTTGGACCGACACGCTACTCGGCCTGTCCATATTCTTCGCGATCATCTTCACCTTCGAGGCTGCAGCGAAGCTGTACGCCATGTACCCCGCGGCGTACTTCTCCAGTCGATGGAACTGCTTCGACTTCTTCTGCGTGGCCATCACCCTGATCGGCTTCATGGCTGGCGGCGGCGGCGCGGCTTCTGTTTTCCGCATCCTGCGTCTTGCGAGAATCTTCAGGGTTGTGAAGAAGCTGACGGGCTTGCGCATGCTGTTCAACACCCTGATCATCTCCCTGCCCGGCTTGCTGAACATCGGCGCGCTGATGTTCCTGCTTTGCTTTGTGTACGCCATCCTGGGGATGAACCTCTTTGGCAAAGTCAAGTTTGGCGAGAACCTGAACGAGGATGCCAACTTCACAAACTTTGGCAACTCCCTCCTCTTGCTGTTGCGTATGGTGACGGGCGAGGCTTGGAACTCCGTGATGTACGATTGCATGATCGACACCGACTGTGACAGCGCGGCCGACTGCGCGAGGGGCGAGTGCTGCGGCAACGACGGCGCGCCGCTCTACTTCATCACCTTTGTCATCCTCGGCACGTTCATCACCCTCAACCTTCTCATCGCGGTTGTCCTGGACAACTTCAGCAACAACAAGAAGGAGGAGGGCACCAACATCACCGACGCGCACATCGAGGACTTCGCCCAGGCTTGGTCCAAGTTGGACCCCCACGCCACGGGCTTTATTCCCTGCACCCGACTCGTCTCCCTGCTCAAGCTCGCCAAGACGCCGCTCGGCGTCAAGGGCACTCGGCTGTCGCGCCTCGGTATCTTACGGTTCCAGAAGAACCTCAACCTGCACGTCGAGTCCAACTACCTGCACTACCACGACGTGCTGCAGGCGGTGACGGCCAGGGCGATGGGCATCAACACCGACGCCCTGCCGCACGACGTGCAGATTGCGCTGGAGACGGGCAAGGTCAAGGCTAAGATTGAGGCTGAGAAGAAGATCCAGATGAATGCCAAGGCGAGGGGCAGCACCGCGCCGATGCTTCAGATCACGCACGGCATGACTGGCGCGGACGGCGAGCAGCTGACCATCGAGCAGTTATACGCGGTGCAGCGCATCCAGGCGGCGTTCAGGGGTAGGAAGGCGAGGAGGGAGTCGCAGGTCAGGGCGGAGGAAGAGCGCGCGGCGAGGAGCAAGGCCAAGGCTGAGATGATCCTCAGCCACGTCAAGAACATCTTCGTCGAGGTTGAGGAGAACGAGAGACGAAGGCGGGGGGGCGCCCTGCTCGGTCGTCGACCGGGCGCGACGGACTCCGCCACGGTGGTGTTGAGGGACAGCGCGCAGGGATCGGAGATTGAGGAGCCGGATAACGACTCCGCGCGGAGGAGCCCGGGGAGTAGCATCTGAGAACCCGCCGCATCTTGTAATAACCCTTAGCAACCCGGCGTTCCGTTCTCGCGCAACTGTGTGAATTTCGGCAGTTCGGGGCGGAATCATCTAAGCGGTGGAAATTCCGCGTCGTTAGAAGCCGTAAGAAGCGATCGGACGAGACCAGACCGGTCCGCGGTTCGACCGACACAGCGCCGGGAGGGGCCGACCGTTGGCCCGCCGCGCGCGCGGATCTCGCGTCAACTCGATCGTCATGCCCTTCGGCCTCCGCGTTCCCGCGGTCCTCCTCGCGCTCGCGGGCCTGCTCCTCACCGCGCCGGCCGCGATCGATGCAATCGACGCCAAGTGCTCCGCCTGCGCCGCTGTCGCCGGGCGACTGCAAACGGCGCTCGAGGCTGAGAAGCCCAGGAACCACGTGGACTTGCGCGGCAGGCTGGACAGCAAGGGCGTCCGGTACGGCAAGTTGATCCCGTACGACGTCAGCGAGCAGAGGTTCACCGAGCTCATGGAGGGCGTCTGCGAGGGCCTCGGGCGGTACACCCTGAGGACCGTGAAACCCACCGAGGGTCCGTCGGCGGGGACGGACGTGACGCGTTGGGAGGACATCGGGAGGGTCTCCAAAAACCCCAGGGCTAAGACCCTGAGGGACGAGCTCAACGACTACTGCCACAGGATCGTGGAGAAGCAGGAGGAGCACCTCCAGAAAGCTCTCTACGCCAAGGAGCTCAACTCTACGAACGTCGCTGAGAAGATGTGCATCCAGTTCAGCGGCGAGTGCGAGCACCGCGAGGACCTGGCGGAGGCGCAGTCCCCGGCGATGAAGGAGGAGAAGAAGCCCAAGAAAGACAAGGAGGCCAAGTCGGGGGGTAAGAAGAAGAAGAAGGGCGCCAAGAAGCCCGCGAAAGGGGACGACAAGAAGGAACTGTGATCCCTTCTCGCCGTCGCGCGATGCGAACCGATTGCCAAATCTTCCATTTTTTTTAAGACTCAGAGTCGCTCGAGCTGTCCGAAAGGTCCCGCCTGCTCCTCTTGCCCTTCTTCTCCTTCTTCTCCTTCTTGGAAGACTTCTTGGAAGACTTCTTGGAAGACGACTTCTTGGAAGACTTCTTCTCCTTCCGTTCCCTCTTCTCCCGTTTGTGCTTGGCGAGGATCGCGAGAGCCTCCTCGACGCTCCCAATCGGCGCGTGCGAGTCGTCCCTCGCGCTCGCCGGCGCCGCGCCCGACGGCGGCGGCGGCACCGTCCTGGGTGGACCGTGCCCGGGCCTTACCCCGGCCCTCGTTCGATCGCCGTCTGTTCCGAGGTCACCCACGTCGTCCGTCACCAGGTCGTATCGGCCCCCGTCGCCGTACTGCTTGACGTCGCCTAGGTGATGGCCCCAGTCGATGACGCCGCCCCTCCGCACCGCCTCGCCGGCGCCGTCGCCGACCCTCCTCGGCCCGCCGCCGCTTCCTCGTTCGCCGCCGTCGCCCCCACCCTGGCGCTCCCCCTGGGGAAAGTACCTCGAGCACCCCGGGTCCAGGTCCGCGCCGTCCCGCTGGTCGCACAGCTTGATGGAGCACGTCACCTTCACGGGTCCCTCCCCGGGGTAGTTTGGCTCCCGCAGCTCGACAACCTTCACCCACGCCTCGTCGCCCACGCCCACCGCGCCCTCCAGCGCCTTGACCTTATCCTCGTCGGTATCCTCCCTATTAAACTCGAGGTAGTCGCTCACCTGGTGGTGGGGCACCAGCCCGTTACGTCGAAAACCCGCCATGGAGACGAACACGCCGTACGGCTTGACGTCTTTGACCACGGCGCGGTGCGTCGAGTTGAGCGGGGGGGGATCGTCCGACAAAGGCCCGCGATGACCGTCGCGATGACCGTCGCGATGACCGCCCCCGCCCGCCCCGCCGGCCCCGAATCCTCCCTCCAGCAAAGCCTTGGCCCTGGAGTGGTCCGGGTCGAGGTCCTCGCCCGAGCTCTGGTCCACGAGTTTCATCGACAGTCCAACCTTGACGTCGCCCGAGTACCCGTCGCGCCGAATCTCAATCACCTTGGCGCACAACTCCGAGTCCTTTGGGTAAAAGTACTCCATGGCCATCACCTTGGCGTCGTCGCTGTCGTCCCGTCGGAACGTGAGCTCGTCGCTGATGTTCGCGCAGTGCACCAGCCCGTCGCGGACGAAGCCCCGCATGCGGACGAAGAGGCCGAAGGGTCGAACCGTCGCGACGCGTCCTCGTTGGACCGAGTGCAGCGGCGGATGGATCGGACGGAGCGCCGCGTCACCGCCCCGGTTGGGCGGCTTTGGCGGTGGGACGTCGGAGACGACGTGCGCGAACCTGCACTCGTCGCCTCGCGTGCACCGCCCTCGCTGAAAGGCGAAACACACCCCGGGGTCGCGCCCGGAAGTGGGGGGCGCCCGGGAGTCCCTCGGATCGCCGCGGTGCCGTCCGTCCCGGGGCGGCGGCGGTGGAACCTCCCTCGCGCCGCGCCGCGGTGAGCGCGACCGGGATCTCGAACGACGCCCGCGTCGTCTGTCATCGCGCGCGTCCCCCCGCCCGCCCCTGGACCGCGACCGCGACCTCGATCGGGACCTCGATCCGCGCCGGCGCCGACGCGGCGACCTCGACGCGGATCGGCTCCACGACCTCGGGAAGTCTCGCTTCGCGCCCCGCGACGGCGACCTCGATCGGGACCGGGATCTGCCCACGCCCCTCGGGCTGCGGCTGCGGTACCTGTCGCGTCTTCCGAAACTCCCGTCGCGATCGCCGAGGTCGTCGTCCGCGCCGTCGCCCAACATATCGCGCCAGCGCCGGCGCTTCTGACAGCTGTGATGACCTAAACAGCTGCAGCCACCGTCGTCTGGGAGAAATCCACCTCCGCAGATCTCGAGGCGGGCGCGACGGAGGCCGCTGGAGGCATGTCGGAAGGGGACCCATCGCCCCGGGGAGACGGAGCAGGCGGCGATGGATCGTCGTCCAAGTTCAACACGCGCAACCCCGCGGTCAAGCGCATCCTCCGGGAGCAGCGGGAGATGCTCGCGTCGGACGAGGACGAGAACGACTGGGCGCTGCACGCGGAGATGTGCGAGGACGACATCTTCGAGTGGCACTTCGCCATCATGGGCGCGGAGGGATCGGAGTTTGAAGGGGGCATCTACCACGGCAGGATCCTCCTTCCGCCGGAGTATCCCTTCAAGCCGCCGTCGTTCATGCTCCTGACACCGTCGGGAAGGTTCGAGACGATGACGAAGATCTGCCTCTCCATCACCCAGCACCACCCCGAGCACTGGCAGCCGTCGTGGAGCGTCCGCACCGCGCTTCTGGCGGTGAGGGCGTTCATGCCCACCCCCGCGGACGGCGCCGTGGGATCGTTGGAGTTCACCGTCGACGAGCGCAGGGCGTTGGCGGCGAGGAGCAGGTCCGAGGTGCCCAACTTTGGCAACGCGACGCGGCGCGAGCTCACGAGCTCGGTGCACCGACGCATGCTCGCCAGGTGGGAGGCGCGAGAGCGAGAGCGGGAGAGGGAGCGGGAGCAGGGGAAGGAGGAGCAGCAAGAGGAACACGAGGAGCAGCGAGAGGAACACGAGGAGCAGCAAGAGGAACACGAGGAGCAGCGAGAGGAACACGAGGAGCAGCGAGAGGAACGTGAGGAGCAGCAAGAGGAACACGAGGAGCAGCGAGAGGAACACGAGGAGCAGCGAGAGGAACACGAGGAGCAGCGAGAGGAGGCTGTCGATCCCAAGCCCAGGAAGGTCGCCGTGACGGAGGAGGACGAGGAGGACGAGGAGGACGAGGAGGACGAGGAGGCCGGCGGCGGAGGCGTCGGGGTCGACGGGGCACCTCGCGACGAACCGGCGGTCGAGGAAGGGGCCGGCGCAGACGGGACACCTCGGGACACCTCGGGACACACCGGCGCACCTCCGGAGCGTCCCGCTCGCCCGGCTCGCGTCGACAGCCCCGCGGTGGCGGACCTCAAGCGAAAGCTGGACGCGCTCGCCGCCGCCCTGGTGGCGGCCATAGTGGCCATCCTGATCCGCAAATTCGTGCGCAGCCTCGGCGAAGGGGAGCTGTAGGTAAAGCAGGGGTCCTCCTCGCACTTGTACCTCATACGGGATAAACGTTTCATTTTCACGCGAGCAGGATCGTCCCTGCCCATTCGATCCTACGTGGCACGCATGGCGGGAAGAAGCGCGGCGTCGGCCGCCGTGCTCGCGCTCCGTCGGGCCCTCGTTTCCACGCTCGCGGAGTCACGCGCTGTCCAAACCCCCCGCGTCCACCTTCTCGCGTGGAGCGTGCCCCCGCGCGAGTGGATAACCCGCGACTTCGGAGGTTTGCGCACGAATCGCGGGCATTCGACTTGGCACTGGTCGAGCGCGCCGCGTCGTGTCCCGAGCAGGAGACTGCACGCGTCTACGTCGTCGCGTTCGCACGACGCCGAGGCGCTAAATCGTGGCGACGCGAGCTGGGCCATCACCACCCCGATCATCTCCGACCAGGTCTCCATACCCGACGGGGTCGTCGGAGACGTTGTGGAGATACCAGTCAGCGTCGGGGACGTGGTTGACGAGGGCACCCACGCGGTGATCATCGAGACGCACAAGGCTTGCCTGAACGTCAAGGCGACGGGACACCGCAGGATGCGAGTGGTCGAGGTGTTGACGCGAATAGGCCAGGAGGTCAAGGAGGGCGACAGGTTGCTGATGGTGGAGAAGGCTTTTGGCGTCGAAGGTTAAAAACTCACTCGGACCCGTCGCCAATGGGCGACGGACAAACGCGCGAAGTCTGTGTAGACTATGGTACATGTGTCATATGTGTCGTACTTGTCATATGTACTTTGGTACTTTATCCTGCGTTAATAGAATCCCGTGTGCATGCGTGATGAAGGTAGCTCCGCGACGAGGCGTGCACCGTCAATCCAAATGCCCCCAAACAACGGCGTTTTTTCCCGTCCCGTCGCGTGGTTCAGCGCCCCGCCCCCCATTTCCCCGCCCCCAATTTCGGTTTCATCG
>Ga0181573_10002231_pt1 | contig 18186 bp, 12 predicted proteins | sample 101ome_25_FD_148643 | JGI IMG/M metagenome (GOLD analysis project Ga0181573, IMG submission 148643) | Coastal salt marsh microbial communities from the Groves Creek Marsh, Skidaway Island, Georgia - 101409BT metaG (spades assembly) | ecosystem: Environmental > Aquatic > Marine > Intertidal zone... | reverse complement strand
CGAGAGATGACGATACCGCCGCCGCCAGCGGTGATGGCGGCATCGAGAAGCACCTTGGCGAACGAGCGAAGCGCGTAGCGCGAGTGAGAGAGTCAGAAGGGGAGTCGGGTTCATCTTGGCGCACTTCCGCACGTCGAACGTCGAGATCAATACCCACCTTGCCTCCGGTGGTCATCGTGCGGAGCACGTAGCCCTGGAGGAGCGCCCAGGTGTTGGTGTCGACCGTCGACAGGGCCTGGGCCTGTGGCACCGAGGCCGCCGAGAGGTGCTGCAGGACGTCGCCTTGAGGGCTCAAGAGGAACAAGTGGAGGAACTGCTGCGCCATGGGATCCTGGAACGTCATGTTGGACGTCCCGACGGCCAAGTCGAGAAACGCGCGAGCGGCGTCGACAGAGAGCCCGACCCCTGGCGAACGAGGGGAACGCGGAGCTCGAGTGAGGGAGGGAGTCAGCAGGGGAGAGCGAGGAGCGGGGAGGATATCGATACTTACCGAACGAGGGGAGCGCCGAGGGCGCGACCGTCACCCCCGGGTACATGGTCTCGAGGGTCTCCACGATGAACTGACAGAACTCGGGATGGTACGTCAGCGGCGCCAAGCCCGAGTCCTTGAGGAAGGGCGTAGGCAGGTTGTACAGGCCTTGGACGAGCTCGACCGGGCCGCATGCCGCCCACTGGCTCAGGGTGGCGTTGTAGATCGCGTCGGGGTCGGACGATCCAGAGAGCGGTGCCATGAATGCCGAGATCGTGTCGAGGTACAGCTTCAGCGAGGAGGGGAGAAGTGTCGACATGATTGCCGTCTCGCTGTCCATGCCCGCCGGCGATCCCTGGCCGGCGGCAATGAATTGCAGGTAGGCGCGATTCACGCTCGTGAACGTGTCGTTCAGGCTGCATCCGGAACAGCTGTGCTCGGGGTCGAACGCGGCGTATTGATGGAACGCGTACTCGACCGACTCCCACTGCGGGTCGTAGGTGAGGTTATACCGGACCTCGCTGGTCTTGAAGGCGTACGGGCCGATCTCGTCGTAGGCGGGCGCCTCGGTGCCTGCCAGCCACGCCGGCGCGTTCGTAATATTCCACAGGTAGTACTCGACCGTGACATCGTCTGGACACGTCTGGTTCAGCAGGCGCGGGTCGTAGCAGGCCGTGTCTGGCGTGACGGTCGCCGCATCCTGTCGTGCGAACGATGAGCGAGTGAAAGAGGGGATAGGGTATAGGGTCGGTGGGGTCGGTGAGACGTACCTTGAGGAGGAGCGTGATGAGCGGCTGGACGAGGAAAATCTCGAGAATTGGACCCCCGATGAACATGAGCACGCCGCTGAGGCAGAAATAGATGAGCCAGAAGCGCTTCTGGCTGTTCTTGTCGTCCGCCACGACATACGTGCGGATGACCGGGTTGAGTCGGGACGTGGCGTCGAGACTCGACGGCTGGGAGTCTGCCATCTCTCTCTCTCTCTCTCTCTCTCTGGGGATAATAATTTGTATCGTTGAGACTGTCGTGGGGCGACGGGCTGGGCTGGTCTTTCGGAAGCAGCCTCGGGCTCTCCCCTCGGGGTCGTCGTTCACAGCTTGGACCCTTGCTGCAGGTCGACCTTCAAACACCGATCGACGACAAGGTCTATTCCATGCTTTAGAACCTCCTTTTCGAACGTCTCGTTGCGAATCCCGACCTGCAGCCATATCAGGCTTGGGCGGCGCCGCATCGCGAGGATGTCTGCCAAGTGGGCGGGCAGGGCGGGCCCCGGCCTGAACACGTCGAGGATGTCGATCGGCTCCGTCAGCAGCCTTAAATCGCGTTGCACAGGCTCTCCCAGGACCTCGTCGAAGCCCTCCAGGACGGGCACGGGGATGACGCGCACGCCCGCTGCCTGAATCGCACGTGCGACATAATGGGCTGGCTGGGAGGCCTTCGAGTCGGGCTTGATGCCGAGCACCGCCACCGTTCTCGCGCTCTTCGCTGCATGTATTGCTTCGACCGGGCTCAAATAGCAGCCCTGCATGATTGGCTTGCAGAAGCAACTTCCCATCGGAAAGGGTTTCACTCTCGGTCACACCGCGTGTTCGAAAACACTTTGCGTTCCCCACCCATCCACCCTATCCGCGGGCAGAAGAGAGAGAGACGCCCAGATAGATATACGAGCACATGCGATGGGTACATTGAGCCGCGCATCGACTATCGCTCGGTGTTTGAGGGCGGCATGTGAGGAGGGCAGCAGGAAGCGAGCGTTCACCACCTCGTCGGGCAGTGTCGTGGACGATATCGTCACGTTCGCCAGGTCGGCGTCTCAGGACAACTTCTCGCAGGCGATCGACGTCGTCCGGACGGGCATGCGGAGCAAGCCCGGGGACGTCGGGCTCTGCCGTCTCCGCCTGGTCGAAGCCGAGCTTCAGGCTGCGCAGGTGCGTTGTGTTACCTCGCACGCCCTTCTTCGCACGCCCTTCTTCGCACGCCCTGACTCTCTCACTCTGCGCGATCGTTCGTTCGTTTGCCAGGGTCGGTGGACGGACGCCGTCGACCTCGCCCGGTCGGCAATGTCCTTGGCGACCGAGTCTTCGCCCGCGACGTCCAGCGCGGAAGACCTGAAGGCGAGCGCCGAGATCGAGCTCGCTGCGGCGTTACTCGGCACCCGGGCTCTCCTCATCTCCGGTCGGGACGCTGACGCCTTCCAGCTCGCGCAACAGAGCCTCGAGGTGGCTCGCACGTCGTTCGCGCACGGGTCCTCCGAGGATAAACGGTGGCAGGCGAGCGTCTTGTCGATGTCGTTGGCTGGACTCGTGCAGCATGCCAGCGGCGAGCTGGAGAGTGCTAGTGACAGCTTCGAGTCTCTCGGCAGCCTTATGGACAGTCCCCATACGTCGCTCGACTATCTCGTGCCCGAGGCCCTCAAGCAGTTTGCGTCCTTTTCGTCCGCGCAGGGTAAGAAGCAACAGACGGTCGATATGGGTCTTCGGAGCATCGCGGCGGCCGAGCGCCGCCTGGAGGAGGCGGGCAACGGCCTCGACCTGATGCTCTCCCCAAGGGCGGCCGAGGAGATCGTGGCCGATGCCAAGCTGCTCATGGGCCAAACGTGTATGGCAAGATCCGCATGGGAGGACGCAGAAGAGCAGCTCGACGCGGCCATCGAGGTCATCGAGGGGCTGGGGAGCAAGGCGACGCTGGCGATGGGCCTGTTGCCTCTGGCTGAGGTGTACGCGCGGACATCCCGCGTGATCGTGGCCGAGGGGCTGTACCGCGAGATCACCAAGTTGCTGGACCTCGACCCGCGCGCGGGGAAGAATGGCGGCGCGTTTGTTCACTCCACGGTGCACTCTTTCGTGTCGTGGCGGTACGCGCAGCTGCTGACGGTGCTTCCCAAGCGAGAGACAGAGGCGGCCGCATGGAAAAACCTGTCGTACGCCTCGTACGAGGAGGCCCCGCTGAGGCGACTCACAGCTCCGGACGTGGTTTTCGGGAGCCTCGACCGGTTGTCTGGCAAGGGAACGAGCGGCGACGGGGTCATCCTCGACCTGATGACTCGGCGGTGTCTGCCAAAGTTTGATCGTTAGGGGTTTAACCACTAGAAGGGACAGACGAAGCTCGCAAAGTCGATCATCACCGCCGGGACCATGCCGAGCTGCTGGTTGTAGCAGTCGTGGCCACGCACCACCGACAGGACGTCGTCCATAAGCGTGTCCCTACCGCCCCGCATCGGGTCCTGGACGATCGGCTCGGTGTGGTTCTTGCCGTGGTAAAGCGAGAGCTTGCACCGCCCCCCGGCCTCCTTCATCGTCTTGCAAAACTGCACGGCGTTGTCGACTGGAACGGACTGATCGGCCGTCCCGTGGAAGAGTGTCATCGGAGGCAGATAGCGCACGACGGCCTCGGCGAGGTCTTTCACGATCAACGTCGGCGAAAACTCCACCAGGCTGTCGGACATGATCTTGGAGAACATGTCCCTCGGCAACCCCCGCGCGTCCAGGTGGTCCTGCAGGGCGATAAGATTGAACGCGCCGCTCACGCCGATATAAGCCCTGATCTTCTTCGGGTTCCACGACGGGACGCTCCCATCCGGAAACCCTCCCTGGACCTGTCGCTTGCTCTGGGCGATAAGGGACAGCAGCGTCAAGTGCACGCCCGCCGACTGTCCCACGAGGTACACCGCGTTGGGGTCGCCGCCATACAGGTGGTTGTTATTGAGCACCCACGTTATTCCGGTGTTGACATCTCGTACCATGTCGGTAATGTTAGCCTGGGGAAAGTTTCTGTAGTCGAGGCAGAACACGAGCACGCCGCGCTGGCTGAGTCGCCGTGCGAAAAGCGCTCCCCAGCCCTTGTACCCGATCGTCCACGCCCCTGGCGAACGAGCGTAGCGCGAGCGAGCGAGTGAGCGAGTGAGAGAGAGATTCAGGGCGTGCGCGTGTCGGCCGAGGTCCGTGTCGGCAAGCCATACCGCCCGTCACGTAGATGATCACGGGACATGGACCCACCCGTCGCCACTTTTTCCGCGGCAGGTAGATGTCCAGGGCGTTGCGGCTCTCCACCCCGTAGGGCACGCTGCGGATCACCCGAGAGCTGAAGAAGTAGAACAACATCATCTGAAATCGAACGAAGCGCGTAGCGAGAGTGAGAGGGTCAGGGCGCGCGAGCGCGTGTCGGGCGAGGTCAACACACCAACCTGCGAGAACCCCGGCATAAGGAACGCCGCGAAGAGCAGCAGCCTGAAGAACTGGAAGAGCCACCTGGCGAGTTGGAAGACGGACGAGCGTGAGCGCGCGATGGCGTGAGGGCGGCGACCTACTAGACGTACTTGAACGACGTGAACAGATAGGTGTAGAGACGGAACGAGAGCTCCGAGATGAGCACCACGTCCTTCAACCGGGTGGCCAGCGTCTGTCGCCAAGTGTGCTTCGGCGGCAGGGCCGTCGACGGCAGGCTGGTCAGCGACTCGGCCTCGCTCGCAGTGTCATCGAGGTCCACGCTGCTGAATCTTCTGTGTAGGATTGTCCCCTTAACGAACTCGCTGCTCAGTCTGCGCAGCTTTTCGGGCGTCGGTTCCGTCATCGTCGTCGTCGGTATGTCGTCATGTCATTCTTCTTCGTCGACAACGAAAGAGGCGTCAGTTGCAACATCAATTTACGAGAACAATAAAACCCGCATCAGATAGTTGGCCACCACCGACATCAGCACGCCGAGCAGCAGCACCGACAAGAAGTAGGCGGCGTCGAAGCGGTCGGCGACGGTGTTTGCCATCGCGCCGACGGCCTCCTTGGTCACGGAGCCGACCACCTTGGCGATCGCCTCGCGGCCGTGCTCGTCCTTCGACACGACGATAAACTCCTTCGAGAGCGCACGCAGGAATCCCTCGTTGCGCGGCGCCTTCTTCGGCGTACTGTGCGTGTTATTTGTGCCGCTCCGCCGGCGGCGGAGCGCCGGGGACGCCTGGGACAGGCGCCCGGTGCCGGGGTGCGTTCCCACCGACGACGTGGGCGTCCCGACGGACGACAGCGGCGGTCGCAGGGCCGATATGGGACTGTTCATGTTCATGTCCAGGTCGATGTCCGCCCCGCACGCGCGTCCCTTGACACCGGGCGCCCACGCGTCGACGTCTGGCAGCTCGGCCACGAGGCTCTCTTCGACGACCCCCGTAGAGACCCCCAGCTCGTCCTCGGACGCGTTCCACGCAGACACGGCCGCCCGGATGGAGAGGCTGATGCAATCCATGACCAGGTTCGAATGGTCTTTGTTCTTGACGACGGCGTCCAGCATCTGGTCGTAGTAGTTGACCGACTTGGTCTCTTGCGCGTACGCCAGCATGGCGCTGTCGGCGCAGGCCGAGATGCAGCGGATCGCCAGCTCTTGACCCCGCGGATTGGAAAGGAACGCGAACAGCTGCTCGTCCAGCCTCGGTCCCGAATGCCCGCCGGCCCCGTCGGCGCGCCGCGTCGACTCCACGTAGGTGCTGACGACGTTCTTGGCGGCCATGCTCAGCGCCAGGCTCACCAGAGAGCTTCCCCGCTCCGACACCAGGGCCTCGATCACCTTGTCGAGCGCGCTCGTCCGTTGCCTCGGTCCAATTTCGCCGTCCTGCCCCTCCACGTCCTCGCCGTCATCGTCGTCCACGCTGACGAGACCCTCCACCACGGCCCGCACGGTGCTCCTCGTCGCTACCCGGAACTCCTTCGACTCAACCAGTCTCGCGACTTTCCGCAGGCTCTCCGGGACCTCCCGTCGGTCGCTGGTCGACGCACGCGCCGTCTCGTCGCGGGTGCGCCTGCCATCCCCAGCGGCCTGGTCAGGCCCGTCCGACCCGTTCGGCCCGTTCAACCCGTCGTCTTCCTCGACTACATACTCGTACAGGTCTGACAGCAGCTTCTGGAGAATGTCTCCGCCCTTGTCGACGGCCGTCGTGTACTTCCTGAGCGAGTTTTTCACGTGCCCGAGGAACGAGTCCCGCTTATACAGGTTGTACGCCAGATACGCCGACGCCGAGAGTCCCACCGTGTAGGCACAGTACCGCTTCGCGTTCCTGTGCCGCAGCAGGGCCAGCAGTGGGCTGCGCTGGTCCTGCATGGGGTTTCGATTGTTCGAGGACCAATTTTCTCCAAGCGTAGATTCAGAGCAAACACCGCATGCGCTTCGTCGTCGCGTCGGTCAGATAAATAACATGTCTCGTGTCGAACTTAGGAAGGAATGCACGCGATGAATGACGTCATTTCCCGTTCATTTTGAGGCGTTCGGTTTCCCTTGGGTTTTTTTGCTCACCTCGAGACTTGAGCCGCTCCCAGATGTCCTCCACGTTCACATCCTCGTGGACGCCCATAATCACCTCGTCCAGCGCCTTCTCCCCCAGGCTCTTGGACGCCTTCCCGAGCTCCCACCCACAAGCCCGGTCCACCAGCTTGACGACCCCTATCATGCTCACCCGGTCCTCGACCGCCAGGGGCGCAAACCGACTCACCATCCCGAAATCGTCCAACAACTCGCACAACCCCGCCGTCGCCTTGGCAAACTTCGGGTGTATCCGCTCGGACACGACCTCTCCCAGCAGCGCCAGGTTCGGCTCGGCGTACCACCCCACGTGGAACGGCAGGTCGCCGTACTGCTCCAGCATGTCGACCTTGGACAACACGTTGACATGTGGCAGGCCCAGGTGAAGCATCGTATTCAGGCTGACCACCATGCCCGACAGGTAGTTGCCCGCGTCCACGCACAGGTGCGAGTCAACGAGCATCACAGACGCCAGCGAGAGCTTCACCGTCTTGGTCAGGACCTCGACGACCTTCAGCAGGCTCGGGTGCATCGAGAACAGCTCCACCTGGCCAGGCATATCAAACACCAGGTACGTGTCGCTTTTGACCAAGTCTTGGAGCCGCTCGACGAGCCAGTCGACGTTCTCTTCGAGGTACTCCATCGCGTACACCAACGCGCCGTTCGGGCCCAGATGCAGGCTCTCCTGAACTTTGGAGGCGTCTATCAGGTCCCGGATATCGATGGCAGGGTCGTAGCCCAGCTCGTTGTCGTTGGCCGGGTCGAGGTTAACGATGCCGTGCTTCCGCTCGATGGCCGAGAAGAGCTGGGCGAGCCCGCGACAGTAGGTCGTTTTCCCGCTCCCGGGCGGTCCGACGACGAGCTGTCCGTATGCTGCCATGCCGTATGCCGTCGCGCGCTCTTTCCTATCATCTACCGCAGACAAACGAGCTCCCTTTGAAGTTGGGGTTTGAACGCGAAACTTCGAATGATCAAAATCGAAGTCGTACGATGGGAGACGCACGCCACGCCTCGACGACGACGCACGCAGCATCGACATCTGGCCCTTGGCCGGGCGGGATCACGCAGGCGGGAGGATTGAACGAGATAGTGGCCGCGTCAAAGGTCCTGGTGGTTGGCGCCGGGGGCATCGGCTGCGAGCTGCTCAAGACGCTCGCGCTGACGGGCTTCAAGCGCATGCACGTCATCGACCTGGACACCATCGACGTGTCCAACCTGAACCGGCAGTTCTTGTTTCGGAAGCATCACGTCGGGCAGGGCAAGGCGGCGGTGGCAGCGGAGGCCGTCAGGCGGTTCAGGCCGGACATCGACATCACCTCTGAGATGACCAACATCATGCTTCCGGAGTACGGGGTGACGTTCTACAAGCAGTTCGACCTGGTTTTGAACGGGTTGGACAATCTGGAGGCGAGGCGTCACGTGAACAAGATGTGCGTGATGGCAAACGTGCCGCTCGTGGAGAGCGGGACGGCGGCCTTCCTGGGGCAGGTGACGGTGCACGTGGGCGGGGAGGTCGAGTGCTTCGACTGCCTGCCCAAGCCGCAGCAAAAGACATACGCGGTGTGTACGATTCGGAGGACGCCGGAGAAGCCGATCCACTGCATCGTGTGGTCGAAGGAGGTGTGCTTTGACGGCGTGTTTGGGAGCGGGGACGTGGCCGACCTCGGCGAGGGGCTGGATTTCGTCGCCGGCACGTCACCGGAGGCGTACGCGAGAATGATGTTCGAGCAACTGTATTGCGAGAACATCAAGCAGCTGCTCAAGGACGCCGAAGCGTCGGACGAGGATCTGTGGAAGGGGCGGGCGCCGCCCTCGCCGGTCGACGTGGGGGCGTTCGAGGAGGACATCAAGCTGGGACTTTCTGACGACTACACGGCGCCGGACCAGCAGGCGGTGTTGGACGAGCACGAAAGCGCGCAAATGCTGGCGTACGCCGTCAGGCGACTGGTCACCGAGCGGGCAGACGAGGTCGGGTCGCTGGAGTTCGACAAGGACGACGAGCCGGTGATGCGGTTCGTGGCCGCCGCGTCGAACTTGCGGAGCTTCTGCTACGGGATCCCGATGCAGTCGTATTTCCAGTCCAAGGGCATGGCTGGGAACATTATCCACGCGATCGCGACGACCAACGCCATCGTCTCGGGGCTCATCGTCGTGCAGGCCCTCAAACTGCTGTGCGTGCTCAAGGGGCGTGGCGGTATTAAGGTGTCAGATCACTGCCACACCGCGTACATCCAACAGTTTCCGTCAAACCGGAAGCTCATCACGCCGGTCCAGTGCGTGAAGCCCAACCGGGACTGCTCTGTGTGTGGCAGCAAGCCGCTCGTGCTCCAGGTCAACACGGCGGCGACCACGCTCAAGGACGTCGTCGACGCGGTGGTCAAGGGCGCGTGGAGCATCAAGAACTTCACGCTGAGCAACGGCAGGCAGTTCCTGTACGAGGACTCGGAGGACCTCGACGAGGACGAGGTCGAGGACAACGCGCGCTTCCTGGGCAAGCTGCTGAGAGACTTGCCGGGCGGCGCCATCATCAACGGGACGGACGTCATCGTGACAGACGACGACTCGAGCCTCAAGGTGCCGCTGTTCGTCGTGGACGACCCCGAGCTGCCTGCCGGCGAGTGCCGCGTCGAGGGCACGCTCGACCAGGCGCGGGACGCCGCGGCGCGCGTCGACAAGCGCAAGGCGTACGAGGAGCGGCGGCTGGCCGAGCCCATCGCTGTCGTCGCGGAGGAGGAGGAGGAGGAGAAAGAGGCCGAGGGGGGCCAGGCGCCCCCTTCCAAGAAGGCCAAGGTCGACGACATCGTCGTGCTGTAATTCTTCTCGCTTCTTTTGTGCTTGCATTGTTTGAGTCTGTATCTAGAATATCGAGGATAGTGAGGATCCCGGATATGGCGGTCTGAGCGTCCCCTGAGACGAAATTCGTGTTTTTTCGAATGGAATCACTCAAATTCGCAGGGTGCCGCGCGTCGGCGGGTCCCTGTCGCCCCATCGCGAGGCCAGGCATACGGTTGTCAACGTTGGTCCCATGCATGCGGAGAAGAGGCGGCTCGATGTCTACCACGGGACCGGATTCCGTGGGGAGCGAGACTCCGTTCCGGCACCTGCCTCGGGTGGTGCGAGCCGGTGCGCGCGCCGACAACTCCGACGAGACGTCCTCGCCCGCATCGGCTCGCGCCAACAACTCGTCGTACTCGATGGACGACGACGAGGAAGTCGAGAAGACGGCCTCGTCGGTCCTGTCGTCGCTCGCCGGCCGCCTGGCGAACTGGGTCAGGTATCTCTTCTTCGAGCGCGTCGAGATCCGAGCGCTGAACAACGTGTTTCAGTTCACGGCTTCCATGTGTTTCGTCGGCCTGTACGTGTGGAGTACGTACTCGGCGCCCGTCAAAGGCAGTCCGCGGGCCACGGCAGAGTTCTGGCTGTGCGTCGTGTTCGGTTTGGAATACCTCCATCGTCTATTCGTCAAGCACCGCGATCTGGGATCCCGGGTACGGATGGTCACCAACCCGATCAACGTGTTCGATCTGCTGTCGTTCGGCCCCACGCTCTTCGAGTGGGTCATGCAGCTGGTCACGCCGGGCTTCTCGCTCGGCCGATTTGACCTGCGCTGGACGAAACTTCTGCGGAGTCTGCGCGTGATTCGCATCGGCTTGCTCGCTGCCGAGCTCCGTTCGCTTAATCTGACGACCAAGCGCGGCGGCTGGCTCGCGGCGGGCACGACGTTCCGGCTCATCCAGATCGCCGCGTCGCCTCTGCTACTGCTCTTCGGCGCATCGGCCGTCTACCAGATTTTAGAGCACATCCCGTTCCACAAGGCTGTCTATTTCGTGGCAACGACGCTCTCGACGGTCGGGTTCGGGGACGTCGTGCCGACCACGGTGTTTGGCAAGGCGTTTGTCGTCGTCATGATCGCCGTCGGCCTCGTCACGATTCCCGTGCAGGCCGCGCTGTTCTACAACGAAATCTCTGCCCGGCGCGTCATCAAGGGGACGCTGCACAACTGGCGGGGCAAGCCCTTCGTGCTCCTCTCGACGCGGCTGACCGAGGTCCGGGCCTTCAGCGACCTATTTGCGGAGTTTCAGCAGGCGCTGGGCGTCACGTCGCTCTTCCCGAAAACCACGAAGATCGTCGCGCTTTGCAATCGACCGTCGTTCGAATTCTCGGCGTTCCAGGAGCTGCACGAGCGGTCGCTGACGCTCGTGGAGGGTTCGGCCGTCTCGGGCGGAGACCTGGTCACGGCCAAGGCCGAGAAGGCCAACGCGATCATCCTGCTCGCCGACCGGTTCTCTGCCGACGCGAAACACGAGGATTTGTCCATCCTGTTCCAGGTGTGGGCGGCCAAGAGCTACACAAAGTCTGTCCCGCTGTTCGTGCAGACCATGAAGCAGTCGACGGTGGACCAGATCAAGCCGTTCATCGACCCGGAACAGGACGTCGCCGTCAGCATGGAGGAGACGCGCTTCCGGCTTCTGGCGCTGTCGGCAACGTGTCCCGGCGCGTCGACGCTGATCGGCAACCTGATCAGGAGCTCCATGGTGCGGCCCGAGGAGGCCCGGCAAGAGACCCTCGCCGGCCGGCGATGGCTCCGGCAGTACGTGGATGGCTGCGAGGCGACGCTATGTAAGGCGCCCGTGCAGCGCCATCTCGTCGACATCGAGTTCAACCGGGTCGCAGAGTGGCTATACCGCCGGAGCGGGCACGCCATCATCGGCATCATCACGCCCGACGGCGACACGTGCCTCAACCCGGGCGCCGATTGGAAGCTGGCCATGGGATACACGCTGCTCGTCGTCGGACACGGCACGATGGCCGTGCGCAAGTCGCTCGCGTCGCCGTTCTCGACCCCGACCCACCAAGTGGCCGACGTCGACGTCCTCGGCTCGACGGACTTTGCCCCGTCCTCGCGATCGCCGTCGCCATCGTCATCGCCATCGTCATCGCCATCGTCATCGCCATCGTCATCACCATCTTCATCACCGTCTTCATCCTTTGATCGCGATGAAGAAGACGTGTACTCGTTCGAGAGCTGCGAGATCATCTACGAGGGCCTCCCGACCACGGAGAGCGTCGACTTTGACGACATTCCCTGCGTGCCCAAGTACCTGTCAGACACGATGACGGCCGAGGAAGGCTCGGCGCTGTATCAGACCTACCGGAAAGACGAGGAAGCGCTTGCCGAGCAGTCTGATATCGGTTTCCTGTCCGAACCGACCCTGGCCCGCGTCGCTGCCCAGGCCGGCGTGGACATTTCCAGCGGCACGGCCACGGGCCGGGCCGAGGCGGGCAGGAAGCACAAATCTCCATACTCGGGCCACTTCATCCTCTGTGGACACGTCGGAAGTTTCATCCCGTTCATGAGATACCTGCGCGCGGCGGAGCCGTCCAAGGACGCCCGCATCGTCATGCTGGCCGAGGAGATGCCAGAGGGGTACGCGGCGGCCGATTCCGCGTACGGACCGCTCGACTTTGTCACGGGATCTCCGACGCACGCCGAGTCTCTGAGACGAGCCGGTGCACAGACGGCCCGGGCTCTCGTGTTTTTGACCAAGGGGAGCAGGGACGTGCGGACTGCGCAGGCGACTGGCGGGACGGTCGAGGTCGTCAGAAACACGCGCGAGGCCGTGCTGGCCGACGCGCCCGCGCTCCTCGCCTGCTACGGTGTCGGAGAGGAGAGCGGTGCGAGTCTGACGCATGCGGTGGTCGAGCTGCTCTTCACGACGTCGATCGAGTTCCTCCAGCCCGGCCTCCTTCTCAAGGGCGTCGGCTCGATGTACGACGAGTCGAGCGTCCGCAAGGGCGAGCCGCGCAAGTCGTGGTCGATGCGCGCCCTGCAACAGCGAGAGGCGGTCGCAGAAGGACTGGCCGAGTGGCAGGCCAACCCGTACTACGCCGCAGGGCGTTGCACAGTCCCGGCCCTCATGGACTCGTTCGGTGTGAGCACCTTCTTCTCGAGGGGCCTGTTGGCGGACGTGTTGGCCGAGCTTTGCGGCGACTTTGGGTCGTCTGCTGCGATGCTCGTGCAAGTCAAGCTGCCCTCGGGGTGGGCAGGTCGCACGTATGGCGAGCTGTTCAGCGCGGTCGCACTGAGCCCGGGCGGCGGGATCCTCCTCGGGCTGTACCGCCGGAAGCTGGAGAACCAAGCGACGAGGCTGTCATACGTGATGACGCTCCCCGGAAGGGCCGAGATCTTGCAGGCCACGGACAGGCTGTTCGTGCTGAAGACAAGGTCACCTTCCGGGTATCTCTGAAGGACGTCCTTCACTCCTTCCGAGGAGAATCTGCACAAGATCGCCCCTCCCTAAAAAATTTAACCACTTTCCTCCGTCCGGCGGACAACCAACATAGAAAAGCCCACGCGACTGACGCTTTGGCGACGACCAAAAGTTTCCGTTCCTCCGAATCGCCTCCTGCTGAATCGCACCCTCAAGATCTCCCAACATCAACATGTCATACTATAGTGTCCCGAACGACGCGGGCTCAGCGTTCAACTCCCTCTGGCGGTGCTGCCTCGACCAACAGGCCAGGAGGGCGAGGGCCCACATGTTCGACCATAAGGCGGACAGGGTTCAGAGCTGCGATTCGCTGCCGAGAACCGTCGAGGAGCTGCGGGCCCTGCGCGACCAAATCGCCTCGACCCCACAGGGCGGTGCACTCGTCTTTATCATCGCCCTGATCAACTACTGCTCGCCCGACAACCGTGCCGAGGGCGTGAAAATGTGCGTGCTCGCGACCTCGGAGGATAACGTCGTGAAGAGCGACGCTGCCGGCAACTTGAACGGCTACGTCCTGCACCGCTCGGACGTCGAGCGGCTGAATCGTGCCAACGCCCAGACGGCCAACAGCTACGTGATCGGAACGAGCCCGGATACCGACTACGCCCTGCCCACCGGCAAGCTCGAGATTGGCTTCCGCAACCAGAACAAGGATGCCGGCAGCGACGCATCAGGCAAGCGCAAGGTCTTCGTGTGGTCCACGGGCGCCGACACGGCCAGGCCGATCGCGCTCACGCGTAATGTCAAGGGAATCTGGAAGGTGAACGAGTTCAGCTCGATCGTGACCGGCGTCAGGCCCGGGGCGGGGGCGGGGGCGGGGGCGGCCGCAGACGCGCTCTGACGAGGTCGATGGGATCGTGATATGGAATATATATATATATGTATATATGTAATCGACTGAGGTCGATGGGATGGGCATGGGCTGGGCATGCGTGGCGTGAATGGCGTGGGCGGCGTGGTGTGAACGGGGGCTGAGCAGGCACCCGCGTACCCAGGTCGCGGGTGCAACTGTCCCGGGACGGCACCCACAACTGACTCACACACAACGTACTTTTTTCGCATCGGTGCTTCGCCTAGATTATCGTGTTAGTTAGTTAACTCCATTGACACTCCGCCAGTCCAGCTACGCGCGCGCGGGACCCGAGATTCAGCAGCAAATCTCTATGTGGAGCGAATTCCTAAACGACGACCCGTCGTGTAGGAGGACATGCTGGACGCCAGAAGAGGTGCGTTATGGACGACCTATGCCGACCCCGCGCCGCGGTGGGTGCCAACGCACCCGCAAAGTGCGAAATCGTCGGAGCCTCGAGGGACCCACGTGGTCGAATCTCGCGGCTTAAAACCCGCCTGCGTGGCCGCCCCCGACCCCCTGCCGCGTCCATGATCACCATATATCGCCCTCTCCTCAAGTACCACCTCGCGGTGCCGGCGGTCGGGCCATAACGGGCGTTTCTGCTAAGACCCCCAGCATCGAACCACCTCGAACTACCGCTCGCGGTTGCCAACTGACACTCTCACAAACTCGGTCCCACCCGCCGCGCCCGCAGGACGTCAAGCTCATACAGCTCGTCGAGACGTATGGACCCCAAAATTGGAGTCTCGGTACGTATTCTTGGCTCGGCGTGTTTGCTCACCGTCCCGCTCACCAACCCGCTCCCCTTCCCTCGACAGTCGCCAAGACGCTCGGCACAGGACGCAACGGCAAGTCTTGTAGGCTCCGCTGGTTCAACCAGCTTGATCCGGCGCTGCGCAAGGACCCCTTCACCCCCGAGGAGGAGGTTTTGATCATCCAGAAACACCAGGAGCTCGGGAACAGATGGGCGGCCATCGCAAAACACCTTCCAGGGCGGACCGACAACGCGATCAAGAACTTCTGGAACGGACACTTGAAGAAGAGGGCGCCGAGCCTCTCCAGGGGGCAGTCGGACGCGGAGCTGCACGCGAGCAAGAAGCTTCGGGCCCTGTCCGAGCTCGCCCTCGAGGACGCGATCGTTGCCAAGAGCGATAGCGCGGTCCTGGAAGCGATCGTGGCCGGTGCGGCAAACGGCATGACGATACAGAAGGAGGAAGCGCCGACCATGACCATGGACGACCCGGAGCGCACGCTGCCGCGGCCTACAAACAAGCAGCCCCGGTCGCAGCTCAGCTTGCCTGCCAAGGTGCTCAACATCGTCAAGCACTTGCCGACGAAGAAGGAGATCAGCAACAATGACTGCGGGAAGGAACAGCGGCCCCACCCCTCGCAGCGGGTCCACAGGCCGCCGAATCCCACCAACAGTCACGTCACCCGAGCGACGACGGGCTCTCTCAAGCCGTCCAAACTCATCGACGAGGACGGGGACGGGTCGGGCGACGAGCAGGCGAAGAACTCGAACGACTCGTCGCAGCACACGCGGGTGGTGGAGGATCGCCGACCGTTCGGCTACGAGCGGTCGCTCTCCTCCGCCGGTTCAGCGCTGCACTTCCCGACTGTCGATCCGGCGCTCTTTGCGAGCTTTAGCACCCTTCTCACGTCTCTATTCCCTGCCCCGTCGGTCTACGCGGCGATGGAGGAGGAGAAACGGCTCTCGCTTGCGTATTTGCATAGCACGCTTGGGAAGCTGGTGGGGTCGGACACGCCAATGTCCCGCCCGCAGAAGGCCTCGCTGCTCGGAGACATCCTCCTGACCACAGCCGAGCTATTCCCTCAAATGGGAGCGTCCATCGACAGCATGACGAGGGGCAACGCGTTCGTGGCGACGGCGACGGCTTCCCTCCCGACGGCGTCCCACCTCACATCGCCCCCTCGGTCGAACGCGACACAGCTGCTGCAGACGAGCCTGTCGCAGCTCCTCGCCGCGCGCATTGCCAAGACCAAGCCCGAGGGAACGGTGATTAGTGCGTCTTATATAGAGCAGGCAACGCCGTCTAAGAGCTTGGTCGGCGAGACGCAGGGGATGGCGACACCTGGCTCGGGCCGGAGAAAGACAAAGGCGGCCAGCGACGACTCGGCCCTCGCCTTCCTGGCGATGGCAGCCTCGAACCTCGAAGAGTAGACGGAGGGACGGGGAGAAACAACTTGATGAGAGACCATTTATGACAATCATGATGCATCAAGCCATATGGCTCGATCAAGCCTCATCGATGACCGACACCTGCCTCTGACCGAATTTGTAAATAGCAGCGCAGCTCAACCCCGACACACGACGAAATATATCAGCAGAGCGTGCGGATCTCGGCGTGCACAGAGAACGCGGGTGCGGAAGGTTTTTCGAACGGGCCGAATCCGGTCGACCAGCCCCCAGCGATCGGTGCGGCGACCAGCCCCAGGCATGGACAACAGCTCGTCTGGCCTGATTGGCCTTATCACCGACGAGGATACGGCGACTGGGTTGCTGCTGACAGGCATCGGGCACGTGGACCTGAAGAAGCAGACCAACTACCTCATCGTCACGGACAAGCCGCCCACCAGCCTGGCGGAGATCGAGGACAAGTTCAAGGAGCTGACGAATCGGGACGACATTTCGGTCGTCCTCATCACGCAGTCAATCGCCCAACAGATCCGACACCTCATCGAGCGACACGACAAGCCCATCCCAGCCGTCCTGGAGATTCCCTCAAAGGAGACTCCCTACGACCCGTCGCAAGACTCCATTCTCGCCAGGGTCAAGTTTTTCGTCGGCGAGTAGCGAACTGTTTTCAGTTATCGTGATGTGCAAGGATTACACGTCATCGTCGAGCACCCGAGCTGCGGTGACTGCGGTGACTGCGCCTGTCGCCAGCATCACAACGTCGCCTCGGAACGTTTCGCCACCCGGTACCCTCTGATCCGATACACCTCGTCGCCGTCCGTAACCGGCTCCCACGTCCACCCGTCGTTGTCCACCACGACGTCCACGACAACTTCGCCCTCCCCCTCAGCACCGTCGCCGCCGCCGTCACCACCCCCGACCTCGAGCCGACCACGCTGCAGCGCCAGCCTCTCCACCCGCACGCCCCGCCCGATGTACATGCTCGTGTTGCTGCCGATGTGCACCCGAGACGGGTCGGCGATGCGAGCCTTGAGAACGTCGAACGTGAGCGCGAAACGCGGGGACCACGACACGCGCGGGTACATGACGTACTCCATGCCGTTGAACGTCTTCACCTCGCTGTCGACGTCGACGGTGCAGCCGATGTGCCTGAGCATTTCGCAGTTGGTCCTGTACACGTCGAACTCGCCGCTCGCGGCGCTGTGCTGCGGGTTGCCGCTCGCCGCCTTTGCCTGGGCCTCCTCCACGGAGTTCTTCACCGGCGAATACGCCGCGTGCACCTGGTTGATGGTCGTGAATCCAACCTTGGCGGTCGCCGGCAGCGACTTTGGGAAATCCTGCATCATGCACTCGAGCCTCGTACTCTTTTTGAACTTGGTCCGGGACTCATCCGCGTACTTGGGATTCACGAACTCGGCAATCACGCCGCCGTGCCGCTGCAGCTCGGCGCAGTAGCCGTCGAGCTTCATGACGAGCTGATTGATGTTTCCCGGGAACGGCGAATACCCCGTCGTCGGGTCGTTCACGTCCCCTTCCGGGTTACACGTGGCCCGCAGGAGCGGGTCGAGCTGGTTGTACTCGACGTTGATGGTCATCGACGACCCGTCGGCGCGCCGCAGCCTGGTGATGGCCCCGATCGCCTCTTTCGCCTTTCTGGGAACCGCAACCGAGTTCATATCGAACCCGTTCGCCGCGGACACGCCCAGCGCCGGGAGCAGCCCGTGGAAGGCCTGCGCGTTGGTGTCCTGGAAGAAGGCCACCCACTTGAAGCCCTCGCGTCGCCACGCGTCCGCCAGCCCGAGCGTGTGGAGCAGCATGTGCACATCTCCATGCCCGTGTGGCTTGGTCTGCACCGTGAACGGGCCCTCCATGGCGAGTCCAGCGTTGCCGTCCGCCAGACACGCCACCTTCTCCTGCTTCATCAGGACGACCTGTCCGGCGTCCATCCCGAAATAAGCATGCTTTTCGAGCAGGGCAACTGTACGATCGTGCGTGTCGTCCGACGTCATGATGGCGAGCGGGAGCTTTTTCTCCGGGGCGGCCCTCCGCTGCAGCTCCAAGATCGACTCGATGTACAGCTGCAGGAAGCACGTCTCGTTCGAAGACAGATCCACCGGCAGCGAAAGTTTAATTCCCGAATATCCCAACCGCTCTCCCA
>Ga0181573_10002230_pt1 | contig 18187 bp, 14 predicted proteins | sample 101ome_25_FD_148643 | JGI IMG/M metagenome (GOLD analysis project Ga0181573, IMG submission 148643) | Coastal salt marsh microbial communities from the Groves Creek Marsh, Skidaway Island, Georgia - 101409BT metaG (spades assembly) | ecosystem: Environmental > Aquatic > Marine > Intertidal zone... | reverse complement strand
TCGACCCTTCCAATTTCATCGTCTTGGTTTTGTTTTTATGTTGCACTCGTTGACTCGAACTACCAGCGATTCGCCAAAAACGTGCGAGCATAGATAAGCCTTGCGATTGGAAGCCTGAATTCCTTTTATAACAGCAGGATGTTCGGCAAACTACTTCATTTTGCCCGTCTAAATAAACTAAGACTTGCACCGTGGTAATAATAATCTGGCTGGCGGTCGGCACTGTCAATCAATCGGCCTCGGGATAGTAACGATCCTTGTTTTCGCCAAGGACAAAACGACCAAACATTTTCCTGAGCGCAACGTCCGGCGTCAGAATCTTGATGGCGATTGTCCTGTTCACCGAGTCTGGGCTTTCTGTCGCCTCCTTGAGCTTCTCCACAATGAGCTCGGCGGTTGAATCAGCCGGTTCAGCCAAAGCGTTCACGAACAAGCGGCCTTGACTCCCAAACGCGTAGCGTCCGCTCGAGATGAGCTCGGTGAACACCATCCCCGGGCTGATGGTGTGCACGCCGATGGGAATACCCTTCAGTTCCTCCGCCATTGTCTTCGAGAGCTGCGCCATGCCAGCCTTGGTGTGACCATACGCCGCAAATTTACGCGTCGCGCTTCCATCGGAGCCTGCTCCCTCCATGTTGAAGATGTGGCCTCTTCCGGACGTCTTTCGCATCGTCTTGATCGCCTGCCTTGTACAAAGCAGCGAACCGAGAGAGTTTGTCAACACCACCTCCTCCAAGACAGACGGGTCAGCCTCCTCCAGGTCGTCGTACTTGTACCCGTTCGATCCTGCATTGTTGATCCAAACGTCAACGCCGCCGAAAGCGTCTACGCAAGCGTTCGCCATCGCCTCGACGCTCGCCGCCTTCGACACGTCCGCCTCGAGACCTGCGACGGAATCGTTCCCGAATGTCTCCCTGAGCGTCGCCACGGCCTCGCTAACCTTGGCAGCGTCGCGAGAGGTGACGAACACCTTGTCGCCGCGGGCAAGGAAGCTTCTCGCCAACTCAAATCCCAAGCCACGTGTCGATCCGGTGATCAAAATCCGCTGTGAAACGCCGGTAGCACTCGCGGTGTTGTCGCTCGAAGATGCTTTCGACACAAGAGATAAGCGATGACGAACCGGGCGACGATCGTGAACCGATCGCCGGGAGGTGGACGGGGATGACATCGCCGCCGCGCGCACCGTCGCGGTGGCGTTCATGTTCGTCTACAGTGTGGACGCGAGCGTGGATGGGGTGCGAGGCGAGCTCGTTCGCTCGCACGGTTGTGTGGCTGCTTTTGATTTGGCGACTTTTCGTTTGATTTTCCCGATTTTCGGTCCCTTTTTCCCGACCTGCCGACAGTAACAGTTCCCGGACGTGTCGTTTGTTTGGCGCATTCACCATCGCGCCGACGGCGACCTGAACCATATCAACACGCCATAGTTGAGGTCACATGGGGATACCCCCAGCGCTCGAGCGCGGCGCCATCAGGGTAGACGCACCGACAAGAGCCCACTACGGTAGGCTTCCTCTCCTCCCACGAGACTTTCCCGCCCACAAAGATTTTCCCCGGGTGCCTACACGATCGAGATCTTACCTCTCCCTTCAACCGCTCCCCGATCGGTCCGCGCAGGTAGAGTATTCGATGTGGCCTTCTGTCCTTGGGACGAAAGTTTGATCGCGTCCGCGGGGGAAGATGAGGCCGCACGCTTATGGTTGGACGCCGGCTCGGGCCCGGGCGTCAGCTCGTACGGCGTGTGCCGTGGTCACAAGGATGAGGTCGTTCGCGTGTCTTGGCACCCGACATCGAAGATACTCGCTACCGCCTCGGCCGATGGATCCGTGGGCGTGTGGCGCGTGGCACAACCGGGAGTGGAAGCATCCGCCACGACACATGATCCTGACAGCGGAGCGACGGCGCTTGTGGACAAGCTCGAGGGACACCCGGACCAGGTGTACGGGTGCATCTTCGTCGGCGACGGCGACGGCGGCGGGCCCATGCTCGCCACGGCGGCGGGGACGGACCTGCACCTATGGGACCTCGAGCGCGCCGCCGTGGTGTCTAAGGTGGGCCACGAGCCGATACCGGTCGAGGCGGGTTCGGAACGTTGGGAGCCCGGGTTCCTATTCAGCTTGGCGTCTGACGGCGGCGCCAGAAACCTGCTCGCGTCGGCTTGCAGCGACGGCGCCGTCCGGGTCTTCGCCCACGACTCCAAGGCGTCGACCGCGGAGACGGTGGCTACGTTGCCGCTCCATTCGGGTGCGTTGGGGTGTGCGACGACGTTTTTGTCGGGTGGGGACGTTCTCGCGTCCATGTCGACCGACGGTACCGTGGTCTTCACCGACGTTCGCACGATGACTCCGATGACGAAGGTGACGTCGCCGTGCCCGACGATGGGATGCTGCGCCGTGCCATCCGGCGGAGATGGGAGTATCGGGAGCTGGTTCGCGATGTGCGGTAGGGACGGGATCATCCGGGCGGTCGACGTGGAGGGATCGAGTGCACCGAAGGTACTGAATCAGGCAACCGACCACCCTGTCCCGCTGCTGTGCGTAGCGGCGGATCACTCTGGTCGTCGAATAGCCGCAGCCGGTAAAGCTCCTGAGGCACCTCAGGGAACTAATGGACTCGGAACACTTGGAAGCGGTGGAACCGGTGGGTTTGGAGGTGTTGGGATATTAGGAGCGAGAAAGGCTCCGAACGCAGCCGGTATTATTCTCTGGGATGCTGCGGGAAGGTCATAGGAGTGTCATAGGTGTCTACGATGGAAAGGATAGATTTCTTTATTTGAGGCTCAGTGTCTTGCGCTCCTTGGGCGCCCTCCGTTCCCAGCTGAACGCTTCGAATCTGGTCGTCCGCTCCCCGGTCGGCGTGCACCGACTTCACGCGGGTGCACTGGCGTGCGATACAGCGAAGAAACGGAAGAGGGTCCCGCAGTGCCGGGCCTGGACCTTATCCCGCCATGGCCAAACTCATCGATATCCTTCTGCATCTGCTGAATCTCGAACTTGGACTTGGCACTCGACCTGAGGGCCCGCAAGTCGATTTCTTTCTGCATCTTCTTGATCTCGAGCGAGACACGCATGTTCTCCTCCCTGCGCTGCCTTCGAAGCTCCTCCTTTGCGGATTGCAGCGCCACGGTGCGGGCGGTATCCCTCTCAATCTTCTCGAGAAGCTGAGCCTGCTGATACTCCTTGTACCTCTTCATGCACTCAACCTTCTCGCGTTTTTCCTCCACGGACAAGCTCCTTTCGAGCGTCTCCATTGCGGCCTCGCGCTTGCGCCGATCGGCGATAAGCTTGATGCGTTCCTCTTCCTTTTCGGCTCGTTCGATTAGCGCGTTGATGCGCTTCTGCTCAATGTCCTTCGCTGCCTGGTTGCGGGACAAGACGTACTGGGACCGCTCGGACAACTTCGACCTCATGCCCTGAATCTTGGCAGCCTTCGTCGATGTGAGGTCTTTCCAGCGCATGTCGGCGGCGGTAGTTTTCTTCATGGTCTTGTTGCGGAATTGCTCTGTGGTTTGCTCACTGCGCATTATTGCCTGCTCACGCTTCTGCGCCTGGAACAAGTGAATCGCTTGATTCTTAGCTGCAATCTCCTGTTCCTCTTTCCTCCTCGCCGCGAGTCTCGCCGCCTCCTTCTCCTCCATGAGCCGCGCCTTGTGCGCTATCTTCCTGTTCTTCTCGGCACGCATCGCATCGACGCGAGCCTGGAACTCGGCGTTCCTTTGCCTGCGTAACTCCTCCTTCTCCTTCTTCTCCTGACGAGCTCTGAGCTCCTCAGCCTCGCGTAGCCGCTTTAACTCCAACTCCCTCTCGTGTTTCTCCGCCGCCCTGCGCTGCTTCTCTTTCTCGAGCTTCTCTTGGTTCAGCTTGAGCTGCTGGAGCTTGATGAAGGTCTCATTCGCCTTCTTCTGGTCCTCGAGAGCCTTCTCATGCGCTCGTTGTCGTTCCAGCTCCTTCGCACGGCGAACCTTCTCCTCCGCCGCAGCCTGCCGCTCTAGCTTCTTCAGCGCGTTCTGCTCCATCACCTCCACTTGCTTCTGGGCTTTTCGCCTGGCGGCCAGCATGCGATTCTGTTCCTCTTCGAAAGCGGTGCTCTTGAGAACTCCACCGCTGGCTCCCGGACCAGGGCTGTACATGACGGGTTCGCCATCCTCGGACACGAAGCTGCCTCCTAGCGTCTTACCGACCGGGCTCGTGGGACTGTCGAGACGCCCCGGGCTCGTCATGCGCGGGCTCAAAGGCCTGACCCTGCTCGTCCAGCCGGGCGAACTTGTGGCGCCTTCGACGCCGGGCACCCGCGTCGCCTCCTCAAGGGGCACGACCGGGTGCCTGTCGCGAGCCCTGCTGAGAACCTCGATGCGCTCCCTGCGGATGGACTCGTAGTGTTCCCACTTGAGCCGCTGATGCTCGCGGCTCAGTCCGGGCTTTGCGAAGTCGGCGAGAGCCTTGGGGACCAGCATCTCCGGCTCGACGCCATGGTCCAGGCAGACCTTGATGGATCGGGGCGATGTCAGGACCACGGGCTGATCGTCGTCCGGGTGGCGCGAGGCGAGATCATCGATGGAAATCCTCACACTGACCGGCGATCCTATCATACTGACTGATTTGCCAACCCAAGACTGTGAGCGAAGGGATTATGGATGTCAGGGCGTGTCTCGGGCGCCTCGCGGCGGGGAGTGCTATCGGGGGCGATTCGGCGGCAGAATTCAACTCTCAACCAACTCACCAGCGAAGACCGCGCCTCACCGGCAGATTCCAAAGGGTCCCTCACGGGATGTTTCATCGGACTCGGCGTGGGCGGGAGTTGTCCCGACATGTTGGCCACCGTTGGGCTCGTGTCCTGTGTCGGGCCGGCGCTCCCTGGAGTGAGCGCGCTCCCTGGAGTGAGCGCGTTGCCAAATCTGGGCGGGATTTTGGCGTGACTGTCTGGTTCGGCCCGATTTCGCAAGCCAAAGCAAGCAAAGAACCTGTCCAAAATCTCACTGCAGGGGGACGCCCAAGATGGGCCCTCAGGGCAAGCGATGGCCGAAGTGGAAGCAGCGGCGCGACAACTCGGGCGATGATGTCACCGAAGAGAACCGTCAGAAAAAGCTCCACCACGGCATCAAGTGCATCCGAAAGGCGCTGAAGAAGGCACGCACCTTCGAGGAGCAAAAGATCAAGCGGCGAACCGCGCAGGCGACGGCGGCGGCGAAAAGCGGCGGGAAGAAGCCCACAATCGTCGCGAGCGCCGCGTTGCTCGATGCGGAAAAGCTCGCGCAGCAGCTCGCGGCTGTCAAGGCACTCGATCTCGAGGCACTCGGATCCTATATGGGGCGCGCCACGTACGACGCCGTCCTCGCGTGCCGAGATGCGCCCACCGCCGAAAAAGCTCTGCCAACCGCCGACGCGACGGAGACGGCGACGGCGGAGACGGCCGTCGGGCCCGGTGCTATCGAAGCGGCGGGCGTGCAGCAGGCTCTCGTCGTCGCCCGTCGTATTCTCGCCGCTGCCTGCGTGCGGACGGAGGTGAACGCCCTGCAGGAGAAGCTTGTGCTGGTGGGAGACAGGCAGGAGTGGGCAAAGGGCAGACTCGAGCGGGAGGAGCTCAGGCGGCTCGCAAAGGAGGAGGCCACGGCGGCGAAGGAGAAAGCGAAGGAAGAGGCGGAGAAGGCGAAACAAGAGGAGAAGGATCGCACGAAGCACAGAGGTCCCGGGGCTGTCGACGATGGGAAAGTGGGTAGCGAAGACGGCGACGACAGCGAAAGGGAGAGCGGGGATGAGGAAGACGACTGGAGCAGCGGCGGGGAGGATGACGGTCGCCCGGAACTCAGCGACAGTGATGACGAGGACTCCGACTCGGATGATATCGTCATCAAGGACGATGACGGTGAGCTCGAGCGGTTTCTTGCGGAGGAGGCCGCGAACGAGGGAGGCGACGTTGGAAGCAGCGATGACGAAGAAGAGGAAAGCGAGAGCGACCCGGACGAGGAGCTGCCTCCCGAGCTCGCCAAGATCCTCGGCGTTGAGCAGAAACGGAAAAAGGGTGGAAACGTGAAGGATGAAAAGAAAGGAGCGAAGAAAAAGGCGGAACCTCCCGCCAAGAAGAAACCGAAGAAGCGCATGGGTCAGCGCGCACGACGTGCCATCGCCGAGGCAAAATTCGGACAGAACGCAAACCACATCAAGGCTGAGCGCGAAGAACAGATGAGGCGAGAGAGGCAGGCGCGCGAGCAAGAGGAGATGGCCAAGATGCATCCGGCGTGGGCGGCTAAGCGCGCAGCTGCGGCGGCATTGGCTGCGGCGCCAAAGGGAACGAAGGTTTCCTTTGGTGACGACGGCGACACGGTTGGTGTTCAAAAGCCCAAGAGAATGTCGGAGGGCACTCAAGTAAGGAACGAAACGGATGGTAAGAAGTCGACGACTCCGAAGTCGAAGACCCCAAAACCTCCCAAGGTGCAAATCGAGATCAAGGGCGGCACTGGTGAGGTGGTGGGCAAGGTAACCAAGCCGATGGGACCCTCGGGCGCAAAGAAGGATGATGATATATCCGCCAAGAAGAAGCCGAGTGGCGGATACGACGGATACAACCCGGACGCGGCTGAGTCTCATCCCGCGTGGGCGGCGAAGCGTAAGGCTGCCGAGCAGGCCATGGCCAAGCCCGCGGGCAAGAAGATCAAGTTTGACGATTAGATCACAACATAATATTACTCGGTATTATTAGCTAGCTAGCTAGCGCACAGGATCTCACCTGCTCGACGGGGCACCCTCCCTGTCCGCTGCGTGCGCTGGGCCTGGGTCCACCATACATCCGTCATCTGAGCACTGGGCAATACCGTACTCCATGCCGTCGACTAGAGCCCTGAAGGAAGCCTCGATGATGGAGGCGTGCGCGCCGACGGTTCGCCAGGTGATGTCCGTGTCCCTGTCCGCAAAGTCCATCGTGACTCGGGTCACCGCCGCGGATGTGCCAGCCGTGCTCAACAGGTCCACCTTGTAGTCCTGGAGGTGGATCTGCTTCAGCTGCGGGAACTTATCGGTGAGCGCTAGACGCAGGGCATTGGCGAGTGCGTTCACCGGACCATTACCCTCGGCCACGCACAGTTGGGTGTTCCTGGAGGCGGGCGTGGTATCGTTGTCGAACACGTCCACCTTAACAACAACCTGGTTCACCGCGACCGACCCTTTCTTGTACCCTGCCTGCTGCCGGTGCGTGAAGGGCGCCTCAAGCTCGTCCTCGGGGAGCACGTCCTGGAGCCTCTCGTCGCCTCCCACGGGAAGGTCCTCCGAAGTGAACCCTCCGAAGCTGCTGTTGGACGCGGTGACGTTGAACTCCAATACATTGAAGGGTGCCCGGTAGTTAGGGTCGGCGCGGCGGAAGAGGATATCAACCGATGCCCCGGCATCCTCGAGGACGAACCCGCGGGACTCGAGATCCTTGATCTTCGACAGCACCTGCGCCGCGGTTTCCTTGCTGACCTCCCGGCCCGACGCCATCGCGGCCGACAGGATGTTGCCGCGGCCGCTCAGCTCGGAGATGACGCTTCGCGCCTCATTGCCAACCAGCGATGGGACGATATGGTTGTAGCTCGCCGGCATCTTCTGTAAAGCGGCGACGTGCAGGCCACCCTTATGCGCGAATGCACTTGAACCCATGTACGGCTGACGGGGATCCTGATGCTGGCTGCACAGCTTGGCAACCGCCGCGGACACCTGGGTGAGCCGCTGCAAAGAACCCTCGGGCAGCGCTGTCCTTCCCATCTTGAGCTCGAGGTTGGCGGCGACAACGAGCAGGTCGGCATTACCCGTCCGCTCGCCGTAGCCGTTCACGCACCCCTGCACCATCGTCGCACCGCCCCTGACCGCCGCGATAGAGTTGGCCACGGCGAGCGAAGTGTCGTTGTGGCAGTGAATCCCCACCGAACAATCGGCACCCGTCGCGTCCACCGCCTCCTTCACCTCCCGCGTGAACTCCTCGACGTCCCAAGGCAACGTGCCTCCGTTCGTGTCGCACAGCACGACAAATTTCGCGCCCGATTTGGCCGCCGCGGCCGCGCATTTCACCGCAAACTCCGGGTTCGCCTTACGACCGTCGAAGTAGTGTTCGCAGTCCACCAGGACCTCCTTCCCAGCGGCTACGAGGTGAGCGACGGATTCCTCAATCATCGCGATGTTCTCCTCAGGGGAGACGCCGAGAACCTTCTCGCACTGCTCGTCCCACGCCTTAGCCACGATGCACACGCACGGGGCGGGGCAGACGGTGAGAGCCTTAAGACCCTCGTCATCGTCTGCAGTTACCCCTCGGCGGCGGGTCATGCCGAACGCGGCGAGTTTGGTCCCTCCAGCAGCCGCGCGGTCAGCAAGCCCCGATGAGGTCCACCTGGAGAAGAACTCGACATCCTTGGGGTTGCTGCCGGGGTAACCTCCCTCGATGTACGCCACCCCGAGGTCCACGAGGTGCTCGGCCACGGCGAGCTTGTCGTCGCACGTCAAGGATATGCCGACCTGGCGAGGGAACGGGGAAGTCGCGGTCAGACGGGAAGGCCGGGCGAACGGTTGGGTTTTTTTAGTTCGTTAGGCTGAAGGGTTTTCCGGTTGAACGGGCGGCGATCCAGAGAGTCTCGCCGCTTTGGGAGGTATCTGACTCACCTGCTGGGAACCGTCGCGAAGTGTGGTATCGTAGCACACCACGTCGGCATCGTCGCCCGCCGAACCAGGGGAGTCAGCAGCCCTCGGAAAGACCGCTCGGACGCTGCCGGGAACCCGAAAAAGCGTGGGTATCTCATTGGATTTCTGAGCTCGTCCGCCCGCTCGCCGACGGTTGAGGTTCGCGACCGAGCGCGACGCGAGGGGCGCGCCGGAGAGAAGCGACAAAGACATGGCCGTCTATAGACAAGGGGACGCCTGTGGATTCCCCAAGCCAGCTGGGGGATTGCCCTCCGGATTATGCTGACAATGATTGCGGGGCTCTCCCAAATATCATATCCGCGGGAGTTTGACGGTTCACGACCCAGCACTCCTCCCCAGCAGCTCACCTGCTCACGAACCGGCGTGATCCTCCGCACAGCAACAGGCCACGTCGCGGGTGCCGAACTTTTTGAGCGCGAAACTTTCGACGTCACCCGATCGTGCGGACACACCACGAGGCGCGGACCCGAGGCTACGTCTCGTATCGCAATGTCTCTTCCCAAGCTTGAATTTGCCAAGACTGGCCGATCCACCTGCCGAGAGTGCGGCGAGGGCATCGCACAGGGCGTCATGAGGGTGGGCATCGAAGCCTTTGTCGCAGGACGTGTATGGTGCGTGCGCTCATCTCAACCTCTCCCTTATCGCACGTGAAACGACCCCTATCGTCCCCATCTGACCCGTAAATCGTCCCTCTGCCCGCAGCGATTGCTGGAGTCACGTCAAGTGCAGCCTGGGCGCCATGTTCCTGGAGAAGTGCACGGCAGCCAGGGGCAAGTGTAAGGCGACGGACGAGCCATTCAAAAAGGGCGACGTCAGGCTCGCGGTTTGCAGCAAGGCGCACAAGGCTTACTACTCCATGGCGGGCATGGGCGACGCAGTGCGACCCATCGTGGAGGCTTCCGAGGGCGAATACACAGCCTCGGACATCACCGGTTTCCTGGCCCTCTCCAAGGAGGAGCGCGCGGCCGTCTGTGCCGCCGTAGACGTCAAGGCCACGGCCAGTGCCAAAAAGCGCTCTCGCCGCGGCAGCGACGTCACCATCGCCGAGGTCACCGTGGCGGCCGTGAAGGACGAGAAGAAGGATGCGGCGGACACCCCCGCGTCTGCGAACAGAAGGTCCGGCAGGAGGTCCTCCGCCGTGTCCGCTCCCCCCGCGCCGGCGACGCCCGCCGAGGACGAGGAGGGCGAGGAGGCTGGCGACTCCGACGGTCTCACCGACTTCGAGCGCCAGCGCGAGGAAATCATCGCGCGGAACAAGGCGAGGATGGCAGCTCTGAACATTGGCACACTCGCGTCCGAAGTCGCGACCGCGTCGGCTAAGCCCGCGAACGGACCCTCCCAGCGTGGCATCGGATCCAAGCGCAAGAAGGAGCCCAAGGAGGATGCCGGGCCCCCCCGCCGATCCCTCCGCGGCCAGAAGATCGCCCCCGACGCAACGCTCGCGGGTGGAGTCGACTACGAGCGCAGGGATGGGACGGTGATCCTCGCCAACGGCATGTACAGCGGTTCGGGCACTCGCTCAGACTCGCCTCCGCCGCCTTCCAGGCCCACGGGTGACGTCAAGCTCAACAGCGTCAACGGAGAGGAGAGTGCGGATGAGGCGTTCATCTCGTTCCTGCGCGACACCCTGTCCGGCGTTACCGCCGCCTCGTCTGACTTTGGCGATGGCGTGACGATCAAGCACGACCGCGGTCCGTTCACCTCCGCGAAGTCCCTCGTCGGCGCGAAGATCAAGCTGACGGACGAGGCTGTAGCCAAGGTTGTGCCCCGCGGCGTGACCCACCTCGACCTCGCGCCTTACGACCCCGACGGCCCCCTCGTGGCCGCCGCGGGTGATAAGGACGGGAACGTGGGTCTATGGAGGGTCGATTACGAAGCCCCGGGCGGTGCCGACGACGAGGGCGACGGGAGCGACGACGGCGTGCTCTTCTACAAGCCCCACGGCTCGTACATCTGCCACCTCAAATGGGGCCGCGGCGGTCTCGCGGGTCGTCTGCTCACGTGCGCGTACGACGGCGCCGTTAGGACCCTGGACGCCGAGAAGGGCGTTTTCACGGAGCTGTTCGTTTCCGAGGATGAGGACGAGTTCAGCGCGTGCGACGTGACCGCGGACGGTAGGACCATTCACCTCTCAGATAACGTTGGAAACTACCACGTTGTCGACGCCAGGTCCGGGAAGTTAACCTCCCCGGCGGTGCAGCTCCACGAGAAGAAGATCAACACCGTGCACCTCGAACCCGGCGCTGAGCGCGCGGTGGCCACCTCGTGTGGTGATCAGACCGTGTGCGTCTGGGACGTTCGCAAGTGCGGCAAGGGCGCCAAGCCGCTGAGTCGGCTTCAGCACTCCAAGTCGTGCCAGGCGGCGTACTTTGCGCCCAACGGATCGGGTGAGCTGCTGACCACCTGCTACGACGATCTCATCCGCGTGTGGCGCCCCAAGTCCGGCGCCGACGCCGGTTCGGTGAACGATGACCCCAAATCGTGCCTCAAGATCAAGCACAACAATCAGACCGGCAGGTGGGTCCTTCCCTTCCGCGCGGTGTGGACCCCGGCTGGCGACGGCGTCGTCATCGGATCCATGCGAAGGGAGATTGAGGTGTTCGAGTCGTCGAGCGGGAAGCTCGCGGGCAAGTACTCCGATGCCGAGCGCATGACGGCCATCGCATCCAGATACGCTGTGCACCCTTCGAAGGACATCATCGCGGCTGGTACGGCCAGTGGAAGGCTGCACATTTACCGTAAATAAACGATTCTTTGTACATAAGATTTACATCGCGCGTCTATCATAAGTCTCTACGCCGTGTGAAAGATGGTCCCTCCTCCCGCTCGTCCGTGTCCCTTCGGACCGAAGTTCTTCGCGTAGCACACCTTGCAGTACGGCTCCCCCTTGTGGTCGGTGATTTCCGCGACCGAGCCAAGAGTCTTTTCGCAACTTTCGCACCGAAGGCACCCTTTGTGCCACTCGGTACCGTTCAGACCCACGACCCTCTCTGCGAAGTACACCGTCTTGCCGCACTTCGGGCACTTGGGCTGGTTCGCGCCGAACGCCTTCGGGTTGAACTTTGCGGGCTTGGCGGCGACGGGCTCGGGCTCGGGCTCGGGCTCGGGTTCCGGCTCGGGTTCGTGCCTCTCGATTCCCGCCTCCAACGCCTCCGTCGCGCGGGCCCTCGCCGCCTCCTCCGCCATGTTCGGTCCGAGGGGGAACGCCATCTTGGGTCTGAGAGGAGACGCGGGGGGAGAAGCCAGAGGCGACGTCAACGGCGATGTCATCGCTGGTGACTTTGGGGGTGCTGCTTGCTTCTCCTCCTTCTTCTTCGGTGATTTCGGTGGTGGGGCGGAGGTGCCCGAGGAGATGTTCTCGAACTTCGCCGCCAGGACCTTGGTGCTGGGTGACTTAGTGGTGGACTTCGGCGGTGGGGTGGCGTCTGTGGAGTTCTCGCGCGCCATCTGTTCGAATTTCTGCGCGAGTTCCTTCGCTGAGGGAGTGCTCATGTTTGGCGGTGCCGTCTGCGTTTCCTCAACGTTAGCGTCGTTTGGATCTCTCGCCCGTCGCAGTATCCCAGACTCCGAAGGATGCGCGCTATGACCTCAACGCGCAGAGTTTTTTATACCCGTAGATGCGCCAGCGGGATGACGACCGCTGTGGAAGAGACGCGCCGCTTGAGACTGGAGGTCGAGCGTGAGGCACCTCGAAAAAGCCAACGTTCGAAAACGCTGCGTGATGACGAGGAAAAATGACGAGGACGACATTTCATTTCCGCAGGGGTGCTGGACACCACACTACCCAATGGACTAGGCGGAGATGGCATTACGGCAAACCGCCTCCCGAAGATGTGTCAGACGCAGCGACGGATGGTGACGCCCGATTTATATAGGCGAAGGGTGCCGAACCGAAGTCCCTGAGTCTCGGAAGAGCGGCGGCACTTTCGGTAGGTTTTGCTCCTCTGAGTGCTTCCGAACTCGATGATTTTGCCCCGACACGCACTGCCGATGATGCACACCAGTATCGCTAACTCACGCTTGACTGGTGGTAATAGTCAGCCTGGGCGGATGATGATAATAATGCTCGTTGCAACAACCGTTGAACGCATGAGGCACTCGAGTCGTGTGGTGAACACCCGGAACCAAGTTGATATCCTAACCTCGCGTCAGTACCTGATGCCAACTCCCCTCCCCCTCCCCCTCCACGGTAGCGGTTCGATGAGGACATCGTGGTGTCGCGATTGTCTCATCTATCTAAATTGGGTATTACATTTCGTGTTCAAAACAAAGAAGATACAAACAACCATCAGTGGTTCCACCATCCCTCCGGGACGATGTCCTTGAACCACTGCCCCGAGCCGAGCTGGGGTTCCCTCTGCCTCATCTGCCCAAACGACAGGGCGGCGATCCTATCCTTCATCTGTGCCACGTCCCAGTCCAGGTCCGTGAAGGAGTGCTGGTAGATGAATCCCGCGCGGTCGAGCTTGTATTCGCTGATGCCGTCGAAGTGGCAGTCCTCCGTCAGGTTACCAACCAGGCGGAGCTTTGCGGTGATGCTCCACCTCACCTTTATGGTGCGCACCCCGGACGATCCGAGCGGAGACCAGATCCTGACCACGTTAACCTCCACGTGCGAGAAGAGTATGGACGCCGCCGTCCTCAGCCATTTGTGCGTCCGCTTGTACTCGCCGATGCCGCTCGCCACGACGTGCCCGCGGTCGTGCCACTCGCCGGTGTTGTCCACCAGGCCGACGTCGTCCCTGTAGATGCCCCACGTCAGCTGCCTGTCCAGCAGGTCCGGGTAATCCTCCCTCAACGTCCGGATCGCCTCGCCCGACTGAGCGTAGAAGTCGTCGTCCTTGGACGAAGCCGGGTCTTCGTCGCCGTTGGACCCGGGGCCCCCGGACTTTTCCGCGCCGGCTGCGGCGTCGGCGGCGGCGGCGCCCCACGAGCGGGGCAGCGAGTCGGGCTCCAGCGTGGTCGACGCGTGAACTGCGACGCCGGGGAGCTTGAACCCGCGGCTCGAGCCGTTCACGAACCGTCGCAGCTCGTCCCTCTTCCTCAACTGCTCGCTGGTCTGTTCCTCAGTCTCCACCGGGATCTCGAGGGTCACCCGCACCGCGCGACCCCCCCCGCGGCACGCCGGGCAGATGGACACGCCGGTGTATCCGCAGCTGGCGCAACCCTCGCCGTCGTCGCTCCATCTCGTGCACTGGCACTCCGTCCGCCCCGTGCCCTCGCAGTAGCTGCACGGCTCCCCCGGCCCGTCTTCGCTCCCGTCGCTCGGGGAGCTCCCGAGCCCGAGCTCCTCCAGGCCTCCTGTGGCGACGAAGCCCGCGAGGATCACGCCCGCGGCGAGCGCCTGGTTGGCGAACCACTCCGGGTCTCCCACGTGCGCTCGGGTGACGGTGGTGCTCGCTCGGCCCCGGCGCCCCCGCGCGAGCCTGACGGTCGACGCGGGCGCGACCGACGCGACTCCGGGGGTGTCGAGCCTCCCGCGATGTTGTTCGCAACTCGCGAATGCTGCCGGTCGGGACCTGGACGTCCCGGAGACCGTCGGCCTGCACAGCGCCGCGGCGTGCGACGCGGCTGCGAGGGACATATCGGCACTCGAGAGCGACGTTAATCGACGGACGCCCCTTGGGTACGGTGGATAACAGGTCGCGACGCTTCCGAGTGTGCGTTCACCTCGCGGCGTCGCTCCGGTGAATATCTTGACAGCACGACGATAAAGTGAGACGTGTGAGGCTGGGGCGCACTCTTCCGAAATACGTATGAAGATCAGTTGGGGATAAATGAAAAATGGGAAATGGAAGGGCTTCGCAACATTTCGTTGTACCTTCGTGACTAATAACGCTGACGAATGAATGTTCTAGCTGAGTTTATTTCATGTTAGACTAACAACAGAAGCATTCCACGTCACGACTGGGCCCCGCCACACGGCACGCACGCAGACGACCGAAGGGCCATGATATCCCTCGCGCCCACCACGAAACCCACAGCGCATCCCGGCACCGGGCGATCGGATCGACGCGGCCCCGTCGTCGCCGCCGGGCGCGTCGCATCGGAAGCCCCGCGAACCAGGCGGACCCGCGGCGCATCCCCCGTCGCTGTCCAGTCCGCAGCTCACCCGCTCGCGTCCCCGTCGTCCGCCGCGGCGATACTCGCGATCGCCCTCAACGCGTCCGCGGTCCAGCCGTCGTTCGCATCGTCCGAGGAGCTGTTCACCAGGACGTGCGCGGGGTGTCACGCGGCGGGCGGCAACATCGTTCAGGCTGGAGCGACCCTGTTCCCGGCGGATTTGACTCGCAACGGGATAAACGACGCGGGCGCGGTGTACGACATCATCTACGGCGGTAAGGGGAAGATGCCGGGGTACGGCGAGGGATGCGCACCCAAGGGGCAGTGCACGTTCGGAGCCAGGCTGAGCGACGAGGACGTGAGGGGTCTCGCGGGGTACGTCCTCGAGCGCTCCGCCGCGGAGTGGAAATGAATGAGACGGAGTCGGCGCCGGCGAGGGCGGCGACTCGTGTAAACCAGACGAAACTAATCTTAATCTCACGTTCATCACGCGCCCGACGATCGTTTCGCGGTGTTCTCGTTCGCATGCTCATCGCGTGCTCATCGCGTGCCCTTCTGTTTCCTCGACGACGCGGTCGCTGCTCCTCGTATTCGCAGAAAGCGCATCCCACGATGTACAGCTGGGATGGAATTTTGGACTCCGCTTGGCCCCACAACCCAAGCGCGCGGTCTGAGGCACGCCAGTCGGCAACTCACGGGATGGGCGCCGCATCGTCGAGACGGTCCAGCGGTGGATTGTCCGCGGATGAGGCAAACGCGATGTTCGCGCGGCTCGCCAGCGGCGGGGTCGCGCGCGACCGACCGGACGACACGTCGCCGTCGACGTCGTCTTCCTCGCCCGTCGATCGAGGCGTGGACGCGTGCGCGTCGCCGACGGACGAGGTCAACCCGACCAACATGATGCCGACGCCGGATCAGCGCAAGTCCGGCGGTCAGAGGAACAACCTCTCCACGCACAGGGTCGCGTCCACCATCCCGATAAGCGAGCGCAACCGGTCGATGCCCCAACACCAGAAGGACGCCGCGGCCACGGGAACGTGGCAGTACCCCAGCGAGCAGATGTTCTTCAACGCCATCAAGCGCAAGGGCTGGACTCCGAAAGAGGAGGACATGACCAACGTGATAGCCATACACAACGCGGTGAACGAGAGGTGCTGGGCGGAGGTTCTGCGATGGGAGTCCCTCCACGCGAAGGAATGCGACTGCCCGAAGCTCCTCAAGTTCCGCGGCCGCCCCCGGGACTACTCCCCGAAGGCCAGATTCCTCAACTTCTTGGGTTTCAAGCTGCCGTTCGATAGGCACGACTGGGTGGTGGACAGGTGCGGAACGGACGTTCGGTACGTCATCGACTTTTACAACGCCAAGAGCGCGGACCCGAGGAGCCCGATTGCCATGCACCTCGACACGAGACCGGCGCTGGACTCGGTCTCGTCGGTGATGGACCGGCTGTACGTGCAGGGGGCGTGGATGTTGTCCGGGGAGTGGCTCGACACCGGAAAAGGTGGGGGCGCCGCGAGGTCGTGACGGATGTAGAAGAGAAATACAATTGGATTCACACTACGCGCGGCGAGTCAACCGAGCCATCGCGGAAAATCAAGAACACTTGTACACCGTTTGATTTAGTACCTGCCCGGCCAGGTGCCGTTCTCGCGCTCCTCGTTCCACTTCTCCACCCACTCCGTGGGGCAGAGGGAGCGGTAGTACTTGGCGTACTTCTCGCACTCCTCGGCGTCCTCACCCTGCTGAGCCTTGCACCTGTCGCGGAAGGGAAGAAGGGACCGGTCAGAGAGAAATATCTCCAAGTGACTGCCTGTGAGAACAAGCGAGGATTGCGGTTGGGTGATCGGGGCGGTGTGTAAACGCACTTGTGGAACTCGTTGTAACGGGTGTAGCAGTGTTTCGCCTGGTTCTGCTGGGGGAACCTGGGATCGAAGGGAGCCGTCTCGATCTGCGGAACCGAAGGTGGGTGGGCGAGGTCAGGCTCGCGGCTCGGCTGAATTTTGGGATACCTCGCTCTCTGTGCGAGGTCATCTGGGGCCCACCGCGGGACCGGACGAGGGGCCCGGTGACTTGGGAGGCGGTGACCGGCGGGGTTTCGAGTCGAGGGTCGCGCTCGCTCTTACCTTGATCTCGGCGGCAGCCTCGGGCTCCGGCTCCGGCTCCGGCTCCGGCTCCGGCACGGGGACCTGGGTGGGTACGAGGGGGGAAGGGTGAGTCAGTGGAAAGAAAGCTTGGCCAACGTTGCGAAAAAATTTAGGGCTTCCCCGGCTTGGGCGGGGGCTAGGGGGGACGGGAGGACGGGGATCTCGCTCACCGCCACTGCGGGCGTCTCGGCCTCTTCGCAGCGCGAGATCGTCGCGCCCTTGACGTACTCGAAGACGCTGGACAGCATCTCGTCGGTGGACTGTTGAAGTGATGACCCCCGTTGGAAAACAGACCTCGAAGATACGGTTTGACGATGCCCGCGGACAACAAACAAGACTTGGCTCCCCATCACCCGCGTGTGCCAGTCTCCATCGGACCCAACCAATCTCAACTCTCAGCACCGGAAATCCCGCGGCCCGGTAACATCTCCCACTGCCATCGCGAGCGGATCTGTGACACCGCTCGACCCGAGAGTGGCGCGAATCGATCGATACGCCTCTGCGTGACGTGTAGCGCGACTCGAGTGGTCCGCGCGCCGTCCATCGACTCTGAACCCCGCCCCAAAGAGGAGCAGGACGCGTCACTATCGGCCAATTATCGGCGCTTTTGGGAAATTTGGCCGCGGGAGAGCGAGGGAACGAGTGAGGCGCCATGATCAAGGCGTTCCTCGTGGTGAACAACCACGCGATGGTCAGGCTGTGCAGGTTTTATGAGCAGCTACCCACGGAGAAGCAGACGGAGCTGTGCCAGACAGTGTACAAGATCGTCACCGCGCGCCCCGACCACCTATGCTCGTTCGTGGATGACGAGAAGACCTTCGGGCCCGACACGAAGCTGGTGTACCGCCACTTCGCCACGCTTTACTTCTGCATCCTGAGCGACAGGAGCGAGTCCGAGCTGGCGATGATGGACCTCATCCAGGTGTACGTCGAGACCCTGGACCGCGTGTTCGAGAACGTGTGCGAGCTGGACCTGATCTTCAACTCGCCCAAGGCGTACACGGTGCTGGACGAGACGATCGTGGGCGGGTTGGTGCTGGAGATTAACAGCCAGAAGATCTTGAACGTGTACGACGAGCTGATGAAGTTGGAGAAGGCGCACTCGTCGATGCTGGACAACATGCCCAACATATACACGGGAAGCAAGTGATTGATGAGTAGCATGGCACGCGTCGATCTGTCAAATATAAATTAGATTATTAAAGGTGGATCACCTCCAAGCTGTCGTCGATGGAGTCCATCGTGTCGCGCGTGCGCTCGCCCTCGGGCTCGGCGGACGGCTCCACCGGCGGCTCGACTTCTTCCGTCTCGAACGAGCGCGTG
>Ga0181573_10002229_pt1 | contig 18188 bp, 12 predicted proteins | sample 101ome_25_FD_148643 | JGI IMG/M metagenome (GOLD analysis project Ga0181573, IMG submission 148643) | Coastal salt marsh microbial communities from the Groves Creek Marsh, Skidaway Island, Georgia - 101409BT metaG (spades assembly) | ecosystem: Environmental > Aquatic > Marine > Intertidal zone... | reverse complement strand
CCCGCAAGCACTTTTCGATTTGCGACACGCGCGCGGCGCGGTCCCGCAGCGATGGCATCCTGGAAAGCAACAACGACGAGCGCGCGTGGGTGGGGTGAGTTGATCGGGGCGAGTGGGGCGAGTGGGGCGAGTGGGAAGGAGGAGGTGGCGACGAGCCGCCAGGCAACCCGCCATAATCGTCTAATCCCGCGATTATTATGATACTAATAATCCGCAATACGCACCTGTTGCCGTTCAGGAGTCTGACCAACGACGACGTGACGCCGCAATGGTGCAGCGCCGCCGGACCCCGCTTGGCGGGCGACGGGTGCGTGGTCGAGGCGGGGTACGCCGCCCAGAGGTCGCGCTGCGCCTGCATCACGACCATCATGCGCAGCCCCTTGAGTATCCTGGTGGCGTTTGCATCACAGGCGGCATCCTTGGCCACGTCGTGGTAGTCGACGATCGCCCGGAAGGGCAAGCCTGCGTCGTGTGTGAGGGCGTGTGGCCGGGAGCGAGTGAGGGATCGGGAGAAACGGTGGTGAACGAACATCATCAGGGAAGTCATCACCAGAAGAGGGATGTCATCATCAATGCGCACCGTCCGACACCGCGCGCGAGGGCAGCGCGGTGATCGCCCGGACGACCCCCTCGGCAAGGGTGCGTGCATCTCGGATACAGTCGTGGAGACGCTCGCTGGAAACAGCATCGCCGTCAGCAAAAGCAACTTCGGAAAGACGCAGCGCAAACTGAACCTCCTGCCGGCGGACGACGAGCTCCTCCAGCTCGCCGAGCTGCTCCAGGGCCCCATCGTGACGCAACAGACGGCCCTGGGCGACCCACGCGTCCGCGTTTGACATGCTCTTCTTCACGAGAGCATCCAGTTGCATCACGCTATTGAGACGATCCACGACGCGCAGGAGGCTCGGCAGGGAGTCGAGGTCCATCAGCGAGCCAGCCAGCACGATGCGCATCGCCTCGAGCAGGTCCGATCTGAGGCCTGGGTCCATGGCCACCAGCACGGCGCTCTCGTTCCCGTTCCCGCTCCCGTTCTCGGCTCCCCTCTCGTTCTCAATCATCTCAGCATCTCCATCGATTCCATCTCCGGCCGCGTCCGCCATCTCCTCGTCGCAGCTCATATCGTCCGTCTCGGCACGGGACGTCCGATAGGCGTCGAGGCGATCGCGGTCCACGCGCAGCTGCTGTGCAAACGCGTGGCAACGTTGCAAAATGCTGTGGAGCTCGGCGTTCAGCGCAACGAGCGGCCTTCCGACGGCCTCGACGAAGGAGCCGGCGCAGGAGGGCGCGTCCTCGTTGGCCGGCCCGCGCAGGAGCCCAGAGACCTTTTCGACCAGGGTACCGGTGGCGCCCGTGAGTGTCTTGCGATCGATTTGACCGATTGCGTTGACCAGGCGCTGCCACGCGTGAGCGAGTCGCTCGCGGTCCGTGCCGACGACGCCCTGCAGCAGCATGACCCTTCGGACCAACGACAGGGTGTCGCACACCTCCGCGGAAGACCCGAACGATCCGAATGATCCGGGGGATCCGGGGGGTCCGGGAGATCGAGACGGGCATACTGCGTCGTAGACGGCTTGGAGCGCGGCCCAGAGCCACTTGAGCAGCGCCGCGTCCCTGACCTGCTGGTCTTGGGAAAACGGGTTGCGGTGGCACCAGGCAGACGCCTCCAGCAGGTTGACGCACTCCGAGAGGCTGTCAGGTACGGCTTCTGCGAGCCCCACGAGGCGACAGCTTTCCAAGGAGACGCGAATGCTGCATGAATCCCACGATGTCCGGGGGTTGCTTCCCCCGGGGCCGATGTCGGCCAGGTAGAGCTTCCACGCGGCCGCCTCCTCGGAGCGTAGGCTGGCGGGGATCTTGCCGACCATGTCGGAGACCAGGGCAGAGGATGCGAAGGACCCCTGGCAGATTGCCAATGCGGCGTTCATGACGTCCTCGCCGGCGTCTGTCATCATCCGGACTCGGGTGCGGCGACCGCCGCCACCGCCCTCCCGGCCCTCGCAGGCATCAAAGCCAGCGACGTTGGCGGCGACCAGGGCGCCGTGCTGCTCCACCAAGGCCATGTAGTCGTCAAAGCTCGTCGAGGAAGAGACCGTCGAGCCCTTGCCGAGCTCGACGAAGAACCCCCAATCGGCCATCGGCCCGTCCAGGGGGGAGCCGCCCGCCACGTCCTCCAGGCTGGGGTACATGAAGGCGGACACGTCGCAATCGAAGCATTGAGTGTCAACGATTAGGTCCGTTGGCACGTCACAACCGAAGCACTGCCTGTAGGAAACCTGCACGGCCCGGTCGAGCGAGAGTCCCGAGCTCACGAGCGCGTCGATCGTCCCCGACCACTTGGCCAGGTAATGTATCGACCTTTTATCGGCGGGGATGCCGCCATCCATAGAGTTGGCGTCCATCAGCCACCGCCGCGCGAGTTCCTGGGCGATCGGACCGGGGACTGCATTGGCGACCATGACGGCCACGACGTCCGAGACGCCCGGCGAGGTGCCCGTCCCCAGCCGGCGGGACGGCAGTCCCGTGGACGCGTCCACGGCCATGTTGATCTCTATCCCCCGGTTGCGCATCGCTCGTGAGATCTCTCCGCCGAGGGGATCGTACGTGATGAACATCCGGAACTCTGGGTGCGGCACCACCGTCCTGGCCCCCTCCTCGGTCGAGCCGCACTCGTTCAGGGAGATGAAGCCGCCCGGCTCAAAGAGAGGATTCAGTCTGTCCAACACGCTCGGATTGCAGAGGTTGGCGTCCCGCAGGACCACCCACGAGCCGTCTAGGATGCACCTAGTCAGCGTGCCGTCCACCCACTCAAACTTGCCCGCCGCCCGGGCCCCCCGCGCGAGGAGCCGCTCTCCGCACCGTTGGAGCGCGTCGAGGTCTGCGGCAAGCATTTTACCGCTCTCCTCGGACAACCCGCCGATCATCTCGGAGAATAGGTCCCGGTTGTCGGCCATCGTGGCGACGGCCGTCCGGGCCCGTCGCTGCACGGTGGCGTGATCGCCCGGTCCCGCACCGTCGCGGTCGCGTTGAGATGTATGATCGTCAAACAGGAGGTCGTGCCAGAGATCTCTGAGGCCGGCCAGCGACTGCGATTGGCCCTCGCCCAGCGCGACCACCGCAAGAGAGCGGAGGAAGGCCTTGATGCCCGTCAGGACGGCGAGGCTCTCGCGATCGGCGTCGACCTGCTCGAACCCTCCCAACAAGTCAGATATATCAATACCGGGATGCATGGGAATCTCCACGACCCGCTTTCCCAGAAGGTGGCCGAGGGCCGCGACGCTGCTCAGACGGCCCGTCCCGGTCGGCCCGACCAGGATGGACAGCCAGTTGTTCTTCACGCTCTCGGCCAGGCTCTCCTGTACGCCAAAGTAGCTCTTCAGAACGGCATGTTTGGATGCGTGGATCATCGGGGGGGCGTCGGCGGACGACGACAGCAGAGGCGGCAGGTGCGAGTGGGGCACTGGCGGAGACCCTCCGGACGGCCGTTGCGTCTGCGGCAACGAGTCGGCCACGCTGCCGCCACGCAACGCGTCGACCCATGACTTTCTAGGGAGTCGCACGTTGCCGATCGTCACGTGCGACGGGCAGATCTCGAACCGGTCGACGAACACGGCCTCGGCCGCCGACACGAGCCGTTCGTCCAGCAGCGACTCGATCCACCGACGGTCCTCGGGCGAGCGCATCCGCTCTGCCAACAGCATATTGCCGTAGAATCGGCTCCAGCGCACGGCTTCCGACGTCACATCGGCCGTCGCTCCCGTTGCCGTCCCTGTGGAGGCGACCATCGTCGACATCGTCGACCTCGGGGGGCACTCGTCGAGCTTGCGCTGCACCAGCTTGCACCAGCGGAGCAAATCGCGGAGGTTGAAATCAAGTCCAGTCTGGCCTCGGTAGTTGGCCCTCGAGGCGCATTGCCAGAGACAGTCTGTCATGGCACGAATCACGGGCTCCGGGATCCCCGGTTGGACGGAGCTCGAGATGTTGAGCAGGTCCTGGAAGCTGAAGCCCGAGATCCGGACGCGGATGAACCTGTTTAGGAACGACTTGGGGAGACCTTTACGTCCACCACCCTCCTGGACGGGATTCTGCGCGCCGAACAGGCGGAACCCTGGGGCGCACTTGACGACCGTGTTGAGCTCGGGGACGAAGATCTCGCCGCGGTGGTCCAGGAGGGCGTTGAGGCCCTCGAGGATGCTCTGACCGGCCAAGTTGAGCTCGTCCAGAAGCACCCAGGATCCCGTCTTCATGGCTTGCAGCAGCGGGCCGTCCGACCATACGAACTCGCCAGCGTCTCCCTCGGGCGACGGGAGGTTGGCCCCAAGCAGGTCCATCATGTCGGTCTGGTCGCTCAGGTTGATGCGAACAAATTCCTTCCCAACGGCCCGACTCATGGCCTCGATCAGGGTTGTCTTGCCCACTCCTGGGCTCCCTTCGAGCAGGATGGGCCGAGACAGCTGCATCGCGCGAAGCAACCTGTACAGGTTGTCGTACGTTGTCTCCGTCTCAAAGTTGTACGCAGTCGTAGCTTGGGTCGCGACAGAATGGCGGTCGACGTCGCCGCTGCCGTCACCACACGACACGTAGAACGGTCCGATGCCCCAGCGACCGCCGGTACGCTCGACGGGCCCGCGGCTGGGCGGGTCGAGGGGGCGACCGTGGCGCCTGCAGATGTCGGCGACGGCCTCCCTGAGCTGGCACTGCATGGCCTTGACGAACTGATTTGGGTCGCGCGCGGGTCCAGAGTGAGCGTGAGCGAATGAGTATGAACTTTGGGGCGTGACAGAGCGAGCGGGCAAGTCAAGTGACGCACCTCGTCCTGGACGCCGGACCCGAGGCCCAGACCGTCGATGACGACCATTTCCGCGCCGTGGCGGAAACACTCCAGATCGCCCAGACCGGTCTCAGACATCGCATTCATGAATTCGACCCAGCACAGCATCTCCCGGATGGTCAGATTCTGTCGGGCGCCGGCCGCGACGTTCGCCTCGAAGAACAGCCAAAAGTCGACGATCATGCCGGAGAGATCGCGGAGGCGTTGTACGAGCCTGCTTTCGACTATGACGAGAAGTTCGCTACTATCTCGCAATGCGGGGACCCAGACACTCGTGAAGCGATTCATGAGGGCCGGCGAAAGTTCCTTCTTGCCGAAGTCCCCGCCGGGGTTCATCGTGCCGATAATCTGGAAATTCTCGTGCCCAACCACGACTTCCACCGATCTGCTGCTCTTCTCGGCCAGGGTGACCGTCTTTGACTGCTCGAGAACGCTGCGTGTGCGCGGGACGATCGACGGAATGTGAGTGGCGATCTTCGCCCGAGGCGGGCGCGAAATGCGTACCTGTTGAGCCGTTCAAGGACCGCATCTTCGGCCAGATTGAGCTCATCAATTAATAAAATATCCCCATCGCGCATCGCATGGATTAGCGGGCCGTCCACCCACTCAAACGGAGCGTGGTATGCCGCGATCTCCTTTAGCCAGGACGATCGCGTCTCTCCATCTATCTTGTGCCTGGGCGAGTCCAGTAGGTTCCTGATATCGATCATCAGCTGATGATCGCTACTTCCGGCTGGAACGTCCGCCGGAAAGGCCCCCGCGGCCTCGCGCAGTCGGGCCGCGATCGTCCGCCGACTTCGGTTCGGCCTATAACCGCCGAGGAAGTCCGACGTTTCCGTGTGCTGATTGCAGTTGAGAATATGGAGCCTTTGGCCCCTACTGGCGGCGAGAAGCTGGCATGCCGTCGTTTTTCCGATCCCAGTCTCGCCGACCAGCAGAGCGGGCTCGCCGTGCTCGAGGCACCGCTCCAGGAGGCAATATCTGTCGTTTTGGGGGCGGACGAGTGAGCATACGCACGTACGGTATATATAATCAAGGTCACGCAACGTACATCCTCTTGAAGCTGGGCGTCCAGACGATCCGCGAACCGTCGGGTATGGCCGCCGCAGCGGCCGTCGTGTCGAACTTGTTGTAGATCGCTAGGGGGTCGACCTGCGGTATTCGGCGGGCGTGGAGTGAGAATATCGCTATGACAAGCGGCTGGCGAAAAGTGTGGGCCGTTCGCGATCTTGACGGCCGGCGCCGTCGAGACGGTCGGCGAGGCCTCGAGACCCGCGGGCAGGGACGTACCGTCGCCTTGAGCTCGCGCTCCAGCACGGCAAGCACCGCCTGCTTCTCGGCGGAGTTGCGGAGCCGCTCTCCGAGCACAAAAAATCCGTTTGCTGCGAGCTGGTCGTAGCCGACGGCTGGCCTGTTCGCCCAGCGGAAGAGGTCGCGCGGCGTGATGTAGCCGTGCCTCCCGGCGAACACGTTGGTGACGGACCGCCTGCGCTGCAGCTCACGCATGACCGCAATCATTTTCTTGGCATACGACGGCGCCACAGCGCATCGCCGCTCGACTATTTCGTGGAGCTCGCCGTCGGGAATGTCGTCGACGTGCAGCTCGAGAAACCTGGACCGGAACGCCCTGCTCAGGGTCTTCCTGCCCGCGTAGATGCCGGGAGGGTTCTGCGTGGCAAAGAGCATGAAGTGACGGTGGGGCGTGACCACCTCCTGCAACTCGGGGATGAAGAGCTCGCGGTTGTCGTCGAGCAGCCGGTTCAGGGCCTCGAGCACCTCGGATGGCGCCAGGTTGAGCTCGTCGAGGATGACCCAGTGGCCGTGCCGAAGGGCCTGGACCAAAGGTCCCTCGTTGAAGACGAGCCTTCCCTGCGCGTCGCTCATGTACGTCCCGATGTACTCCTGGATGTCGGTGTGCTCGTGGTTGTTGATCCGGATGCACCTGTGACCGGTGACGGACGCCAAGTGGGCGATCAGGGACGTTTTGCCGCTGGAAGTCGGACCTTGGAGCAAGATCGGGTACTTCTTGAGCAGCACCGCTCGTGCGAGGTTTCGGAGGTTGACCTTGACGGTCGGCGTCGCGATGAACGTCCGGGCGGCCGTCTCGGCCGGGACGGGCTCCTGGCCGCCGCCCTCGACCCAGTAGTGGTCGAACAGGATGTGCTTCGGCGATGGTGCCTCCGGAGAGCTTTTGACGATGTTTTTGACCGTCGTTCCGGGTGGCAGAAGGTGCGACTCGAGGAGGACGTCGATCTCGGCCGAGCTCCTCGCGTCCAGCTGCGTCTGGAACGACATGGCAAAGCCGTCGACCAAGGCACGGCGGACGCCATACGTGTCCGCGGTGACCCGCGCGTATTCGAGGGCACGCGTAAGGGTGCGTAGGTTGTACACGGGGCGCACTCCCGCGCCGTCCTGGAGCGTGCCGGCGGCCCGCTGCTTGACGGCGGCGTAGAGGTCGACGATGCCCTGGACGGGGGCCTGGTAGGCCAGGGGCCCGAGGTGCTGAGACACGATGGTGATGAGGTCCTCCTTCTCCGTCGGCTCATCCACCCAGAACTCGGTGAATCTGTCCCGGACCAGCGGCGGCAGGCTCTTCTTGCCCGAGTCGGTGGCCGGGTTCATGGCGCCGAAAATGCGGAACTCGGGGTGTCGCTTGATCTCGTCCTCGTCGCCGCGTTCGGTCAAAATCCAGCCTTGGTGGCTATCGAGGAGCCCCGCGACCCGCTCGAGGACTTCCGTCGGGGCCAGGTTGATCTCGTCCAAGAGCAGCCACCAGCCCTCTCTGAAGGCCTTGACGAGCACGCCTTCGGTGAACCCAAAGGCGAACCCGCGCTCCATCAGCGACGTCGTTGCGTCCATCTCGTCCGTCTTGGCAGCAAAGGCGCACCAACGGGACTCGAGGGCGCGCCGCTCGTCGCCTCCGTCGCCTCCGTCGTCGGCGTCATCGTTGTCGTCGGCGCCGTGCCCCCTGTCGCGTTGGCGCTTCTGCGGAGTCGCCGCCTTCTTGGACTTTTTGGACGCCACAGCGGGCTCTGCAGCTTCCGTAACATCTGTCGGGGACGACCCCCTGGAAACCGACCACTTCTTGATGGCCGCCTTGTACGCCTTGAGGAGCTGCGTCCACTTGCGCTTCTGGGCGAGCTTGACCACCCTCGACAGGAACTCCTCGTTGTCTCCCTTCTTCCAGGTGCCCTTGATCAGTTCGACGAATGCGGGCATCATGTCGATGACGCCCTCTCCGGGCACCTTGGGCCGGAAGCCGCCGATCAGGTCGGACGAGTCCGTCTGCTGACTCAGGTTGACGACGGCAAACTTCTTGTCCGAGAGCTTGGCGATCTCTTGAATCACGGTCGTCTTGCCGACTCCCGTCTCTCCCACCAGCAAAATGGGCTCCTGAAGCTGGATGGCCGCCGTGAGACGCTCCATCAGTCGCATGGCCGCCCCGGTCTGCGCGAACGACGGCGACAGGGCTTTCGTGGTGCCTGCGGCCCTCATGCCCTTCCTCGACCTGGACGACTTGGACGACGCCGTGGCCGCCATCTTCTTGGTACCCGCGTCGACTGAGGCATCGACACGCGCGTTGGAAGTGCTCGATATCGACGCACGACCGATGTGGGCCGCCCCCTCGTGGAGGCTCAGCTGCGGCTTGGACAGGCGCTGGTAGTCGTCGACTGTCGACCCCGGCAGGGCCAGCATGTCCGCGATCGCCATGAGCATGGCCGTCCTGGCCTCACTGGACGATATGGACAGGCACATGCAGTCTGCAAACTCGACGAACGTGGCCTCCCGCGCCGCCAGCGGCACCAGGGAGACGTCACGCTCCACCTGCTCGACCGGAACGTTCGGCAAGCCCACCAGCACCCCGCCCCAGAACTGCTTCATCCGCTTGGCCCACTTGATCATGTCCCGGAAGGTGAATATTCGCTCCAGTCGAACGGGCTTGCCGTTGTCCAGGACGACGACCCCCCTGCCGTTGCCTTTGTTCCTGCCCGGCGCGCTGCCCGCGAGGGCCTCGCCGATCGCCAGGGCACGCGACAGCAGGGGAGCCATGGACGGATTCAGGGCCTTCAGAATCGCATACTTATCGCTTTGCGAGATCTCATCCATGTAGATTCGCACGAAGTTGGACAGCGTGGCCTTGAGGAGATGGTTGTGGCCGTGCTCGTTGGCCGACAGGGCCGTGCAGGTCGCCACGATCCGAAATCCGTCCGCCGCGACCACCGTCTCTCCACGCGAGGAAATCTCCACGCGACGTGTCTTTGCCAGCGATCCAATCATCGTCACCACCTCTGGCGACGCCAGGTTGATGTTCTCGAGGACGAGCCAGCTCCCCTGCCTCGCCGCTCGGACGACCGGCCCAGGGGCCCAAGCGAACTCTCCCGGCTTGGCCGTGCACACGTATCCGCCCAACAGCGTCTTTGAATCCATCTGATCGTCCAAATGGATTGTAATGAAGTCGTCGTGCCCGGTCTGCCGTGCCAGCTGCTCGATCAGCAGGCTCTTCCCGGAGCTCGGGGGCCCCTCGAGCGACACGGCCGTCGAGCCGACGGACAGCGCCGACTCAAACTGCCACAGAGCCGCATGCTGCGATTCCGTCGGATAGAAGTCCGTGGAATGCGACCACGGCTCGTTGCCCCGAGACGACGTGCTCGCCTCGCCGCCACAGGCACGCCGGTACACCGCGCTCCTGTAGGCGCGATTCCTCGCTTCGACCTCTTTCCGCTCCAGATACGACGCGTTCACCGCGTCCAAACCGTATCCAGCGTCCACCCCGCCCGACCCCGTCGCATTCATCCCCTCGCCCCGCCCGACGATGCCTCGCACGTTCAAAACAAGCTCTAAACATACCTGTCCGTACTCCCGTCCCTCAGGGTACTCAAAGAGCCCCACGACGTCTGTCCAATCCCACAACGCACACAACCGGCTGGACGACTGCAGGGCGATCATCATACGCTCACCACACAGCAACACATGATCGACCGTCAAGACAGGCGACACATTCGACACATTCGACACATTCGACACATTCGACACATTCGACATGTCCGCGGCATCAGAAACAGGGGCAAAGGCACCGTCGTGCGAGGCGAGGAGGAGCGCGGGCGAGGGATTCGCCTGGAAGAACTGCACGACCCTTGACTCGACGAGCTTTGGCGCGACGGCGAGGGCGTGCAGCAGTGCAAGCGAAACATCTAGGGACGACAGCGGACCTCCTTCTCTCCCTCTCTCTTCCTGACACAGCAACTTCTCCACGTACAGAGGTACGTTTTCCAGCTCGGCATCACCGACGGAGACACCACCCACGACGGGTCCTTCCCCTCCCGCGTGCATCCCGTGCTCCCCGGGAGCTGATACGTCCGGTTTATTTGATCTAGTACGCATGGACACACGTCTTTAAACTCGCTCTCTAGAGACTTTTCCGCCGTCGAATTTCAAACCGTGCCTTGCATGAGTCTGAAACTGAGGTTACAAGACGCACGCCGCGCTGTCTGATTGCCACAGCGATCGCTCGACAGAGTTCTCGACACGGTACTGATGCCAGTTAATGACTGGGAGAGGGAGAGAGAACCGAGCGTTGTTGGGTGCCGACCCAGAGCTGCTGCTCACCTGGTCTGCCCGACCCAATCGGGCTCAGCTCAGCAGATCGTCTCAGAAAACCTCCTTTCCATTTCATTCGCGGCGGTCTCTGGACTCCCAACCCCACCAAAGAACGTGTCACGTCGCCCATTGGCCTGCAAACGAACCAATACGTCTATCGCATCGAATTCTATCGGATATCAAACCCAGTCATGTTGGGCTCGACGCTCGTCGTCCACCACGGCGTGGGTCGGACAGTGACACGGCAGCGGAATGTGACGTCGTCGGCGATCAAGCGGAAGGCGGCGAAGCAGATAGCTGTCTCCAGAACCATTACATCGAAACCGAACCAGCTTGACGCCGTTCAGCGCCTCTGCCAGGAGATCTACGACCACGCTCTGGCTTCCAGCGCGGAGCGAGATATCAAGTCGTTCGACTTCTGGAAGGAGCCGGAGGAGCCGGTGGGTATTCGAGCTCGATCATCGGCCCGGCCGTGGCCCGACGCTCCCGACGTTTGTGCGCGCTCACTCGAAACTCGAAACTCGCTCTCCAGGTGTTTCATTTCTATGAGGTGTACGAGTCGGATACGGCGTTCACCGATTATTACAACACGGAGGAGATGAAGGCGTTTCTGAAGAACCTGGAGCCACTCGTGCGTCATCGACGCTGTCGGCGTTGTCGGCGTTGTCGCTCACTCGTTTGCTCGCTCACTCGTTTGCTCCCTTGCTCGTTCTTCAGGCGGCATCGGATATCGGCATGACGCTATATGAGATCCGGGATGGGCGCATCGGCGCGGCGAGCATCGCGTTCGGACCGAAAGGTGGGGTGTTGAACTCGACCGACGTGCGCTCGAACGCCTTGACTCTCACTCGCGCTACGCGCTTCGCTCGTTCGCCAGGTGAGGGCGGTCTCGAGGATGCCACTGGTGCGGGAGGTGCGGGGGGAGCCGGGTACCAACAGACGAGCAAGACGGTCAACCTGATCAAGGGCGAGGAGGAGAAGAAGAAGGAGGGTATCTGGGGCATCAAGCTGGAATTCCCGTGGTTGGTACGTGTTGGCACGCAGACCGCCGTGTTGGCACGCAGACCGCCGTGTTGGCACGCAGACCGCCGTGTTGGCACGCAGACCGCCGCGCGTCCGCGCCCCCACTCTCACTCGCGCTACGCGCGTCGCTCGTTCGCCAGAAAAAGAAGGAGTAGCACCTGCAACGTCAAAAAACTAAACTTTAAACAATACCGCCCCTGTGTTTTCTCTTGTGATGATGTTTGTGGCCATGGCTGTGTGTGTGCTTCTTGCCCTTCTTCGTGACGCCGCCCTTCGCCCGCTTGTTGGCCTTGTGCTCCGGATCGGGGCTGCTCAGCCGCTTGAGCTTGCTGGAGAGGGCGCGTTCGAACTGCCGGTAGCCGCGCTCAAAGTTCTGGATGAACCCGGTGAGCGTCGCATCGAGATTGGACCCTATCTCCTCCATCCAGTTGGTCTCCTCGCCATCTTCGTTCCCGCTCCCGTCTCCAACGCCGCCCCCGTCCACCTTGAGAACGTCCCGCTTCTTCCACAGCTTGAGGTTGTTTCCCGAGACGCTCTTCTTGATCTCCGCGATGTTCTTGCTCAGGTTGCGCCGCATCTCGCCGACGGCGACCTCGGCCTTGATGCGCTGCTCCTTGATGAGGCTGATCTTGAGGTCTTTCCGGTTGTAGCCTCTCTCCAAGTTTCGCACCACGTACTCGTTGTAGTCCCGGATGATGCGTAGAATAAGGTCAGACGTGCTGACGCCCTCCGTTCGCTGCGTCTCTGCAAACCGCCCCGCGTTCTTCACCTCCGCGTACACGTCCTCCGAGTCCTCGGAAGCATACGGGATGGCGTCGTGGGCGACAAAGTCTATGTCGTGCTCGTCGAGAAAGGCCACCGTCGGCACCCACGGCGTGTTTTCGATCACCTCGTCGACCCACCGGCACTGCCGGACGCTCTCGATGCGCTCCTTCTGCGGCATGACCGTTTTCCCCTTGTGATACAGCGTGTCGGCGTCCGTGCAGACCCCTGGCGAAAAAGCGGAGCGCGCAGCGCGCAGCGCGAGTGAGCGTGAGAGCCAGGGCGGTGCGAGCGCGCGTCGGTCAAGGTCAATGCTCACCGACGATCAACGTCGTGTGGGGGTACAGCTTTTTCGCCTGCTCGAGCGCCTTCGCATGCCCGTAGTGGAAGAGATCAAACACGCCGTCGCAGTACATCCGGACGGGGTTGTTTGGTGAGTGCCCCTTTTTGCCCAGCGACATGATGGCCGGCTGGGAACACTCGATCGCTGGTTGCGTGCAGCGCGCTTGCGCGTCCTTCAGTTCAGTTTCAGTCCCGTCCCGTCTGCCTGTCTTCCGTGCGTTCAACTCAATCGCACAGGGCGTCGAGTCGCCGAGGATTTTGAATCGGAAGAGAGCCTGACTGGGCCACTTCAGGCCGACGACAACCGCGTATGACTGCGTTATGTATCAACTGAAAGAGCGTCAGAAGAACCCCAAACTCAAAATCAAACAGTTTTCACCCGGGAATCAGATCCAGGAGAGATTCATCATCCATCGGATGGCCAGCTAAGAGTGGGAGCGCTCAGCTTCTTCTAGTATCGCTGCTCGCTCGCCAGACTGGGAAAGTCTTCGGCTCCCCAGAACTCGGGACCGAGCGAGTCAGGCAGTCCCCCGAGCCTCGGATGTACCCGCTGCTCGTCGCCACCCCGCCCACCTGGCCCACCTCCCTCACCACCCGCCACGTCCGCGACGGATTCCCGCAACGCGTCGAGCCCTGGCCCCTCCCAGTCGCCCCCGAACCGATCCCGCACATATCCATTCACCTCCTCCGGACCGTTCAACACCAGCCACACCTGCTGCCGTCCGTCCCGGTCCCTCGCAAACACAGCCGACCTCTTGTCCAGAAACCTGGCCAGCCTATGCTTCATATCCACGCCCAGATGGACCTTACAGTACTCTCCCAGAGACGGGAGCGACGTTTTACGATCCGGCAGGCGGTAGAGATGGGCGATGATCCGCAGCTCGAGCGCGTCGTAGTCATGCTCGTATGCCTCTGTCCCCGTCCTTGCCTGTGTCCCCGTCCCCGTCCCCGTCCCTGCCACTGCCTCTGCCGACTCGGGGTCCCGCAGCCGAACCAGGCACGACTCGCCGACCTCCGTCACCTCAAAGACGTCCTGGCGCTTCAGGCAGAGCCTCTTCAGCGACAGCCTCGGGGCGCCTGCCGCTCGGGGCGGCAGCAGGGGCGACAGCAAGGTCATGTGACACGCGTAGTCGTCATGCTTTCTGTTGCAGGCGAGGAAGCAAACGATACGTCGGACGACTGACGCTTCTGTTTCGTTCTCCTCCTCTCCGGCGGAAGCGTCGTCGTCGTCCATCGAACGCAGGGTTTCGTTCGCTCGCTCGTTCAGCTGGCGCTCGTGGCCCGTCTCGTATCGCAGTTGCGCACAACGGTAGGGACCCGAGCACGCGGGTGTGACGACTCGTCGAGAGGAACCTTTCGAATTCGAGCGTCGACTTCATTTTGAGTCAGAACAAAGAACCGGGAAGAATGACCGACTTTCAACTCCAGACCTCGTCCAAGCTCCCGAAGGGCGACGGGCCGACGCTCGTGTGCATATTGGACGGTTGGGTACGTCGCGCGTGTGTGAAATATGCCCGCATGTCTTCGATTCGCATCCCATACGCATCCTCGGTGGCCTCTCTGTCCGCCTCCCCTTCTGCCCTGCGCGGACGTCGGGACGCTGCGCGAGCACTCAATGGACGTGTCTTGGTGTCTCCATGCGCATCGGTGGGTCGGTACTCGCAAACGTGCCGGCCAACTGTTCGATGTTCGATCGTCTAGAACATGCGGTCTCCTCGTCCTTCGTTCGTCGTTCCTAACTCCCCACGACGTCACCTGCAGGGCGAGAACGTGTCCAAGGACGCGTTCAATGCCGTCTTCTCCGCCAAGACGCCGACCATGGACGGGCTCGCGGCCATCAAGAACCGCTGGAGGACGATCCGCGCCCACGGCACGGCCGTCGGGCTCCCGTCGGACGACGACATGGGCAACTCCGAGGTCGGCCATAACGCGCTGGGCGCCGGACAGGTCATTAACCAGGGTGCTGCGCTCGTCGACAAGGCGCTCGAGGACGGCAGCCTGTTCACGAGCGAGGGGTGGAACCACGTGGCCTCCAATCTGAACAGCGGAGGCACGTTGCACCTGATCGGACTGCTCTCTGACGGTGGCGTGCACAGTCGTACTGATCAGCTGTTTGGAATTATCCGGGGTGCCGTGGAGCGTGGCACGAAGAAGCTCCGCGTGCATATCCTGACAGACGGAAGGGACGTCCCGGACGGCTCCTCGCTCGGGTTCATCAACGAGCTCGAGGACGTGCTGAAGGAGGTTTCGGCTTCCTGTGATGCGAAGATTGCGTCCGGTGGTGGCAGGATGGGCGTCACCATGGACAGGTACGAGGCCGACTGGAACATTGTCAAGCGCGGCTGGGACGCCCACGTGCTGGGAGAGGCCGGCGACAACAAGTTCACCGACGCCCATACCGCGGTCAAGACGCTGAGGAAGGAGGAATCGGACAGTCCGGTCTCGGACCAGTGGCTCGAGCCGTTCGTGATCGTCGACGAGGCTGGCGCGCCCGTCGGGACGGTTCAGGACGGCGACTCGGTCGTCATCTTCAACTTCAGGGCCGACCGCGTCATCGAGCTGTCCAAGGCGTTTGAATACACAGAGTTCTCGCACTTTGACCGCGTGCGCTGCCCGAACGTCAAGTTCGCGGGGATTATGCAGTACGACGGGGACCTCAAGCTCCCGGCCAACTACCTGGTGCCGCCGCCGGCCATCTCCGGGACCTCGGGAGAGTACCTGGCGAAGAACGGGCTCAAGACGTTTGTCTGCTCTGAGACGCAGAAGTTCGGTACGGACTGCGAGGTCGCTTGCGCTCGCGCTCGCGCTCACTCACTCGCTCACCCACCCCACCTCGCCGCGATCAGGTCACGTCACCTTCTTCTGGAACGGCAACCGCTCCGGGTACTTTGATAGCGACCTCGAGACCTATCTGGAGATCCCGTCGGACAACTGCCCGTTCAACGAGAAGCCGGACATGAAGGCCAGGGAGATTTGCGAGGCCGGCAAGGTTGCCTTGAGGTCGGGCAAGTACGACCAAGTGAGGATCAATTTCGCCAACCCCGACATGGTCGGACACACCGGCGACCTCGCCGCCACGACGCACTGCTGCGAACTCGTCGACACCTGCGTCAAGGAGCTCCTCGACGTCGTCGACGAGGTCAAGGGACGCTTCCTCATCACCGCCGACCACGGAAACGCCGATGACATGGTCCAGCGCGCAAAAAAGACCCTCGAGCCGCTCAAGGACGAAGACGGCAAGCCCGTCCCGCTCACCTCCCACACCCTCGCCCCGGTCCCCGTCGCGATCGGCGGCGCCGGACTCCCGGACGACGTCCACTTCAAGGAGGGCTTTGAGGAGGCCGGCCTCGGCAACGTCGCCGCCACCTTCCTCAACCTCATGGGCTACGAGGCGCCGAGCCACATGCAGCCCAGCCTCATCGCCTAGGTTCAGGATTTATTGGTTTACATCTGCATTTAAATTCTGTCACCATCCGGTGATCATTCATTGTCGTCATCGTTCACGGAGGTTCGTTGTGTCGGTCACTGGTTTTTTTCTGCCAACAGCTCCTTGATCCGCTCCACGTTCTCGCGGGACCCCAGGTAGATGGGCGACCGGTCGTGGATTCCCGCACTCGGCGGCTTTTCCATGATTCTGTTCCCCTCCCCGTCGATCGCCAGGCCTCCCGCCTGCTCCATCAGCATCGCCATGGGATAGCACTCGTACAACATCCGGAGCTTCCCCTTGGTGTTCTTCTTGTCGGCCGGGTACATGAACACCCCGCCGTACAGCAGCGTCCGATGGACGTCCGCCACCATGCTCCCCACGTACCTCAACGAACACTTCCCAGAGGCCTTCTGCTCCTCCACGTACGCCTTGGTCGCCGCGTCCCAGTGCAGCGCGTTACCCTCGTTGATCGAATAGATCGACCCGTACGTGGGAAGCTGCACGTTCGGGTGCGTCATCACGAACTCACCCAAGAAGTCGTCCAGCGTGAAGCCGGCCACGCCGTTGCCCACGCTGAGCATCATGTAGGTCATCGACCCGTACATGCAGTACCCGGCCGCCACCATGTCCATCCCCGGCCGCGTGACGTCCTCGAGCGTTCCCGACGAGCCAGGTCTGACCTTATAGATCCCGAAAATCGTGCCGATCGAGACACCTGGACAAGGGAAGACGGCAGAGCGCGTGGGTGAGAAATCCAGCGAGCGCGCGAGAACCCTCCCCCCCTCGGGAGTCCAAAGACGCACCGCACTCGATGTTCGACGACCCGTCCAACGGATCGAACACCACGCAATAGTCACCTTTGTACGGCGCCTCGAAGAAAATCGCGTCCTCCTCTTCCTCCGTGACCAGCACCGCACACTGTCCCGACTTGCGCAGCACGTTCTTAAACACCTCGTTGGCCACCACATCGAGCTTCTTCTGATCCTCGCCCTGAACATTCTCGGAACCAGCCTTACCCAGCACGTCATTCCCAGCGACGCCCGCCCGGCGAACAGACGTCGACAAAAACTTGCACCCGACGCAGATCGAGTTCAACAGGATGGTCAGTTTGCCGCGCGCCTCCGGCGACGTCCTGTGTTGCTCGTTCAGGATCCACGCCGTCAGCGTGAACGGGTCCGTCTCAGACGGCATGGTCGGCTGCAGGGAACGCGTGGTGACGGACGATTTGAAAGGTGAGGGTCAGGTTCCGGAAAACCTCAGACGAGGATCCTCGTCTGTATCGAGTTTGAACGCGGACGGCCTCACGTGGACACACGCATGCGTATCCTCGTCGCCACAAGAGCGAGCTGGGAGGTCAAAACGAACCGCAGACATAGCGTAGGAGTGGGAAAAACAGTTTCGGATAGAAATGAACGGCACTGAGAAATGAAAGCAAGGCCTTGGCCTGTCACGGAATCCGCTCAGCTTCACCCGGCGCGTAGCATACCCCGTGTACACCACGGAAAATATCAGCAGAGCGCGAGGATCTCAGCGTGCACAGAGAACGCGGGTGCGGAAGGTTTTTCGAACGGGCCGAATCCAGTCCAGACCCAGCGATCGGTGCGGCGACCAGCCCAGGCGCACCTTCCCAGACGCACCCGGGACGTAGCCAGCCCCAAGTCCTAGTGAATCTTCAAACACCAAATTCCTTCCCAAATGGAGGAGGAAACGACTCCCCCGCCGCTCGCCACCATCCCGTCGCCGGGTGGTCGCATCCACGTGGAGTTCGGCTTGGGAAACGAGCTATTCGTTGCCGCGGTTTCGGATTCGAAGAATTCTCCAGGGGACACCCTTGGCTCGACGCTGCTGCCGTGCTCGACTGCGGTGGCGTGGGGTCGGATGGGTCCCGTCCAGCGTCGTATCGCGTATGATACGTGCGCAAAGTATGTGGAGTATGCGTGTGGGAAGAATGTGCAGGAGGCGAGGCGGAAACGGTCCAAGGCCGCGGGCGCGGGGGTCCGGGAACGCCATGGAATCGGGAACAACGAGTTGGAGTATGTGTTTGCGCAGGCGGTGAGTGAGATCTTGGGGAATGCTGTGGGGGCGGATGGCGCGGACGGTATGGAGGGGGATGTGTCGGACGTGCTGTCGGTGATCGAGGAGAAGGCGCTGTGGGAGCTCATCTGTAGCTTTGTGTTTGCGGACGACGGCGTGGGGGTGGATCTGGGC
>Ga0181573_10002224_pt1 | contig 18204 bp, 18 predicted proteins | sample 101ome_25_FD_148643 | JGI IMG/M metagenome (GOLD analysis project Ga0181573, IMG submission 148643) | Coastal salt marsh microbial communities from the Groves Creek Marsh, Skidaway Island, Georgia - 101409BT metaG (spades assembly) | ecosystem: Environmental > Aquatic > Marine > Intertidal zone... | reverse complement strand
TGCGACTTACAGGCCGGGGCGCGCGCGAATACGGAACAACCGACGCGTCCAGACACTCTGCAAAAAAGGATCGAGCCAGCGATACAAACGACCTGAAATAACAATCGGTCGCCCGCGGGCAACACCATTCAATGCGTCGCGAACGACGACATCGGCGTCATACCAAATCCATGTCGGCAAGGCAGCTTTCATATTCTCGAGCCCCGCCACCTCATGAAACTCAGTATGCGTGAAGCCGGGGCACAACGCCGTCACTTTGACACCGTGCGCCGCGACAGTCAGGTTCAACTCCTCCGACAGCATCACGAGATAAGCCTTAACCGCACCGTAATGACAGGGGCCACTGCGCGGAATACGTCCTGCAACCGAGGCCACATTGATGACCGCGCCCTCACCTTTCTCAACCATTTTCGGTACGAGGAGATGACATAGCGCAGCGGGCGACACCATCATCAACTGCAAAAACTCTTGGTGTTCAGGCCAATCTCTATCGAGCAACAGATCGGGGCCAGCGATCCCAGCGTTATTGACTAACAGGTCCACGTGCAAGCCTTGCGCTTCGAGTTCAGCAACCACTGAGGCCGGCGCCGAGGGTTGACTTAAATCGGCCGTGACAATGTAGGATTCGACGGGCAGTTCTCGAGCGAGTGACTCAAGGCGATCTCGTCTTCGGGCCAGCAAAATGAGATCGTAGCCCTGTGCTGCCAACTGTCGAGCAAACTCGGCGCCTAGCCCGGAAGAAGCACCCGTGATCAGGGCACGCGGTGTTGAATCATTCATCTCGGTGATCCTCTGTAATGTCAACCAGCGCGTAGCCAGCAACAGGAAAATGGATATGGACAATGCCGGTGCGCGCGGTATCTCGCGCAATAATAATGACCTGATCATCGATATAGACAAGCTCGCCCTCAGTCGCATCGAAGGCATAGTCAGACGGTGAAACGCGCACTTTGCGATGCAACAAATCTGAGGCTTGCCCTGAGTCTGGCAGAGGCCGTGGCGCTTGATTCAATGCTCTATCGAGTGCTTGATCGGCTGTTAGCTGCTCCGGCGACGGTCTTGCCACCTGATCGAGCGCACTACACCAGCGCCGCACATGACTAAACTGGCGCAATGTTGACTCTCCTCCCAGCCTTCGCCACATCCACAGCGGGTGATAACAACATGCATCCGCGTAACCGGGTGCGTCGCCCGCTAAAAATGGACGACTTTGAAGGCAAGTATCAAGACGACCACAAAAATCCAATAAGACCTCTAGTGCACGACGGCCTCTGGGTGCATCAACGCGCGCGCCCCGCATCATACGCTGCCGGTCCTGAAGGAACAGACGAATACCGCGAAGGCCGCCCATGGTGAAGAGCATCCACAGAGCGCGGTGAGTTTTGGCTGCGCCAACAGAGGCGAAAAAAACTCTACCCTCGGCCTCGCGTGCGAGATCTGCCGCAATACCACTCATCACATCCTCACTCAGATCAGGAGATGACGACTCTGTCGCGATAACCTTGGCGCAGATACGGCTATCGCAGAAGACGTCAGCGCCAATTTGTAGCACGGGGATTCGCCGATAGCCGCCCACCAGCGCCTGCAGGACCGGGCGTGGTGGTTGCGGATCAACAAGAACTGAAGACCACCGAGTCTGAGATAGGGCGAACAGGAGACGCACTTTCTCCGCGTAGGGGGAAGCCGGGTAATGGTAAAGAACCGGCGCAGTCTGATGAGTTGTCGGTGGCTTCATAGCGTACCTTTGATATCAAAATCGCGGAGTCCAAATTTTTTGGTGACCACGAATTCTGGACAAAAAAAAGCCGATGCAAAGCATCGGCTTTTCGGTAAATGAGGCTTACTTCTTCTTAGCAGCCTTTTTCTTAGCAGCCTTTTTCTTAGCAGGTGCTTTCTTAGCGGCTGCCTTCTTAGCAGGTGCCTTTTTCTTAGCAGGCGCCTTCTTAGCTGCTGCCTTCTTAGCAGGTGCTTTCTTGGCTACTGCTTTCTTCTTAGCAGGTGCCTTCTTAGCTGCTGCCTTCTTAGCAGGTGCTTTCTTGGCTACTGCTTTCTTCTTAGCAGGTGCCTTCTTAGCAGGTGCTTTTTTCGCTACAGCTTTTTTCGCTGGTGCTTTTTTAGCGACTGCTTTTTTCTTTGCGGGGGCTTTTTTTGCGGGGGCTTTCTTTGCTGCTGCTTTTTTCTTGGGTGCTGCTTTGGCTTTCTTTGCTGTGGCCATGATGGTCTCTCCGTCGTCAAAGAATACTACAGGCGAAAAAGTAACAGTGTTTTTTCGCGATAACAAGTCGCAGAAAAAAATATTTATCGCGCGCAATAAGCGCCCTTGCGCTTAAGAAAGAAGACTTTTTAATTGCGCAGTGATTTCCGCGACACTACCAATACCATTGATCGAGTGATAACTCGGCCCAGGAAGCTCTCTGTAAAAATCGACCAATGGTCTCGTCTGCTCTTCATACACTGATAAACGCTTTCGTACTGTCTCTTCAGTGTCATCGGGACGCTGCACCAATGGTTCACCTGACACATCATCAATACCATCAACTCGCGGTGGATTGTGCTGTACATGATAGACACGGCCAGATGCTGGATGAACTCGACGACCGCTCATACGACTAACAATTTCTTCGTCATCCACAGCAATCTCTACGACGTGATCAATAGCAATGCCCGCATCGACCATCGCCTGCGCCTGGGGAATCGTCCTCGGAAAACCATCGAACAAACAGCCATTCGCACAATCTGGCTGAGCGATGCGGTCCTTCACGAGGCCAATAATAATTTCGTCTGACACCAACCCGCCCGCATCCATAATTGCTTTTGCCTGCTGTCCTAATGGCGTACCCTCAGCGACGGCAGCACGCAGCATGTCTCCCGTAGCAATTTGGGGAATCGCGTAGTGCTCGCAAAGAAATTGAGCTTGGGTTCCCTTACCTGCACCGGGGGCGCCAAGAAGAATAATTCGCATACGATGTCCTTTCTAATAACGAAACTGCCCAAGCAAACGGCCAAGGAGGCAAAACTACTAGGGCTGCCAATTGGTTACAAGTCCCCTTTTATACGCAGTGATGACTCAAGAGGTTTCCCGCTTGGCGTGATTCCATCGTTCGTCCAACTGCTCGGGCGTCTCATCAACAAGCGAGCGACCCTGGTGATCCGCGGCGGATTCCATGTGCTGCACGCGTTTTTCAAAGCGACCCGTCGCGCCACGCAGAGCCGCCTCACAATCAACTTTCAAGTGTCGCCCTAGATTCACCACCGTAAACAACAGATCGCCCAATTCCGCGGCAATATCATCTTGAACCCCGCGGTCGACCGCCTCAGCGAGCTCGGTCAGCTCTTCACTGAGCTTGTCGTATACCCCAGCACGATCGGGCCAATCAAATCCGACTTGACTCACTCGCTTCTGCACCTTTTGTGCGCGGCTTAAGGCAGGCAAACTTCTGGGGATGTCTGCGAGCAGTGATGTTTGTGCTTTGCCGCGTCGTTCTTCGCTCTTAATGCGCTCCCAGGTCGCTTTGATTGCAGCCACATCGGTTTTTTCAGCCGCTCGAGAAGACAGAGAACCATCGGGAAAGACGTGCGGGTGGCGCCGCAACAACTTCTCAACCAATCGATCGGCCACACGCTGCAAATCAAATCGCCCAAGCTCTCGCCCCAATTGCGCATAAAAAACCACTTGAAATAGGACGTCACCCAGCTCCTCCTCCACCTGAGACAAATCATCCTGTTCAATGGCATCGATCAACTCGAAACATTCCTCTAAGGTATGCGGTGCAATTGATGCAAAGTTCTGCTCACGATCCCAAGGACAGCCATCGACGGGATCGCGCAGGCGCTCCATGAGATGTAGCAGTTCGGAAAGATCGATCGACTGCTCAGCCATTGTCGGCATCTCCATCGGACGCCTCGAGGCGAAGACGCTGCGCTGAACGCATGCCATCGATCTCCGCCAAACGCGACAGAACACTCGCGAGGACATCCAATGAACTGACTTCGATACGCAGTCGCATACTCGCGAGAAGCGTCTGAGTGTCCGTTTGCGTCTGTACCGCAATAATATTCACGCCTTCGCCGCTGAGCACCGAAGTGATGTCGACAAGTAAACCCTGGCGATCATCCGCCTCTAACGCAATATCGGTTTGTCGAGGCGCTGTCGCGACTTCAGCCCACATCAACTCAATGAGTTGGTCAGGCGCCGAGTCCTCAGCAATGGCAATACGGTGACAAGAAGATCTATGAACCGATACGCCACGAGAGCGCGTCACAAATCCAGTGATCGCTTCAGGTGCCATGGGCATACAACAGCGTGCATAGTTCACAAGTAGATGACCCGCTGCATCGAAGCGACAATCAGTCCGGATAGGGAAAACCAAGAGGCTTGGCGGTAACACCGCTCGAAATTGATCGCTCCCGCGACCGAGATATTGCACCACGCGAAAAATTTCACTCACACTCAGTTCCGCGGACCCGAGTGCATAAAAAAGATCCTCGACAGACGCACGCCTGAACGCCTGAGCGATCGCACTATAGTCGAGGACCGTTAGGGCCAGTCTCGCGCATTCTCGTTCCATCAGCTGTCGGCCCGCGGCGATGTGATCCTCCCGCGTTTGGACGCTAAACCATTCGTGGACCCGCGCGCGGGCTCGAGCGGTTTTCAAATAGCCGGCCGAGCTGTAGAGCCACTCGCGTCGAGGCTGAGGATCTTCAGCGGTGATGATTTCCACGCGCTGGCCCGTCTGCAACGGCGTCGTCAATGGCGTCAGTACACCGTCGACTTTCGCGCGTCGACAACGATGGCCGATCTCTGTGTGCACGTGGTAGGCGAAGTCGAGCGCAGTGGCCCCCTGAGCGAGACTGACCACATCACCTTGTGGTGTGAACACATAGATCCGTTCGTCGTAAGCCTCAAAGCGGAGCTGTGCTTGTTCTCCACCGACACCCTCGTGCCACTCGAGCACCTGACGCAGCCATTCCAACTTATCTTGGTAGCTGCCCTCGCCTCGATCGCGATCACTTTCACCGTCTTTATAGCGCCAGTGCGCACAAACGCCCAACTCAGCATCCTCATGCATCGAATGCGTGCGAATTTGAATTTCTAGTACACGCCCCTCGGGTCCAACGACTGCTGTATGCAGTGACCGATAACCGTTTTCTTTCGGGTTGGCGATATAGTCATCGAATTCATTGGGGATACTCCGCCAAAGACCATGAATCACTCCAAGCACCTGGTAACATTTGGCCACAGAGCTCACCAAAATTCGTACGGCACGAATATCGTAAATCTGCGAAAAGCCCACACCTTTGCGCTGCATCTTGCGATAAATACTGGAAATATGTTTTGAGCGACCAGTGAGCTGAAATTGCAAACCCGCGGCTGTGAGTTCATCTTCCAACAGCCGCTGCACCCGACCGATATAGTGGTCGCGGTCGAGCCGGCGACCATCGAGCATCTTAGCAATGCGATGGTAGGCATCGGGCTGTAGATAGCGAAACGCCAGATCCTCGAGCTCCCACTTCAATTGCCCTACGCCCAGGCGCAGCGCTAACGGCGCATAAACATCTTGAATTTCTTGAGCGATCTGCAACTGCTTCGGGCGCGATGCAGTCTTCAACAATCGCATCACGACCGTACGTTCCGCGAGTTTCACGAGCGCGATACGGACATCGTCAATCATTGCCACCAGCATACGCCGGACATTGTCACTTGCGGACACCGTTTGTCCTAATACAGCGGTCTCACGCGGGCGTCGCAGTTCACTCACCGCCGCCATTCGCACAACGCCGTCGAGGATCTGCGTCACACTGCTCCCCAGGTTCGCCTCGATACGATCTAAGGAAATCCGCTGTTCTCTTAGCGGGCGATAGCAAAGACCTGCAATTAAGGTATCTGCGTCCAACTGCAGTTCAGCTAAAATCTGAAGCACTTCCAGGCCGTGGTCTAACGGTTCGCTAACGCCCACCCAGTCGCCGGTGGGGACAGCGAGATCCAACGGCGTGGTCAAAATCCAGCGTAGCGCATCGAGAACTCGCCCTTGGGCGGGATCGTCGAGATAGCGCAACTGTGCCGAAAGCCACTCGACAGTCGCGTCTTCATCGCTCAGCATTTCAGCGATTTGTGTACGAATATTTACCATGCTGGCTGCGACCGTTAGAGGTTATAGAGGCCGGTTGAGAGATAGCGATCCCCGCGATCGCAAACGATTGCGACGATCGTCGCATTGTCGACCTCACGACTGATCCGAAGCGCAGCGGCAATCGAACCACCGGAGGATACGCCGGCAAAAATACCCTCTTCGCGAGCGAGTCGACGCATAGTCTCTTCAGATTCCTGCTGTGAAATATCAATCACCCGGTCCACCCGGTCTCGTTCATAAATACTGGGAAGATAGGCCTCAGGCCAACGCCGGATACCTGGTATTTGTGACCCCTCCACGGGCTGCAGGCCAATCACCTCGATATCGGGATTTTTCGACTTTAAGTAGCGTGATACACCCATGATGGTCCCCGTCGTACCCATTGAGCTCACGAAGTGCGTAATGCGCCCTCGCGTTTGCTCCCAGATTTCGGGCCCCGTGCTGCGAAAATGACCGAGCGGATTGTCACTGTTTGCAAACTGATTGAGCACACGCCCTTCTCCGCGCGCTTCCATCGCCATAGCCAAGTCGCGTGCACCTTCCATGCCCTGCTCTGGCGTGACTTCAATGAGTTCAGCACCATAAGCTGACATCGCCCACTTGCGTTCATCGCTCATGTGTGACGGCATAATTAGCTTGAGCTTATAGCCTCTGATCGCGGCAGCCATTGCAAGGGCAATACCCGTATTCCCACTTGTCGCCTCAATGAGCGTGTCACCAGGATGAATACTGCCACGCGATTCGGCCTCGGCAATCATACTCATCGCCGGGCGATCCTTGACCGATCCAGCGGGATTATTACCCTCTAGCTTCGCCAACACGATATTGCTCGTGTCGCCGGGCAATCGCTGCAGGCGCACGAGTGGCGTATTGCCGATCGTGCTTTCAATCGTTGGGTAATCGGTCACGGGTTTTGCTCAACGTTTCAAGGGGGTGGCAGTATACCCCCTCATGACGCATCTATCACCGACGTAAAACACGAGAAGCAGTCAGATGTTGCGTGGGAAAGCTGCAATCTGTAGCGATGTGTCGATTTCCCGCATCTATGAGCCGCCAGTCCCCGACAATAGCTGTTCGGCCAGCAAACGACTTTGCAGAGGCCGCTCACCGAGGTGTACAGCGAGCGCCGCTCGGTTGACCGTTTTCAGAAGTTGCCACTGCGTTGGTGAGAGTGCCGATTCAGCGCGCAGCCATTGATCAATCGCTAGTAAATCAGTACCCGCATAGGCCTGTGCGGACACATCACTGGGCATAAATAGGCTCCCCCCGGCAAATCGATACCAGCCATCTGGGTCAATGACCACGCCATCGCCGTCACAATGCCAAACCACGTCATAACCCAGGTCAGAGAGTAGCTGTGATTCAAAGCGCCTTAAAATCGATTCAGTATCGCCCTCACCGAGCGCTGCCAATGCATCGCCGTAGTTCGCAAAGAGCGTCGGATGTGGATCGAAACGGGGCAACAGCCGCACCAGCAATTCATTAAGATAACTGGCACAGAGAGTGGTTTTCTGGCTATAGCGGTACCCGGCTGAGGCGCTTTCAACACTGCGCAGGCTTTTCAACTCCGTCGATCCCGAGACACTCACTAATAAAGGCGTGAAGGGTTGCAATAGACTCGCCAACGAGCCGCCACGATGACGCCGATGCGCGCCGCGCGCCACGGCAGAGAAGCGCCCCATTTCGAGGGAAAAAAACTCGATGATTAAGCCTGAGTCTTGGTAGGGTCGACGCGCCACCAGCCACGCTGGCTGCACCAACGGCCTCATGTCCGACCCGACTCGTCTAACCCAAGGCTGCGCAGCGCGCGCAAGTCGTCAGACCAGCCTGACTTTACTTTCACCCAGAGCTTGAGCATGACCTTCTGGCCGAGCAGCGTTTCCATATCGACACGAGCCTGCGTGCCAATGCTTCGCAACCGACTACCACGCTCTCCGATCAGAATTTTTTTCTGACCGGCTCGCTCGACCAAAATCAGCGCATGGATATGAACGATGCCTCCTTGCACTTCAAAAGATTCGATCTCCACGGCGGTAGCATAGGGTAACTCGTCGCCCAGCTGTCGAATGATTTTCTCTCGAATTAACTCGGCGACGAGAAAACGTTCACTGCGATCGGTGATTTGATCCTCGGGGAACAAGTGTGGCCCCGTCGGAAGGTGTTGTTGAATGAGATTCTCGAGCGTATCGAGCTCACGATGACGCAGAGCGGAAATGGGCAGCACTGCAACAAAGGAGTGGCGTTGCAACATCGTACTCACCAGAGGCAGCAAGGTGTTTGGGTCGGACAATAAATCAACTTTATTGATGAGCAAAGCGGTCGGTACCGCACTGCGTTTGAGATGACTGAGGACTAACTCATCCTCGTCGGTCCAACGATCACGATCGACCACAAACAGCACCAAATCCACATCGCTGATTGCGGAGCTTGCGGCGCGATTCATCACTCGGTTAATCGCCCGGGCCTCAGACTTATGGATTCCGGGAGTATCAACAAAAATCATTTGGGAGGCGCCCGTCGTCTTGATACCCATCACTTGATGACGCGTGGTCTGCGGCTTACGCGAAGTGATACTGATCTTCTGGCCGAGGAGATAATTCAAAAGCGTCGACTTCCCAACGTTAGGACGCCCAACAATGGCAATCAGGCCACACTGTTGTGTTGCATCAGTCACGTGCTAATTGCTCCAACATCGTTGTCGCCGCAGCTTGCTCCGCCTTGCGACGACTACTGCCTGTCCCCTGCGTCGCGGGTGCCATCTCGCCGATGTCGCATCGCACGGTAAAAACCAGTGCGTGATCCTCACCACAGGTATCGAGCAATGCATAGGTGGGCACTAAGTAACCTTTGGCCTGCAACAGCTCCTGCAAGCGCGTCTTGGCATCGAGACCAGCGGATTCATCGATTACCGCGACTTCCGGAGCGAACCATTGCGCCACGACAGTGGCGGCCTCCGTTGTCGAGCTATCCTTGATCATTGCGCCAACAATCGCCTCAAGGGCATCTGCAAGTATCGACTCGCGCTGACGACCGCCACCTTTGCGCTCACCTAACCCCAAGAGAAGACACGATGCAATATCGAACTGATGGGCCAGATGGGCCAAACCGTCCCGACAAACAAGGGTCGCTCGCAACCGGCTCAGTACACCTTCTTTAACCTCGGGGAAGCGATCAAATAGCGCCTCAGCAACGACAAAATTAACCAACGCGTCGCCGAGGAATTCTAAGCGTTCGTTGTTACGTGTGCCGACGCTTCGGTGCGAAAGCGCCAGAAGCAATAAGTCCTGGTCACGAAAATGGTATCCTAAGCGGCGCTGGAGCTGTTCCAGCTTGAGCGCATTCGAGGGGCCGTCTGTAGCCAAACTTAGCGGTCCACCTGAATCAGCAAGTCGTCGAAAACCATCACACCGTCCAAAATCCAAATCAGAGGAAAACGTACCTCATAAGTGGCATCGATATAATACTGGCCATTCTCTCGATAGACCTTGACGGCCTCGTTCGCCGGACCATACACCTGGCTAGTCTGCATCAATTTTCGAATCCGCGTTTTTAAGTCCTGAGTCGTTTGACTGCGGCTATCGAACTCTTCAGCAGCGCGATGCACGATATCTCTCACTGTCAGATATTCGATATAAATTGGTACCGCACGGGTCAAGATTGTCAGCAGCAGCGTCAGGATTAAAAGATTGACGCCGACGCTCCAGAAACTCAAGCCGCGCTGACGCCCGAGAGAACGGTTACTTGTTGTGCTGCGCACCATGATAGCTTCCTCCCTGAACCGCTTCTGCGGCTCCATCGAATTAGTCAAAGCCACCGACACGACTGAAGCTTGGCACACTCATCAAAGTAGGCCAATGCATCCAGATCGCCACCGCCTGGCCGACGATGTCTCGCTCTGGCACCTGACCCCACACGCGGCTGTCGGCACTGTTGTCACGATTATCCCCCATCATGAAGTAATGACCCGCCTCAACGCGGACTTCAAAATCGCGGCGCAATCGCGCGTCATTGGTCTGAAACAAGTGCCCGGGCGCGTCCGTGAGCAGCTCTCGGCCGATGTTTAATCGGCTTCTGCCAAAGGGCACGGTTGACAGCCAATCCTGAGGTATCGCTTCGCCATTGACCGTCAATTGCTTGTTGCGATAGCGAATGACATCGCCAGGCAGGCCAATCACGCGCTTAATATAATAGGTGTCATTCATGTGGGGAGGGAAGAACACCACCACATCGCCGCGCTCCGGCTCTCCAAGCGACAGCACTTTCGTACGTGTGACCGGCAAGCGCAAACCATAATTGAATTTATTGACCAAGATATAGTCGCCGACTAATAGTGTCGGCTCCATCGACGATGATGGAATTTGAAAAGGCTCATACAAAAAAGAACGCAGTAATAAAACCAATGCCAAAACGGGAAAAAATGAGCGGGCATACTCCACCATAATCGGTTCTGGGGCTTCGTGACTGACCGCCGCGGCAAAGCGTTGCCCATCTTCCGACTCGCCATCAGCCCAGCCCGGAAACTGCTCAGCTAGCGCCGCACGACGCGCCGCTCGCGGCTTCCCCCAAATCAAACTATCAAGCAACCAGATGACGCCGCTGACGAACACCAAAATGACGAGAATCAATGGAAAATCAATGTTCACAGCCGTACTCCCAAAAACGCCCTATGACTAGCTGCCGACCTGCAGAACCGCCAAAAAAGCAGACTGCGGAATCTCTACATTACCAACCTGTTTCATCCGCTTTTTACCCGCTTTCTGTTTCTCGAGAAGCTTTTTCTTCCGGGTCACGTCGCCACCGTAACACTTTGCCGTCACGTTCTTCCGCAAGGCCTTCACCGTCTGGCGCGCAACAATTTTTCCACCCACCGCGGCCTGAATCGCCACATCAAACATTTGTCGCGGAATCAGTTCTTTCATTTTTTCTGTCAAAATACGTCCGCGGCTTTGCACGTAATCACGGTGCACGATAACAGCCAAAGCATCGACACGATCTCCGTTGATCAGCACATCGAGGCGCGATAAGGGCGCCGCCTCAAACCGCTCAAATCCATAGTCGAGCGAGGCATAGCCTCGACTCACCGACTTCAGTCGATCAAAGAAATCGAGCACAACCTCAGCCATGGGAATGTCGTAGGTGACCGACACTTGCTGCCCCAGAAACTGGAGGTCAACTTGATACCCCCGCTTTTCGACGCATAAAGTGATCACACTGCCCAGATAGTCTTGAGGCACCAAGATATTGCAACGCGCAATGGGCTCGCGCATCTCGTCAATATCGGCGACATCCGGTAGCTTCGAGGGATTATCCACATTAATCACCGAGCCATCTTTCTTGAGTACTTCATACACCACAGTGGGCGCTGTGGTGATGAGGTCGAGATCATACTCGCGCTCAAGACGTTCCTGGATAATCTCCATGTGCAGCATCCCGAGGAAGCCACAACGAAAACCGAAACCCAATGCGTCTGAAGTTTCTGGCTCGTAAAACAGCGAGGCGTCGTTGAGCGTTAGTTTACCCAGCGCATCTCTAAAATCTTCGTAATCATCGGATGAAATTGTGAAAATACCTGCATAGACCTGCGGCTTTGCCTTCTGAAACCCGGGTAGAGCTGGCACATCGATATTGCCTGCAGAAATCAGCGTGTCACCGACTGGTGCGCCTTTGATGTCTTTGATACCGGCAACAATGAATCCAACCTCGCCAGCCATCAGGCAATGGGTTTCAGTTCGGCGCGGTGTAAATACGCCAACCATATCAGCTTGGTGCTGCTTGCCTGTTGATTTGACCACAAACTTATCGCGCCGCTTCAGCATGCCTTGCTTAACGCGCACCAATGACACAACGCCGAGGTAATTATCGAACCAGCTGTCGATAATCAACGCCTGCAGTGGACGCTCTCGATCGCCCTCTGGCGGAGGAATCTTAGCAATCAAATATTCGAGCGCGTCCTCAACACCCAAGCCCGTCTTTGCGCTGACTGGACAGGCGTCATGCGCATCAATACCGATGATCTCTTCAATTTCTTGCTTCACCCGTTCAGGGTCTGCCTGTGGAAGATCCATTTTGTTGAGGATAGGCAACACCTCGAGCCCTTGCTCGATAGCCGTATAACAGTTGGCGACCGACTGCGCCTCGACACCCTGACCTGCATCAACCACCAGCAACGCACCTTCGCAGGCTGCTAAAGAACGAGAGACCTCATAGGCGAAGTCAACGTGACCCGGCGTATCAATAAAATTGAGCTGATAAGACTCACCGTTGTGCGCGGTGTAGTGCAAAGTGACCGACTGCGCCTTGATGGTAATGCCGCGCTCTCGCTCCAAATCCATGGAGTCGAGGACCTGTTCGGCCATTTCCCGATCGCTCAGTCCACCGCAGTGTTGGATAAAGCGATCCGCCAAGGTCGACTTACCGTGGTCGATATGCGCAATGATGGAAAAATTCCTGATGTGACTAAGGTCGGTCACGATACTGGGCCTCTCTCCCGCGTGGGAGAATGATGGGGGGCACACTGTCCCCCACGAGTTAGAAAGCCGCGAATTCTAGCCTAACGCCGACCTCAGTGCACCGTAAGATCACTCAGTCTGCGGTATTTTCACACCGAGGAAGCGAGGCGATCCGTTACGAATCAGCCGAACTTGCACTGACTGCCCAGGAGTGAGCTCCGATACCGCGTTGCTGTAATCACTGACCCTTGTCAGGATGGTCTTGCCGATTCGCGTAATCAGGTCCCCAGCCAAAATGCCCGCTTCAGCGGCGACTGAGTCCGGCTGTACCGCTAGGACCTCTACAGCTCCAGCGAGGCCCAGCGTCTTTGAGGTCGCTGGATCGATCTCACCCACGGTGAGCCCAAGCGGATCGAGGGCCTCAGTGGGTGAAGCGCCCGCAAGTTGTCGGGGCTGTTCATCGCGATTGAGCGCACCGACCACCACCGGGATCTCTAACGTCTCACCCTCGCGTATGACAATGGCGATCGCGTCCGAATCGGGCGACAGCAGACCAACAACGTGCGGCAAATCGGAAGATGTGACGATCGTTTCTCCAGCGAACTGGACAATCACATCGCCTGCCTCAAGCCCGGCAGCCGCGGCAGGAGAGTCATCGACCACCTGTGCCACCAATGCGCCTTTGGGACGGTCTAAACCAAAGGCCTCAGCGAGGTTGCTATCGACATCCTGGATCGCCACACCCAGCCAACCACGAACCACAACGCCCTCAGCTTTCAGTTGCGCCACGACATTGTTCACTACCGATGAGGGGATCGCGAAAGACAGGCCAATCGAGCCCCCAGAGCGCGTGAAAATCTGCGAGTTGACGCCAACAACATCGCCTTCTAGGTTAAATAGCGGACCGCCAGAATTACCGGGGTTGATCGCCACATCAGTTTGAATAAAGGGCACATAGTTCTCACCCTGCTCAGTCGGCAAACTGCGACCCATGGCGGACACAATACCCGCGGTGACACTGAAATCGAGGCCAAACGGCGAGCCAATCGCCAATACCCACTGACCGACCGTGAGCGCGTCCTCAGCAAGACGAAGGGTCGGCAGTCCCTGTGCGTCAATTTTGATCAAAGCCAGATCCGAACGGGGATCAACACCGACAACCGAACCTTCAAATTCACGTCGATCGGTCATGCGAATCAATACCCGTGCGGCGTTATCGACCACATGGTGGTTGGTCACAATATAACCATCCTCTGAGATGATAAACCCCGAGCCCATACCACCACGATCCTCAGGCATCGGAGGCTGGCCGCGAAATTCAAAAAATCGCTTCAGGTATTCGGGCAGTTCATCATACTCTTGAGTCATCTGCGGTTTTTTCGATTCATATTCCACCAGAATCTTGACCACAGCGGGCGTCGCCTCTTCAACTATCTCGGTGAAATCAGGCAGGTCGGCCTGACATCCCAGCGCAAAAACAGACAAAAACAATCCGACGACTAAACGTCTCAACATAGATGCCTCCAAGGCAAACAAACTGGATTTAAATTAGGACGAGGATACGATGATCCCACCTGAAGATTCGACAACATCCTCAACAGTCGGTTCAAGCGATGTGGAGAAATACCAATGGCGGAGTGCCAATCTGACCAAAAGAAATCCAGCCAGCAAACCACCCACAAAGCCTGCGATCGCCATCAACTCGCTACGAATGGATCCTAGCCAACTGAGACTCAAACCGACAACCAATGGCAAGCCATACACTGCGAGCGCTCCACCAGTGAGCACCGACTCAGGCAGTTTGATTTCTACGATGTCACCGAGGGTAAGCGACTCAAGGGCGACGTGGCCTGCGCGCGCACGAATCAAACCTTTACCTCGCGCCAACACCTGCGCCAAAACGCCGTGTCCGCACCCAGCCTTGGCTGCACAGGCGCCGCAAGCTGAGCTTCGCACGGTTTCTACCCAGACTCCCTGTGGCTCTAAGGCGACCACACGACCATGCTCCGTCGGCATGGTTTTAGGAGGCGTCGCGACGTGGCCGTATGGCGTCGGCCAGTAGTCTCGCCGTATTCACCGGTATCTCGCCAATGACTGTGACAAGATAACCAACGCCATTCATGGTCATGCCCCGGGTATAAGTGAGCGTCGCCCCTGATAGACTTGCACCCTCTCCCGGCGTTAACAATTCCGGCAGCGGCTCGACAAACAGCGACGCTGTCGCCAAACCATCGCTGACGACATGCGGCCCGTCCTGTTGCGAGGCAGCGAGCAAGACAAAGCCTGGGGGGAGACTGGCGAAAGCATAGCCCGATGCAATCGGGTCGGTCGGGGGGCTGATTGCGTCTTGCTCGGCCGGTTTGAGCTTAATCTCCGCAAACTCATAGCGCTCCAGAATCTGACCCTCGGCGGTGAAAGCGATCACGCGCAACGGCAAACCAGTTTCCACATCCATATTCATCAGGTAAGCCAGACGCAAAACGTCTTTTGGCTTTAAGGTCACGGCTGTCGTGGCGCGACCCGCAACTGCAGCACCCGGTTCAAAGTCCACGCTGTAATGCTGTGCGAGGGTGCATGACGCTACTGAATAGCTAGGCTTGGCCATAATTTGAATCATTGGCGCCGCAGCACTCGCGTTCAGTCGCCGCATTGCATCCACCGACTCATCAGGCTCGTGCAAAACGGTCACAAACTCTCGCTGTCCGTTTTGCTCGTGCAACAGTGTTCCGCGATAGGAGAAGAATCGATGGGCATCGAGTAAACGCTGCAACTGTTGCTCTCGCTGCGAGTCAAGGTCACAGGCAACAGTCAGCGAGGCGCACAGCGCGAGTACCGCAGCACACACGCCGCGGTACGCGAGGCACCGCGAGGGGGACCTAGGGCTGCTGAGGTTCTTGCGCACGAATAAACGGTACCAGCGGGCTTGGCTGCAACGGCGCAGTGGCCTGTGCGTGGATCTGCCCAAAACGACTGAATTGTTCACGAGCAATCTGCTCGTAGGGATTGACGGTTGACTCAACACGTTCTAGAGACGTTTCGCGCGACGACTGAGCCCGCTGATTTTGACCAAAGCTCGCCTGTACAGCCGCACCGTTCTGGAACCCCACGACGGCTCCCGGAACCTGTATCGCTGGCACGCCAGTCTCTTGTTGTAGCATCTGCTGCCCACCCAATACGACCGCTAGTGTGACCGAAGCAGCAACTGCAAGGCCCACCCAAGGGTTACTCCGACGCTGATTTTTCAACGCTGACTGGACTGCCGCACTGACATCAACCGCTGACCCCTCCGTGGGCTCACGGCGCAGAATCGTTCGCGCTTGTTGCATCCGCCGCCACAGTTCGCGGGCCTCTGGATCTGTTTCAACCGCTTTGAGAACGCGGGCGAGATCCATCTCGCTGGCCTCACCATCCATCAAGGCTGACAATGACTCGCGCAGTGCTTCTGATGTACTCATAGAGTTCCTCTCTCTACCTTCTCTAAAGGTTTATAACTTCATAACTTCTTTGACTCTATAACTTCTTTGACCAGCCCTAAACCTTCTTTAACAACGCTCTCACTAAGTTTTTTCTTCCGCCATCACGCTCGCCGACGTTTTTACAAATCACAGTGCGGCGCGACCACCTTGGTACTCACATCTGACGCTTCGCTTTCATCAATGGCTCTGCTCAGAGTCAGAATTCTATTTCGTGCAAGAGCGCCCTCGTAAGACACGCTCCACAATCGGCTCACGCTACGAGCCTCAAGATCAGTCCCCCAACAGCTGGGCCCGAACCTTCAGATCGATCGCATCGCGCGCTCGAAAGATGCGCGATCTCACCGTACCCACCGGACATTCCATGACTTCGGCAATGTCTTCATAGCTCAGGCCATCGATTTCTCTCAGCACTAACGCCATTCTTAACTCTTCCGGGAGCCCATCAAGCACCCCTTGCACCGCATCGGCCATTTCTTCACCGAACAAATGGCTTTCGGGCGACTCGTCGTCGCGCAGTGCATCGGCTTCATCGAAGTACACTGCATCCTCAATCTCGGCATCGCTAGTCGGCCTTCGACTCCGTGTCGTGAGGTAGTTTTTAGCTGCGTTGCTCGCGATCCGATACAACCAGGTGTAAAACGCACTTTCCCCGCGAAACTTATCCAGCGCCCTAAATGCCTTGATAAAGGCTTCCTGCGTCACATCCTCGACTTCCGCAGGATCATTCACAAAGCGCGCCACTAATGTGGCAATGCGCCCCTGATATTTCAGCACTAACAGATCAAACGCACGCGTATCACCGCGTTGTGCCCTCTGCACCAGCTGTTGATCTGACTCTCGCGTTGTCACCGAATCGCCTTATTGCCCTGCACTATTTTATGCACTGTCTCATGCATTATTGCATGCATTACTTGACGCACTCTATGACACACTGTCCGGGCATACTGTACGCATTATCCCGCCTCTCTCAACTCACTCTGATCACTCACTTGCAAGAAAGTTCCCCCGAGCTGACACTGTGTCCGCTCAGAGCACCATTTTCAATCACCCACCGTATAATGACCGCTCTTAAGGAAAGTAGGAATCGCAATGACAGGCGAACAATCCTGGGATGTACTGGTCGTCGGTAGCGGCGCAGCAGGACTCTCCCTGGCTTTACACTTACCGCAACATCTGCGTGTCGCGGTCGTTTCCAAAGCGGGTCTGGAAAGCGGTTCAACATTTTGGGCGCAGGGTGGCATGGCTGCTGTCCTGCATGATCGCGATTCTATTGACGCCCACGTCTCGGATACGCTCGATGCCGGGGCCGGCTTGTGTCACCTGCCTGCTGTCCAACAAACAGTGAGCCATTCGCGGGCCGTAGTCGACTGGTTGATTAGCCAGGGCGTAGATTTTGATCGCCGAGATGACCAGCCTGACGCAGAGTTCCGAGAATTTCACCTCACAATGGAAGGCGGACATAGTCATCGCCGTATCATTCATGCCGCCGATCGCACAGGTCGCGCGATTTCCGAGGTTTTGGCAACTCGAATGGCAGAAGCCCAGCACATCGAACTTCTGACGGGTCGTTGTGCGGTTGATGTCGTTGTCGCCAATGGTCGCGTGCTAGGTGCTTACCTTCTCAATATTGACACAGGCTCAGTGGAGACCCACCGCGCACGTGCAGTCGTGCTCGCCACTGGCGGCGCCAGCAAAGCCTATCTCTATACCAGTAACCCCGATGGCGCGAGTGGCGACGGGATTGCGATCGCCTGGCGAGCAGGTTGCCGCGTGGCGAACATGGAGTTCAATCAATTCCATCCCACCTGCTTGTACCACCCCGATGCAAAATCGTTTCTCATCTCTGAGGCGCTGCGTGGAGAGGGAGCAACCTTGCAGCTACCCAACGGCGAGCGCTTCATGACGCGCTATCACGAGCGCGCAGAGCTTGCACCAAGGGACGTAGTGGCCCGCGCTATTGATCAGGAAATGAAGCAGGCGGGATTGGAGTGTGTTTTCCTCGACATTAGGCACCGCTCTGAAGCGTTTATAGAGACACATTTTCCCACCGTCAGAGCGCGATGCCTTGAATTTGGCATCGACATCACTAAAGAGCGAATCCCTGTTGTGCCAGCAGCGCACTATACCTGCGGAGGTGTCGTGGTCGAT
>Ga0181573_10002219_pt1 | contig 18219 bp, 11 predicted proteins | sample 101ome_25_FD_148643 | JGI IMG/M metagenome (GOLD analysis project Ga0181573, IMG submission 148643) | Coastal salt marsh microbial communities from the Groves Creek Marsh, Skidaway Island, Georgia - 101409BT metaG (spades assembly) | ecosystem: Environmental > Aquatic > Marine > Intertidal zone... | reverse complement strand
GGTGCCCCCGCCTTCCGCAACCCCCCCCCCGCGCCGACGCCTGGCCCCGCGCCCTTCCCGCCAACGCCTCCTCCCTCTCGGCCCGCACCTGCCCAGGGCGCGCCCGCGAGTGACTCGCGGGGGGACCCGCCCCGGGAGCACCGCGCACTTGTGGCCCCCCCTGGCTCGGCCCCCTCCCCAGGACCTTCTTAGGGGCCCCTCCCTTCCACCCCTTCTCCTGCGCGAAGGGACGGGGGTCGTCCACTCCCATCTCGGCCTTGAACATCGCCAGAGCCTCGGGGGGCAGGTTGCCGGGAAGGCCGATGGGACCGCTGCTCATTCCAGGGCCTGGTTCGCGGGCGGATCGGCGGGGGGCGGCCTTCCCCCCCTGCCCCCCCGGGCCGGCGGGACGCCCGCGGCCCGGAGACGCCTGCCCCCGCCCCCCCACGGCGCGGCCCTGGGTCGCTTGCCCCTTGGGCGCCGGCCGCGACGGCCCCGCTCGCCGCGTCGCCTCCTCCTGCCCCCTTTTCCGGGCGCCCCGCAGCTCCTCCGCCTGGACGGCCAGGGCCGACTGTTGTTGGCTCGCTCTCTCCATCGCCAACTCCATGATCATCCTTCTGAAGGCGGGGTCCTCCATCGCCTGGGGTGGGAGGGACGGGGGGACAGTGGGGCAGGGGAGGGTGGGTTGGGTGATGACCACGAGAGCGATGACGGCGACGACGACGATCGAGACGATGAGGACGACGACGACGATAAGGATGACGAAGATGAGGATGGTGCACCCCCTTGCCTGGTCCATGTACTGCTCCACCCGCGGCGTCTTGCCCGGCCGCACGACTGGCGCCTCGACCACGGCGATGGGCCGCCCCGCCAGCGCTGCCTGCTGTCCCCTGGCCTTCTGGCTGTTCAACTGATGTCTCCGCGCAGCCTCTTCCTCCCGCGCGGTCTTGCGCTCGGGCACGGGCGCGGCCCGGCGGCCGGCGGCGCCCGGGCCGGGGGCGTCGCGGCCGCGCGACCGTGCCCGCACCAGCTGAGCCTGGACGGCCCGCGTGGCGGCGGCCGGGGCAGCCCTTGGCCTGCGGTTGGGGGCGTCATCCCGGGTCCCCTGCGGACCCGTGTTGGCCAAGGTGACGGAGCGGCCGTGGGCGCCTCCCTTCTTGGGTCCGACCGAGGGGGGGGCCTCGGTTTGGGATCGGCGGGTGCGGACTGGGGGCAGGGCGCCGCCGCCACGGACGCTGCCCGAGACGGACCCGTCAACAGGGCCGTGCCTCCCCCGAGGGGCGACGCCGTGGGGGGCAGCACCGCCGTTGGCCAGTGCCCTCCGGTCCTCGCGGGCGCGGGCGTCGCGGGACCGGCTGACGAATCCACCCCCAGGGGGGGGGACTGAGCCGCGGCCGGCTCCTCGGTCTCCGCCTGGGCCGCCGGCGCGGCCGCCGCGCGGCGAGGGGCTTGCGCCCCCCGCCAGCGGCCCCCGCGGCGACGGCGACCGACCTCTCCCGTTGGCGCCCCCCCACTCGCCCTCGCCCCAGGCCAACGGCGACCCCCGCCGACCGGGCGACCGGCGGGCGTCCCGTCCCGGCGGCCTCGCGTCCCTGTCCCTTCCCCCGCCGGGGGCTGAGCTCGGCCCTTCATCCCAGACCAAGCCCCCGGGGGGGACGAGCCCCCCGTCCCGGTTACCCCCCCCGTCGACGAAACTCGGGGGAGCCGACTGGTCCACTTCCGGGCGCCCTCCCCCCCCGGATGGGGGCTCGGGGGACACGCCCCCTGGAAGCCCGTCGTCCGCCGGGGGGAGCCCCCAATCGAGGGCGTCGGGGGAGTCCCCCCCCAGGCCGCCCGTGGGAGCCATGCTGTACCCGCTGGGGGGTCCCCCATCGCCGAGGCCCGAATCCGCCCCGACGGAGGGACGGCCCGACCGTTCGTCGTGGTCGCGGCCCCCGCCCCCAAGAGGGGCCCGACGGGGGGCCCCGCCCCCCCCCGCGGCGGCACGGCCGGCGGCGGGGGGGAAGAAGCCGGGGCCGAACCGCGCGGAGTCTCCCTTTTGGGGCCGGGGGTGGCCGCGACCCTGGTGGACACCCTGACCCGCACCCCAGTCGGCGTGATGACTCGCCTGACCGCCCCGCATCCGCGTCCGGGGCGAGGAATGGTCGCGGCCGCGCCCGCCAGCGCCCTGCCCGGGGGGGCGCGGAGGACGCAGCGCTGCGATGGAGTCGCGGACGCCCGAGACGTCCCCGAGCCCACCCTCGCGCTGATCGATCCGCGGCGCGCCACACTGCCGCCGTCCCTCGCGGTGCCGCCTCAGCACGTCGGCGTTTGTTTCCCTGAGCTCGGCGAGTCTGGGGAGATTGACGGGGTGGGTGCGCAGATGGGTAGGTGGGTGGGCGGTTGAGAAGGGCAATGGACGCCCGTGAGAACGAGGAAGAAAACGGATGGCAGGACGGGGCGGCGACCGAGATTGGGCCGTGACAGAGATTGGGCGGCGACAGAGATTGGGCCGCGACAGAGATTGGGCCGCGACAGAGATTGGGCCGCGACAGAGATTGGGCCGCGACAGAGATTGGGCGGCGACAGACATTGGGCGGCGACAGATGGCGGCGCGTCTCTTCCTGCTCGCCTCTTATCCTTGAGCTTCTTGTCCCGCCGCGCCCCAAATTCGGCGATCCTCTGCCGCTTTGCCCTTTCCCGCTCCAGCAGCGCCGCCCGGGCCGCCTCGGCATCCCCCGTGCGCACGTTGAGCTGCCCGAGATAGAACTTCTTATCCCACCCCTGTGGATTGATGCTCATGGCGCGGGGATCCGAGGCCGCGAAGGCCTCCTCCATCTCCTCGACGCTTTTGCGGGTCTCGCGCGCGGGACGGGGGGCGACCCAGCAGGACCAGAGACCAAGGGCGGGCCAGAGGAGCATGATCTCGTCCGCCTGGGGAGGGTAGTTGTTGGGATGGGATCGGGACGTCGGGGCGTCGGCCTCGGCAACGACTCGCCAGCAACGCGCCAATGTTCGAGCCGCGGCCGCGCGCGGGGTGGAGCAGATGGGACAAGACGCCCTCTCGTGGTGATACTAGATCACAACATGCAGCGCCTAGCACCAACGGAGGGTTGGAGGGGGGGAGCGGAAAGCCACGTCGGTAACACACCGAGAGCGCGCGCCGGCCGCTCTTCCGCTCGCCTCTGCGGCACCAGATGAGTCCACAAGCGCATCTGAGATGATTTCAGCGAGCTTTATGTCGACCTCGAGTGGGTCCCGCTCGACCAGGCCGACGGGGCCCTTCATAATTCCTGCCCAACGGGAGGAGCCTCGGCGAGGGAAGGCTACCGCTACCTTTCTATCGGAGACGGTCTTCTCCTGTCCGCTGGACGACGGCTCCCGCTCGACACCCCGCGAGACGCTCGAAACGCTCTGGGGGGGGGGCGGGCTGAGACGGCGAGGAGCGGCCGGAGCGGGCGGCCGAGGCCGTTAACCTGCTCGATTCGCTGGAGCTCCGCGTGAGCGCAGACCCGACGAGACTGGAGTGTTGTAGCATCAGGCATCCTCGGTATTGCGTCAGAATTCTCGGTCGTCTTCGGTCCTAGAGCTCCTGCTGCGCCGCAAGGCGGTCGCCCACGCCCGGTCGGGCAGTCATCGTCGCACGCCGGCGGCACCCTCGATCGCGCGCCCTCGCGATGGTCGTCGTGTCGCCGGTGCGTGGTGGAGCCTGGCCAAGGGCATCCGCAATCAACGGGGAGCGGGCGCGGAGACGCAGGCGCACGAGGGGCGGCGCCGCCGCTAGCGACGACGCCCCCTGCCCCACCCCCCCACCGACGGTGGCAGTCGTCGGCGCCGGTGTCGGCGGCCTCGTTGCCGCCGGCCTCCTGGCTTCCGTGGGCGCCGAGGTGACGGTGTTGGAACGGAGATCCGCCGTCGGGGGACGCCTCGCGTCGTCGTCGTCGGGCGCCGACATCTGGGATGGAGCCCGCGCTGGGACGAGGAGCGGCGCCCCGACGGCCCCCCCCGAGGCCTCTTTCCGGTTCGACACGGGGCCGTCGTTGGTGCTGTTTCCGCGGTTGTACCGCGAGGCATTCGCGGCGTTGATCGATGGGGCGTCGGGAGGGGCGAGGGGGAAGGAGGGGACTCTCTCTCCGGTGCCGCGCGAGGCGACTGACGCCGAGCTTGAGTCGGCCGGGGTGAGTCTGGTGCGCGTGGCGGGCCCCTGCTACCGGGTGTGGTTTGGGGCCGGGCGAGGAGGGGACGGGATCCCAACGGGGCCCGCACAGCCCCTCCGGGCGGGATCGAAGGAGTCGACCCCTCCGTCCTGGATTGACCTGGACCCGGACGAGATGGCGATGGCAAAGACAGCCGACGCCCTGTCGCCGGGTGATGGACGTGCCTACAGCCGATGGCTCGCCGCTGCGCGCGCGATGCTGGTACACGGCAGCGCCGCGTTCGTCGAGCGAGACCCGGACGTTTTGGACGGGGTCGTGGGTGCGGGGGCGGGCGGCGGCGGGGGTGGCTGCGACGGGGGCGCCGTGGGCCTCCTGGCGTCGCCCACCGCCTTCGCCGCCGCCCGGGGCCTCGCCTTGGGCGGGGTGGGGCCGTCCGCCCTGCTGGGAGGCCACGGGGCAGGGATGAGTAAACGTTTCTCCGACCCGCGCTTGGTCGCCGCGCTGACTTTTCAGGATCTCTACGTTGGTCTAACTCCTGACTCGGCCCCAGGAGTATTCAGCCTCCTGGCGGCGACAGAGGCGAGGGGCGGGGGGGGGAGGGGAGGGGAACAGCGGCTTACCCTGCGCCTGCAGCCGCTGTCGCTGCCGATGCCAGGGAAGACCGACCGCACCTTCCCTCCCTTACTCCCCCCCAGCTGACGGACGGAGTGTGGTACCCTCGCGGCGGATTCGGAACCATCGGCTCCGCCCTGGTCTCCCTCGCGACCCGCGCCGGAGCGAACGTTGTCCTCGGAGCGGGCGTCTCGTCCCTTACACCCCGCGAGGGAGGGAAGGGGTGGCGGGTGCAGGAAGAGTCCTCGTCGTTTGACGTCGACGTCGACGCCGTGATCGTCAATGGCGATGCTGCCGCCGCGGCCACAGCACGGCTCTTCCCTGCCGGGTCGGCGACAGAGCGGCGCCTGTCCCGGCTCCCTGCCCGCCCGCACTCGACCGCGTGCGTGGAGGTGTGCTGGGGAATCCGGCTTCCGACGTCGCCCCCCGGATCGGACCAACCGCGGTGGACCTCTCCCCTTCTCCACCACAACGTGTTCCTCGCCGATCCGAGCGGTCCTGGAGGGGAGGACCGAGTCCGAGCGGCTTGGACGCCGGCGACGGACCCCGATGGGTTGTCGGATCCGAAGTCGCTGAACTTCTACGTGGCGGTGCCGAGCGTCACTGACCCTTCGGCGGCCCCCGAGGGGTGCTTGTCCGTGATGGTTCTGGTGCCCGTGGCGCCGTTGGACCCCGAGGTCGCCCTCGACACCGACGACGACGCGAGGAGGAGGGACGTTGAGCTGGCGAGGGCGGCGCGGGACGCTGCCCTCGAGGCGCTGCGATCCCACGGGGCGCTACCCATGGACGACGCGTGCATCGTGCACGAGAAGGTGACGACGCCCGGGGACTGGGCGCGCGGTCTGGGCCTGGGCCGCGGCGCCGCCTTCGGGTTGTCGCACGGACTGGACTGCCTCGGGCCCTTTCGGCCACCCTGCCGCGACCCGGACGTACAGGGTCTCTTCTTCGCGGGAGCCTCGGTGCGGCCAGGCAACGGCGTGCCACTGGCGGCCCTGTCAGGACGGTTTGCGGCGGCAAAGGCCGCGAGGGACCTGGGGCTGGGAACGCCACCAGGCACGGGGGGATTGCTGTCGTGAGCGTGGGATGGGAGGGTGGCGCCGCTGCCTTCGAACGCTCGAGACCTCGTGTCGCGCTCACCGTTGCCCCAGCAACACGATCCCGATAGTCGAGCGAATCCCGTCTCGTCATGACGTGCCCGTGTGACGCACTCGGGCGGCGACGGCGGCGCCCTAACACCGCCGTCACGCCGGCCGTGCCAGCCATTTCACGACGGCGCTGGTGCTCGACTTTCGGGCTTCTGGCCGCGTGGACGGCGGTATTCGCCGCGACATCGCCATTATCCGTCTTCTGTCTCGACACCGTCGGTGGAATCTTCACGTCAGACGCCGAGGCCGAGGACTTTCTGCCGTCAGCCCTGTCGGCCGGGGCCCGCACCCGCGCCGTCCCGACCGACGGCGGCGCCCAGGCGGCCGCCCCAGTCCCGAGCGACCTTCCCTACTGCGACCGCGGTCTGCACCTCAGGCGGGTAGCTAAATGAGGTGGCTGCGGTGGTCGCGAGACGGACGCACGGAGCATGCATCAATTGCTTCCTCCTCCGACTGTCCATCTTCGGATCGCAGGTGGATCGCTGAGGACGCTGCCGTCGGCCGTGCCGCCCTCGCCCCCCCCCCCTCGCCCATTCTCGCCACACCCCTGTTGGTCGACCTGACCCATCGCGGAGGCCTCGACGTCCTCGTCGCGGGCTTCTCCGGTTCCATCGTCGCCCTCGACGGTCGGACGGGCCGTCCACGGCCGGGCACGCCCGCCGACGTCGGCAGCGGGGCGCCCGTGGGGGACTGGAATCGACGCGTCCTCGCGAGCCCGATCCTCGTCGACGTCGACTCGTGCGGACGACGCGAGGCCGTGATTGCGACTGTCGAGGGGGCCCTGGTCATTCTCGACCCCGCCACGGGAGAGGTGGGTGGCAGGGGGCGTTATGAAATGCGTCTCGCTCCGCTTGAGACGGCCGGGATCGACGGGCTCGTCAGCACCAACGCTGGGGCGCGGGGACGGGGGAGACCGAGGGGCAGGCGCCTCGCGGAGGCGGAGGTGGAGGAGGGGGGGGAGGAGGAGGAGGGGAAGGAGAAGGAGGAGGAGGAGAAGGAGGAGGAGGAGGAGGAGGAAGGGGAGGTGGAGGAAGAGGAGAAGGGGGGGGAGGCAGAGAAGGAGGAGGAAGGGGAGGAGGGCCGTGACGGCGGCGGCAGCGGGATGACGTGGGAGGGCTGGGAGGGAGCGCCGGACGACGCCGCAGGGGACGCAGCCGAGTGGGTGGCAGCGCGCAGCATCGATGGGTTCGATGACACCGATGGCGAGGTCGACGCCAACGTGGCTGTGCCCGTCGTTCCTGCCGCCTCGCCCCTGCCCTTACCCGTCGCCCCCCGGCCACCCCCGCCTCCCCCCCCGACGCCCGAGTGGCTGCCGCCGCGGGTGCTGGCGACGCCCGCCCTGGGCGATCTCGATGGGCGGGGCGGCCCCCCGCTCCTCGTTGTGCCGGTGACTTGGACGGCAGACCCCGCCTTTGCTGGCGGGGCCGGCAGCTACGGCGGCAACTCCGCCCCCCCCCCCCCCCCCCCCCCCCCCTCGTGGCGGCCGGCGTGGTGGCGATGGATCTCGGGACCCGGCGCCCCGCTTGGACGACCGTGCTGGAGGCTTCGACCCACCCCGACGGCGCTTTGCGGTCGTGGCACCCCACGTCACCCGTTCTCGTTGACCTCAATGGCGACGGGGAGCTGGAGACGGTTACAGCGACGGCCACGGGTCGAATTTATTGTCTGGATCGCCACGGTAGGCCGTGCCCAGGGGGTCGGTGGCCTGTCCGGATGGGCGCGCGGCCCGCGTCGCCCCTGGCGGGACCGCTGCTGGGCCCGGACGGGGGCACAGCAGTGGTGGTGGCAGACAGCATCGGCAACGTGGTGATGTTTGACGGGGCGACGGCCGCGCCCGTGTGGGAGCGTAGCCTCGGATCGCCTGTCGACGCGGCGCCGACGGCTGCCGACGTCGACAGCGACGGAAAATGGGAGATTTTGGTGGCGACGCGGGCGGGGCGCCTGCACGCGCTGCGGGCGGCGACGGGGGCCGACGTGCCTCGCACGCCGTGGGCGCTGGGAGGGAGCATCGCCGCACCCGTCGTGGCCGTGTCGGTTCCGCGATGGGGGGACCGCGTCGTCCTTGCTGTTGCCGCTGGCAGGGCGGGATCCGGGGGGCTCATCCTTCTGGACCCGCTCGAGCGGTGCGCCGACGTCGCGTTCGTCGGCGAAGGCGCCACGTCAGCGGTGCTGGCGGGTGACCTCACGGGGTCAGGCGCGGGAGGTTTCGTCGACCTCGTGCTATCCACGGAAGCCGGGTCGGTGTTGGCCTTTGAAACCGACCTCCCGGCTGGCGCTTGGGGCGCGTCGGGGCGAGCGGTTTCCGAAGCACTGCCGACCGGCGCGCGAATGCAGCACCAAGGGTCCTTGGGTGGTGTCTCGATCACAGAGGAGAGTCGTGCTCCGCGGGATGTGTCGTCGCGTTCTATTCGCGTCGAGGCGGACGTCGCGCGGGGTGGAGGGGCGCCTTACCGGGTGACCGTGGCTCTCGAAGAGGTGCCGCGGAGTCTGCTGCCGAAGGAAACGCTGACGACGTCTGGAGGAGGAGTGGAAACGCGACTGGACGCGCCAGGACGCGTCGCCGTCGACCTCCCTGTCCCACTGCGCGGGCCCGTCTCGGGCACCGTCGTCGTTCGCGTCGTCGATGGGGCGGGGCACGTCTGGGAGGATCGATTCTCGCTGTCGTTCCACTCGCACTTTCCGCGGATGCTCCGGTGGCTCTTGGCGGGGCCGCTCTTGTTGTTTGGAGTCTTGGTTGGGTTGGGGGTGTGACCCCAAGAGAGAGAGCGAGTCGCGGGAGGGTCTCGCTGCCGTTTCCGCACCGGGGGCGCCGCGCCCCCCCCTCATCGCTGCAACCCCTCGATCTCTAGGTTAATCGGCTGTGGCTTGGAGCCCTTGTTTGGCAGAAAGGCCGAAAAGTCCATGCCATCGATCCTCGCGGCCAGAATAAAGTCATTCTCCGTCAGACCGCCGGCCGCGTGTGTCTCGAGATCAATAAGCACGTAGCGGTAGTGCCGAAGTGCCAGGTCCGGATGGTGGCCCTCGGCGTCGGCGACCTCGGCTAGTGCGTTGAACATGCCTACGGCAGCCTGGAAGCCCCGGCACCGAAACAGGCGACTCAGGCGCAGGTGGGGGAGGGACGCACGGTCGGTGTCAGTGGCAGAGGACAACGTCGCAGTCGCGGGGACGCCGTCCCCCCGGTGGAGCGTCCATGCGGGCACCGCGACGTGCAACGCCCGGACTTCGTCGTCGGTGAGTTTGGGAATGCCGCCCTCGCACGAGACGCAGTGCCTCTGCCGCAGATCATCGGCCGCATCTGGAGGCGGTGGGGGGAGGGTTGCGGAGCTGTTTTGGGGAAGTCAACAGCACCTGGTACGCCGCCCGCTCGTCGATCAGCAGACGTAAAAACAACTCCGGCGTGTCCAGCTGCAGGGGCGCGCCCAGAGGTGAAGCAGCGCGCCCCCAAGAGCCTCGCCAGCTGCACCCGGACGGGCGCAGGCCACCGTGGACGACACGATGCCCCTCGTCGCGCGCAGGGTGGTCAGGCGATGCGCGATTCCTCGTGCTTTTGCCAGTTGTTGCATCCTCTGTCCATATTCCCACCGGTGGGGGAGTTGATTACGCTTCCTCCTCGACCGACCCTTTTGTCCAAGAGCCACTCTCCTTGGTGCTGTCGACGATCTGGCGCAGCTCCAGGAGCGCGCCACATCACATTAGACGCCAAACGAAACGCGAAAAGGCAAGGGAATGAGTGTCGCTCTAAGGGAGAGTGTCCCGCCTGCAGCGCGGGGCGGCGTAGCGCCTGCCCGTTGCACGGCCCTCCGCCGCCTCGCTGGACCTGAGCTTTCGCCCACGGGTCGTCGAAGAGACAGGCTGCCCTCGGGGCTGTCCGACGGGACCTGCGGCGGGCCGCTCCCAACCGCTCTTCCCGCCCCTACCTGACAGACCAGCAACCGCCCGCACGCCGCCCCGAGACGAGAGTGCCTCGCTCCACATCATGACGGAGTCATCTAGAGCGAGGCACCCTGAGCGGGCCCTGCTCGCTCTGGCCGGCGCCGCCGCGCTGGCGGTCCTGCGGCAGAAGTCCACGCGCCGAGAGCAGGGTCCAGCCGTGGCCCTCGCGCTGGGCCTCGCCGCCGCCGCCTTCGTCGGCGCCAAGACCCTCCCCGGCCTGGCGCGTGTCGTGTCGTTTGAGATGCGCGTGTCGAGGTGGAGGCGGAGGTTGGAGCAAGCGCTGCGGGCACGGCGGTTCGCCGACGTCGCCCTGATCGTCGTCGACCTGTTGGAACGCGCCTCCCCCCAGGTGGCGCGGCGGGTGCTGCTAGACCCGCTGCACGACTGCTGCCCCTTGACGGGAAGGGTCTCGCGAGACGCGGCCCTGGCGGGCTGTTTGGCCCTGGCGGCCGAGGAGGCGGCCGACGAAACCGCCGCAGCGCGGGACGCCTGTGCGTCCGGAGAGGCGCCCGAGACGGTCGCCCTTGTCGGACACAACGAAGAGCCGGGCCGGGCCGGCGGTCCGGCCGGGGCCCTGGCGTGCGTGCTGTCGGCCGTGGGGCGCCGGGACCCGGAGCTCCTCCGGACTATGTGCGGGCAGGCTGGGACCGAAGATGGAGGAAGGGGCGGCGCTGCTGCTGTGGCGCGGTCCCAGGCGCGGACGCTGGCCCTCGTGCTGGGTGACGGAAGAGACGGAGCCGGTGGCGGAGCCGGCGAGGGACATGACGGATCCCCACCGCTCGAGCTCGCTGACGAGGGCGCGGCAGGCAATCGCGCACAGGCGCGACTCGAGCGCCTGGCCGACACGATGTCCAACCCCAACGGTCCCCACCCCCGAGACGTGACGGCGGCAGCGGCCTGGTTGACGAGGGCGTCGATAGGAGACACCGCCGACGCGCGGCCCGGAGCTGTGGTCGCCTCCGACGGCGAGGGGGGGGATTGTTCGATGTCGTCCCTCAGTTCTCTCTGTCTCACTTCATCTGTCCATCTCTTTCTCTCTCTTCAACACTCAACATCCCGTTACTCTCCGCAGGAATCGGGTGGTTCCACGTCGCAGCGTCGTGCGACGACGAGGTCGCTGGAGAGGCGCTGGTGCGCGCGGCGGCGGCAACTGGCGGTTCTCCTGATGACGCGACGGTCGATGGCGGTCAGCGAGCAATCCAGCTGGCGGCCTTCCACCTTCACGTCGGCACTGTTCGCGCCCTCCTCGAGTCCGGCGCGACCCCGGACCTTGTCGACCACGAGGGCCTGTCAGTGCTCCACGTCGCAGCGCAGCAGGCGACAGGTGACGCCGCCGATGGGGGCCGCGCCGCTGCCATCGCAACCCTCATTGTCGAGCGCATTGGCGCTGACGCCGCGCGGGTCCGCAAGCTAGTGGCGAGGCGGGGGGGTAGGCTGCAGCAGACGGCCCGAGAGGTGGCGCTCGAGATGCTGGGCGCCGGCATCGCGCCACGGACAACACTCGAGCTCGAGCGGTCTCTCGCCGTTCTCTCGAGCGTCGGGGGAATATCGCGGGAGGAGGCACTCGTCGACTTTGTCGCGTTCCGGCAGACCCTCGCCGCGCGCAGGGCGAATGCCAGCAGCTCAGTCGTGTTTTGATCTTAAACTCTGTTTGAACCAACCACCCTGCTGCCTCCTCACCCTAGCTCTCCGTCCCCCCGGCTGCTCCTCCGCTTTGCGCTCGGGACGGCCAGCGCGCTAAAGCCCATGCCACCCTGGATGCGTGGCCCCGTGTCGGCGGGGTAAGTGGGGTCGCTTTCGCCGCCATTAGGGGGGATCACAGCAACGTCGCCCATCATTGACCCCTGGGTCAGACCCTGGGAGCGGCGTCTTGACTTGGCCGCCCTATCCGAGTAGTTTCGAGCGAGGATTCTTTCGCGCATCGGCATCTGATCGAGGAGAGCGGCAATCACTGGCGGGGGCGCAACCCCTAAGCCACGTGCATCCGACACGTCCGACGACGAGGCACCGTCGTGCGACGACGCGCGATCGGCGATGCCGCCTTCATCATCCGTCTCGATCGCCGACTTGGCGCGGGCGTTCTGGACGATGTCGGATCCCTTTGAGTTGGCGAGGAGCGTGGTGTCGACACGTGAACTGGTGAAGCTGTCGACATTGCGGGCGACCCTCATGTCGGCACCCGGCGCAGCGCGACCGGTCCGGGCCTGAGCCTTGGCCGCCCGACGACTCGCCTCTTCCATCTCCCTCAGCGACACCTTGCCACGGGTCGAGCGCGCCTGCGACCGGGAGGACTTGGTGGGCAAGGCTCCTTCTCCTCCTTTGGGCGATGGCCCGTCGCTCCCGTCGCTCCCGGCCCCCCTTAAGAGATCCGACACGAGGTTCATTGCCCTAGAACGGTGCGTTTCCGTGAGTCTCTCAAACTCCTCATGGAAGGCGATGAGGTGGGGCAGGATGTCGGGATAAGTCACGATGATCTCTAAAAAGTCCTCCAGGGTGATGCGGAGCAGCTGGCAGCCCGACAACGAGTAGACGTTCTCGCGGCGCTTGGGCCGGAAATCGTGAGCGCCAACGACATCGAGAACAGAGGAGAGGCCAAACATGCCGCCACGCGTCACCTTGCATACAATAGTGTCGAGGTCGACATCGATGATGGCGAGCTCGCCATGTAACAAAATATAAACGTCGGAGCTGGTCTCCCCCCTCTTGTACACGTAGGAGAAGGACGAGATGGAATAGGCGTTCAAGCGCATGCAAATGTCCGTGATGAAGAGGTCATCGTCACGCATGCCCATGATGGGCGTGAGGCGAATGTCATCCTCGTACATATACTTGACCACGCGGCACCGCAGATCAAAGGGGAGCTGCGTAAGTACTTCCCGAGTCTGGTAAGGGCGCACGCGCTGCTTGCGGAAGAAGCCAAGGACGGGGCCGCGGAGTTCAGGCGGAAGCTTGATGTCGCGGAGGAAGCCGTTGACAGTGTCGAGGTGCCGGGTGGCGGCGTTCTTGGTCGCGTCGAGCTGGCTGAGGATGGCACCCATGCGGCCGATGATCCCGGAGAAGACAAAGCCGCCGAGAATGAGGGCAAAGATGGAATAGACGCGCTCCGACAGGGTGCGGGCCGCGATGTCACCGTAGCCCACCGTCGTCATCGTGGCGAACGACCAGTAGAGGGACGAGACGTATCGAATGCCAATGTTGAACATCGTTCCGCATTCGATACCCACGCCGATGTCCTGCAGCTGGTAGCCCGGCGCGCAAGCGTAGCCTCCCGACGCCAAGACAGTTGCAGGGAGCCGGTCGGCCTGCCCGTAAAACTGTGTTTCGATCCACGGCGTGATGAGCCCCTCGGATATTAGGACGACCTCCGACGACGTCCACCACGTGTCCAGGGAAAAGTAGTAGTAGAAGCACCCCAGCATGTGCCCTAAGAAGATCAACATGCCGACCTGCTTACCGATAGAGAGAACCGGCTGGAGCAGAAAGACGGATCCCGAGTACTTTTCCAACAGGATCCGCATCCGCGCTACGCGGAGGAGCTTGAAGAGCTTAGTCATGCGTAGGATGCGGATCAGGCGGAAGAGTCGCCCTTGGCTGGACGTCTCAAAAGACACGGCGGCGTTCTCCACGGCCGAGAGGCAAGTGGTGAAGCTGCAGGAGAGCTCGCCCTCGGCCGCACGGATGAAGTAGTCGACGGGAAGGGCAGCGAGAGTGTCGATAATGAACCAGGTTTTGAGGTAGTAGACGCGCAGCATCTTGGCCCGCAATTCGATATCCCCGTTGCTGTCGAAGTAGCCCGTGTAGAAGTTGAAGATGATGTCGAGAACGAAGAAAATGTCGACGAGGAGGTCGATGATGAAGGCCGCTCCGTACGCCGGCTTCTCGAATCCCACGCGAATGGGGATGACGACGCAGATGTAGAGGAGAACGATGAGCTGGACGAAGTCCCAGCACTTGCGGAAGATCGAGTTAGGGTGGATGGTGCCCGCGGGCGTCGATAGGTTCCGGATGCGGTTGAGCTTGTCGCGGAGGCCGGCATGGCCCTGGTAGACGAGGACTTCGTCGGCATCGTCCTCCCCCTGCGTCATGTCCCCGCCGAAGATGCGCTGCATCATGGACGATCCCCGGCTGCCGAGGTCCCGGCCAGTGCCCGCCCGTTTGAGCTCCTTGGCCCGCCGGCGGCGCTCAGCCTCGGCCCGCTTGGCCTCCAAATGGGCCTCCTGGTTCATGTCGCCTGTGCCCCGACCTCCGTACCAGCAGCACGACGACTGCCCCGGGGCGAGCTCCTGCTCGATCGAGTTGTTTCCGGGCTCGGACTTGCCACCGTTGGACTGGGCGCGGGATGCGACGAAGGCCGACTTTCCTCGGGCCCGGGCACTCGGGGCGTCGGTAAATTCGCTGGGCAAAAACATGCCGCTCGCAAGCTGGTTCCAGTCGCTGACGGCCTCGGAGAGACTCTTGAATTCGCATTGGACGAAGACATCCGAGGGGCGCAGCTCGCTAGGGTTTATACCAGGAGGGAGCGAGTTGTTCTTGTCGTCCCTGGCGTTCTTCGACCCCAGGGCGAACCGAGAGAGGAGGCCTCCGCCGGGCGTGCCTGTCGCGGATGCCCCACCGAGGCCGTCCCTGGGCGCCAAGGGGCCACGCGACATGCGCTCCCGAAGCTTCGCCAATCCCTTCTTGGGCGTGCTCTCCATCGACACGCCGGACGTTCGCTGCTGCTCTGCGCCAGAGGTCGGGTGAGCAAAGGTGGCCGACTTTCGGCCGCGGCCCGCGTCGTTGCTCGACCGCGACGTTCGGGGTCCGTTGCGATTGAGGTTGCGCTCGGGGGGGCCGCCCGCCGCCTGGATCTCGCGCATCGACGCGCTAAACTGCTCGCGCTTCTTCGCCTCGATCATTTCCCGCTCGGAGCGACGCGTCGCGGTGAGGTCCGCGTTTGCCACGTCGGCAGCCGGCGTCGAGGCCACGCCCTCGGCGGCCTCGACGTCAGCCGAAGGGCTGGCGCCAGACGCGGACGCGGGAGAGTCGACGTTTGGGTTCGACTCAACCGCATCAGCCTCTATCTTCTTCTCCGGTGCAGGAGGAGGTTGGTCACCCCCCCAGAAAGGCATAGTACGCCTCTATGTTCGACCCAACAACACGCCGAGGGCTGCAGTCGACGGTGTATCTCTCTCGGTCTACGACAGTGGCTGGTGATCTGTGACACAGCTTTATATGTGTACGAACTCCTGGGGAACAATTGCGGAACCGCGGGATTCGTATCGCCGCAACGGGAGCAGCCACAGCCAGCGTCGCCTCAGACAAAGGCGCCAGCGTCGCGCGGCGGACGCGAGCGGCCACACTCGCCCTTTCGCGTCACAGCGCAACACCTGTTGAATCCCTTGCGTGACGAGCGAGAGTCGCGGGGCACCTGCGGCTCAAAGCGGCGTCGACCTCCGACATCGTACTCGAAACCCGACGCGCGGAGGGTCCGATCCATCGAAAATACTTCTCGTCCGTGGGCCCCATCGAGCGCGACTCGAACTTCTCCCCCTGGGTGATAGGCGTGGGGAGATCTGATGGTCTCTCCTCCACCGGTCGGCTCCACGGTTCGATTCCCCCCTCCATCCTCCCCCCCCCCACCTAACCCCCGTCGACCCCCAGGTCGAACGGCACGAACGGCACGCCCTCCCCCTTGTAAAATTTGTTCTGGAACTCAACCCAGTGCAGCCGCAGAGCATGGAGAAAGGCCGACAGCGACTCCATCACCAGCAGTACGCCCGCAGTGGCGCACCACCACACGAAGGTGCCGATCACCTGGGTGGTGGTGTTGCGCCCTTGGAGACCGAGCATGAGGACGCGGTCATAGAAGACGGCGCTGAGCTGGGCATGGGCGAGGCTGGGGGTGGGGGTGGGGGTGGGGGTGGAGATGGGGGTGGATAGCAGGGCGGGGGGGCGGTGAAGGTGGAGGGCGGGGTTGGAGGGCGGGGGGGCAGCGGAGGGAGGGGGGCAGTGGGGGGACTGCGGCGGGTGGGCAGCAGTGGGAGGGGGCCGTTCGAGGGGGCGTGATGGACTCCGTCTCCGGGCCCGTCTCGCCTGAGGGCCCACAGGCGGAGATAAGAGGCGGTGTTCGACACGGCCCCGAGGACGAATTCGATCGTGTGGATCACCTGATGCACCATGACCTCGGAGAAGTCGAAGGAGTTGGGGTCGTTGCCGTCGTCGTCGGCCGTCGGGACAGCAATCGGGACAGCCATCTGCGCGGCGCCGGCCAGCCGCGAGGCGGGGCGGCCGTCCAGTTCGAGGGCCCCTGCGGCCCCGTTGGTGCCACGGCGCCGGAGACCCGCCGCCGATGCCCCCTCGAGGGTGACCCCGGCCTCAGCGTCGGGGGTTCCCTCACGGCTCGACCGTCCCGAGAGGCGACCATATGACGTACCCGTCGTCGTCGGGAGACCGTCGGCTGCGCGTCCCCGCCGCGCCCGCCGTGCCCGCTCCCGCAGGATGAGAGGCTTGGGAAAGAGCATCCAAGGCACGCAGGCGGCCATGATGAGCAACAGCACAACCTGCACAAATCCCTGGAGGGCAAAGAGCCGGTTCTCCGGGCACTCTCCCCCGCAGTCGACATTCCCAGGTTCCATAAACCAAGCGATCAACATGTGGTACAGATCAATGTTGCTGCCCGTGACCCACTTGGCGATGATCATCATCGAGAGGTAACCCACCATGCTCCAGAGGAAGAGCACCTCGGGCACGAACCCGTAGACAATGCTAACACGATCGCCACGGTGGAGGTGGTTGAAGAGGCCCATGGCCACCCCGAGGGACATGTGCACGAGGCCCATGACGATGCTCATCTTCATCTTGAGCCCGTTGACAAAGGGCAGCTCGGTGCGGGTGCCGTGCCACGCGGGGTCGAGGCCGAAGAGGTAGGGGAGAGCGCCCTTGGGGCGCACAAGGCCCACAGTCTTGGCAGAAGGACACTCGGGCCACCCGGTCGCCGTGGTCTCGAGCGGCTCGGCGCACTCATAGCTCGACCGACCGAAGAGGGCCATGGGCATGGAAAACCACTCGTTGTACAGTAGTCCCGTGAAGACAGAGAAGATAGACATCAGCATCAGGATATAGCGACCCTGAAAAAGCATGCCCGTGATCTCGTCCAGAGGCCGGGACCCAAGCCGTCGTTCGCCGAGGATGAGCACAAGGGCCAAGGCCCCAAGGAGGAGGCCGTGGGCGGCGTCGCCGTACATGACCGCGAAGAGAAAGGGAAAGGTGACGACAGTAAATACGGCGGGGTTGACCTCGCGGTAGCTGGGCACACCGTAAGCATCAACGATGGCTTGGTAGGCCCCCGTCCACTTGTTGGTGCGAAAGTGAGTCGGGGGGGTCTCGCGGGTCGGCAGGACGCGGACAATGGTGGCCAGGCCGGCGGGGGACGCGGCGGCGGCACGGGCCACGGCGGCCTGGACGCGGGGCCGGTCAACGACGGGGCACCAGGCCTCTGCCACCAGGGCAGAGGCGGTGACATCGGGCGAGAGACGGTTGAGCGCCGCATACACGGCCTTGAGCCGACGCGCGCTCGCCTCCCACCCAGGCAATTCGGAGGAGACCCCGACAAGGATCTGCCTTTTGTGCTGGCCGGCGGCGCTCAGCACGGTATACAGCTCGTGGATGCGGGCCGAGGCAGCACGGCCGGCGTCGGCTCTGTCGGCGGGCGCCTCAGGGAAAGGGTAACGGGCAGCTCCGAAGGCGTCGCACAGGCGCAGCACCTGAGGGGTAGATAGAAGAGAGATGGTGGAGGTGATTGAGAGTTGAGGAGGTGGACGAGAGGGGGGAGTGCGTCGGCACCCCGGCGAGAGCCCTGCGCAAGCACCAATGCGATCTCCCTTTCTCTCTCCTCTCGCCTTGGCCCGCGCACGTTCCCCACTAAAGAAGACGCAGAACGTGGCCTTCTCGACCAGCACCCGGCTCGCTGGATCCCGCAGCTTGACCGAAGAGCCCGAGGACCGAAAGAGGAGGTTGCCGCGGGTGGCCCGAAAGAGGACGCGCTCGAGGAGGGCGAGCCGAGCCACGGGGACAAGGCCGACAGCGTGCCCCAGACGGCCCTGCTGGGCGGGGGTCGGTCCCACTCCGCCCTCGGGGGGGCTGGAGGACGATGCCCCGATCCCGGCCAGAAGCGGATCTTCCTGGCCGCGGGTGCGGGCCGAGGACGCGCCCGTGAGAAGGTCATCAGGGGAGGCCGCCAAAGGAGCACCAGCGCCCATACCTCGCGACGGGCCAGCAGCCGCCGCGGCGAGGCTCCGGGCGTCGTCGAAAAAGTCTCCCGCAGCACGCAGCACGACCTCGAGCTGTGGGGGGGGGGGGGGGGGGGGGGGGGGGGGGGGGGGACGGGGGGGGGCGGGGGGGGGGGGGGGGGGGGCGCCCACGACCCCCCCGCGGGC
>Ga0181573_10002218_pt1 | contig 18220 bp, 16 predicted proteins | sample 101ome_25_FD_148643 | JGI IMG/M metagenome (GOLD analysis project Ga0181573, IMG submission 148643) | Coastal salt marsh microbial communities from the Groves Creek Marsh, Skidaway Island, Georgia - 101409BT metaG (spades assembly) | ecosystem: Environmental > Aquatic > Marine > Intertidal zone... | reverse complement strand
TACCGCCAGCGTTCCCTCCGCCCTTCTCGGACATTGCTGATATCGCGCTCAATGGCGTCTCCAGACGAGACACTGATGACCCGTCCTACTGGCGACCGCTCGAAAACCGACGCGCCCGCACCGACCAAGATTGATCAATTTTCCGGCGGGCCGCCTATCAGGGGATGGCTGCGCCATATTCTCTACCGGAGGATCGCTGCGCCATGCCTTCTACCAGGGGATGGCTGCGCCATATCTTTTACCAGGGGATGGCTGCGCCATCCCAGGCAAAAAAACCACCGTTGTCGGCCGGGGTGAGGTTGCCGAGGACCTCGAGCAAGCGGTCGGCTGAGTACTCAGCGGTGAACAGTTTTTCAGGGGGCACACCGCGCTGGAAGGGTTCGGATAAATCAGTCGCAACAGTACCGGGGTGCAGTGCGGCGACAATGGGCCGGTCGAGGATGCGTTGCCATTCGATCGCTAAGGTCTTAATAACCATATTGAGCGCCGCTTTGGACGCGCGGTAGCTATACCAACCGCCGAGATGGTTGTCAGTGATCGACCCGACCCGAGCCGACAGCGCCACAAAGCGCGGGCTGGCCACACCTTTAAACGCTTGGGCCGCGTACTTGGCCACCAGTAGCGCCGGCAAGGTGTTGACTGTGACGGTCTCGAGAAAAAACTGCGGGTCAAAGCGCCGGATGGTTTTCTCCGGCAACTGCTTGCCAGCATGCAAGAGGCCTTGCGCGAGAATCACCTGATCTAGCGCGCCGATGCGCGAGAACAGATCCGCGACCGCCGCCTCGTCGGTGACATCGAGCTGCTCGCAGCGAATGCGCTCATCGGCAAAGGTGGGTAACGCGCGGCGTCCCGAAGCAATCACCGTATGCTCTGGCTGAGCGGCGAGCTGCTCGACCAGCGCACGACCGATGCCGCCAGTTGCTCCCACAACCAGCGTGGTGCGCGACTCGTCTGCCCGCGGCCTATCAGTCGCTTTTGTCTGTTCAAGCATCGTTAACAACGTCTCCCTATAGACCAACGCCGCCCCGTAGGGCCAAGGCGCTCATGCACGGAGCGGATCACCCTCGGGTATACGCAAACTGACTACGGCAAGACCACTTCAAGCACTGTTCGTAGCCAGAAAACCCGCTACCATCGCCTTGGCCGGCGGGCAGCAAAAGCACTGACAGAGGAAACGCGCTCCGGCGGCGTGTTGTCGCTGGGCAACAGTGGGACAGACCGCCCGTCAGATACCGTGTTCACTCACCGTGACCGCACGACAAAGGCCGCCCGTTTTTTGAATAGAATTTTTAGTTCTATCGTTATATAATTTGGCTATATTTGAAGCTGAGCTTGAGCCCGCGCGCGTGTGGTCACCAGGGGTCTCAAACCCAACGGTTCAGCGTCCTTTACACCACCCCTCACCGGAGAGCTTCGTTTTGGAATTTTTCAGCGCCGAAATCCTCGCCCGCATCCAGTTTGCGTTTACGGTGTCGTTTCACATCATCTTTCCCGCCTTCTCGATCGGATTGGCAAGTTATCTGTTCGTTTTAGAGGGCCTGTGGCTCAAAACGGGCGACGATGTCTACCTGCGACTTTACAAATATTGGCTCAAGATCTTCGCCATCGCCTTTGGTATGGGCGTGGTGTCCGGCCTGGTGATGTCGTATCAGTTCGGCACCAACTGGAGCGTTTTCTCCGACAAAGCAGGGCCCGTCATCGGCCCGCTGCTTGCCTATGAGGTGCTCTCAGCCTTTTTCTTAGAAGCGGGTTTCCTCGGCATTATGTTGTTTGGATTGTCGCGGGTCGGTAAAGGGCTGCACTTTTTTGCCACCGCCATGGTCGCCTTCGGCACGCTGATGTCAGCGACATGGATCTTGTCGGTGAACAGCTGGATGCAAACGCCCGCGGGCTTTGGCATCAACGAGGTCGGGCAGTACATTCCCGAAGATTGGATGGCCATCATCTTTAACCCGAGCTTTCCCTACCGTCTGGTACACATGACGCTTGCGTCCTATCTCACCGTCTCTTTTGTGGTGGGTGGTGTTGGCGCTTGGCATCTGTTGCGCGATCGGACCAATCGAGAAGCGCGTCGCATGTTTTCGATGGCGATGTGGATGGCGACACTGGTCGCCCCTCTGCAGGTCGTGGCCGGGGACCTTCACGGCCTGAACACGCTGGAGCACCAGCCGATGAAAGTCGCAGCTATGGAAGGCCACTGGCACCGCCAGACTGGTGCGCCCTTTATTGTCGCGGCTTGGCCCGACGCTGAAGCGGAAGAGAACCACTTTGAAATCACGATTCCCTACGCGTCATCGCTCATCCTGACACACTCGCTCGATGGCGAAACGCCGGGGCTGACCGATGTGCCACCAGAGGACCGCCCGCCTGTGGGACTCGTGTTTTGGGCGTTTCGGGTCATGATCGCCATGGGTAGCGCCATGGTGCTGCTCGGGCTGTACTCGGCGTGGCTGCGCGTGCGGGGCCGATTTTATGACACGCCCCTGCTCTACCGCGGCGCACTGTGGATGGCGCCGTCTGGGTTTATCGCCGTATTGGCGGGGTGGATTGTTACCGAGGTCGGCCGACAGCCCTTCACGATTTACGGCGTCATGCGCACCAGCGCGTCACTCGGACCCGTTGAGGCGCCAGCGATAGGGGCCTCTCTATTAGCGTTTATTGTGGTGTACTTCGCCCTCTTTGGCGCAGGCACGTATTACATCATTCGGTTGATGGCGAAAGCACCCGACGGCAGCGGCGTGGACGAAGGTGTGCCCCTGCGCGCGGCCGGCACCACCCAGGCGGCATCGCTAAAACCGGACTTGATGAGGGGGGCGCCGGCGCATGGTTGATCTGGATCTGGCACTCGATTTACCCAACATCTGGGCCGGCCTGCTGGCGCTGGGTATTTTTATTTATGTCGCGCTCGATGGCTTTGACCTCGGAATTGGCCTGCTTTTTCCATGGCTCGATCAAACTGCCGATCGCGACACCGCGATGAATACCATTGCGCCTGTTTGGGATGGCAATGAGACCTGGTTGATTTTAGGCGGCGGTGGTTTATTTGCAGCCTTTCCGCTGGCCTATGCGGTGGTGATGCCGGCGCTGTACGCGCCATTCATCGCCATGATCCTTGCGCTGGTGTTTCGTGGCGTAGCGTTTGAGTACCGCTGGCGCGACCCGGCACATCGCACAATTTGGACCAGCAGCTTTGTCTTTGGCTCACTGGTCGCCACCTTCATGCAGGGCATTGTCCTCGGTGCGTTTGTGCAAGGTATTGAAGTAGCGGACCGCGCTTATGCCGGCGGCTGGTGGGATTGGCTGTCGCCCTTTACGCTGATGTGTGGTGTCGCGCTGTGCTGCGGCTATGCTTTTCTTGGCGCGGGCTGGCTGATTTTAAAAACCACCGGTACTTTGCGCGCTCAGGCCTATCGCTTTGCCCGCATTGCGGGATTAGCCACGTTATTTTTTATTGGTGTGGTGAGTATCTGGACGCCACTGCTGTCACCCGAGATCGCCGAACGCTGGTTTAGTGTCCCGAACTTCTACTACCTCGCCCCTATTCCAACGCTGACCTTGATCATTGGGGGGCTGATTGCCTTTGGCTTACGCCGACAGATCGATGGCATCATTTATCCCTGCGCGATTGCGCTGATGGGGCTGTGTTTCGTTGGCCTTGGTGTCGGCTTTTTGCCTTATATCGTGCCGCGAGCCATCACCATTCGCGAAGCGGCCGCGCCCGATGTCAGCTTAGAATTTATGCTCATTGGGGCTGTGGTTTTACTGCCGTTGATCCTTGCGTATACCGCGTACTCTTATTGGATCTTCCGCGGCAAGCTGAAGACGGGCGAGGGTTACCACTAGTGCCGCCCGAGCAGGAAGCACCCCATTCGCGCTGGCGGCGTTTGCTGTGGTTTGTGGGCTTGTGGCTCGCGGGCGTCTGTGTTGTCGGCGCGATCTCCTACACGCTGCGCGCGGTCCTGTTGCCGTAATCGCGCACTCATTCGCGGCACGACTCACATGACGCCGCCGACACGCAAGTCTGGGCTGTCTCAGCGACGGCCTCGCCCACTTTAGACTGCCACCAACAAAGGCTTTAGCGCCGACAAATCACGTCGGGTTGCAGTACACTGCGGTTTTCTTAAGAGTTCACAGTCGTGCCCCCAGACCCCAGCCTGACTTTTATGAGTATTGCGCTCATCGTGCTCGTGGCGGCGCCGGCGGGGCTCATCGCCGGCATGCTCCCGGGTGTCGGCGGCAAGACCGCCTTGGCGGTGGCGACACCCCTACTCATTGGTTACGATCCGCTGCTCGCCACCCTCTTTTTGATGGCGCTGCATTTTGTCGTGCGCATTGGCGGTGCGCTCCCCGCGAGTGTCTTGGGTGTGCCCGGTAGCAGTGCTGATGCGGCACTCATTGTGCACGGCTATGCGCTGACTCGCGCCGGGCAAACTCAGCGTGCGGTGAATGCTGCGGCATCGGCGGGCGTAGCAGGCGGCCTCGTTGGATTGGCGGGCTTTGCGATGGCGGTTGAGCTCGGCGGCGACTGGATGCTGGGATGGCAGGAAGGCAGCAAGCTTTACGCCTACCTGCTCGCTTTCCTCGTGATCGTGGCCACTGAAAAGAAAGGTTTGCTCCCAGCGATCATCACCCTCGCCGCGGGTTGTGGTTTGTCATTTGCGACCGCGTCGCTCATTGATCAACGCGATGTCTCAATTTTGGCGTTAATGATGGGTCTGTTGGTTGTGCCGGAGTTGTTGATCCCAGACGATCCAACGCCGATAACCAACAGCACCGGCGACCATTCGCCCCACGATGCCGGTTCTGCAGATCACCCCGATCTGGCCACGGATCAGCGAGAACCGGTGCGAGAACCGGTGCAAAAAACGCTTGAGATCGCTGAACACAAGCTGCTGACTCTGGTTGCCGCGACAGGCGGTTGGTTAGTCGGCTTGGTTCCCGGGATCGGCTCGACATCGCTGTCGTGGATGGCCCTCACCCTGCTCGGGAAAACAGGGGCGCAAGAAAACGGTGATGTTCGCGGGGTGATCGCACCGGTGGCTGCCACGACCGCCAAGGATGGTGGCAGCTTGAGCACGACGCTGTTGCTGGGCATACCCGGCAGTTCCAGCATGCTCCTCTTGGTCGGCGCCATGATGACCTACAGCAACGGCGACAGTGCCGGTCTGATTGCGCGCATTATTCGAGAGATCGATGGCGTCACCGTGATCCTCGCGCTGACGCTGTTAGCCGCCGGCCTTTTCGCGCCCTGGGCTGGTCGGCTGTTGGCGAAGGCCCACGGTCTACCGCACCGCGTGTTACAAAAGGGGACGCTCATCCTTGTTCTGATCAGTGTCTGGCTCACGCTCCCCACAGCGCTGAATCTTGTCGCGCTAGCCACGGCCAGTTTGCTGGGCTGGGGACTGCGACGGCTCAAGCTTCCGGGCGTGCCCTTGGTCCTTGGCCTGATTCTTGGCGCTGATGCGCTGACCCTTCTGTTTCTGGAGTAATCGTGCCGACACTGACTATCTCCGAGCAAGTTGAGGGCGCCCTTGAGACCTTTCAGCACGCACCTCAGCGCTGTGCGCACTCCCTGCTCGATTGGGACTGCAGCACCTACCACGGCTTGTGGCAGTTGCTGCGTTTGAGTGGCGTGCAACCCTCGATTGACCGCGATGCGGAGCACATCAACGCCTGTCTCGTGCCGGCACTCATCGATCGACCCGGAGCCCGTGTTCTCATTACCGGTTGTGCGGACTACGGGCTCTTGGCGCTGTTGCTAGCGCAAGATGAAGAGCGCGGACTGAACTTGAACATCGAGATACTCGACACCTGTGACACACCGCTGGCCGCAAACCGTTGGTATGCGGCGCAGTGTGGTGCAACCATCATCACCCATCAGGTCAAGCTGTTCGACTTCGCGGCTGCGGAGCAATACGACCTGGTGATCACTCACTCGTTCATCAGTCAGTTCTCGCTGACTGAACGACCGCATTTGATGGCGCATTGGTACCAGCTACTCAAACCCGGCGGCCACTTGATCACGACGGTGCGCGCTTATGCGGATGGCATCGACATCGCGCGACCGAGACTCGAAGCCAAAAACGCACTCGACAAGGCACATGCGGTGCTGCGTGGATTAGCCGCGCAAGGCATCACCGCACCGGTCTCGGTCGAGGAATTCGAGGCCCTACTCGTTCATTTCTTTCAAGAGCGGCCGACCCGCGAGGTCACAACGAGCGCACACTTGGACGCACTGCTGGCTGATGCCGGTTTTCGGGTGGCCCAACAACTCAGCAAAGCGGCCAAAAAGCCGGGCCAAGACAGTCTGATTGGCGCGCCAGAGCAATCCCGCGGCGCAGATATCGTGACCCTGCGGGCGGTGAAAGACGCGGTGCATCGTTAATGCAAGGGGTTTTGTTTCTGGGGCTGAGTTGAATACACCACCGGCTCACCCACGTAAAACTCGTGCGCGTGCGCGGCGAAGGTCTTCTTCAGCGCCTCGACATCCATGTCCTCATCGGCCAGAACGGTAATCGAGTGGCAGTGCCGAACGGGCAGTCCAAGCGTCTCAACATCATGTAAGTTCATCAGGCAGACAGCCTGCGAGACATTGCGATTCAGTAGCAAGGCACGGGCGGCGTGAAAGGTGTTGCCAACCCGGGGCGTCACCAGTTGCGCACCCACCCACACGCCTCTGCCACTAGAGAAACCATCGACGCCGCGGGTTGTAATTTCGAGCTTCAGATCCTCGACATTGACACAGTTCGCATGTCGCGCAATGACAATCTCAACCGGAATCACACCGAGGTCCGGCACTTCGCGCTGGAGGATCTCCTGGTAGATCTGGGGGCTGGTGCCGACACCGATCTGCGGCATCGCGTTGACCTCGCAGACGACGCCGCCATTGTCGTACCAGGGCACGGCAATATCGCGTGAAATGATGTCAATGCCGGCGATATCCAGTCCAACAGCGCGCGCCACATCGAGTGCCAAAGCGATGTTGGCTGCATGGATATCGGCATCGAGATCGAGAACATCATTGCTACCCCCTGTGGAGACATTGTCAGTGCGACGCAAGCGCACAAACTGATCTTCAAAGGGGATCGACTCGGGGGTCAGGCCTTGTCGACGGAGCATTGCCTGCGCCTCATCATCGAGCGCGATGAGAAAATTCTCGCGATCGCTGGCCTTACGTCGCAGGGCCGCATCCTCGGCACGGCGCGCGACCAACTGTTCAATCGTCGCGATCCCATCCCCAGTCACCCCGCCGGGTAAGCGACGTACGGCTTTTACAACGTGTTCGCCCTCGACCGTCAAGCGATAGCAATCGCCCATCACGTGGCGTTCTAGCACCGGCGCACAGCCCATCTTTTTAACCTGGCGGAAAGCATCGGTGACCGCATCGGCATCCTCGAGCCAGGTCATCACCCCCTGTCCTCGGTCAAGATTGTCGGGCTTCACCACCACCGGGTAGCCGATCAATTTGGCGCGGTTGACCGCTTGGACGGCGGTGGGTGGCGTAAACCGTTGAATGTGCGGCAGGCCGTGCATGGCGAGCAACTGCGAAGTCCGGCTTTTGATTTGCGCGATCTCGCAGGCCAGCGCCGAGGTGCGATCACTCATGGTGCTTTTAAATTGCCGCTGTGCGCGCCCCAGGCCCAGTATGGCATGACCCTGGTTGACCGACATGACCGGAATACCCAGCTGGTGTGCTGCGGCGAGTAAGTGGGGCTGATTCGAAATCGACAAGCGCGGGCGCGACTTTGCGATGGCTTGAAGCCGATTGACCGCATTGCGCACTTTGGTGTCGGCTTCATCCGCCGCGAGGCTTTGATCGTTGAGCAACGACACCAAAACATCGACCGCGGCGCGGGCAAGCCCCTGGTCAGCCACGGGCACCATAACGCCCACCTCTGTCTCACTCACCTCCGCATCAGCCACGGGCAACTCGTCGATAATGCCCATCAAAAAGGGGTCGAGACGCTGAATCATGGCGCGGTAGGCTGCGAGCAGGACCGCAACATAAGAGCGACCCTCGGGCCACTGCATCTCGATATCGAGTTCTTTCGCAACACAGGTGGTGAAGCGCGCGGACCAGTCGGCAACGTCGGGCAAGCTATCGAAAGGCCCAGTAATCTGCACGGTCGCGGTGGCTGTGCTCGCGCCTGCGCGATAGCCCGGGTAGACCTGAAATTCGTCGAGTTTAAAAGGCAAAGCGCGCACCCAGCATCGCACTGCGCCCTGCACGCGGGTAACCGATTTTGTGCTCGTAGGCGGCATCGGTCAGGTTGTTCAGCGTCAGAGTGACCGCGGTGCGCTCACTCACCGCGTATTCAATTGAGGCCGAGCTGACCCAGGCGTTATCCACCTCTCGGTAGATACCATCGTCGTCGATATCGTGCAGACCGCCAAACCATGCAGTCCGCACGCTGGCACTGAGGGCGTCAGTCAGTGTCCAACGCAGATCGGTAAAGACCGAGCGCTCTGGGCGACTGCGCAACTGCCGTGAGCCACCCTCCTCGAGACGTTCCTCAGCGCTGTTATCGCTCGCCGAGAGCGTGAGAGCAGCGGTCTCTGAGAGTGCGCCGGACAGCGTGAACTCCACACCCTTGATCACAGCATCCGCCGTATTGGCGTAGGGGCTTCTGCGCGCCGGCTTTTCGATCAAGCCTTTCACATCGTAGTAATACACCCCGGCGGCGAGCTGCCAGTCCGATGACAGCGCGTATTGCACCTGGAGATCGATATTATTCGACTCGGCCTCGTGCAAATCGGGGTTGCCGTACTTCGCACCGTAGAGCTCGACTAGCTTGGGGAAGCGGGTGCGTTGCGCCGCGCTCACACGCAGGTTCAGCCGGTCGCTGGCAGTCACATTCAGCGCCAGCTGCGGGTTAAACGCGGTCAGCTCTTCGGCGGCCTGGGCCTGCTGGTAGCGCGTGAAGATGCCACCGAGCGAATAGGCGATATTGTCCGTGAGCTCACCGTCGAGCGCCGCCGCGAGATTGATGTAATCCAACGACCAGCGCTCGCCGGCCTCGGCGATCTCAGCCGAAGTGAACTGCTCCTCGGTGTAAGACACACTGCTAGTGAGGGTCAGCTCGCCCAGGGTGTTGCGGGCAAAGGCGCGCAGGCCCTGTGTTTCGGCACTGCCCTGCTCGAAATCGGTCACGGTGTCGTAGTTGGCACTGTCATAACCTTTGAGCGTGTAGTCGTACTCGCTGCGAAAAATCTTGACTGACACCGGCACTTGCGCGAACCGATGCGAGAGCGCGTACACCGCGCGATCGGAATCGGTCAGACGCTCGTAATCGGGCTCGGCCACACCCAGTTGCGGCGGCAGACCTTTGTCATTGGTGGTGCGCAGGACAAAGAGTGACGTGTCACCAAGTTGCGTGTCACTCAGCGTGGTGCGCCACAGTAATTGACTGCGCGAGTAATCGGCGTTGCTGCGCTCGCCCCCCACCTCGCGGCTGTCGGGCACCGGGTAGCTATCGGCTCGGGTGTGCGCCAGGCTCACGCTGTGTAACAACCGACCCGTCCCACCCGAGACTGTGGCGTCGACACTGCGCGCACCCGCCTCACCCCATTGCAACGCCACATCGGCGGCAAAGTCTCCAGCGGGCTCGCGCGGCACCATATCGATCACGCCGGCGAGACCATTGGGGCCGTAAATGACTGAGGGTGCTGACTTCAACACGCGGATGGCGTCGATTGCGGTTGCGCTAATTTCGGCGAGATCGAGGGTGCCGTCATTGGCTGAGGCGATGGGGATACCGTCGTAAAGCACCAGTGCGTCGCGGTCGCGAAAACCGCGGATCCACGCACGCGCCTCGCCGGAACCGGCGCCGTATTGCACATTCAGACCCGGCACCTGATCGAGGGCTTCCGAGACATTAAGGGCGTTCCAGGCGCGGATATCCTCGGCGCTGTTGACCCAGGCGCTGGTGGATTTATCGTCGGTGTCGACCCGCTCAGAGACAATCACGATTTCGGGGAGGTACTCGGTTGCGAAGGCCGGGCTCCAACAGCACACGGCGCTGAACAGGATCAGAGCGCGCAAAGGCGCACTATCTGTACGTACTGTTTGCATCAACCAGCTTCCCCAGAATGTTTTTTTATCAGTCTGCCGAGCACGAATGCCGCCCCGGCAAGTACTCGACCCAGGCGAGTTTACCACGAGGAAAGCCTGCGTAGATCGCCCGGCGGCGGCTGTGTTCAGCTCGATCCGTCCACTAGCGACCGGAGGTAGCGCGCATAATCGTTGTCACCAATTTTGCCGGCATTGCGCAATAACTGATCAGCACTGATCCAGCGGTTTTCAAAGGCGATCTCATCGGGGGAACCGGTCTGTTGACCCTGACGTTCGATCAGGGTGCGTACAAAATTACCCGCGTCCAGCAAACTGCTGGGTGTTCCGGTATCGAGCCAGGCGAACCCGCGCGTCATGTGCTGTACCGACAAGCTGCCCTCATGAAGATACGTCTCGAGCAAACAGGTGATTTCCAACTCACCGCGGGCTGAGGGGCTGAGGGTTCGTGCCCGCGCCGGCGCCGTGTGATCGAAAAAGTACAAGCCGGTGACAGCGTCCTTCGACGGCGGCTGTTGCGGTTTTTCGACAATCGCCCGTACTGCGCCGGTCGCGTCGTAGTCGAGCACACCATAACGCTCGGGGTGTGCCACACGATAAGCAAACAGGGTCGCACCGGTCGAATGCAGCTCGGCCTCGGCGAGAAGCGACGGCAAGGCGTCGCCAAAGAACAAATTGTCGCCGAGGATCAACACAGAGGCCGCGCCGGCGAGGTAGTCCTCGGCAATGATCAATGCCTGCGCCAAGCCCTCGGGCTCAGGCTGGATGGCGTAACTGAGGTGGACACCCCACTGACTGCCATCGCCAAGTGTGCCCTGAAATTGCGCGCGGTCCTGTGGCGTGGTGATGATCAGAATATCCCGCAGGCCCGCCTGCATCAGCACTGACAAGGGGTAGTAAATCATCGGCTTGTCATAGATCGGCAGTAACTGCTTCGACAGCGACAGCGTTGTCGGAAACAAGCGTGTGCCGGTGCCACCGGCGAGAATGATGCCCCTTCGCGTTGTCATCGTGACCTCTCACGAGAGCCGACACCTGTTACTGCGACTGTGTCGGCACCGTGCGCATTGTTCCGCGCTGCTTGTTGTAATTCGGATGGCATTTCGCCTTGAATGCCACCCTCTACGCCACCTTCTGTACCACCTTCTGTACCATCCTTTGTGCCACCTTTTCCGTCAACCTGGCGCGCAAGGCCGGCGACGTCTTCGGCCAGCGTGGCGCGCCAATCCGGTCGTTGCAAGGAAAACACCTGTTCGGTTCGTGTGCAATCGAGGCGCGAGTTGAGAGGCCTGTGTGCTCTTGATGCCACCGCGTCAGTGCGCACGCCTTGAATCTGTGCCGAGGCGCCTGCAACACGCAGTATCTCACGCGCCCAATCACTTCGAGAAACATCCGGCCCGCCGCTGTAGTGATAGGTGCCGGCGAGCTCGGGCGCATCAATGAGTCGCGCGACGATGGTCAGACAGGCCTCGGCGAGCGACTCGGCGGGCGTCGGCCCACCCACTTGATCATCGACGACACTCAGGCGCGACTGTGTTGCCGCCTGGCGCAGCACGTTGGTCATAAAATTTTGGGCGCCGCTCGCAAACACCCAACTGGTGCGCAGGATCACCGCACAGCCGCCGACCTCGCGCACGGCGGCCTCACCCGCCGCTTTCGTCACACCGTAGTGGTTGATCGGCGCGACCGAGTCATCGGGCCGCCACGGCCGGTCACCAGTGCCGTCGAAAACATAGTCGGTGGAGAGCTGTAAAAAAGGAATCGATTGCCCCGCGCAGGCCTCGGCCATGGCCCTTGGGGCCTCGGCATTCACGACGCGCGCGAGATCCGACGTGTCCTCAGCGGCATCGACCGCAGTGAAGGCAGCGGCGTTAATCACGGCTGTCGGTTGCAGCGCGGTGATGATCTCGGCGCAGGATTGCGGGAATCGGAGATCCGCCACAGTTCTTCCCACGGCAAACACATTGGGGTGCCGCGCCAACGCCGAGCCGAGCTGGCCGGTCTGACCAAAAACGAGGATTCTCACGACGCGGCCTCGCTGCCGAGACCGAGTCGCGCGCCACCGTAGTCCGCCCATCGCGGACGCCACCAGTCCTCATTATCGAGGTACCACTGCACGGTCTCGGCAATGGCGGCCTCAAAGCTGTGCTGCGGCCGCCAATTCAGTTCGGCACTCAGGCGCGTGGCATCGATCGCGTAGCGTGCGTCGTGGCCGGGGCGATCGGCCACCTCGGTGATCAGCGTGCCGTAACGCCCATCGGCGCGTGGTCGTAGAGTGTCGAGGGTTTGACAAATCAGCGTCACGGTGTCGCGGTTACTGCGCTCACACTGTGCACCGACGTTGTAGCGTTGCCCTAGCCTCCCATGCTGTGCAATACACAACAGCGCCTCGGCGTGGTCCTCGACGAAGAGCCAGTCGCGCACCGCACTGCCATCGCCGTATAGGGGAATCGGCTCACCGGCAAGCGCCTTGAGAATTGTGAGCGGAATGAGTTTTTCCGGGTGCTGGAACGGACCGAAGTTATTACTGCAGTTGGATAACACCACAGGTAATCCATAGGTGGCGTGCCAAGCGGCGGCGAGGTGGTCGGCACTGGCCTTGCTGGCCGCATAGGGGCTGCGCGGTGCGTAGGCGCTGTCCTCTGTGAACGGCGCGGCGGTGGGGGTGAGCGCGCCAAAGACTTCGTCGGTCGAGACCTGATGAAAGCGGAAAGACGCTGGACACCCCGCGCCCTGCCAGTAGGCCCGGGTCGCCTCGAGCAGTTCGAAAGTCCCAAGAATGTTGGTTGTGACACAGTCGTCGGGCCGGTCAATCGCGCGATCGACGTGAGACTCTGCCGCGAGATGCATCACCCTGTCGGGCTGGTGGCTTGCAAAGCACGCCGCAAGTGCCGAACGGTCGCACACATCTGCCTGCACAAAGGCGTATTGCGGGTGATCAGCCACCGCCGCGAGCGCCTCGGGGCTTGCAGCGTAGGTGAGAGCATCGACATTGACCACCGAGTGGCCTTGGGCGATAGCGCGTCGCACGACGGCCGAGCCAATAAAACCAGACCCGCCGGTGATCAGAAGCTTCACGGGCTCACACCCTCACCGACCGCTTGCACGCCGGCAACAGACGCGCGCTCAGCACCCAAAAGACCGACAATGTCTGCCCAAAGCGGTGCGTTGGCATCGCGCTCGCTGAGTTGCGGGCTACTCACACCCCAATCGATGGCCAAGGTCGGGTCATCCCAGCGCAGGGCCCGCTCGGCGAACGGCGCGTAGACCCGCGAGCACTTGTAGACCACCCGCGTATCCGGCGCGCGGGTAATGTAGCCGTGCGCCAAGCCTTCGGGTACGTAGAGCTGTTCACCTGCGTCTGCAGACAACTCAAAGCCCTGCCATTGGCCAAAGGTGTCACTGTCGCGGCGTAAGTCGACCACAACATCGTAAATAGCACCGCTGATGCAGCGGACTAGCTTGGCTTGGGCGTGCGGGGGGGCTTGCCAGTGTAAGCCCCGCAGCGTGCCTTGTGCCGCAGAGAAGACCTCGTTGTCTTGCACAAACGGGTGGGTAATGCCGCGCTCGGCAAGGGTTTGCGCGTTATAGGTTTCAGAAAACACGCCGCGACTGTCCGTGAAGCGCTCGGGCACCCAGAGCTGGACACCCGCGACGTGACAGCGGTCGCTGGCCACTAGCTTAAGAGCGCCTTTGCGACATCGGCGTCAAATGCCGCCATTGCGCGGCCCGCCGTTGACGTAGAGCGTTTGACCCGAGCAAAAGCTCGAGGCATCAGAGGCGAAGTAGAGCACGGTGTTGCCGATCTCATCGGGATCACCGAGGCGACCCATGGCGTTCATCTGCCCAACGCTTTCGACATCGATGCAGAGGCGATCCATTTCATCGACCAGTGTCGGCGCACGGACCGCTCCGACAATAATCGCGTTGACCCGCACACCTTCCGGCGTCCAGGCGGCGGCCATCGAGCGGGTGATCGAGTTCATGCCGGCCTTGGCGGCGCCATAAATCGCTGCCGTGGGCTGGGCGGTGAGACTGGCGCCCGATGAGATATTGACGATAGACCCCGAACCTTTCGCGAGCATGTGTCGGGCAGCACCGCGGGAAAGCCACCAGGCACTGGACAAGTTGAGGTCGATAATCTGCCGCCAGTCGTCATCGGACCAGTCGAGAATTGGCATCATCTTGCCGCCACCGGCGCAGTTGACGAGGATGTCGACACTGCCGAAGGTCTCTACGGTGGTGGCGATGAGCGCGTCGCACAGCGACGACACCGATACATCCGTGGGAACCGCGAGAGCGCGCCTACCGAGGGCTTTTATCTCATCTGCAACCGCTTCCAAGGGCTCGGGACGCCGTCCGGCCAGGACGACATCGGCACCGGCCTTGGCCAAAGCCAGAGCAGCGGCACGACCGATACCGGTACCGCCGCCGGTCACCAGCGCAACACGCCCTACCACCGAGTAGGCGCTGTTGCTAGCACTGTTCATAGTCGTGCTGCTCATCGCGCGGCCCCCCCATTGGGTGAGAGAACTTGCGCGGTCATATAGCTCGCGGCATCACTACAGAGAAAACCAACAGTGGCGGCAATGTCATCGGCCGTGCCGAGCCTGCCCGCCGGGATCATGGTTTCGAGCACGGCGTGCTCGGGTAAACCACCACCGTTTTGAAACTGTCGGAGCCCAGGGGTGTCTACCGCAAAGGGCGCGATGCTGTTGGCGGTAATCCCCTGCGCGGCGTACTCGACTGCGACGGTTTTGGTCATGGCGATGACCCCGCCCTTGGTGGCGCTGTAGTGGCCCTGGGCTTGGCTACCGCCGACGCCGGCGTAGGAGGCGATGGTGACGATGCGTCCCCACTGCGCCGCGACCATGTCGGGTAGCGCGAGTTGCACGCAGTGAAAGGTGCCCGTCAGATTAATATCCATCATGCGCTGCCACTGGGCGGGCGCAATCTCAGCAAAGGGCGTGAAGGCGATGTACGCGGCGCTGGTGACCAAGATGTCGATGGGCCCGAGCTCGGCGCGCACGGCGTTGTAGGCGACCTCGACGGCGGTGCGATCAGAGACATCTACCCCGAACGCGAGAGCCGAGTGGCCTGCTTCGGTGAGTTCGGTGGCAAGCGCTTGCGCGGCGTCGCCATTTAAGTCGAGCACAGCGACACGGTGACCTGTCTCAGCCAAATGTCGACACACCCCCTGCCCCAAGCCCGAGGCACCCCCGGTTACAACAGCTGTTTTCATATGGCCCCCTTTTCGCCCCCTTTTATTTTTGCCTACTCATATTGCCTACTCACAGGCCCTATTGCCCACAAGCAGGCGTTGGCGAGCCGCTTAGCGTACCAAAGTCTAGGGGTTCAGGTCTGCTCAACCATCGCGAGCATGCCCGTTGCCTTCTCGATGGGGTTGCGGGTTTTCTGCACGTTTCTGCGCCTGGTTCATGGTGCTATGGGTTCAAACCGCGTACAGTGACCGCAGGCCCAACCGTGGCCAGTAGCATGCACCCGACTATTCCGAAGATCCAACCGACAGAGAGGCTTATGCAAGTTCAAAAAGACAAGGTGGTTATCATTGACTACACGCTCCGTAACGACAACGGCGACATTCTCGATCAATCTGCTCCGGATGCGCCACTGGCCTATCTGCACGGGCACAACAATCTGATTCCGGGGCTTGAAGCAGAACTGGCCGGCAAGGGTCAGGGCGATGAGATAGAAGCCCACATTGCGCCGGCCGACGCCTACGGCGAATACAACGACAACCTCATTGAGGTGGTGCCGCGCAAAATGTTTCAGGGCGTTGATGAGATCGAGCCCGGCATGCAGTTCCACGCGCAAACTGGCCAAGGCGTTCAGGTGGTCACCGTGAAAGCCGTTGACGACGACAATGTGACTATCGACGGCAACCACGCGTTAGCGGGAGAGACACTGCACTTTAACGTGACGATTAAAGAGGTGCGCGACGCCTCTCAGGAAGAACTAGACCACGGCCATGTGCACGGGCCGGGTGGGCATCACCACTAACTGATCGACACAAAAAAGCCCGCGCTGCGGGCTTTTTTGTTACTGCGCTGCGCTTCAAGTCACAGCAATGCAAGTCAGGGCTATTGCCGCTTAACGCATCACCCAGCCGCCATCAACGTGGATGACCTGCCCGGTAATCCAATCACCCGCCCCTGAACACAAAAGAAGCAATGTACCCACCAGCTCCTCGGGCGCGCCGCGGGGTCGTGTGGCGACGGTCGCCTGCAGGAATTGAATAAAGGGCGAGTCATCGGGCACCAGCTGTTTGCCGGCGTCACTGGTGACGTTGCCGGGGGCGATGGCGTTGACATTGATGTTGTCGCGACCGAGCTGTTTGGCGAGGGTTGTGGTTAAACCGACCAAGGCGAGTTTGCTGATACCGTAAATGCTTTGCGCCGGGAAAGCCCCACCGGAGGTTTGGTTGACGATGCGTCCGCCGCCGCGCTTGCGCATCTCGGGCACTACGGCTTGCGCACAATTAAGCGCACCAGTGACATTGACGTTCATGATGCGGCTCCAGCTGTCGATGTCGATATCTGCTGCTTGATCGCTACCGAGCTCAGCCATGAGTGCTGCGTTGTTGACCAGAATATCGACGCCACCAAAGGCCGCAACAGCTGCAGAGACCATGGCGTCGACCGAGGGCCGGTCGGTGATGTCGACTTTACAGGCAATCGCCTGGCCACCCTCGGAAACGATTTCATCGGCCACTGCCTGAGCACCTTCAAGGTTGAGGTCGGCCACCACCACAGCGGCGCCTGCTTGGGCGAGGCCGCGAGCATAGGCACGACCAATGGAGTTACCGCGACCGCCGGCGCCGGTGACGAGGGCGGCTTTGTTGGTGAGGTCGAAAGAGGTCGCTGACATGGGTAATCCTTAGTGGTAGCGAAAGCAGGCCGAAGGATATCAGACGCACGCGCCAAGGGTGAACCTTTTGATACCGATCGACGGGTGCCTGTGTTTTAGATGCATTCAATTGAGCGCGAAGGGTAACAATATGCTCAGAAACACTCTAACCTTTCTACGCTATTGAATTTAATGAAAACAGACATCATTGCATCGAGTTTGGGGCACATATGCACTATTTAGTCACAGGCGGCGCGGGTTATATCGGCTCTCATCTTGTTCGCGCGCTCCTTCAAAATGGCGATACAGCCACCATCCTCGATAACTTCTCTACAGGCCATCGTTGGGCTACTCAGGGTCAAGAAGTCATTGAAGTTGACTTGCGGGATCTTAACGCTTTGCACGAGACTTTGGATGGTCGAGTGTTCGCTGGTGTGTTTCACTTCGCGGCAAAGTCTTTGGTGGGAGAAAGCAACCAACAACCGCTTCTGTACTACCAAAACAACGTCGGCGGTACAGCCAATCTGCTAGAGGTTTGTCTCAAGAACAACTGGACGCGCTTGGTTTTTTCGTCGACCGCAGCGGTGTATGGCAACCCCATCACTGAGCAGATCACTGAGGAGCACCCCACCCAGCCCATTAACGTCTATGGCCAAACAAAGCTGGCCATGGAACAGATGCTGAGGGATGTCTGCAACAGCTCATCTCTCAGTGCAGTTTGCCTGCGCTATTTCAATGCTGCGGGTGCCGCCTCGGATGCCAGTTTGGGTGAGGCGCATGAGCCAGAGACGCATTTGATACCGAATGTGCTCAAAGCGGCTCTTGGGAAAGGCCCGCCCCTCACAATCTTCGGAGATGACTACCCAACAGCTGACGGCACTTGTATTCGTGACTACATCCATGTTGAAGACCTTGCCAGTGCACACCTAAAAGCCATGGAATACCTGAGCAACATCAACGGTTTCGATATTTTCAACCTGGGGATTGGAGAGGGCTTCTCGGTCCAGGAGGTATTAACCGAATGCGAGCGAATCGTTGGCTGCGCCATTCCACATACCGTTGGACAACGGCGAGAAGGCGACCCGCTAATTCTTGTGGCAAACTCTCGAAAAGCGCAGAGTGTTTTGCACTGGAATACACTTCACAGACATTTAGCAGGGATTATTGGGTCGGCATGGCGTTGGGAGCAGCGCACTGGCGATAGAGGAGCTAAATGATTGGAATGAATCTTTCGTTCTATTAGTAATGATAAAACCTTTTATCGTGGGTTAGAGCAGGAACGCT
>Ga0181573_10002215_pt1 | contig 18232 bp, 17 predicted proteins | sample 101ome_25_FD_148643 | JGI IMG/M metagenome (GOLD analysis project Ga0181573, IMG submission 148643) | Coastal salt marsh microbial communities from the Groves Creek Marsh, Skidaway Island, Georgia - 101409BT metaG (spades assembly) | ecosystem: Environmental > Aquatic > Marine > Intertidal zone... | reverse complement strand
GTGGTAGGGCGATTATCATCAATCAAGGTCAAGCAGTTTTGGATGCATCAACTGAGGCATTGATGGCGCGTGCTGCGGCGTATGGTGGGCTCTCTCTCGGATTGGCTCAGGCAAGTCAGGAGGCTGTCATGGCTAGGCTCGGGTCGCTAGGGCCGAATGTGCAGATTCATGTCCTCGGCGAGCATCGTTATATCGTAAGCGGACAACCTTCAGAGGGTTCGCTCGCGACAAGGGTCATAGAATGTGCACAAACGGCAGGCTGGGCCATCGAGCATTTTGAACAGCTGACAGGGGCTCTGGATGCAGTGTTTGCAGATGTGACTGAGGGCCGCGTGTGATGGCGAACTTAAATGCAATTTTCAAGCGAGAGCTGGTCTCGTACTTTATTACACCCATTGCTTACGTGTTCATCCTTGTTTTTTTGGTGCTATCGAGTGCCTTTACCTTCTATTTGGGTCAGTTTTTCGAGCGCGGTCAGGCAGATTTGACCCCGTTCTTTAATTTTCACCCCTGGCTTTATCTATTCTTGGTTCCCGCGGTCTCGATGCGACTTTGGTCGGAGGAGCGTAAATCAGGATCCATCGAATTGTTGCTGACGCTGCCCATAGCACTTTGGGAGGCGGTGGTGGCTAAATTCTTAGCGGGATGGGTATTCACGGGTCTGGCATTGGCTGGCACGTTCCCGCTTTGGCTTACGGTGGCCTACCTGGGTGAGCCTGACCATGGCGTCATCGTTTCCAGCTACCTCGGATCCTGGCTCATGGCGGGCGCGTTTCTGGCCATCGGTAGCTGTATGTCCGCGCTGACCAAAAGTCAGATTATCGCCTTTATTGTGACCGGCAGTGTTTGCTTGCTTTTCGTGCTGGCGGGGTTTCCATTGGTTTTAGACTTTTTTGATGCCTGGGTCCCCCAATGGGTCATGGATACGCTCTCGGGTCTTAGCGTGCTTAACCACTTTGTCGCGATCACAAGGGGGGTGGTGTCGCTAAAAGATGGTCTTTACTTCCTGTCCATGGTGGCGCTTTGGCTTTACCTCACGGTGTTGGCTTTAGAAGCGAAGCGCGGCAGTTAGGAGATGATGATGAATCATGCTTGGCAAAAACCCACATTGATCGTGCTCGCCATCAGCGTTTTTTTCTTATTTAACGGCTTCAACCATGTGTTTTTGAGTCAAGCTCGGTTGGACCTCACTGAAAATCAGCTCTTTACGCTGTCAGACGGGAGTCGACGCCTGGTTCAGCAAATGGATGGGCCTGTCCGTCTCTATTTTTTCTTCTCGGAAGCGGCCAGCCGAGACTTGACGCCGATTAGAACCTACGCGGCGAGAGTCGAGTCAATGCTGCAAGAGTTTGCGCTTGCATCCAACGGGCAACTTTCCGTCACGAGAATCGATCCAGCGCCCTTTTCGGAGGCGGAAGACCAAGCCGCAGCCTTTGGGCTACAGGCGGTGCCAGTCGCAGCAAATGGTGACGCACTTTATTTCGGGCTGGCCGGTACGGATGCTTTGGATCACGTTGAGACCATCAGTTTTTTCCAACCCGATCGGGAGATGTTCCTCGAGTACGAGGTCAGCCAGCTGATTGACCGCTTAGCCAGGCCGCAACGGCCTTTGATCGGTCTCTACAGCAGTCTGCCAGTGCAAAACAGCATCAACCCTCAAACCTTTCAGCCAGAGCCTGGCTGGCAATCGATCCTGGCGCTTGAATCAACCTTCGATATCGAGTCGATCGAGGCTGAGGCTGAAGAAATCCCTGAAGGTCTCAGTACCTTGATCTTGATCCATCCCAAGGCACTCTCTGATGCTTTCAAGCGATCAGTGGTGGACTATCTAGCGAACGGGGGCAAGGTGATTGCGTTCCTGGATCCGTTAGCGGAGATGGATCGCGAAGCTGCCTCACCCATGATGCCAACGCTACCGACAGGGCAGGTCTCAAGCCTGAATTGGTTAACGAGATCGCTTGGGGTTCAACTGCGAGAGCAAGAGGTTCTAGGTGATCCACAACTTGCACTCAGTGTGAGTACGGCAAGCGGTGCGCCAACGCGTCATTTGGCGATTGTGGGTGTTGGGCCAACCGAACTTTCCGAAGAATCGATTGTGACGTCGCAGCTGGATTCAATCAATTTTGCCAGCGCTGGATTCTTTGATGTGGACGCGCCCACGGTCGAGGTGGAAACGCTGATCGAGTCGTCACCTTATGCGAATGGTATTGCGGCAAGTCAACTCCAGTTTTTGCAAAACCCAGAAGATCTTTTGAAAACCTTCACCGAAGGAACGACGCGCCGCCCCATCGCGTTAAGGTTGTCAGGCCCAGCAGAACTCAAAACAGGGCTTGAGGGTGATGCTTCGATTAACGCAACACAGATTGATCTCATTCTGGTTGCGGATACGGATGTTTTAACCGACAGACTCTGGGTCCAGGTGCAGAATTTTTTTGGTCAGCAAATTGCGTCGGCTTGGGCGGATAATGGGAGCTTGCTCACGAACATGGTGGATTATTTTGCTGGCAGCCAGGATCTGATTAGTATCCGCAGCCGGGGCAAATTCACTCGACCTTTTGAGGTGGTTCAGGATTTGCGGCGAGAAGCCGAATCGAAATATCTCGCGAGCGCCGAAAAATTGCAGCTTGAATTGAGTGAGACTGAGCGCCAACTCACCGACCTCGAGGCGCAAAAAGAGTCCGAGGGCGTATTGCTGCTGAATGCAGAGCAAGAAGCGGCACTCGCGCGTTTTCAAGATGAAAAACTCAGAATCCGAAAGGAGTTAAGGGACGTTCGTCACCGTCTCGATCAGGATATTGAACAATTGGGAACCCATCTCAAGCTCCTGAATATCCTAATGCTACCGGTATTATTGACATTAATGATGGCAGCATGGGTTTGGATTCGATTGCGTCGGGAGTGAGGCGGTGATGAATCGTAAAACAACCATTCAAATCCTCGTCGCCGTGCTTGTGGTTCTCGCGAGTGGACTGTACCTGCTGAATCCTCAGACCAGCGAGGCACCGGATCGTCTCTGGATACCGGCGCTTTCTGAGCCCAATGCTGAGCTCTTATCGATCACGATTGAAAAGGGTGAATCGTCTACAGCGTTGGTGAATCGAGGTGGGCAGTGGCAGGTCACCGATCGTTTGGGATACCCAGCAAAGCTGGGAGCGATGATTGATCTGGTCTCAGGGTTGCGTTCGGCCAAGATCATCGAGCGAAAAACAGCCAATCCTGATCATCATGCGGAACTTCAGCTCACCGAGTCGGGTGCCGAGGCCACGCGCGCAACGCGCATTCGCCTGGAACTGGCAGAAGACCGCGTCGTGTTGCTGGGTCAGACGGCGAGCCAACGAGAGGCTACGTTTGTGCGTTCCCCTGACGATAATCAAGTCTGGTTGGTCAGCGGCAAGATCACGGCTTCGGCGAGCCCGAATGATTGGCTCAGTCCAGTACTGTTTGATATACCGGAAACGGGCGTGCTGTCGGTCACCATCAAACATCCCGCGTCAAGAGAAAGCTACACGCTGGTTCGTGAGGCGGATGCACTGAATTGGTCGCTTGCAGAGTCGCCTACGGGCCTCACGCTGAAGTACAGTTCGATACTGAATCAGATTCCGAGCCGACTCGCCCAATTTAAGTTACTCGATGTGGCTCATAGACCAGCGAACTCAGTTGAAGCCACTTCGGTGATTGAGGTGGCCCTTCGAGATGGAAGAATCGTAGTGCTCGACCTTGTCGAAGAGGATGAACGGTATTGGCTGACAGCGGAAGTCAAGCCAGTGCCTTTGGCTCAGGAGCTCGCGCCTACTGTGCAGTCAGACAATGGCGAGACAGTCAATGTCTCGTCGGTCGCATCTGTCGATCTGGGGCTTTCGGTGTCAGAGGCCGTGCTCGAGGATCTGCGATTTGAGATTTCCGCCAGTAACTTTGCCACGCTGACCAAGGTCAGATCGGATTACTTTGACACACAGAGTGAGGACTGATCTCGATGGCGAAGACCCTGATCTTGAAGCGTCGCGTGGGCGACGTGTTGGTGGCAACCTTCAATCGTCCTGAATCCTTGAACGCGTTGAGTACTGCTTTGATGAAGGCCATTGAGCGATTCTCAAGGGAAATGATTGATGACCCTGCGCGAGTTCTGATTTTTAAAGGTTCCGGACAACATTTCAGCGCGGGGGCTGACCTGAAACAGCCTCCCGCAGATCCGGCGCCGCTCGTGCAGCGCCGCCGCGATGCGGGTCTGGGTGGGCGCATGTTGCGAGCCATTTTAGACATCCCTCAGGTGACGATCGCTCAGATGCACGGAGTCGCGCTTGGAGGAGGGCTTTGTATCGCAACCGCTTGTGACTTCAGAGTGGCCGCTCGCAACGCCAGCGCGGGCTATCCGGAAATTAACCTAGGCATGAACCTGATGTGGCAGAGCATTGGGTTGTGTCAGCGATTGGTTGGCATTTCGAGAGCCAAGCGGATGGTTATGCTGGGGGAACGACTTGACGCCCCGACGCTTGCAGATTGGGGGCTTATCGATGAGCTTTGCGAATTAGAGAACCTTGATCAGGTCGCGCTCAACATGGCGGAGCGTTACGCCGCTCAACCGCCGATTGCGACCCAAATGATCAAACAAACCCTGAACCAGATTGCAGGTGCGCTTGATGCGGCGATATTGCACATGGACACGGATCAAAATTTACTCACGGCAACAACAGAAGATCGCCGGCAGGCAATGCTGCAATTTCTGACCAAGTCGCCTGCGACCTATAACGGAGATTAAGTCTCGAGGATGACGACGACCTGCCCTTCGTCGACCGGATCGCTCTCATTGACGCAGATGGCTTTCACCCTGCCCGCTTGAGGCGCCTCCACGGGAATTTCCATTTTCATGGACTCTAAAATGATCAGCTCCTGCTCTTCGACCACCTGATCGCCCACTTGGCAAAGGATTTTCCAGACGTTGCCGGTGACTTCAGTTTCTATTTCTAATTCGGCCATAGGTCAAACCTCAATCGAAGACGATCACGTGACGCGCTTCCTCACCCGTTTTAAGCGCGTCCAGCGCGGTGTTTACGTCTTCTAGCCGGATGTGCTTTGAAATCATCTGATCCAGATGGAGCTTGCCGTTAAGATAGAACTCGACGAATCTTGGCATATCGATGCGAAATCGGTTGGAGCCCATATTGGAGCCCTGAATCTTTTTTTCCCTTAAGAATTCAACGCCGTGGAGTTCGACCATGGTGCCCACAGGAATCATGCCGATCACCGTTGCTGTCCCTCCAGGGCCAAGCATTTTAAAGGCTTGCTCTGCTGTGGCTTTCAGTCCAATCGCTTCGAAGGCGTAATCGCAACCCCCGTGGGTCATCTCGAGAACTTCTCCAACCGCATCTTTTTCTGCCGCGTTGATCGTGTGGGTCGCGCCGACGCTTTTGGCGAGTTCGAGTTTAGAGTCAACGCGGTCCACTGCGATTACTTGGCCAGCGCCTGCAATCGCTGCACCGTTGATCGCTGCCAGGCCAACGCCCCCACAGCCGATCACAACGACGGTCGAGCCAGGTTCTACCCCCGCCGTGTGGAATACGGCACCCACCCCTGTGGTGGTGGAACAGCCAATCAGTGCGGCTCGGTCCATGGGCATATCCTCGCGAATCTTTACGAGCGCGTGCTCATGAATAAGCATCATCTCGGCGAAGGAGGAAAGGTTGAGGAACTGATGAATGGTGTCACCACTTGAGGTGCTTAACCTCGGCGCGTCATCTGGCTTTCGAGCCACTTCCGGGCTTTGGCACAGGGACAAATGGCCGGTCAAACACTTATCGCAATGGCCACAGAATGCCGATAAACAAGTAATGACGTGATCTCCCTTTTTGACGTATGTCACGTCGCGACCCACCGCTTCTACAACGCCGGCACTTTCGTGACCCAGGATTGTGGGCAGTTGATAAGGGTAGGAACCGTCAAGAAAATGTAGATCGCTGTGACAGACGCCGGCAGCCAGGGTGCGAACCAGGACTTCTCTCGGGCCTGGATTGGCGACAGAAACTTCTTCAATTTCCATGGGTTGGTTTTGTGCTCGAAGGACGGCCGCTTTCATCATGTTTCCTTTGTCAAAATCATTAATGGATGCAAAGTATCATAAACTCATCAGCCCTCGCCATGGACCTCGCACAATGATCTCAGATGCATCCGAGTCACTTTCGCTCGCGATCATTGCCCTTGGCAGTAATCTTGGCGCGCCCTGTCAGCAATTGCGTCGCGCCATGGCCCATTTGCGTCGCCATAGTGAGGGGCAATACCTTGAATCCAACATCTATCGGACCTCACCAGAGGCAATGCCCGAGGGCAGTCCTGATTTTGCCAATGCTATCGTCGCCATTGAGACTCGTCAGACGGCATTTGAATTATTGGCTTTTTTGCAGTCCTTAGAGGTGTTTTTTGGTCGACCGGCCGAGCATAAGAAGAATACCTCTCGGGTCTTAGACCTCGATCTGATCACGCTGGGTCGTCAAGTTATTCAGAGTGATCGATTAATCCTCCCGCACCCGAGAGCCCAATCCAGGCGGTTTGTCTTGCAGCCGCTTGTGGATATCTTGCCGGATTTTATCTTCCCAGGGAGCGAGACCCATGCCTCGCAGGGCCTTGATGATCTCGCCGATTCGAACGTGGTGCTCTGGGATCAGTGAGCGATCAGTTGAGCACCTGGCCAGTACTTGGCTTTGAGCGCGCTTTTGTAGAGTTTACCCGTGGGGTGTCTAGGCAGAGCGTCGGTAAAATCGATGCTTCGCGGGCACTTGATATGCGATAAACGATCTCTGCAGTAACTCATGAGTTCGGCAGCCAGCGTATCGCCTGCGCGTGCGTCCGGGTGGAGCTCAATCACGGCTTTGACTTCTTCGCCAAATTCTTCATTCGGCACACCGAAGACCGCCACATCGATCACTGCCGGGTGATTAATGAGGACATCCTCGATTTCTTGGGGATAGATGTTGACCCCGCCCGAAATGATCATGAATGACTTTCGATCTTTGAGATAGAGATAGCCTTGAGTATCCACATAGCCAATGTCTCCGAGGGAGGACCAGCCTTGAGGCGAATAGGCCTTGGCCGTTTTTTCCGGATCCTTGTGATAAGCGAAGGTATTGCCATTGGCAAAGTAGATTTGTCCCGTTTCGCCCGGCGGCAATTCGTTGAACGCGTCATCCAAAACTTTGATCTCGCCGTGAAAGGCGCGTCCAACACTTCCGGGATGTGCCAACCACTGCGCAGTATCGATGGCCGTTGAGCCGTTCGATTCGGTACCAGAATAATATTCGTGAATGATGTCGCCCCACCATTCGATCATGGCGCGCTTGACATCTTGTGGGCACGGGGCTGCCGCGTGAATGGCGAATCGATGGCTGCTGAGATCAAATTGGCGCCGTCGCTCTGATGGGAGTGCCAACATTCGGACAAACATGGTGGGCACCCATTGGCTGTGTGTGATGCGTTTTGATTCGATGAGCTCAAGCGCCGTCTGGGCATTAAACTTGGGCATGATATAGCTTGTGCCGCCGAGTCGAGACACCAGCAGGTTGTAACGAAGCGGCGCAGAGTGGTAGAGCGGGGCGGTAGAGAGATAGCGGCAGGTTTCATCTAGCTGATGGAGTTGAATTCGCTTTTCGATCAGGGGTGACACCGTGCCCATAGGCAGGCCTTTGATGTCGAATCGGATGCCTTTGGGTTGCCCGGTGGTACCCGACGAGTAAATCATCTCCGCGCCTTCGCACTCGTCCGTAATCGGCGTGATCGGCTGCTGTTGGATGAGGCGGGCCCAGTGATTGGGCTGGTCGACATCGAGGTCAATCACCTTCAGGCCGGCCGGTAGCGAAATCGTCAGCCGGTCCAAGAGGGTGGACTTGGTGAACAAGACCTTGGCATCTGAGTTAGACAGAATGTAGGACACTTCGTCCGATTGGAAAAAGGTGCTGATGGGGGTGTAGTAAAGACCACTTCGTTGCGCGGCCCAGGCGATCACCAAAAAGTGGGGGTCGTTGTCGAGCAAGAGGGCGATACCATCCCCTCGGTTGAGTCCCATCGATCGGAGCAGATGTGCGGTTTGATTCGAGTTTTCCTCCAGTGCCCGATAGGTGATGGCAACGCTGCCATCGCTTGCGGCAAACGCGACCTTCTCAGGCGTTCGCAGGCTATGAGGCGTCGGATACATCGAGATTAGTCAGAGCTTCCTTTCGGCGTGAAGGCGGGCATGGGGAAAGGCGCAATATTGCCTTTGGCCTCTGAGATTTTGCCAATTCCTTCCTTGGTGACTTCATCAATACGAACAATGGCATGCATGGGCAGGTACGATCGCTTAACCCCTTCGAACTCTGACTTCAGCTTCTCCTCGCTGGGATCGACCAACATTTGCGACCGCTCGCCAAACAAGATTTCCTCAATTTCTATAAAGCCATAGAGATCAGACTGATAGATCTGCCGTGCGTAGATTTCGAAAATTTGACCCTGGTTGAAGAAAATCACTTTATACGTGGGTTGTTGGGGCATAGTGGTTGCTCGTGTGAATTCACCCATAGGTGATGGGTGGGCCAAAAATTCCAAGACGTGGCAGTCCTAACGTGGGCTGCCTGTCTTCAGCTCAGTGCTGAGTGTATCTAATTCGGCCGGCCTTGATCGTCCATGGTTATGTGGGTTTCGAGTCGCGAACTGAAGATACTCGACCAGACTCTGTTTGGATGGGTCGCCCAAGAAGGCGCGCAGCGCATCAATTGGGGGTAATTGGGGCTTTTGATCCTTTTTTCAAGAGCACCGATGCCTGCCTCGATACAGCTAGAGGATCCGCAGTCACCCCCGTATAATAGGCGTTCGTTAATGGCTAGTCACGACTTTGAGTCCTCCTAAGTTATTCATAAAAACGCACGGCTGTCAGATGAATGAGTACGACTCATCAAAAATGGCCGATATGTTGGGCGCTCACGCGGGTTACGTACTGACCAGCGAGGAGACATCCGCAGATTTGCTGTTGCTCAACACCTGCTCGATTCGAGAGAAGGCGCAGGAAAAGGTTTTTCATCAGCTAGGGCGTTGGAAAAAACTTAAAGAGGCCAATCCCAATTTGAAGATTGGTGTGGGTGGCTGCGTTGCAAGCCAGGAAGGCGAGGCGATTAAAGCAAGAGCCCCCTTCGTCGACCTTGTTTTTGGTCCCCAGACGTTGCATCGCTTGCCCGCCATGCTCAAGGAGTCGAGTCGCTTGGGCCAATCGGTGATTGATATCAGCTTTCCAGAAATTGAGAAATTTGACCATCTGCCTCCGGCTCAGGTTGACGGCCCAACTGCGTTTGTGTCCACCATGGAGGGGTGCAGCAAGTACTGTACCTTCTGCGTGGTGCCTTATACGCGGGGAGAAGAGGTTTCGAGACCCCTTGCCGATGTGGTGGTGGAGGTGATGGCGCTTGCCGAACAGGGTGTTAGAGAAGTCAATCTGCTCGGCCAGAACGTAAACGCCTACCGAGGCCCTTTGGATGAGGGTGGAGTGGCTGATCTGGCTTACTTAATCGCCGTGATTCGGCAGATAGATGGCATTGATCGAATTCGCTACACCACGTCTCATCCAGTTGAATTCAGTGATTCCCTGATTGACCTTTATGGAGAGGCCCCCGAACTGGTGAGCCATTTGCATTTGCCAGTGCAGAGCGGATCGGATCGCATCCTCGCAAAAATGAAGCGGGGTCATACAGTGCTCGAATACAAATCTAAGATCCGAAGACTTCGCTCGATCAGACCCAAGATCAGTTTGTCGTCTGACTTCATTATCGGCTTTCCCGGAGAGACGGATGCTGATTTCCAGCAGACAATGAATCTGATCGAAGAGATTGGGTTTGACCATTCGTTTAGCTTTATTTTCAGTGCTCGGCCAGGAACGCCTGCTGCCGATCTCCCTGACGACACACCCATGGAGACTAAAAAGAAGCGGCTCGAACAGCTCCAGGCTTTGATCAGTCATCAAGCGATGGTGATCAGCCGTCAGATGGTGGGTGGCATTGAGCCTATTTTGGTGACTGGTGTTTCGAAGAAAGATCCGGGACAGCTTCAGGGCCGTACTGAAAACAATCGGGTGGTGAATTTTAGGAGCGTTGATCCTGCCCTGATTGGTCAGTTCGTTAAGGTAGAGATCACTGAAGCCCTGCCCAACTCCCTTCGAGGCATCTTGTGCGAGTGACGCACGAGACCGTCTTGACGAAACAGCCTTTGCGCTAGCATTCTGCCCTAAAGTTAATATCCCATCCTAGAAGGAGCCCCATCTTTTGAGTCTCGGAAAAGTTGATTCTGGTCGTGATCTAACCCAACCCACCTTGTTAACCCGACTAGAGCCTGACAATAGCCAGCACCTGGCCGAGTTGTGCGGGCCTTACGATCAACATTTGAGACAAATCGAAACTCGCCTTGGGGTCACGATTTCCAATCGAGGCAATGAATTTAAATTCACTGGTGAAGAACAGTCGGTAATCGCAGCCAAAGCCCTCATAACAAAGCTCTATCAAGAATTGGCTGACGGGTCACCGATGACCTCAGAGGCTTTGCATTTGGCGCTGCAAGACTCAGGCGTCGTTGCCCTCACCCAAGGGGCTGACGCCGGTTTTCAGATGATTAAAACGCGAAAGAAGTCGGTTAAGCCCCGGGGCTACAATCAAAATCGGTATGTGCAAGCCATCCGTGAGCACGACATCAATTTTGGTATCGGGCCTGCCGGCACTGGGAAGACGTTTTTAGCGGTGGCTTGTGCTGTCGAAGCCTTTGAGCAAGAAAAAATTTCAAGGATCCTATTGGTTCGGCCTGCAGTGGAAGCCGGAGAGAAATTGGGCTTCTTGCCTGGTGATTTAGCCCAGAAGATTGATCCCTATTTGCGTCCGCTTTATGACGCACTCTATGAACTCTTTGGCTTTGAGCGGGTTGAAAAATTAATCGAACGAGGGTTTATAGAAGTTGCGCCACTGGCTTATATGCGAGGGCGCACCTTGAACGACGCATTTATCATTCTTGATGAAAGCCAAAACACCACGGCTGAACAGATGAAAATGTTCCTCACTCGCATTGGCTTTGGGTCGACGGTGGTGGTGACGGGTGATATGACGCAAATCGATTTACCCAGTAAAACGCAATCAGGTTTGCGTCATGCGATTAGAGTTTTGGGTGCCGTCGAAGGGATTTCTTTTACACACTTTGGCGCCAAAGATGTGGTCCGTCATCCGCTGGTGCAGCGCATTGTCGAAGCCTACGAGATCCATGAAGGCAATGGTCGCGAGAGTTAGCGATTGGCGTTGCGTATCGGGGCTTCGAGCGTGAGCCACGGCCACCGCATCGAGATGATCAAACAGGCACGTGTAGAGCCGGAGTGGCTTGAGGGGTCGGATGTGCTCTTTGAGCAATGGATGATTGAGGTTCTGCCTCAATCATCCCTCGCCAAACGGGAAAAAAGCGCGAGAACGGAAACGTGTTTACTTCTTGCGACGGGTGTAGAGATACACCGACTCAACCATGAATTTAGGGGGGTCGACCGTGAAACGAACGTGCTCGCTTTCCCGAATCGCACCTGGGTGGCGGAAGATCAGGTCGCACTCGGTGATTTGGTGATCTGTCCGAAAGTGGTCAGGCGGGAAGCGCGTGCCCAAGGGAAAGTCCCTCGAGCACATTTTCTTCATTTGCTCCTCCATGGCATGCTGCATTTATTAGGGTTTGACCATGTCACATCGAGGCAAGCTGCCGTTATGGAATCGAGGGAAATTGCGATGCTGGAAAGACTAGGGATACCAAACCCCTATGCTGAGGCCGTCCTATGAGCGACGCAGACTCGAGACCTGAAAAGAGTCGGTCCTGGCTTGAACGGCTGTCTATGGCGCTCACCGGCGAGCCCAGCAGTCGAGACGAATTGATCGAAGTATTGCGAGCGTCCGAACAGCGTGACCTTTTGGATGCAGAGGTGCTCAGCATTATTGAAGGTGCGCTGACGGTCTCTGACATGCGAGCGCGAGAGATCATGGTGCCCAGAGCGCAAGTGATTTTTATCCGTATTGATCAGACCCCGGCGGAAATCTTGTCGTTAGTGATTGATAGTCGGCATTCTCGATTCCCCGTACTTGCTGATGGTAGTGACGAAGTCCTCGGGATATTGCTCGCGAAGGACCTCTTGTTTCTCGCGCACCCGGATCGATCAGAGAAGTTTAACTTGCGTGACCTGCTCCGACCGGCATCAGGGATCCCTGAGAGTAAACGTCTGAACGTTCTGTTGCAGGAATTCCGAGCAAATCGGAACCATTTGGCTGTGGTTTACGATGAATACGGCTCCCTCAGTGGGATCGTCACGATTGAAGACGTGTTAGAGCAAATTGTTGGCGACATTGAGGACGAGTTTGATTACGACGAAGAGGACTTCATCAAGCCGCACACCGATGGCACCTACATGGTGAAGGCGCTCACCACCATTGAAGACTTCAATGACGTCTTCGGCACCCGATTTTCAGACGATGAATACGACACGGTTGGCGGCATGATGATGCACCGAATTGGTCGCTTACCCACGAGAGACGACGTGCTCGATATCGACGGATTGGAGTTTAGAGTGATGAATGCCGACAATCGACGCGTTCATCTGCTGCAAGTGACCCGCCGACCCGCGGATGTCTAAGGGTCAACGCGCCTTATTGCGTGACTTACTTCTGAGCCTGCCACTTGGCGTGCTCCTGACCTTGTCCTTTGCGCCTTTTGATCTTTGGTGGCTGAGCCTCTTCAGCTTAGCGGGTCTTCGCCTTTGGACAATGAATGTCGATCGAAGCACGGTGCTGATTCGATATTACGGGTTCGGGCTTGGCGCATTCGGCACTGGAATCAGCTGGATTTTCGTGAGCATTCACGAGTACGGCGGTGCCTCGGTTTGGCTTGCGCTCGTCATGGTGACTTTGTTTGTTTTTGCGTGGTCTTTGACGTTCCTGCCTCAGGCTTGGTTGCTCAACACGCTTGAACGCGCGCCTCGCACCGCGGGTGGGCATTGGTTCGCGGTTACCTGGGCCTTGGGCGAATTGCTGAGATCCCACCTACTCACGGGGTTTCCTTGGCTCTTGGTGGGCTATGGGCATCTTGAAACGCTCTGGTCGGGATGGGCCCCCGTGGGTAGCGTCTATCTGGTGGGCTTCTTCGTCGCGCTGTCTGCAGAGCTTGTTGTCCGGGCCATCAAATCGGCGTCCTGGTCGCGCACGGTGCCCCACATCAGCCTGCTTGTCTTGATTTTAGGTTTATCTATTTTGATGTCTTCACTGGCCTGGGTGTTGCCCGGGGAAAAGCGCTCTGTGGCCGGCGTTCAGGGTAATTTAGATCAACACACCAAATGGTATGCGCACCAGTTTCGCGAAAACTTTGATCGGCACTGGCAACCGACATTGGGTTTGCGTGATGTGTCCTTGGTGGTTTGGCCTGAGGCGGCATTCACAGATTTTCAGCAAAATCGTGAACGCTTGATTCGGGCAATGGACGAAGAAATGATTCGGCGTGAGGCGGGTCTTATATTGGGTATTCCTGGTCGGGATGATGAGGGGTACACCAACACGGCGCTCGGGCTTGGGAAGGCCCAAGGCCAATACATCAAACGTCATTTGGTGCCTTTTGGGGAGTACGTGCCGCTGGAATCTTGGCTTCGTGGCGTCATAACTTTCTTTGATCTACCGATGTCGCGAAATCAGCCTGGTCCAAGAGAGCAGGCCCCGTTGACCTTGAACGGCATAACCCTGGCGTTATCGATTTGTTACGAGATTGCCTATCCCGAACTGGTTCGCAGTTCTGCGAGAGATCCCGGTCTCCTAGTTACCATCAGTAATGACACTTGGTTTGGCGATTCCATAGGACCCTGGCAGCACCTCCAGATCGCGCAGATGAGAGCACTCGAGATGGGGAGAGATTTGTTGCGGGTCACCAACAATGGTGTAACCGCGCTCATTGATGCGACCGGTAAACAGATTGCAATGCTGCCTCGGAATGAGCCCGGCGTGCTCGTTGGCGAAGTCTCGATGTATGAGGGTAAGACGCCATTTCAGACCTGGGGGTATCGATTTCTATGGACGGTGTTGATGGTGGCGTTTTTCGCGAATGTGCTGTGGGTTTGGCTTGCAAAGCAGAAAGGGCGCTCAGGTTTTCCCCACGCCCAAGAGTCAGATGAGGTAGAATTGCCGCCTTCGAAAAAAGGACCTTGAACCATGTCCGGTCAGCCATCGATTCCCGCATACGACCCGCAACAGTTGGAGCGAGATGAACAGACCCGATGGACGGAAGATCAGACGTTTAAGGTGTCTGAAGCGCCAGACCAAGAAAAATTTTATTGCCTTTCGATGTTCCCCTACCCAAGTGGCCAGCTCCATATGGGCCATGTCAGGACCTACACCCTGGGCGATGTGATTGCGCGATTTCAGCGGTTAAATGGCAAGCAGGTGTTGCAACCCATGGGGTGGGACGCCTTTGGGTTGCCGGCTGAAAACGCGGCGATTAAGAACCAAGTACCCCCAGCGCATTGGACGCGTAACAACATCGCTTATATGAAGGGGCAAATGCAGCGCTTAGGGCTCGCATTTGATTGGAGTCGCGAGTTCGCCACCTGTGATGTGGACTATTACCGCTGGGAGCAGTGGTTTTTCACGCAGATGTTTGAGCGTGGCCTGGTATACAAGAAGGCAGCTTGGGTTAATTGGGACCCGGTAGATCAAACGGTTCTCGCGAATGAACAGGTTGTGGACGGGAAAGGCTGGCGGTCAGGTGCGCAGGTTGAGCGACGTGAACTCGCGCAATGGTTTGTCAAGATCACCGACTACGCGGAAGAGCTTCTCAATGAGCTTGATGGGTTAGACGGTTGGCCTGAAAAAATAAAAACCATGCAACGCAATTGGATCGGCCGATCTGAGGGCGTAGAACTGACCTTCCCTATGGAAGCCTTTGGTGGAATCACGGTTTACACCACTCGGCCAGATACGTTGATGGGCGCAACCTATCTCGCCGTGGCGCCTCAGCATCCGGTCGCCAAGGCGGCAGCTGAGAAGAATCCGTCGATCGCTGAATTTGTTGAAGCCTGCAATCAAGTCAAGATGGCAGAAGCCGATATGGCGAAGCTTGAAAAGTTGGGCATGGACTCCGGTTTTGTTGCTCAGCACCCTTTGACGGGCGAAGACATTCCGGTCTGGATCGCTAACTTTGTTCTAATGGAGTATGGCAGTGGGGCGGTGATGTCGGTTCCCGCACAGGACCAGCGAGATTGGGAATTTGCCAAAAAGTATCAGTTGCCCATTCAGCAGGTCATCGCGGCTGTGGACGAGACCAGATCTTTAGATGAGGCTGCGCTGGTTGAGAAACATACGTTGATCAATTCTGGTCAATTTGACGGTCTTGATTTTCAAGGCGCGTTTGACGCCATTACTGCGGTCCTGGAGGAGAAAGGCCTTGGCGCGAAGCAAACCAATTATCGTCTGCGAGATTGGGGCGTTTCTCGGCAACGCTATTGGGGTTGCCCTATCCCGATGATTCATTGTCCTGCTTGTGGTGCTCTACCTGTCCCGGAGCAAGATTTGCCGGTTGAACTGCCGACGGAGGTGGTCTTCGAGGGCGTGGGCTCACCGCTTAAGAAAATGGAAGCTTGGTCTAAAGCCGACTGCCCGAGATGTGGTGCGGCTGCAGAGCGAGAGACCGACACGTTTGATACCTTCATGGAATCCAGTTGGTACTACGCACGTTTTATGTCGAGCGACGCCAGCACTTCTATGCTCGATGAGCGTGCGCGCTATTGGGGTCATGTTGATCACTATGTTGGCGGAGAGGAGCATGCAATTTTGCATCTTCTCTATGCTCGGTTTTTTCACAAGGTGATGCGCGACTTTGGACTGGTTGAAGGCAACGAGCCGTTCGAAAAGCTCCTCGCTCTGGGGATGGTTCTTAAAGACGGTAGCAAGATGAGTAAATCATCAGGTGATGCCGGTGACCCACAGCATTTGCTTGATCAGTTTGGCGCTGATGCAGTGCGAATGGCCATGATGTTTGCTGCGCCTCCCGAGCAGAGCTTTGAATGGGCAGAAAATGGTGTTGAATCTGCTCATAAGTGGCTTCGAACGCGGCTTTGGGTCGCAGTGCATGAGGTTAAGGCCCAAGGCCACGCCCATGCGCTTTTGGTGAGCGAGATGAACGACGCTGATATTGATCTGCGGCGTCAGACGCACGAACTGCTTGCGAAAGCCCATGATGATTATGGGCGCCGTTTGGCCTTTAATACCGTGGTTGCCGCGGCCATGAGCCTCATGAACGCGGTCAACAAGTACGACTCCACGTCGAGCCAACGCCTCCCCGTATTGTATGAAGCGCTGTCTGCGGTGGTGATGGTGATGTCACCGATTACGCCCCATATCTCAGCCCATCTCTGGCGCGTCTTGACCGAGACCGATTTGAATGCGGCCACTTGGATGATGGCTGACGAATCTGCGATGGTTAGAACAAGCGTGTCTTTGGTCGTCCAGATCAACGGTAAAGTGAGAGCGAATGTCGACGTCCCGGCAGACATTACCGAGCCCGATGCAACGGCGCTGGCCGTCGATCATCCCAACTGCCAAAAGTATTTTGAGGACAAAACCGTTCGTAAGGTCATTTTTGTTCCCGGCAAACTGATTAATTTCGTTGTGAACTGATGAGTGTTCTCCGAGCGTCGCTGATTTTCTGTCTCTTGCTTGGAGGGTGTGGATATCAGCTACGTGGGAGCGACTATTGGGCTAGCATGCCGTCGCTGGCCATTGCAGAGGTCGCCCAGCCTTCCTTAAAAGCCGCTCAAGAGGCGCTGGTTTCATCGGTGCGAGTCGGGCCCTTATCTGAACCAACCTATACCGTTGAATTGATTGATGAGACGTATCAAAAGTGGCCGATTGCGGCCTCTCCGCTGGATGCAGTCATTAACTATCGAGTAACCCTCCGTTGGTCTGTTGAAGTCTTTGGGCCTGAAGGTCAATGGGTCCTCTCACAGAGTGCGGAGACGGCAGATCGCTTTGTTGAGCAGCGTAGTAATTTGCTTGCTGCGGGTGAGGCCGAGGAGCGAAGGCTCAATCAGCTGCGGAACACGTTGGGAGACCAACTGGTTCGGCAAATTGGTCAACGGCTCGCTAATATGGCAGTCAGTCTGCAGACCCGCTGAAGTCAGATCTTATGAAGATTTACCCCGACAGGCTCGAAGCACACTTAGAAAAATCGTTGATGCGCCTGTATTGGGTATCCGGTGATGAGCCGCTCTTAGTGCAAGAAGCGGCCGATGCGGTGCGCGCGGCTGCTCGGAGAGCAGGCGTGGAAGAACGGGTGGTCTTCCATGTGGAGCGTGGGTTCGATTGGCAGGACGTTTTAAATGAGTCTGACGCGCTGTCGCTCTTCGCGTCTCGCAAATTAATTGAAACTCGACTGCAGAACGGGAAACCGGGCGACAAGGGCTCGAGCGCGTTATCGGAACTGGCCGAAGCGCAAGACGAGAATGTGATCCTGGTGACGTCACCCAGAGTCGATGCGGCGACACAAAAAACCAAGTGGTTTAAGTTGGTGGATCAAGCGGGTGGGATTGTTCAAGTTTGGCCGCTCGCACCCAAGGATCTGCCTCCTTGGATTCAGCGACGAATGGCGAGCCGAGGGCTCAAAGCCGATCGAGCGACAGTGAATGCGCTCGCGCGGAAAATAGAGGGAAACTTACTCGCAGCGGTACAAGAAATCGACCGCTTGGCGCTACAAGCCACTGATGGCCAGGTGAATCAGGCGATGGTTGAGAGCGCGGTCAGTGATCAAGCGCGATTCGACGTCTATCAGTGGTTGGACGCCGCGCTTTTGGGCCAAGCGCCTCGGAGTCTTCGAATGCTTCGAGCGCTTGAGGCTGAGGGTGTTGATGTTGTTTTGATCGCAGGTGCACTGACCCGAGAGGTCAGGCAGTTGTTGCAAATGAAGCAGCATGCGGCAACGTCAACGATTGAAGATGCCGTTCGTCAGTATCGGATCTGGCCCAAGCGGCAGCCCTTAGTTGGAAAAGCTTTGAGACGGCTTGACCTTGATGAGCTTAGAGAGCTCTTTGTGGCGTTATCTCAACTCGATCGTCAGGCCAAAGGCCAGTGGCCGGGTGACCCTTGGCAGCACTTGAGCGATTTGAATTTGAAGCTTTGCGGTGCCTAGTCGAACCTTCTTGGAGGGGCGTTAATTCACGACCGTCAGCCGGGACTCGCCTTGA
>Ga0181573_10002214_pt1 | contig 18237 bp, 11 predicted proteins | sample 101ome_25_FD_148643 | JGI IMG/M metagenome (GOLD analysis project Ga0181573, IMG submission 148643) | Coastal salt marsh microbial communities from the Groves Creek Marsh, Skidaway Island, Georgia - 101409BT metaG (spades assembly) | ecosystem: Environmental > Aquatic > Marine > Intertidal zone... | reverse complement strand
TCCCTCGGGATCCACTCGCTGAGCGCGGGGGTTCCGCCTCGGCTCCTCACCGGCGACGACGACGATTCGACGTTACGCAGTCTGGGGGTGAACGACCGCGACGTGGTGACGGGTACGCTCTTCATGACATCGGAGGCGGCGGCCGCGTCGCCCCCCGGGGCTGCGGGAGGCCCGAAACCGAACAGAAAGCGAGCAGCCGGAAACGTGCTCGGCGGATCTCCCTCCGCCGCCGGAATCGGCGGCGTCGCTCCTCGCGGGACCGAAGTCCTCGACGGACCGAGCCCGACCGCGAACATCCCGAAACGCGCGAAAAAGGTCGGAACGTTCAAGGGGAAGAAGAACAGGCTCGGTTCGAGCGACGATCGGCTCGCGGTCGGCGTCGGGGGCTCGGGCCAAGTCGAGGGCGACACAGCTGGCGGGGACGTTCCGGCATTCGGAGGCGGCGTTCCGGGCCTCCCTTCCGAGGCGGCGGTCGCCGCGATCGCGGGCGGCGGGACGGGCGAGGGGCTGATCGGCCGTCAGCTCACCATCGAGGACATAGACGGACGCGTCGCGCGTCGAACCGCGCTCCACGCCGCGCGCCAGGCTGTATCCACCGCGGCGATGCTCGCCGACCCGGGTCCGGACGGGGGCGACGACGACGTCGGCGACGGCGGCGCCGCGACGCGGATGGCCGCGGATCTCATGCGCGCGGCGGAGGCTTCGGCCGCGCGCGGATCCGCCGCTGACCCCACGATCGCGTCGTTGCAGAACGCCTTCCAGGCGGTCGTCCAGGAACGGGCCATGGAGGCTGAGGGCAACCGCAAAGTGTCCGCCGCCGTCGCGGGCTCTGCGACGTTCCAGTCGCTCGCGGATGGCCGTCTCGTGGTTCGATACTCGGCGCCCGACGTCGCCGCGGGACGCGTGGGACACGGCGGGGAGAGGACCGAGATCGTTCAGGACCTCCCCGCGGCCCTTCTGCCGCTGGTCCTTCGCGTCGTGGCGGCGGATCAGAGTCCGGCGGCTCGCCAAAATCTCGCGCCCGCCGCGATGGCGGTGGCGTCGCCGCGGGTGTTCTGGGCGATTGTCCGGCACGGCGGTGTGGGCGGTGGGGACGGGATCGGTTTCGCGGAAGCGCTGGAAAGGCTCGCGCCGGGCGCGGCGGACTGGGCGTCCATCGCGGTCAGGGAAAGGCGGCGTCCGGAGAGGTACAGCGAGTACGTTTCCCACTGAGACCCAACGCCGAGACGAAGGAAGCCCGGCGAATACACTCACGCGTGTTTTCACGCCCAAGCAAGCGGCTAAACAGTCGACGGGACCCTACTCGTCGTCGCACCTGGTGAGCGCCTCGTAGTGCCCCGCACCGTGGAACAACACCGATATCCTACCTTCTCCCTCCTTCTCGTCGCAGTACTCTTCGCCGCCGTAGACTCCTATCGACCTGAGAGACTCGCCCGCTTCGGGCATGAACACCTCGATCGGGGTCTCGACGACGTGCGTGAGCATCAGTATCTCGGGTTCTCCGCCCCACGCGTTCGGTCTGCGCATGCCCACGCAATACGCTTCAAAGTCTCCCTCGATGAACCACTCCACCTCCGCGCGTCGTCGCTCGAGCTCGTCCACAGCCGCGTTCCTCAGCACATCCGCCCGCGCCGTCTCGGTGCCGACATCGTCTCTCCCTCCGCTTCCCCGAAGCGCCATCCCGATCGCGACGGAGCGGAAAAGGCACCTGCCGTCGCCCGCGACGGGGTGTACCTCATACACGTGCCCCTCACCCTCCACGGAGCGTCGCACCGCGCGCGTCGTCGTCGAGCACCGCCTCGGGAGCGGCCTGGGGTTGAAACCCAGGCCGCTCGCGCACGACGATGGCGAGGACGACGCGCGATGACGCGCGAAGGCGCCGGGCTGGTGGATCGCCTGCGCGGAGGCGACCCTCGTTGAGGCGGCGGTCGCGATGTACACGCACGCCACGTGACTGAGAATCCCCATGCCCCTAGCGGACGTCGTTGAGCAGGACATCTCGAGTGGGCGCGGGGCGACTGACCTCCGACCGCACGCAGCAGCTGAGACTGCGGACTGCGAGTGATTCTTGACCGTTGCACTAAGAAAAACCCTTCAGTCTTGGCAGCGATGATTGGATCTCCGTCCGAAAGTTGACTGACGTGTTTATCGCGCCTGACTTCCAGACCCGGTGGAACTTTCACGCCAGTTGTTATGTTGACAGGCATGCACAGGCATCCCAGTCGGAAGAAAACGACTTATTATTCATAACGCCAGAGAGATTCTATTCTTTCCACGAGGGGGGCCGAGGGGAAGACAAAGGAGCGGCGGCGGGAAAAAACGAAATCAAATCATGCGGGTGCCCTGCACAAATCTTTTATCGCGAATCAGTCTTGTTTTTCTGCGGTTGTGCCCGCATAGACGCTGGCTGCGGAAGCCGAACTATGAAAAAACGTGATTCTCGCGGAAACTCGCACGTTTTTCGGCCCTGCTGCGTGCGAAGGGTCCCATGACCAATTAGTCAGAAAAATATGCGTTTCAGTGGTCTTCCACCTCCAGTTGCCTAGAGCGCCAACGTTAACCGAGGGGATAGGCGGTGGCGGACAGCGCGTGGCGACGCGGTTGACGTGGCGGTGGAACACTCACTCGCGTGTCAATCAGAGGAGGCGGAACCCCAAGCTTTGGTTGAAACTCGCATCGCGCGCAGAGCCGCGAAGGGCTCAGTCGGTCGGCGGACGCGGCTTACGAAAATCTCAGTTGAAATTCAACTCGCTACGTCAACCAGTGAGAGACGACGATGTTCGACATCCACGGCGACGGCCTCGTCGGCGTTAGGGTGAACACTAGCTCGAACATTACGCTGCTCATCATCTCCACCGCCGCGCAGTCCATCTCGGACGTCAACGCTTCGGCCGAGCGCGCGTTGCAGAACCTGTTGAAGCTCAAGGTCACGGACCCGGTGATGGTGGTGGACCAGCAAGGGTTCCCTCAGACCTTCGTGCCTCAGGAATATCCCCTCGGGGTCGTGACTAACATCGTCCGCGATCTCGGAGGCATACTGACGACGAAGCAGAAGGGTGACTCGGTGCTGGCGACCATACCGGCCCGTACGAATGGCGCCGGGTGCGTTCAACACCCTCCTGGCCGTTCCCTGTTGTGGATCTCTTCCCTCTCTGCTGCTGTCCGAACACCCTCCCCTTGGGCGTATTTTCGCCGTATCGCACCGACGTCTGACCTTTACACTCATCCCTTCACCCGTCCGAAACAGGCGCGGCCGTAGCCTCAAGAACGACAACGTGCCGCTGAGCAGTCTGCTGGAGGGGCTCGCCAAGGGGGGCGGGAAAAATGGCAAGCCCGAGGTTGGCCTGTTCCAGGCCAAGCGTCGTAAGGATCGCCTGAAGCCGTTCAAGTTCGGGCCGAGCGAGCTGGCGGAACTGGCCGTCGGGCTGCGAGCTTACGTCACCTCCAAGCGCGAAACCAGCGCGCCTGTGACGAGCTGGAGCAACCTCCTGGCGCGCAAGTGGCCGCGCGAGTACGCTCTCGCCAAGCAGGCTGCCGGGTTCAAGTGCACGGCGCAAAAGGTGCGGGAGGCGATCGACGCGAACCTGTTGAACAGGTACGGTTCCGTCTGGCAGTGGCAGGGGGGCTGGCCCGCGGAGGCTGAGAAGTACCCGGCCTGTTCCATCTGATGGACGAGGACAAAGAAAGACAAGGGGAACGCTCAAAGATTACGAGCGTTCGGGCAGTTTACAGATACTGTACCAACCTGCTGGAACAAAACAGGTACATCAGCATCTCCCACGATCGAACGCGCGGGGTCGATGAGCAGTCGATGGCAAACCTGCTACACCAAAACCACCTCATAAATACTCACTAGAAACACGATGCATGCAGGTGAGAGGATCACCCTTGACAGTAAACGATTTTTTTAAAAGTGCATCGACGATTATAGCTCCCAAAGAGTCGTTCACCCGCCCATCGTTGCATCGTGTGTCTCGCGGTGCGTGCGTGTGCGTATGCGTGCGTGCGTGGTCACCGTCGAGTGCCCCCTCTCATCCGCGCCGCTCCGACCTCGGAGTCGTCAAGGGAGTGTTGCCAATTGAGGATCTTGGCGTGGCATCCGCGCTCTCCCCCGCGCCGCCGTGGTCGCGCGCGGTCGACACCTGGGGAACGTGACCGCCCGACGCGCCGTGACCACTCGACAACCCTCCCTGCGACAACCCTCCCTGCGACGCTCCCCCGACCCTCCCCGCGCCTCTCCCGCCGCCCCCCGTCGAGTGGAGGCTCCCCGGCTCGCTCCCAGACGCCGACGCCGAGCCGCCGCTTCTCCTGCGCTGGACGCTCATGTACATGCCGCTCTCCCACGGCGCCATGCCGCCCACGCCGTGTGGGATGCCCATGGCGGCGTGCGGGTGCTTCCAGCTCCTGTGCTGGGGCGACGTTCCGTGTCCGAATTGACGCCTGGACGCGTGGTGCGAACCGCCCTCATCCTCGGACGTCTCGGACTCGGACACGACGCTCGGGGTCTGACTGCCAGCCTCCAGCCTGCGCTCGAGGTACTTGTTTCGCTGGAAGAGCTCCAACATCTGCATCTGGAGCCTGTTGACGATGGACTCTTCCTCCGCCTCCATCACGTTCTCGAGCTCCACCTTCTCCTTGTTCAGCCTGATCTTGTCGCTCAGGAGCTTCTCCACCTGCCGCCGAAGATCCTCACGCTCCGCCCGCAGCTGCTCCTTCTCCCTCGCCAGGTTGGTGGTCTGCTTCTGGAGCTTGTTGACGATGAACTCCTGCTCAGCCTCGAGCTGCCTCTCGAGCTCGACCTTCTCCGCGCTCAGCCGCTCGCGCTCCGACGAAAGCGCCTCGAGCCTCCTCTCCAGATCTCCGCTCGCCTTGTCGAGCTGCTCGTGCTCCCGGGCCATCTGCGCCTCCAGTTCGAGTTTCTCGCGCATCACGCGGTCCAGCCTCTTTTGGAGCGAGTTCGTCAGGAACTCCTCCTCCTGCTCCACCCGCATCAGCATCTCCCGCTTCTCGCTGTTCACCTTCTCCAGCTTCTTCATGAGGTTGTTCGTCAGAAGCTCCTCCTCCTGCTCCACGCGGCTGTGCGCGCTGAGGTTCTGACGCTTGAGCTCATCGATCTGCGCGGCGTAGGAGCTGGCGCGGGCCTTTTCGCGCGCAGCCTCGAGACGCATCGTCTCCAATTGCCTGCGAAGTTCCGAGACATCCTCGCCCGGGGTATCCATGGTGAGTCGGCCGGCCCGCGCGTCCACAAATTCTGCGTCACCGTCAGCAGATTCCCGATATTCTTATTCTGTGATGAGACGGATTCCAAGGCAGTTTGTTGGCCCTGATCACACAGGCAAACAGTCAGCAAAAACGTCGTTGGATATTAACCTCAACCGCCTCAGACGACTTTCGATTCAACGCTCCGGGTCATAAATCATCACCGAGGATGCCTCCCGAGCGCCAATCGCGCACCGCCCCACCACGACGTCAACCGCGCCCTTCGCCGCGCGCCTCCCTAAGACGAATTCCCGCTCAGTTCCCTAAACATTCATCCCTCTCTATCCGCGTCTTCTTCCGAGTCTTCCGCGTCCTCCTCCCGCCGCGTGCCCGGACACGACGCGCAGAAGATCCGCTGCCACGCCGTCAGCGTCTCCGGCATCCGAGTCCCGACGTCCCCGTTGCAGCAGCTCCTCAGGCACTTCCCCGGGGTCTCGCCCCCCAACATGTACGCCGGGTTGTTGGCGCACTCCCCCGACCGCGCCCACCCGGGGCAGTTGGCGGGTTCCTCGTCTTCGCATTTCGGTTCGCGCCACACGCCGGTTTCGAATCGCTTCTCGTGGATCCACTTCGTGGCGGTCCACTTCACCCCGCCCACCGTCGGGCAGCTCGCGTGCGTGCTCGCGATGTCCGACCCGCCGTTCCTCTTGAAGCTGAAGAACAACACCGCGTCCCCGCGCCGGGGCTTCACCGCGAGACCCCGACCGTCGCGCCACGCGCAGTCGCTGAGCTCTTCCCTCGCGCCCCGCAGCCGCTGCGCCACCTCCGGGAGGGGCTTTCCCTGCGGGAACGAGGTCTCCCCGCCCTTGTCGGGCTCGTGCAGGAACATGAGGACGGTGGCGATTCGTCTTCCGCCGTTCGGGGACGTGAGCCCGTCCTGGTGGTCCTTGTACTCCTGCCCGTCGCGGTACTTGAGGAGCTGGAGCTGCTCCTGGTTCTCGTAGCTGATCTGGCTGAAGTCCTCCACCCTGCGCTCGATGCCGTAGAGGACGTCGTCGTACTTCTTCGGGATGAAGGTCCCATACGAGGTGCGAACGTCGTCGAGCACCCCGGTGTCCTCCTTGCCTCCCACCACGGTCGAGCGCTTCAGGTGCGGCGTGCCGATCTTGATGAGGTGGTCGCACTCCTCCGCGGAGAGGAAACCGTGGTAGAGGAACGCCTTGGGCTCGTCCGACAGCTTCTCCACGTTCGGATTGCCGACGCCGATGTGATCGGTGTCCAGCGTACTGGCGTCGTATCGCACCCCGCGCTCGTCCGTCGTCACGATCTCCGCCGCGCGGTCGCGCGCGTCCGCTCCGCCCGAGTTTGGCCTCGGCACCTCCCCGAGCCAGCCGATGAGGCGCTCCTCCTCGGCGCGGATGACCTCGGCGCGGACGTGACGCGCGGGTCCCGGCGAAACCGTCAGCGCCAGTAGAAGAATATACGCCCACCGGACCTTCATCGCCGGAACGCACCCCACGGCGCCAGCGCTCTCCAAAGTGCCGGGGCTCGACGCGGAGACGAAATAGCAGTGGTCTCATCAGACGCGGGGGTGTTCAACAGCCTCGACCGCTCGAAGGGTAAAGTTGAGATATTTAGGTTACCGGCATGTCTCAATCTGCAGTGCGCACGACTCCGATGTGGCGACGAGACACTAAACAAGTCATACGATCTCGTGCCGCGAAACATAATTCTTCATTACCATGTTTCACTTTCGTATGGACCGCACTGGTAGGAAAATCATGCCAGATCTCACAGCAAAAATCCGCGGCCTGTGATTGGCTGCTGGAAAAACTCGTCTCCGAGATCTCCAAAAAAACCAAAAAAAACCTTCGCCACTCACTCGAGATACGACCTGCGGGTGTACCCATTGCAACGAGCGACGCCCTCCCGTCGTCGCGCGTGTCTGTGATAACAACATGCAAGCGGCCGCCCTGTCGTCCGCTGTGGCGACTCCGGTGCCCTTCGCGGGTGAGTGAGCGCGGCAGATCCCGCACGCGCCCCCGAATCTTGCCCCGTGAGCACCGGCGTGGCTAATCGTCGTGTTATCTATCCAACCAACATCTTGCGTCCCCGCTCCGTTTGGTTGGGCCGCTCTCGCGCGCGTGCCGGGGCCGTGGTGGCGGGCGCAGAGACGTTCGATCGTCGAGACGACACATGCCCGTCGCGCTCGCCCTCCATCGCGCCCCGAACGGCGCCTTCCGCTCGCTCGCTCGCCTCCTCCCGCGCGCCGTGGACCTCCGGGCTGACCCCAACTCGCTCCCAACCCCGATCGCACCCGCAGCGCGCCGCTCCCAGGTGCATGGCTCCGGCGCCTCCAACCTCCGCGCGCGTCCAGTTCGCGTGGTGAAGGGGCCCAGATCCGTCGTTCGCGCCGCCGTGACCGACCCCGACGTCATCGCCCAGCGCGTCGCCGAGGCTGCGCAGATGGAGGCTGATGGGGACCGTCCGATTGAATCCGCGGGTGTCCGCCAGGCGTTCCCCCTCGCCGCGGTCATCGGCCAGGAGAACATCAAGTCTGCGCTTCTGCTCGGCGCCATCGATCCGGCACTGGGCGGTATCGCCATCTCTGGCAGGCGCGGTACCGCCAAGTCCATCATGGCCCGCGGTCTGCACGCGCTCCTGCCCCCCATCGAGATCGTCGACGGCACCATCTGCAACTCCGACCCGGAGGATCCCAACAGCTGGGAGGACGGCCTTCGCGAGAAACTCAGCCGCGATGCGAAGGGCGAGCTCGTGACCCGCATCCGCGAGGCTCCCTTCGTGCAGGTCCCCCTCGGCGTCACCGAGGATCGCCTCGTGGGCACCGTGGACATCGAGGCTTCAATGAAGGAGGGCAAGACGGTGTTCCAGCCCGGCCTCCTCGCCGAGGCGCACCGCGGCATCCTCTACGTCGACGAGATCAACCTCCTCGACGAGTCCGTGTCCAACCTCCTCCTGTCCGTGCTCGCCGAGGGTGAGAACGTGGTGGAGCGCGAGGGTATCACCCTCAGGCACCCGTGCAAGCCCCTGCTCATCGCGACGTTCAACCCCGAGGAGGGCGCGCTCCGCGAGCACCTCCTCGATCGCATCGCCGTGACCCTCTCCGCGGACCAGGTTCTCAGCTTCGACGACCGCGTGATGGCAGTGGACCAGGCGATGAACTTCCAAAACTCCGCGGACAAGGCTGTCTTGGACGCCGAGGAGGCGACGGAGGGTGCGCGCACGCAGATCATCCTCGCCAGGGAGTGGCTCAAGGAGTGTGAAATCTCCGAGGAACAGATTGGCTACCTCGTGGGCGAGGCGACGCGTGGCGTGTGCATGGGCCACCGCGCCGAGCTCTTCGCGGTCAAGGCTGCGAAGGCTCTCGCTGCCCTCGACGGTCGCAGCAAGGTGAACGCCGACGATCTCAAGCAGGCTGTCAAGCTCGTCATCATCCCCCGCGCCAAAGCCGACATGGACGTGCCGCCGCCCGAGGACGACGAGCAGCAGCAGCCGCCCCCTCCCCCGCCGCCCCCCGAGGATAACATGGAGGACGACCAGGACGAGCAGGACGAGGAGGAGAATGAGGAGGAGAATGAGGAGGAGGAGGACGACGAGGTGCCCGACCTCCCCGAGGAGTTCATGTTCGACGCCGAGGGCGGCCTGCAGGACAAGGAGGTGCTCCAGTTTGCCCAGGCCGTGAACCGCCGCGGCGGCCGATCCGGTCGCTCCAAGAACGTCATCTTCTCCAACGACCGCGGCAGGTACATCAAGCCGGTCATGCCCAAGGGTAACGTCATGCGCCTCGCCGTCGACGCCACCCTCCGAACGGCCGCGCCCTACCAGAAGGCGCGCCGCGATCGCGCCATCGCCGCGGGCGAGGTTCCCAAGAAGGTGTACGTTGAGAAGAGCGACATGAGGGCGAAGAAGCTGGCGCGCAAGTCCGGCGCGCTCATCATCTTCCTCGTGGACGCCTCCGGCTCCATGGCTCTCAACCGCATGAACGCGGCGAAGGGTGCCGCGCTCTCGCTCCTCGAGGATGCCTACCAGTCGCGCGACATGGTGTCCATCATCCCCTTCCGAGGCGACGCCGCCGAGGTGCTCCTGCCTCCCTCGCGCTCCATCGCGATGGCCCGCAACCGCCTCGACACTATGCCCTGCGGTGGCGGTTCCCCCCTCGCGCACGGCCTCTCCCTCGCCGCGCGCGTGGGCATCAATGCCATGTCCTCTGGTGACGTGGGCCGAGTGATGGTGGTCTGCCTCACCGACGGCCGCGCCAACATCTCCATCAACAAGTCCAACGGCGAGCCCGAGTACATCGGACCGGAAGCGATCAAGCCCACCGCGGAAGATCTTCAGGAGGAGGTTGACGACATGGCGGGCAGGCTCTACGCCGCCGGCATGAACCTGCTGGTCATCGACACCGAGAACAAGTTTGTGTCGTCTGGCACCGCGGAAAAGCTCGCGCAGAAGGCGCTCGGGAAGTACTACTACCTTCCCAACGGTACCGACAGGGAAATCGCCGCCGCCACGACGTCGGCGCTCGCCGCGGCCAAGGCGGAGTAAGCGCGAGGCGCCAAGCCAAAATTGTATTACATTGCGATGGGGGTGTAGGGATTGGGCGAGGATGGGTGCGAGACGGCGCCGGGGTGATGAAGAGCCCGACGAGTTGCGCGGGGGCTCGAACGTTCGCGTAGAGATGGTCGTCGCACGCGACGCGTTAATGGTTAAAACAAGCACACGAGCTTACACGATGACAAGTCTAACACGCATCAGTCACCCGGTTGTCCGTCGCGCCGACGCTCAGAAGAAGTCTGCGATTGCCGAGAAGGCGTCTCCCGCAAAGTCGCCCACGGAGTCGAGGGCGCCCGGCGCCCAATCGGCGACCGCGCCTCCCGCGCCCATGATCGCACCGCCCGCGTCACCGGCGAAGTCTCCGACGGCGTTCGCGGCGCCGGGGGCCCAGTCCGCCACGGCGTTGGCGCCGCTCACTATGCCGTCGCCCGCGGCGGCTGCCGCGCCGGGGGCCCAGCCGGCAACCGCGTTGGCCCCGTCGACGATTCCCCCGCCCACGGCTCCCGCGGCGTCACCGGCGAAGTCGCCGATGGCGCCCGCGTTCTGATAGGCGAGGACACCGCCGACGCCGAGCGCCGCGCCCCCCGCGACGGCGGTGGCGGTGCTCATGCCTCCGCCGGACCTTCCCCCTCTGGTCGCCGGCGCCGCGTGGTGGCCGAGGTGGCCGACGGGCCTGTGGTTCTGCTGCGCCGAGGAGTATCCTCCCTTGGGCTGAATGATGACCGACGTCCCGTACCCGGGCTGGCCGTAGTACTGCGTGGGCTGCGCCGGCGGCAACACGTTCCCGCCGCGGCGCTGGAGCTCCTGCATGAGATACTCGAAGTACGGCACGAACTCCTCGAAGGTGATGAGCCTGTCTCTCTGGTGTCTGTCCGCCTTGGAGAGCTCTTGCTCCATGATCTGGTTGATCTGCGAGGGCGGGACGCCGTTGAAAAAGCCCAGGCGCGTGAGAACCTGGAACAGCTCCTGCGCGTCGAGCACGCCGTTGCGATCTGTGTCGCCAGCGATGAACGCAGCCTTCGCCTGGTCGTAGTAGCGATTGTACGTGCCGGGGGCGGGCAGCTGGCGGTGCATCGCCCCGGGTGGGGGACGGTATACGGGGGGCGGGGCGGAGAAGCAGATACCCATGGCGGACGTGCTTAGTAAGAGCGCGCTTCGTTGTGCCGCGGGGGGATGGGGTGGGCACATTGCATAATTGTCGAATTCGTCCTGCTGACGAAGCGCATTTTTGCCAGCCTGCTGTATTTTTTAAGACTTTCGCTCTCTTGTATGAATATTCAGTAACGGAAAAAATATTTACTTCTATTTATCTATTTCATACACATATGAGTCCCGTAGCACTCGTGCTACCTGTTGAGCAAATAGTTCGGGATCGACAAGAAACACTCGCCGGTGCGGCAGCCGTCGGTGCGTCGCGATGGCACGCGACCCCAACACGCCCAAGGCGCCGAGGCCGAAGAAGAAACCCAAGAACAAGGATGCGGCGCCTCCCCCCGAGAGGAACGAGACCCCCGAGGTGCGCCCCCTACCCTGAGACCGTCTCGTCGCGTCGTCTTCGCCCGTCGACCGGAAAGGCACCCATCGATCTGGTCATCTCCTCACCTCGCCCGTGCCACCTCGTCGTCGCAGGAGAGAGCCGAACGCAAACGAAAGGCAAAAGAGGAGCGCCGGACAAAGGCCGAGCCAGTGTTGAGGGACGATGGAGACAAAAAGTGCAAGATATGCAAGGAGGTGAGCGCTCCCGCTCGCACAACGCCCCGTCCAGGAACCGCCGCCGCCGCCGCCGCCCGACCGTGTGCCACCAACCGTCGACTCACACACCCCTCATCCTCGCTTCCATACCCAGGTTTTGCCAACCTCGAAGTTCTCGCCGGCGCAGCTTCGCAAACCCAGGGCGGCGTGCAAGAGCTGCTGCGAGTCCAGGGCCCGGGACGACCGCCCGGACCACGTCCCGAGGAGCAAGTCCATGAAGGAGCGTCGCGAGGAGCTCAGGCGGCTCAGGGAGACGAAGAGGAAGGAGAGGGACGAGGTGAAGGCCAAGCCAGCGACGTCCGCGATGCCGAAGCGCGCGGACGAACCCGCGGCGAAGCGCGTCAAACCCTCGGAACTGCATGACGGTGGGGACGACGAGAGAAGACCCGCGGGGGGTGGGGATGACGAGAGACAATTTGTGACGAAGGGCGACGAGCCCGCCTCCGTCGCCGAGGGCGACGAGACGATGAAACGCCAGATCTACGTGGGGGGCATACCCTTCTACAAGACTGAGGACGAGATCCGCGAGGCGTTCGACAACGAGAACCTGCCGGTGGAGAGCATCGACTGCATGACGTTCCCGGACAGCGGTCGGTTCAGGGGCATAGCCATCGTCACGTTTGCCACGGCAGAGGCGGCCAAGGGTGCTCTCGCGTGGAACAACGAGGAGTGGGAGGGGAAGTTCCTGGTGGTTCGTAAGTACGCGCCAAAAGACGGCGCGACGAAAGCAGTTGCCGCGAAGGAGGATGCGACGCCCAGGGAGGAGGTGAAGAAAACGGAGGGCCAGACGATTGCCTTCATCGCCAACCTGGACTACTCCGTCACTGAGGAGCAACTGCGGACGGCGCTGGTCGGCTGCGAGGTGAAGGAGGTGCGCATGGGCAAGGACAAGGAGACGGATGAGTTTAAGGGGTTCGCCCACGTCGAGTTCGTCGGGGACGATGACCTCGAGCAGGCGGTGTCCTTGAGTGGGACCAACCTAATGGGCCGCGAGATGAAAATAGCATACGCAACGGCAAGGAAACCGCCAAAGGAGGATCGCGCACCGCCCAGGTTTGGAGAGAAAAAGCGCGGCAAGAGGGACATGCGGCACAAGGGGGATTTCAAGAAGATCCGTCGGGCCAAGCGGGGATGACCGAGCTTTCGAATATGATGATCCAAACTAGCCCCTCAATTCTCGCCGATTGCCAAAGCAGTGCGAACCATGGAATCCACGGAGACAAACTTTTCTCTCGGCTTACCCGCCGCCTCCCCCGCCGCGCGCTCTGCCGCGTCGATCCTGCCCCAGCCCTCCGCATCCACCACGCGAACCCCTCTGGATTCGAGCAGCGGCCTCACGCCTTTCCCCTTGAACCTGTAGTCCGGTCGCCTCAGCCTGCCGTTTGCGGCATCCTCCGCGATGGACTCAACAGTCTCCTCCGCACAGTGCAGGTTCGTGCCTATGATCCCGGTGGGACCCCGCTTGAGCCATCCCGCGACGTACACGCCCGTAACGTGCGTGGGATACCCCCCCATCTTCTCCATGACCCGTCCCGCCACGTTCGGTACCACGCCGCGCTCGTGGTCGAAGGGGAAGCCCTCCTTGACGCCCTTCGCCGGTAAGCCCTTGTACCCGACCGATCGCAAAACCAAACTCACGCGGTCCAGGCGCTCCTTTTCGCCCGTGGGAACCGCCTTGCGCGATCCCGCCGCGCCCTCGAGTCTGTTTACCGCGAGATCCACCGACCGCACGCTATTTTTGCCGTCCGCGCTCGGGAGAAACTCGGTCGGCGATCGAAGAAACTTCAAGACGAGCTCGCGCCCGCCCTCAACCTGCCCGGGCCTCAAGTCGGCTTCGACTCCCGCGGGCGGCGACTCGATCGATTTCACGATCGCCTCGTACGCGCGGCGCCTCGGCCTTTGCGCCGCGAGGTCCGCCTCGTCCTCGGGCTCGAGCGCGAGCTCCTTCGGGTCCACGGTGACCCGAACCCCGGGCAGGTTGAGCAGCTCCCTCAGCTCCTTTGGGGAAAACGCGCCTTGCGCTACGCCCCGCCTGCCGACCATCACCACGCGGCGCACGGTGGAACGCCGCAACGCCTCCAGCGCGTGTTGGCACACGTCCGTGGACGCGAGGTGCTCGGGGTTGCGCAGCAGCATCCGCGCGCAGTCCACCGCGACGTTACCCAGGCCGAATATCACAGCCGTGTCGCCCTCGGCGCATCCCAGCGCCCTTCTCAGCGGCCCGTCCAGGTCCTTCACGCACCTCGGGTCGCCGTTGTACCATCCGACGAACTCGCGCGCGCTGTGCGATCCGGGCAGGTTTTCGCCCGGCACCCCCAGCTTCTTATCCCCCTCGGCTCCGTAACAGAGCACGGTGGCGCTGTACCGCGCGAAGAGGTCGTCCAAGCCGACGTGCTCGCCGAAGCTCACGTTGCCGAGGTACGTCACCCTCGGGTCCCGCAGGATGCCGTCGAACCTGTTGACGACGCTCTTGGTCCCGGCGTGGTCGGGGGCCACGCCGCTGCGCACCAGCCCGAACGGCGTCGGGAGCTTCTCTATGACGTCCACCCGGGCGTCCTCTCCGAACGCGGCGAGGAGCCTGTCGGCGGCGTACATCCCAGCCGGTCCGCTGCCCACCACGCAGAAGCGGCGCGGGGTGGACTCCTTCCCGGGGGTGTTGAACATCGGGGATCCACCCGATGCGATCACGGCGGAGGTGGCGAGACCCCGCGCCTGCCTGAGCAGGGTCTCGCGCGTCGCCGACGCCAGCGAGCGAAGCATGGCGTGGTGATGATTGTTACCCGCTGGAGTCGGGTCTTGAGACTCTTGACAGATGAGATTGAGGGACACGACCGCCAGATCGTAACCAGCTCGCCAGTGTATTCTTACGTGACTATGGTTATATTTCGAATTTACAAAACGATTCTGAGACGAAAACATGTGGGGTTGATGAGGCGCGTAATCTTACGAACATTCTCGGACTTCACGTGGTTCATCCTCTCCGCGTGGATAGAGCACCACCGGAGAAAAGCTGTCAAATGCTCACTGGCTTTGGCGCGCCGGGCGACGGGACGACCTCAAGAGGCAGGTTCGGGTCGTATCGCGCGCGCGCAGCCGCGGTCTGATCGTATTCCCGCGCGGGAAATCGGTCGCGGGTCGTTTCATCGGCGAGGCGGCGACGCGCGGGCGCCATGGCGGGTTCGCCTCCCGACGCCGTTGGCGGCGAGGCTGTTCACGTCGAGGAGCACCACGACACCGCGTACGAGGCTCTGTACTTCCTCTTCCTGTCGCTGTGTCTCGGCGCGGTGGCGCGGGGTGCCGTGCGCAACAGCAGGCTGCCCTACACCGTCGCGCTGCTCTTCGTGGGGCTCGCCATAGGGTTCCTGTACTCGTACCTCGACCTCGGGGTGCTCTCCAACTCGCTCGACATATGGGTGGCCATCGGGCCGCACACCATGCTCTCGGTGTTCCTCCCGGCGCTGGTGTTCGAGTCCGCGTTCTCGCTGGAGTGGCACACGTTTAGGAAGTGCGCGGCGCAGGTCCTCTGGCTGGCGGGACCCGGCGTGCTCCTCGGGACCTTCCTCATGGGCAGCCTGCTCAAGGCCACCTTGCCCTACGGCTGGGGCTGGGGCTCGTCGCTGATGCTCGGGTCCATCCTGTCCGCCACGGACCCCGTCGCGGTCGTGGCGCTGCTCAAAGAGGTCGGAGCGTCGAAACGGCTCGGTCACATCATCGAGGGCGAGTCCCTGGTCAACGACGGCACCGCCATCGTCGTCTTCTCCCTCCTCAACCAGATCGCCAAGGGGGAAGACAAGACGCCGCTCGAGATCTTCACGTTCTTCGTGTGGGTGCCGGTGGGCGCGGTGCTCGTGGGGGTGGGCATCGCCGCGGGCTGTCACGCGTGGCTCGGTCTCGGCGCCGTGGCGGGGGATCACATCGTGCAGATCTCCGTGACGCTCTTCGCGTGTTACCTCTGCTTCCTCGTCGCCGAGTTTGAGGCGGCGGCGTCGGGGGTGCTGGCGTGCGTGGTCCTGGGCGTCTCCATCGGGGCGTTCGGCCGAGGATTCTTCACCGGAGAGACGGAACACTCGCTGCATCACTTCTGGGAGATGCTCACCTTCGTCGCCAACACCGTGCTGTTCATCCTGACGGGCGTCATCATCGCCAAGACCACGACGGAGGCGGCGACGGATCGAACGCTCACCGCGGAGGACGCCGGGTACGGACTTTTGGTGTACATCGAGGTTCTCTTCGCGAGGGCGGCGGTCATAGCCGTGCTCTATCCGATCTTGCGCAAGTGCGGTTACGGCCTGACGCTATACGACGCGACGGTGTGCTGGTGGGGCGGCCTGAGGGGCGCGGTGGGTCTCGCGCTGGCGCTCGTGGTGAGCGAGGCTGAGGATTCCTACTCGGACGACAAGGTGGGCCCGGTGACGCTGCTGTGCACCGGTATCGTGGTGGTCGGCACGCTGGCGGTCAACGGGACCACGACGGGGCAGCTGCTTCAGTGGCTCGGCCTGACGAGGCCGGAGGTTTCGGTGCAGGTCGCGGTGTCCAAGGCGAGGAAGCACATCAGGGATCAGTGCCTGGCCATGTACCACGAGCACCTCACCAAGTTTGACGACGTCATGGGCACCGCCGATTTCAGGGCGGTGTCCGAGCTGGTGCCGTTCCTCCAGGAGGAAAGTAACGAGAAGGAGGAGGAAGCGGCGGCGGCAGCAGCCGCCGAAGGGGGGAAATCACCCGAGCGGAGGAAGAGCAGCGGGAAGATCCTCGACGGCATCGCGAGGTCGCTCGGATCGATTGCCGGGCCGAAGAAAAAGTCGCCCGAGGAGAAGAAGGTCAACGGCGGCACCACACCGCCTGGTACACCGCCCGAGAGCATCGCCGTGGTCGGCGGCGGCGGATCGGGCGGGGGTATGAAGCGCACCAAACCCAAGATGACGATAGGGGAGGACGACGACGAGACGGACACGTTCATCGACCTCAGCTCGCAGCTTCAGAAGGCCTTTGACGGTGGATTGAAGAAGAAAAATACCGGGCTCATGACCCCAGCCTCCTCAATCGCGAACCTCCAGGCTTTCGCCGCGCAGGCTGAGAAGGACGAGGAGGCTGCGCAGGCGGTGAAAGACGGCCTGGCCTGCCAGAGGGTTCCCCACAAGAACGCCGCCGGACAGTTCTCCCCCGCGGCTCCCGACCTCGCCGCGGCGGTGACCATCGCCATCAAGCGGGACTTCGAAGAGGCCATCGCGGTGTGGCAGCGAGACGTCCGCGGTCGCTTCCTCGCGCATCTCAAGGTGCTCTACTGGGAGGCGCTCGAGCAAGGCCGCGGTACCAAGGAGATCGTCGAGATGCTCGTGGAGTGCACGGACGTCGCGCTCGACAACCTCGACAAACCCCTCGGCGACTGGAAGGCTCTCAAGGATCGCATGCTCAACAAGGCGCAGCGCTCCTCCTCTCTGTGGAAGCGCACCTACCGCCGGCTTCCCCCCAAGGTTCGAAACACCATCAAGTGGGTACGAAACAACCTCCTCCACTCCGGCGCCGTCGGCAGCGGCGGGTTTCGACGCCGAGCCCTCGTCGCCGTCGCCCTCTACTACGACGCCCACACGGAGGCGCGACACGCCATCTTCGGCGCGGAGCACGAGGGCGGGATGCAAGGGGCGGGCGCGAGCTCGAGTAACCTGGCGGCCGCGGCCCACGCGGCGCTCAGGTCCCAGGACTCGGTGGACGTCAACGCCGTCGCCTTGGAGTACGAAGACGACGACTTTAGCGACCCGGCGGGCGCCGCGGCGGATCGCGTGAAGGCTGAGTCAGACTCGGACCAGAACGCCGCCAAGGCGTACCTGCGCGCGGCGAGGACGAACGAGCCGGAGCTCGCCGCGGCGGTGAAATCTGAGGAGACGGCGCGCAGGCTTCTTGCCGTCGCGGAACGGAGCGCGAAGGGGTACGTGCAGAGCGGTTTGCTCACAGCCGTCGAGGCGGCGGAGCTCCTCTCCGGGATCTCCCGGGCGCAGAGGAGGCTCCGTCTCGATCCGCCGGAGCCCGTGAACAGGGACCCGAAGGAGCTGATGCGAATGTCCCCGCTGCTGGACCCCACGCACCCGGCGCAGGTGCCCGTCACGCTCGCCAGGCGAATGGCGGCGAACGCCGACAACTGGGTCGAGGTGAGGTACCCGGGCGACGCCATCGTCAGCGACAAGGCGGTGCCCGGGTCGCTCATGCTCTTCGCCCGCGGCGTCATCGACCTCACCTGGGCGCGTCCCATCGGCGACGGAGGCGGCGGAGGTGGAAACGTGCCGCTGCGCATCGGCGCCAGCAGCACCTCGTACGGCTGGGCGCTGGGCGCCGCGGACCTGCTCGCGCCCGACGCGGCTCGCTTTGAGATGCGAGCGGTTTCCACGGTGACGGCGTTTTACGTCCCGCCCGAGGTTGTCCAGGCGATCTTCGCGTCCTCGCCCGGGACCGCGGCGGCGATGTGGCGCGCGGCTTTCGGCTTGCTCTCCGCCACGCTCCTGCGCCAGGACCTGCTGAGCGTACCCCCGGGCGTGCTGAAGCGAGCGGTGACCAAGGCGAGGGTGACGTCCTACAAGCCCGGGGACATGATCGGGCCGTACAACTCGAGGTACAACCCGGACATATACCCCGTGGAGGAGCTCGTCGTGCTCATGAAGGGCGAGCTGGACTGTCCCACCGAGGGCAGGCTGATTGGTCCGTGCGTCGTGGTGCCCG
>Ga0181573_10002210_pt1 | contig 18246 bp, 7 predicted proteins | sample 101ome_25_FD_148643 | JGI IMG/M metagenome (GOLD analysis project Ga0181573, IMG submission 148643) | Coastal salt marsh microbial communities from the Groves Creek Marsh, Skidaway Island, Georgia - 101409BT metaG (spades assembly) | ecosystem: Environmental > Aquatic > Marine > Intertidal zone... | reverse complement strand
GGGGGGGGGGAGGAGGGAGGGCGGGGTCGGGCGGGGGCGGCGGCGGCGTCGGGGGCGCGGGGGCGGGGGCGACGGCGGGGGCGGGGACGGCGAGGGCGACGGCGCCGGTGGAAGCCTCGCGGTGGCGCCGGCGCTGGCTGCGGCCTCGACAACGTCGAAGTCGGCGGCAACGGCAGCGGCACCGACGGCGGCGTCCGCAGTGGTCCCCGGCCGGCCCTTGCTTGCCTGGTCAAAGACAGCGTCGGCCTTGAAGTCCGGGGCGGGCCCGGAGACGAAGGGAGCCTGAGGGATGTTCGAGAGGTATCGGGAGGAGGGAACGTGAGGTTGGGGGAGGGTCCGAGGGGCGCAAGGGGAGGGCAGGAAAGAATGGCCGAGACGCAACGGCGGCCGTCATGGGCTCGAAACGACGTATCGACCGTGCTTTCCGGTATTCGAGTTACTCTTGAGTCGATCTAATGCTAATTTTGTTCGTAGGGGTCACGATTGCGCCGAAAAACCGCAGAAAGATCCGGAGGGAGGGGGCGACGGCGCCGACCCCTACTGCGACGACCTCCTCCTCTTCCAGGAACGCTGGCCGCGGCGCTAGATTACGCCACGACATACAGAGCGATCCGTCTGATCGCACGATCGGCGTACGCTACCCGGTGCGCGCGTCGCGAGCGGCTGACCAGCCCCACCCTACGCTACTCACCGCGTTGGCGACCACACGGCGCGCGGCGACGGCCGAGCGGCGGGCGGCCGCGGGGGCGACGCGGGCGGTGGGGAGGGAGATACGAAGAGCCGACATGATCGTTGACCTCGGGGTGAAGCGATGCCGGAAGTGCCCTGGGTGGGGGGGCTCAAGGGCAATGGGGACGTCGTCGTGTGGCGAGTTGACCGACGACATGCGACGTCCACTTCGGCCTCGCATACACCCCCCCTCCCACCCCTCCGGAAGTGATCGGCGGCGGTCTCGTCCGCTGGGCCACGCCATTCCTCGTGCGAGGCATAGCCGTCGCGAGGCCAGGTCGTCACAGCCAGGGCGCGCCGCGAGGGTTCCTTGCCCCCCGTATCGGGGTGCGGGATGGGCCGGGGCCGCACCCCTATGCCGATTGAGGGTGAGAATAATCCGGCGCGAGAACCCGTTATCCCCGGGGGCTTTAACAACGTGCGGAAACCGGGTCGTTCCCACTTTCCGGTCCTTCCCGCGGGGACGACGGAACTGGCGAGTCAGGGGATGGTCCGCGCGCAATGCTTTATCGACTGCAACTGGACGACTCGCGATTGCCGCGCGGCGGGCGTGCAGCGAACTGGACGACCTAGACGACAAGTGGACCACCACCCCGTCCGCCCCCATTCCGCAGGTCGGATGCTTCGGGCGTAACACAAAGAAGTCCATCACAGCTGCGCTCAGGACTCCCGCTGAGTTCGACGCGCTGATGGAGAAGCTGGCCCCTCGGGCGAGTCGCCAAGAGGTCGCCGGGCGCTTGCCGCCTCGCGCTCGCAGCTTCCAAAACGGCCCCTCGACCGAGTAGCCGGTTCCTCGACCGACTCCGCTGCTGCCGCCCTTGTACGCCTCCTAGGAGGTGAACTGCCCGCGGCCCCTTCCTGTCCCTGTTGCTCTGCTTGCCGCCAGCCCGCCACGACGCCCCCAACGCGACCCCCGGCCTCCACCGCCCGGCGTCGTCCCCCCTCTTTCGCCCCCTTCCCCCCGTCACCGACCCCCGACCCCCGACCTCTACCCCTCGTCCACCTCCCTCCTCCTCGATCCCCCCCCCTCCCAGATTGGCGACTTTGCCTTTGACATCCACGCCGAGGGGGCCGCCCTCGGCCTCGGAGACCGTCCCCTCGCGCCCCTGGTCCTCACGGTTCTGCGCGAAAACGGTCTCCTGGCGGACAATCCTCCGCTGTACGAGATGAGCTCGGTGTACGTCGGCGGCGAGGGGGACGTCCGCGGCGGCGTGTCCGGCGCGTCCACCTCGGGGCGCGTCGCCGCGGCCGAGGCCGCGGCGGCCAACCCCGGAAGCATGGCCGGCCGCGGGCTCAGCCGACCCCACGTCGAGCGCTACCTCGAGGCGCTCGAGGCGACCTACCTCGACAACCCCTACCACAACTCCCGACACGCCGCCGACGTCGTCCAGGCCGTCCACTGCATGCTCGTCCGCGACTTCGCGCCGAGCGCCAGCCAGGGCTCGGCGCTCGACCGCCTGGACCGCCTGTGCCTCGTCCTGGCCGCCGCGGCGCACGACGCCGGGCACCCGGGGCTCACGAACGACTTCCACGTGCGGTCTCAGGACGCCTTCTCGGCGTGGTTCAACGACACGTCGTGCAACGAGATGTACCACGCCTGGACGGCCTTCGAGCTCCTGCGGTTGAGCCCCAAGCACGACATCCTCCACGGCCTGTCCCCGGAGGACCGCGCCTCGGTCCGACGCGTGGTGATCCAGACCATCCTGGCCACCGACATGTCCCAGCACTTTTTGCTGCTGCAGGTCTTTGAGCGGCAGCTCGACACCGAGGGACCCAAGATGGCCACCTGGGACCCCGTGGCGCGCCTCATGATCCTGAAGGTGTGCCTGCACCTGGCCGACCTGTCCAACCCCGCCAGACCCATCGCGCTGGCGCGGAAGTGGGGCCTGGCCGTGGCGCAGGAGATGTACGCCCAGGGCGACGTGGAGCGGGCGCACGGCATGCGCGTCAGTCCGGTGTGCGATCGGCACACGGCCGAGGTCACGGGCGGGCAGATCCGCTTCATCCGCTACTTCCTGCGCCCGACGGTGGACCTCTTCCTCCGCGTCGCCCCGCGGTTCGGGGCGGAGCTCGCGGCCGGCATCGACGCGACGATGGTCTACTGGACGCGCGCCAACGAGGAGGTGCTGCGGGCGCAGGAGGAGCGCGACGCCGCGGCGCGGCGGGCGCTGGGGGAGCCGGGGCAGGCGTCGGGCGGGGGGCCGACCAAGGGAGGGGGGGCGTGCGCGGGACCACCGGCGGGCGGGGAGGCGGGGCGCGCCAAGGGCGCCGTCGCCGTCGCGGCCGCGGCCGCCGACGACCCCCCAAAACCGCCGCAGCCGTCGGAGGAGGACAAGAGGAGGGCGGAGGAGGAGCGGAAATCGAAAGACGCGTTCGCCGCGTGGTTCAGCGACGACAAGGCCACGTCGGCGACCGTGGCCGCTCGCGCCGCGCCCGTCGTCCAGGCCGCCTCCGCCGCCCCCCCCCTCTCCCCCGGGGACGCTCGGGTGGAGCCGCCTGCGCCCGGGGCCGTCGCGGAGACGGACGCGACGGGCGGTCCGTCGTCCCTCGCGCAGCGGTCGCCCCCTCCGCCCCCCGACCCCGCCGTCCTCGAGGCGCGCCGGGCCGCCGCCCGCCGCGTGCGTCACGACGAGGAGGTCGGGGCGAGCGACGGCGTCCCCGACGGAGTGCCCCGGACCACCCAACCCAGCGTGGCCATCCAGGGGGACAACCCGTCGGGGGGCATGGTGACGGTTGGGTCCGAGGACGTGCTGCGGTTTCGGGCGGGCGAGGACGCGGCGAGCCGATCGCAGAAGTCTCTGCCCGAAACGACGGAGTCGCCCGAGCTCGGGCCGCGCTCCGGCGGGCCGGGACGGGCTCCGACGGCCGGCGCCGCCCCGGGCGCTCCGGCGGGCGCTCCGGCGGGCGCCAGCGTCCCCTTCCCGGGGACCGCGGGACCGACCAACCCGTTGACGCAGGCGGTGACGGCCGCCCACGGTAAGGGCCGCGCGAGCCGACGCCCGTCGGCGTCGGCCGGCGACGCCGGCGTTTTGGAGGACCTGGAGCCGTGCCCGTCGGGCCACCGCGCGTCGGACAACGGCGGCGCTCTCCTGTTCGGCGCGGGCTCGGGCGAGGACGCCGGCCCCGCGGATCGGAGCGGCGGGAGCGAAGGCGGCGGTCGACACGCCGACGGGGCGACGGTGTCCGAGACGCAGCCCACCCACAACCCGAACGAGCGCTGCTTGGGCGCGGACGACGAGCGGTCGACAGAGTCGGGCGTTTCCCCCGGCCCTGCCCAGGCGCCGCCGTTGCCCCCGGGGCCGGGGAAGGGGGAGGGCTCAGGCCGGTCGCGGTCCGACGTCCGCGGCGGGCGAAGCGTCCCCTCCCCACCTACGCGAGGGACTGCGGGTTAGAGGCGAGCGGGCGAGGAGTTTCGTGACCGAGAACCGGAAGGAGAGAGGGGGGTCGTGCCCTCCCCATGCCTCGGCCGCCCGCGCTCCGGCGAGACGCGAGGGCGCCCGAAGCGAGTGGTTCCGTTCGGTCGTCCCCCCCCGCCACCTCCCCCGCCTCATCTGCGGGTCGCCCTCTCGGTCCCCGCGCCCCGCGCGACCCCCCCACCCGCCATGTTGACGTTGCGGCGAGCGGCGGCGGCCGCCACCGCCCTCGCCGTGGGCGGCCTCGCCGCCGGCGGGACGGTGGCCCTCCGTGGCCCGCTGCGCGCCGTCTCCGAGGCCAAGGCCGGGACATCTGGACGCGAATTCTTGGTTTCGTTCGCGTCGGGTCGCTCTCCCGAAGCCCGCGTCGCCGGAGGGGCGTTCGCTGTGTCCGGCCGCTCCTTCACGGCCGCCTCGTCGACCAACAGCGACGACGCCCCCGCCGCCCCCAAGCTTGGCGACCGCCGCCTCGGGACCCTCAAGGGCGAAGCTCGCCGTGCTGCTCTCGCGGCGCGCGCGTCCCCCGCCGCCGAGGCGCGCCGCCGCCTCTCGCCTCCCACGGCGTGGCCTCGACCACCGACGCGCAGGGGCCGCGGCCCTGCCGACCCACTCGCCCGCCCCGCCCTCGCCGAGCAGCTCGCCCGTGCCGTCTCTCCGCCGCGCACCCTCCTCGAGCACATCAACAACCCAGTCGCCGACGCTGAAGCTGACGCTGGGACGGCCGACGGCCGCGTCCCTGCGCCCCGCCGCGTCCGGCCCGGCCTCCTCCTCCTCAAATGTGGAATGACTCACGAGGCGTGTGCGGGTCGGAATCGGCACACGCGCACGCACACATCCATCGTCTCTCTCTCTCTCTCTCTCTCTGTCTCGATCTCTCTGTCTCTTTCTCTCTCTCTGTCTCTTACTCACTCTCCCTGTCACTTTCTCTCACTTTCCCCCGCTCTCTCTCTCTCTCTCTCTCTCTCTCTCTAACTCTCTCTTGCTCTCTCTCGCTACCCTCCACAGTGGGATGAGGAGGGCAAGAGAGTCCCGTTGACCCTGCTGTGGGCTGACGCCAACCGCGTCGTACAAACCAAGACGGTCGAGTCCGACGGCTACACCTCCCTCCAGGTGGGCGCCGGGGCCCGTCGAGGCCGCGGAGCCCGCAGGGGACAGGGAGGGAGGGCGGGCACGCTCCCGGCGCACGTCCAGGCGTGGTGCGGGGTCGCCGGGCGTGAGCGGGCGCTGCACGCAGCCGGGGCTCCCGACGGCGCAGACGGCGTCGACGCCCCCGCGTCCGCCGAGGCTCTCCTCCGCGCCGCGGTCGCATCCGCTCGCGTCGCCGCCCTCCCCGCCGTCCTCCGCGAGTTCCGCGTGTCCCCCGACGCCCTCCTCCGCCCCGGCACCCCCCTGTCGGCAGCCCACTTTTCGCCCGGCCAGTACGTTCGCGTCTCGGCCGCCACCCGCGGCAAGGGCTTCCAGGGCGGCATGAAGCGCCACGGCTTCGCGGGCGCGCCCGCGTCGCACGGCGCCGGACCCGTGCACCGGAGCATCGGCAGCACGGGGCAGCGCAAGAGCCCCGGGAGGACGTTTCGCGGCAAGAAGATGCCTGGGCGCATGGGCGGAAACCGCAGGACGGTCGAGGGCGTGTTCGTTCACGCGGTCGACGGGGACCGGGACCTGGTGTGGGTGCGGGGCCAGGTTCCCGGGCCGACGGGGGCTTGGGTGGAGGTGGCGGACTGCGCGAGGCGGGAGGCGCGGCGGGGCGGGAGGGGGGAAGGGGGGAGGACGGGGTGCGACGGGACGGCAGAACGGGGGAGGCCGTTTCCGACGGCGGGATGGACCGAGGGGAGTGGGCTCGGTGTGGAGCGGGCGCGGACTGATCGGCCGCTGCGGCCGGGGGAGCCACTTTCGCTGTAGAGGGGCAAATGCGGAAGCGCCGTCGGGGTAATCCTCGCGCGACCTCGCAAGCCTGACCTGGGAGGCATTGCTTGCCCCCCCGCGCATGAGTTTTGCAGTGTGTCGTCCAACCGCACGTGCGCGGGGAAAAGTCGGGCGAGCCTGAGGCCTCTGACCTCGCCTAAGAAACGCATGCTCGCTGGTCCGCGGCCGCTGATGGAGGCCGCGGGCCCCGAAGCCCTGACGCGCGCTTCCGCCGGCTGACGTAGGTCGCAAGATCGGGTATCCCGTCGCCGGAACGATCCAGTTGCGCCGTCTTCCCGCGTGCGACGAGGAACGACCCTGACGCCAGCCAGTCCAAACGCCGCCTTGCGTCCCGGCGGATCGCGCGTTTAGCGTCATCATCCGGGATGTAATCGCATCTCGTTGCCTCTTTCATCTCGCATCCCCTCCCAAATCCAAAAAGCATTCCCCACCCGATCCTGCAGCCCGTCAAGCAAACCACCGCCGACGCCGCTGACGAAAGGTGCGACAAGAGCGACACGAACTAGACCGAATACGTGACCGAGAACCGAGAGTGATGTTCAAGGCCCGCAAAGGCACCGCGGGCGCCGCCGGCGATGGCTCGGGCCGCATCTCATCGAGTGGCCACATCGACGAGGCTGCCATGGTGGCTCACATGACGGGCAGGGTGGTTGGGCAGAAGACGGCCGCGCAGTTGGAGAAGGAGGCCGCGGCTGCTGCGGCGGCGCGTCTGTCGGAGAGCGGTCGTGGCAGGGTGTCGTCGGCCCAAGAGGCACGGATGGCGGCGCGGGCGAGCCGCGTGTCAGACCGGGGTGAGGAGCCTGGATCAGGGCAGCGGCCGTCGGGCCGGGCGTCGCCGGGTGTCGCGTCGGGTGGGGCGGCGGCGAGGCGGGAAAAGCTCGGGCTCCAGAAGGATACCCTGAGGACGAGCAACGTCGGCGGGACCGGACACCGGATGTCGGGACACGGCGGCACCGGGTCGCGCGCGGGCAGTGCGAGCAACGTGGAGGGCGGCGGGGGCTCGGGCCGCGGGTCTCGCTTGGCGGCGGGATCGGCGCGCGAGATGGGAGTGATGGGAACGGGGATGCGCACGAGCAACCTCGGCGCACCGCCGAGCCGTGGCGGATCGCGGCTCGAGACGGGCATCCAGGACACGAACCCCGCCCGCGCCGCCCGCGAGCGCCGCGGCGCTCCCGCCGCCGGAACGGGCCTCCGGAGCGGCCGCCGCGGCGTCGGCTTCGCGTCCGAGAGCGAGGCCAACGCCGACGCCGACGCCGACCGGCTCAGCGACCTCCAGGGGGTCGAGGCCTCGGGACCGCTCGGCGTCGGCGCCACGAACAGCCGCGACAAGCGCAGCGCGGCCAAGAGCATCGTGGGTCTCAAGCCCGGCGAGCGCGACGACGATGACGCCGACAAGAAGAAGCGCAAGCCTGTCGGAGATCGCCCCGAGGACCGCTACCGCACCAACGACGGAGGCGGCGCCGCCACGGGCGCGGGCGCCACGGCCACGGGGGAGGTCGCGCGCCGCGTGTTCGCGCAGTCCAAGTCGTCGGCGGCCAGAGGAGAGATGGCTGCCATCGTCAAGACCCACCGCAGCGAAGCCTTCCTCTACCTCATGAAGAAGGTGAAGCGTCGCCGAGAGCGCGCCGTGGCACGGGCAAAGGCCGACATGGACGCAGATGCCGACGCCCGGCGGGAGTCGCGCACGGGCAACCGCGGGTCGCGTCGGACGTCCGATGGCGGCAGTAAGGACAAGACGGGCGCGTTGCAGCGGCCGAGCGGGCGCGAGGCGCGGCCGAGCGGCCGGGCTGTGGGCTTTGCGCCCCCTCCACTCACCGGAGCTGAAGCGCCTGAAACGCGGCCCGAGAAGAAGCGAGCGGCCGCCTCGGTTATTAGCGACGAGGAGGCACGCAAACAATTGCTGATATCCGGCGACCTCTCACGGGCTGCGGACGCGGCGATGATGGGTGCCGACCTCGGCATCGCAGGCTACTCTCCGCTGGCGCGCTCCAAGAGCAGCAAGGGCGGGGACGCCCCCACGGACAACCAGCGCAGGCTGCTTGCTGCCAAGAGCCAGCGCATCAAGGAGATGCTGGTGGACGCCGCCGAGGAGACCGGCGATCCCATGGGCGTGGGGCGGGACGGGCAGCTGGCGGCCGCAAGCGCGGGCGCTGCGGGCAAGTCGGAGAAATATTACGGTCCAGGTGGGCAACGCGCTGCCGATGCCGCTGTGTCGCGCGCTCCCGACAACTTCAAGCCGCCGCAAGTTTGGATCGCCGACCTCTTTCGCAGAGCGAGCCACCCCACCGTCGCTGACGAGCGGGGTAGGCTCGAGTACATCAGCCCGCTCTCGCGCCTCAATGACATCGGCGTCCACCTCGGCGCAGGTGTTGAGCTCTATTTCCGTCTCCTGCGGACGTTCGCCTTCGTGTTTTTCGGGCTCTTCTTCCTCGGTTACCTGTGGGTCTATGTGGCCAACTACGCCCGGTGGTACACCACCGTGCCCGAGGGGTCCAATGCAGTCCCGACCCCCTTCGCATTGTCCAGACCAGTGCTCTTTCGGACGGGTGATCTTGCCCTGTCGAGCCCGATCAAGAACTTCCAGCTCATCGGTGGGTCCCTCGCGGCCGTCCCGCTCCACAGCGTCTATACGGCGACCCGTTGTATTGCCACGCAGGCGCTGGTGGAAGGCGCATCGGCGTGCCCCGTGTCGTGCCCCGGGGGGTGTGAAGACGAGGTTCTTCCCACGGCGGGCATGATTGCCACGGCCCCCATGGAGATTGATATTCTAGGTCCCGCCAGCACAACCTACGAGTTCGAGCAGCGCCACTTCTTTTACGGTCTGCAGGCTGTCGCGGTAGTGACAGCTGCCATTCTTTGGGTCATGGTCCTCTGCAACCAGAGCCGGTCCAAAAAAGTCCTTGCGCGCGTCGACGACGATACCTTGGAGGTCGCCGACTACACCGTCTACATGCGCGGCTTACCCAAAGGTAAGATGATCGACCTAGACGCGAAAGACGTGGCCGACTGGTGCGAGAAGACGTTCGTTGACACGCGGATGGAGGAGCCTGAGGAAGGGATTAGGAGCCGTCTGCAAAACCTGGGCAGCTTTGGGAAGGAGCCCAAGGGCAAGAACAGGAAGCCCCGGTGGGATCCCGAGGTGATTGAGGTCCAGCTGGCGACTGACGACCATCGGCTCATCACTGCGCTGAAGAACCGTGCGGCGCTATTGCTGTCGCTCAAGCGGGCGCGGGCACGTGTGGCCCTCGGCCACGGCACGCGGCGCCAGGTCCGGTCCATAAAGCGTGCCCTGCTGAAGGGTGACGAGAACATCCAGAAGCTCCGCAAGGTCTCCCGACCCCTTGTCTGTGGCGCCTTCGTCACTTTCAACCAGCTCCGCGCCCGTGCCGAGTGCGAGGCGCGGCTACACCCTGAATTCATGTACTGGCTCACCCGGCCCGAGCGCTACCGGTTCCGCGCTCCCGACGGAGAGCTTTACCGCGTCTCGGCCGTGGGGAGCGAGCCCGCCACCAACATCATTTACCAGAACTTGCAGTACGGAGGCGTCAGGCGCTTCTTCCGGTTCGTTGTGACGACCTTCATCGCACTTATGGCGCTGTTGTTTTCCTTTCTGGCCGTGTCCGAGGTGCGCTACCGCACCAACCTCCTCAACGCCGACATCACGTGGTCGCCGCAGGCACTTGCTGCCTACGTGTACGCAGACGCCGTGCCAGAGCTGACAGCGAGCGGAGTTGATCTCAGTCGCGGTCCGGGCGTCGAGCTGAGCCTCACAACGCTGGCCGACGAGGCCATCGCGAGCGGCAACCCCTACGACGAAGAGGTCAAGTGGCGCGCAGCGGCGTCGGTGCTGATGGCCGCGGCTGACACGTATGAGACGGGCTCGCGGTGTGAGGACAAGACCTTGGACAATAAGGCCAATTGGACGCAGCTGCAGCAAAGCCCCGCGGACCCTTGCATTGTCCTGTACGACGGTCACGAGACAACGGCCCAGGCCCTGCTGCGGACGCAGCTGGGCGCCAAGGACGGTGCCAAGACCCTCAAGCGGTCTGACCTGCCGGACATCTGGGCCGTCGCCGCGTCCGATCCGACCGAGACGGTACTCGACTGGCGGACGGGTGAGCCCATTCCAGGGCAAGACTGCGGTCAGTCGGCCACGGACTGCCTCTTTGGCCCCACTCCGGGGCAAAAGCGCCCGACAGTGAACGACGCCTGGCTCGAACGCGTGCTGACGGCCGACCCTGATGGCATCGCGCAGCAAATCGACTACGTCGACTGTCCCGACATCACCCTTCTCGACGACGACGCCGATGCGTCGACCGTCTGCGAGTTCACATGGGTGCCAGGCGCGTCCAGTCCGGGAGCGGACCCCGCAACATTCGACTACTCGACCGTGTATGCCGGCGACGGAAACGGCGCCAGTCAGACAACGGACGGTGCCCCGTCCGTCAACCAAGTGGTAGAGCTGGCGGGCACTGTGGCGCGGATCGACGGCGACGTCCGGTCCTCCTTCGTGCGCGCGTCGCTCCAGAGCATCGGCATGACCATCCCCGAGTATGCGTCGGTCGATGGCATCGATCGCGGCTCGTGTGCCGACATCATGGCGCGCGCAGGCGACCTTGTCCTCCGCTCGAGGTGGTGGGGCGTCACGACATCTTCGTGCGACGAAGCCGCCGACGATGACCAGCGCCTGCCCTACTATGACCCAGCCGTTCCATACCCCGGGGACGGCGTCGTCCAGGGTGATGGACCCCAGGGACCCGGGTGCTATACGGAGCGTGAAGCTGTCACTTATTACGACAACGTGTTGCTCACGAGGGGCCAGCCCATCCGCACCGCCGCCAAGCTCGCGGCCGCGGACGACGCCGAGTTCTCCCGGCAGGGCGATGCATGGCTTGCCGTGGCTACCCTCGCCGACGGCTTTGGTGAAGGCCTCTCGGCCAAGGATGGTGTCGACATGAAGATCGCCCTCGGGTGTCACTGCGAGTCTCTCTGGCGCGCATTCAACTCGGACAAGCGTGTAAACAAAATTTACCGCGAGGCCATCCTCACGGAATGTGGCCGCTTCATCACCCGCTACAACTCGACACTTGCGACGCTTTCGGCTGGCACGTCCCTGGTCACCGTTGCCTTCAACATGATGATTGAACTCCTCTTCAAGTTTTTGCCGGCTTACGAAAAGCACCATACCGTTACTCTATACGTTAGCAGCCGCATCGTCAAGCAGACCCTGACGCTATGGATCAACACCGCGTTTTTGGAGTTGATTGCGAGCGCCCGCTTCACCTTCGCGAAGGAGGTCTCCGAGGGTCGCTTCGGTGCCGGCTTCTACCGGGACCTAACACCGCAGTGGTTCTCGGACGTCGGGTCGCAGATTCTGTTGACGGTGTCGCTGGCGGCTGTGGCGCCCGTGGGCTCGCGAGTGTCGAAAATCTTCCTCGGCATCTTCACGCGGTGGATCGCGATGAGGACGAGCGTCATTCAAGAGGACCTTAACCTTGGCTTCGTTGGGCCCGAGTTTGACATCGGGCGCGACTATTCGTATGTTTTGATGGTCGCCCTGTCCGTGTTGATGTATGGTACGGGCATGCCGCTCCTCTACCTCACGATGACATTGGCGTCCCTCCTCTTCTACTACCTGGACCGCTACATGGTCACGCGCATCTACCGCACTCCGCCACGCCTCTCAGACAAAACCCAGCTCGTCGTCGGTGCGCTGTTAAAGCTCGGCGTCTTCGTCTTCATCTGCATGTCGGCATGGATGCTGTCGGTCTACGTCTCCGTGCCCATCAACGCCGCGACCAAGGACTTCTTCGAGGTCGACATACCCTTCGCCAAGGAGTTTTTATCCAACGTCAGTGACACTTCGGCCTACGCCAGCAACTCCGGCCGGTACGACTTGAACCGCCTATTCGCCGCCAACACCATCGTATTAGTCTTGATGGCCTGCGCCATGGTGACCTACTACGTGGTTTGGAATATGGCGTTGAAGCCCATCCTATGGCACGGCCTGTTCAAGGCTATGGTGATGGCGCCCATCTACGCGCTCTCGCACTTGCTGAGCAGGAAAAAGGTCCGGGAGGTCAAGGTGGGCGGGGCCAACTGGATGGAGGAGGATGTCGACTTCTTCACGGCCTACGCCAAGGGGAAACTGGTCGGCAGCACGACGTACGTAATGACGGAGCTGCCCGAGTTCCGGTCGATCTTCGACGCTGAGGCGCGGCTCGACGACCCGATGGACTTCGAGGTCGAGGACGAGCGGAAGGCGGCGTTCGAGGCGAAGAAGGCGGCGGGGATCGCGGGGCTTCGGGCTAAGCTGCCGTCGCTGGTGGCGGCGATACCGCGCGAGGGCGCAGTGGACAAGGACGACGACAATGAGGACACGGATGATGTCGAGGAGGGGAGGCGGCAATTGGCCATGGGCGGTCTGGGCAGAACCCGCACGATCAAGCTCGAGCTCACGGACGACGAGGACGACACCGACGACACCGACGACGATCGCGGGTCAAAGACAAGCAAGACGGATGGGATGGACGATGACGATGACCTTGATGGGGACCTCACGGACATCGCTGAAAAGGCCGCCAAGATGGCTGCCGCGAAGCACGAGGCTGAAGCGGCCCAGCGCGCCGCTGCCTCACCTCCGTCGAGCCCCAAGAAAAAGCGCGTGGGCTTCGCCAGTCTCGTAGGTAAGGGAACGTCACACGACAAGGACGTGGACGAGGACGACGCGGAGGCGTCAGGCGTCGCTGATATCGACCTCTCCGTTAGTGAGGGCGACGAGGGCGACGCAATGGGCGCCTCGGGTCCTCCCGCGGGGATCATGAACCCGCGCGCTAAGCTGCTGTCGGACGTGGCCGAGAGGCCGCATGGCATGTCGGAGAAGGACTGGAGGGAGTCTCGCTTTCAGGCCGACGAAGCCTCGCTGCCGTCAACAGCTGACGCCAGCGACGAGGAGGGCGGAGAGGGCGGCGACCAACCGAGTGGGCATGTTAACAGGCAGCCCTCGCTCGCAGCGCGGGCCGCGGGCGGGGTCTTGGGAGGGATCGGTGGCGTGGCGGGCGGGATCGGTGGTGCGCTGGGTAGGATGGCGTCGATGGGAATGCGGAGGAGCCAGGCCGAGCCCGAGGTGGCAGCACCGCCCCCTGTTGAGGACGCGACGGGAGCCGATGCGGCATGACGGTGACGCGCAACGAGAGTGCCCCAGAGGCAACCTGGCGGTAGACAGAGGTGAACGTGGTGCATGTAGCATTTCGACTAAGTGCAAGCACCCCCCCACCCTCTCCTCCCCTCCCCTCCCTCCCCTCCTCCACTACCCTCCCCCTCCCATCACTCCCCATACCACCGCCGCGGACGGGGGCGCCCCCTCTCTTCCGCTGCCTCGGCGAATGAAGGGCAGAGAACCCATCATGACCCGCACATCAAGCACTCGTCCTTGTTCTCGATCGAGCAGACCATTTTGGCCATCTCCGCCTCGCTCATCTCCCCCCTGGCCGCACTCTGCTTGACGGCCGCGACAGCGGCGGCGTCCTCGGCGGACACGACCTTTGTCGCGGGAGCACCCTCGCTCGTCGCCTTCGCCGTGGCGGCGGCAGCGGCCGCCGCCTTGACGGGCGCCTCCATCTTCTTGGCCGCGCCGGCGGCGGTAGCTCCACTGGCAGCGGCGGGAGCTCCACCAGCCCGGTTGGCGGCGTTTGCCTTGAGCGCGGCCTGGTCGACCGTGAACTTGATGGCGTCGGCGGCAGCACGGGTGCGCAGGTAGTACATCCCGGTCTTCAGCCCCTTCTTCCAAGCGTAGAAGTGCAGGCTGGTGAGCTTGCCAAAGGTGACATCGCTCATGTGGACGTTGAAGCTCTGGCTCTGGTCGATGAAGGCGCCGCGGTCGGCGGCCATGTCGACAAGGACGCGCTGGCGGATCTCCCAGACGGTCTTGTAGATGGCCTTGAGGCGGTCGGGGATTTCATCGAGGCCCTGGACGGACCCGGACGCTTGCACCATTTCGTTCTTCAGCGCGCCGTCCCAAAGGCCAAGGGAAGTTAGGTCCGCCAAGAGGTGGTTGTTCACCACGGTGAACTCGCCGGAGAGGACACGGCGGACGTAAATGTTGCTCGTATAGGGCTCGAAGCACTCATTGTTGCCAAGGATTTGCGACGTGGACGCCGTGGGCATGGGCGCGACGAGGAGTGAGTTGCGGACGCCGTGCCTCGCAACCTTGGCGCGGAGTCCCGCCCAGTCCAGTCCGAGGCGCTCGCTAGGGCCGTGTTCGCTGCCCCACATGTCGAACTGGAAGAGACCTTGGCTCATCGGCGATCCCTGGTAGGACTCATACGCCCCCTCCTTCTCGGCGATGTCGCACGACGACTGCACAGCCCCGAAATACAGAGCTTCGAAAATCTCGCGGTTGAGCGCCTGGGCCTCCTCAGAGTCGAACGGCAACCCGAGCAGAATGAAGGTGTCCGCGAGGCCCTGAACGCCTAGACCGATCGGGCGGTGGGCCATGTTGGACTTGCGGGCCGTCTCGGCGGGGTAGTGGTTGACGTCAATGATGCGGTTAAGGTTGTAAGTCGTGGTCGCCGCGACGTCGATAAGCCCCTGGAAGTCAAACCGGCGCTTGTGCGCGTCGAGCGACCCAACGAGCTTGCGGCTGCCGGATCTCATGGATTCCTCGCCGGGCTTGTCGACGACGAAGCGGGGCAGGGCGATGGAGGCGAGGTTGCAAACCGCAGTCTCGTCGGGCGACGTGAACTCGACGATTTCAGTGCAGAGGTTGGACGACTGAATCGTCCCCAGGTGCTTTTGGTTGCTCTTGGAGTTGCACGCGTCCTTGAAGAGCATGTAGGGGTTACCCGTCTCGACCTGCGCCTCGAGGATGGCGAACCACAGGGCCTGGGCCTTGACCACGCGCCGCGCCCGGCCCTCCTTCTCGTACTTCTCATAAAGCGCGTCAAACGCCGCGCCGTGGCACTCGTGCAATCCCGGCGCCTCGTTGGGGCAGAAGAGCGACCACTCGGCGTTGGCCTCGACGCGCTTCATGAAGAGATCGGGCGTCCACAGGCCGTAGAAGAGGTCCCGGGCCCGCTGCTCCTCCTTGCCGTGGTTTTTCCGCAAGTCCAAAAAGTCGAAGACGTCGGCGTGCCACGGCTCAAGGTAGACGGCGAACGCGCCCTTGCGCTTGCCCCCACCCTGGTCAACGTACCTGGCGGTGTCGTTGAACACCCGGAGCATCGGCACGATGCCGTTGCTGGTGCCGTTGGTGCCGCGGATGTAGGAATTGGTGGCGCGGATGCCGTGGATCGAGAGGCCGATGCCGCCGGCCGACTTGGAGATCGCAGCACACTCCTTGAGCGTGTCGTAGATGCCCTCGATCGAGTCCCCCTTCATCGCCACCAGGAAACAGGACGACAGCTGCGGCCGGGGCGTGCCCGCGTTGAACAGCGTGGGAGACGCGTGGGTCATCCACCGCTCGCTCATCAGGTGGTAGGTCTTGATCGCGGCGTCGAGGTCGGACCCGTGGATGCCCAGCGCGACGCGAAGCAGCATGTGCTGGGGCCGCTCGACCACCTTGCCGTTCACCCGCAGCAGGTAGGACCGCTCCAGCGTCTTGAACCCGAAGTAGTCGTAGTCAAAGTCCCGGTCGTACAGCGGAACGCTGTCCAAGCGATCGGCGTTGTCCATGATGGTCTGGAACACGGCGTCGGACAGCAGCGGCGCCGCCAGGCCGTTCTTGGGGTTGACGTAGCCGTGGAGGAGCTTGGCCGTCTCGGAGAAGGACTTCAGCGTGTTCTTGTGAAGGTTGGAGACGGCGATGCGGGCGGCGAGCTGCGTTGGGAGGTCGGGGGAGTTTTGAAGGGGTGTTGGAGGGTCGGGGTTCGGGAGGGGCTGTCGTACAGGCCACGGCGCGTGGCAGCCGAGAAACCAGGGCGGACGGGGCTCGCTGGTCGCGGGGGTGCGGCGGGGGGCGCGGGGGTAGATCGGGCAATGTGGCGGAGAGAGAACGACGAGACCGAAAGGAAGCGTCGAATCCCCAGGCGCAGGCCAGGAACGGCAGCAGAACCGTCGGCGCTGGGCGAAAACGCACCCGACCACTTCGCGGCGTCCTCGATCGCGTCGCGGGCTCGCGCGTGACGGATACGGCCCCTTACATCCATTTTAAATTGGAAAGTCCCACTCGCCACCGCGTAATCCGGGTGCGTGGCCGTCAAAGAGGCCGCCGTCTCCGCGGCAAGCTCGTCCAGCTCGGCCGTCGTGACGCCCTTGTAGACGCCTGAGCAGACCTTCTGGGCGACCATGATCTGTTGATTGTAAAGAGGTTCGGAAAAGGGGTCATTAGGAGGCGCGGAGGGAGGGTGCGGGACGCGGGGGGGGGGGCGGAGGCGCAGGACGCGCTGTGCGCGCCAGGCCCTTTTGCGGTCGAACCGGCCACGTCGGCTAGCGTCGAGGAATCGTCATGGATCTGAGAATCAGTCCAGAGGCCGCTCGAGTTGTGCCGCGCAGACCAGAACGGCGAGGCGAGCTTCACGAGGGTGGACGCCGGCCAGCCCAGTTTTCGGCGTCAAGACCGCTCCGGGCGCACGCGGCGCGCCAACGAGCGCTGAGAGGGCTCCAACGCCAATAAACCGGATAAATCTCCCGCGTATCTCTCGATCAGCTCGCGGTACCGCGCAGAGAGCGCGCAACGAGCCCGGACATGCGCCCAAGCCCGGTCCGCCCCAATCCCGCCCGCGGCGCCCACGTCGCTCGCCGGGTCGCAGTGCTCCGCATTCAGGTTCCACGACAGCTTGACGATGCGCGCCGTGATCTTGTCGAAGTGGACCGGCTCTTGCCTGCGGAGGGGGAGCGGTCGGGGGTTCGGGAGGGTGCGCGAACGATGGAGCGGAGCCGGACCGGGCAGCTCAGTGAGGCACGAGCGTCGACAGGCGACGTGGGGGAGAGACTCGCCGACCCGAGCGCTTGACGACGAACATGGGGGCGACGACGGCGACGCGGGAGGGGCGGCGCCGGGGTCGGGGGGGTGGGCGTGAAGGGGTTCGGGGGGGCCAAGTGGCAAGGGGGTCAGGTGGACGGTCGAGGCTTGCGATGAACGTCGAGGGACGAAAGGGGGAGTACGTTCGGGAGATTTCGGGTGCTCTTTCAGGGTCGCCACCGAGCCAGCTCAAGCCTCAATCCTCGCTCTCTTCTCTCCCCCGGGGCCACGGTCCCTCGGCCTCGTCCGCGGTCCGGAGAGGGCGGCCGGGTCTTCGGCGGCGGCGGCGCCCGGGACTCCGCGCTCGACCGCGATGCCTCCGCCGGTTCAGGGTAGGCTCACCGCCGACTTGGTTGCCTCGTCCCCGCAGTTCCTCAACGCGGTCAAGTGAGTTCCGAGAGCCGCGGGGGGGTGCGGCGCGGCGGCGGCGGCGCGGCCAATGTACCCCCCCTCCCGCGGCCCGAGCGGCTCATCGCGGTCCCTACGACGCGTCATTTCGTCGGGCGCTTCCTCTTTGATGAGATCATCTCCGCCGTGAACCGTCCTCTGGCTTCTCTCCGCGAGCCGGTGACCCCGCCCGCCCTCCCACCCCAGCCGACCCCCCCGTCCCCCCCCCCCCAACCACGACGGCGACCTCCCCGACAGGGACTACGAGATCGACCTCCGCGGCCACCGCGCCCGAGCGATCGAGAACCTCGGCGCCGCCGGAGACCGGTTCGACGCGCTCGACCTCTCGGACAACGGCGTCGTCGCCCTCGCCGGCTTCCCCCCCCTGCCCCGCCTCGGCACCCTCTACCTCGCCCACAACCGGGTCCGGACGATCGACGCCGAGGGCCTCAGGGAGTCCCTGCCTCGCCTCCACACGCTGGTCCTCAGCGGCAACCCCCTGGGGCGCGCCCGGGACGTCGCGGCCCTCGCCGCCGCCTGGGGGGACGGGCCCCGCCTGGGGGGCACGGGCTCCCTCCGCCACCTCTATCTTCTCGACTGCCCGGTGGGGGCGCGCCTCCGCGGCGGCACGAGGAGGGCGGGCGACGCCGGCGACGGCGGCGGCGTCGCCGACGACGACTACGTCGACTTCGTCGTCTGGTGCTTTCCGGCGCTTGCGACGCTGGACGCGACGCGCGTCAGCCCCGCGCGGCGGGCGCACGCGATGCGGCGGGGGGCCCGGGGGGACTTCGCGGGCGGCGGGGCGAGCTTGGGGGGGGAGAGAGGAGGGGAGGG
>Ga0181573_10002209_pt1 | contig 18254 bp, 9 predicted proteins | sample 101ome_25_FD_148643 | JGI IMG/M metagenome (GOLD analysis project Ga0181573, IMG submission 148643) | Coastal salt marsh microbial communities from the Groves Creek Marsh, Skidaway Island, Georgia - 101409BT metaG (spades assembly) | ecosystem: Environmental > Aquatic > Marine > Intertidal zone... | reverse complement strand
GATCGGATGCCGACGTACCTCGCGTACTCCGGGCCGCCCATGAGCACGAGCTGGCACAGCGCGATGACCGCGACGCCCTGTCCGCCCGCGATGACGAACCCGCCGACGCCGGCGTAATCCAAGACGTCGCCGTTGAGCTTCGCGGCGCCCACCTTCCACCACACCGGCTCGCCGATGTCGAGCGCCCCGGCGCTCGCCAGCGCCTCGGGGACGGCGGCGCCGACGACGCCGAGCATCGCCCACCGCGCGTGCAGAAGCTCGAGCTCCACCGCGCGGTCGAGCGCCTCGGGTCCGCCCGAGGCGAGCCCGAGGGGGTCGAAGCCGTAGTCGCCGGCGAGGGTGCCGTCGAGGTAGCGCGGCGGGTCGGCGACGAGGAGGGGGCGGCTCGCGCCGTACAGCGGAGACGACGCGCGCGCCTCGGCGCGGCGGGCGTCCCGTTCCGTCGCGAGCGCTTCCAACGCGGGGCGGCGCTCCAGGATGTTCCTCTCGAGGTTCGCGCCGAAGTCCGTCTTGGAGAGGAGCGTCAGGCCGACGATCGGAAACGCGCTGAGGAGAAGCGCCGCGTTTTCGAAGCGCCGGACGATCGCGACGCCTCCGACGATGCCGAACGTGACGTAAAACAGAGGCGACGAGATGAGGTCGCCGAGCGGGGATGAGGCGGAGGCGGAGGCGGAGGCCGCCTCGGCGTCGTCAGGAGAGGTAGGGGAAGGCGCGGGATCTCCGCCGCTTTCCTCGTCGTCGTGGTCCACCGCTGACGTCGTCGTGGTTCGGACAATCGACGACGACCGGGAAGAGAGTAGCCCGTTGAGACGCAGGCGAGCGACGGAGCCGCTTCGTCGTCGTGTCGCGCCGGGGCGCGCGGATCCCCGGGGGGCGACGCGGTCGAAGGCCAGCGGCCGCGCGAGGAGCGTCGACATCGAGCCGCGGAGGGTGCCGCGGACGTCGTCTGCTCAGAGGTGCGCGTGACAGCTGGCGTTCGACGAACGAAAGTAGTGCAATAGGTCTATTCGCGCGCTGATCGATCTGAAACTAAACCAAGCCCGGGCCGACGACCAACGTAGGCACCGACTCCCACCGATCGAACAGCACGCTTGGCACTTCTCATCAATCGTCCTTCGACACGTTCATCACCGGCGCGCCGTGTTCGCGTCTGCTTGGCCGGCGAGAAAGAAAAGGGCTTTCAGCGTCTGATCCCCCGCCGACACTCCACGACGCCCGGTCCTCCATCCCGCGGATCCAGATGGCGGAGGTGAGCCAGAGCGCGGGCAAGAAGGCCAAGTCTAACTTCGAGAAGGTGGCGAAGAAGAAGCCCGACCCCGCGGGTCTCGCGCTCGCGGAGGAGGCGCAGGCGGCGCTCACGGGGAAGGATTTCGCCAAGGCAAAGGCGCTCTACGAGCAGGCGCAGGCGTTGTGCGAGGCGTCCGACGCCAAGGCGGTGAAGGCCCCTAAGCCCCAGAAGCCGCAGGGCGCTCCGGGTGGCGGCGGCGGTGGCGGCGGAGGCGGCGGCTCAAAACCCCCCGCGGAGGAGGATGTGGAGAAGGAGGTGAGCCTTCCGCAGCCCGGATCGGAGGGCCATCGCGTGGCGAAGAATAAAGCCAACCTGGGCGACCTCCCGAACTTCGCGATCAACTCCGAGGAGCGCATGGCGGCGCACCTCGCCGCGACCGGCGGGATCTGGCGCACGCGCTTCCCCCCCGAGCCGAACGGATATCTGCACATCGGCCACGCCAAGGCGATGCATTTCGACTTCGGCGTGGCCGCCAAGCACGGCGGCGAGACGTACCTTCGCTTCGACGACACCAACCCGGCGGCGGAGAAGAAGGAGTACGTCGACTCCATCAAGTCCTCGGTGGCGTGGCTCGGGCACGAGCCCACGAAGATCACGTACAGCTCGGATTACTTCGATCAACTGTTCGAGCTCGCGATCGAGCTCATCAAGCGCGGCAAAGCGTACGTGTGCCACCAGACCAAAGAGGAGACGGCGGCGAGCCGCCAGGCGCTGCAGGGATTCCAGCTGCACTGCTCGCGAAACGGTCTCAAAAAGTACGACACCCCACTTCCCCCGGGCGCGGCGTCGCCCTTCCGCGATCGGAGCGTGGAGGAGAACCTCCAGCTCTTCGACGAGATGTCTAAAGGCGTTTGGCCGGAGGGGGCGTGTTGCTTGCGCATGAAGGGCGATCTGCGTTCGGATATCACGTCGATGTGGGACCTCGCCGCGTACAGGGTGAAGTTCGAGGCGCACCCGCACAGCGGGGACAAGTACTGCATCTATCCGACGTACGACTACACGCACTGTCTCGTGGACTCGCTCGAGAACATCACGCACTCGCTGTGCACGCTCGAGTTCGAAACCCGCCAGGCCCCGAACGGGCCGTACTACTGGCTGTTAGATTCGTTGGACATGTACAAGCCCGTGACGTGGGAGTTTGCGCGGTGCAACATCACGTACAACGTCATGTCCAAGCGCAAGCTGAACAAGCTCGTCACGGACGGGCACGTCGCGGGATGGGACGACCCGCGGCTGCTCACGCTGGAGGGCCTTCGGCGGCGCGGGTACACGCCGAGCTCGGTGAATGCGTTCTGCGAGGAGCTCGGGGTGACGAGGAACGACAACGTGCAGCACCTCTCGCGCTTGGAGAAGTGCATCCGGGACGAGCTCGAACTCGCCTCGGATCGCATGTTTGGCGTCCTCGACCCGCTCCCGATCGAGATCGCGAACCACCCGGGAACGCCCCTGCCGGTGGAGTGCCCCTTGCACCCCAAGGACCCCGCCCGAGGCTCGAGGGTCATCAACCTCACGCGCACGGTGTTCATCGAGCGGTCGGATTTCCGCGAGGTGGACGACAAGAACTACTACGGGCTCGCCCCCGACAAGTCCGTGCGCCTGCTCTTCGGCTACAACATCACGTGCGTCGGTATGAATAAAAACGCCGCCGGAGAAATAACGTCCCTCGTCGCGGAGTACGACCCCGAGTCGATGGGCACGAAGCCCCCGAAAGGAACGCTGCACTGGGCGAGCACCGAGTTCGCGCGAGCTGAGGTGCGCGTGTACGACAAGCTCTTCACCGCGGAGATCCCGGGGCAGGCGGAGGCGGGGCCTGAGTGCGCCGACGACACGGCGAAGCCCGCCGCGATCGTCGCGGAGGGCGCGGCCGACGAGGAAAGTGCGGAGAAGGAAGGCGGCGGGGTCGACTGGCTGTCGCAGCTCAACCCGGACTCGCTCGTCGTGCACCGCGAGGCGCTGCTGGAGCCCCGCGTGAGGGACGTCGCGAGCGAGCCGCTGGGAAAGAGGTTCCAGCTCCAGCGTCTTGGGTAACCCCGGACCTCGACTCCACCGCGGAAAAACCTGTCCTGAACCGAATCGTCACCCTCAAGGAGTCGAAAGACCTCAAGGCGCTCTTGAAAAAGTGACGAGGGATGAGGAGGACGAAGACGCGCAAGACTCAGCGACGACGTCTCGAACCGACGGAGCCGAATGGAGCGACGACGTCTCGAACAGCGCTCGGTTCGCTGCGCGGTGTTTTATTTTGAAAGGACATTTTTCGAAAGTTAAAAAAAAACGTTTCACAAAAAAGAAAAACAACCACCCCGTTCCCCTTCGTCCACGGTCGTCCCTTGAAGCAGGGTACATCCATCTCGTTCGCGCGTTCCTACTCTTCGTCGCACGACATCTCGGGCATGATTTGCCCGAACTCGTACGGGAAGAACTCTTTGTGTATGGCGTTGACGGCGTCGGCGCCTTGTTCGTCGTTGACGAGCAAGGAGATGTTCGTCTTGCTCGCGCCCTGCGAGATCATCTTCACCTTGACGTTCGCCTCGCCCAGGGCTCTGAACCCGCGCTCCATGATCTCGTTGTTTCTCTCGACGTTACCGATGAGGGAGATGAGCGAGTGTCCCGTGGTGACAGTAACACGCGCGATGCCGATCTCCTCGAACTCGCTCACCAGCGCGTCCAACTCCTCCTGGACGAGGTCCCGGCTCCACATCTTCGCCGGGTCCAGCGTCAGGGACACGCTCACCTCGCTCGTCGCGACGCAGTCCACGGAGATCCCCGCCTTGTCCATGATGTTGAACACCTTCGCGAGGAAACCGTACTGTCCGAGCATCCGCGTGGAGACGATATCCAGCATCGTGACATTTTTCTTCCGCACGATGGACGTCAGCAGCCACTCCGCGTCGACGCCGTTCCCGCCCGGCCGCTCGTGCCCGATGAGCGTCCCCGGGGCGGTGACGTTGTACGAGTTCTTCACCCGCACGCACAGCGAGTCCGAGTCCATCGCCGGGCGCATGGACTGCGGGTGTAACACCTGCGCGCCGAAGTACGCCAGCTCCGTCGCCTCCTGAAACGACAGGAACGCCATCGCCACCGTCCCGTCAACCTCCCGCGGATCCGCGGACAAGACCCCGTCTACGTCCTTCCACACGTACACCTCCGGCAGGTTCAGCGCCGCTCCGATGACGGTGGCGGTGAGATCCGAACCGCCGCGACCCAGAGTGGCGATCGCCCCCGTCTTCTGCCCGCGCCCGAGGAAGCCCGTGACCACCGCCACGCTCGCGGGCTCGCCCTTCCCGAGCGTCAGCGCCGACGCGACGTTGGGGTACGTCTCGTCCAAGATGTTGCCGTTCTCGAACTCGTCCGTGGTCACGAACCCGAGCTGGTCGAACGCGTCGTACTGCTTCGACCGGATGCCCATCGAGCGCAGGTACGAGGAGAAGATTCTGGTGGACATGCGCTCGCCGAAGGAGACGAGCGTGGCGCGGGTGCGCGACGTGCACTCCTGCATGAGCGCCACCCCCGTGCACACCTGCTGCATCTTGTCGAGGAGCTTGCCCACCTCCTCGCGGGTGTTCGCGTCGACGTTCAGCTCGTCCATCGTGCTCTCGTGGAGCTCGCGAATCGCGGCGATGGGCTCCAGCGCCGCCACCTCCTCGGCGCTGTCGCACTTCATCGCCTGCTCGCCGGCGGCGAGGAGGTTGTTCGTGGTCTTGCCCATGGCCGAGAGGACGAGGACGGGCATCTCGTCCTGGAACGTGAGGACGATGGACGCCACCTCGCGCATGCGCTCGGCGTCCGCGACGGACGTGCCGCCGAACTTCATCACCACGGAGTACTGCTCGAGCGCGTCCCCGGGCTGGGAGGGGGCCGCGAGCGCGTCGTCCGCGTCCGCGGGCGCGGACGGCGCGGCGGCGGCTCGGACGCGAACGTCCGCTGGGCGCGAACGGCAACGCGGCGAGGCCCGGCGTCGCGACGAGGAGACGCGCGGCGCGAAAGCGCGCACGGGCGCGAGCTGAGCCGACATCGCGAGAGGAGGCGACAAAACCGCGCGGGGTGAGAGGCGTCGCGCGGCGAAAGTGCCGAAGGAGAGGGAGGGGGACAGGGGGAGCAGGGTTCGATCCAAGTGCACTTTTCGGCGGACAGATATCTTCGAGCTTAACGATCTCCGGTTGGGAGAGAGCGACGCTCCCTGAACCATCAGACAGTCTGATTTTTTTGAAAATCCCATAACCTGATTCTTTTTCTCGCTCACCACCGTTGGAGTCCTCACCAACGAGTAGGCACTACTGTCGAGTTCGTCGCCCGGTAGACGTCTCATCTTCACTCGCCTCCGGGCGGGAGCCTCCGGTGCGGATGACGGACGTCGGACGGATGAAGGTGGCGGAGCTTCGCGCGGAGCTCAGCGCGCGCGGTCTGTCCGCGCAGGGCCTCAAGGCTGACCTCACCACGCGTTTGGCCGCCGCGCTCGAGTCGGAGAAGGCGTTCCAGCCCCTCTCGCCCACCGCCTCGCCCGCTCCCCGCGCGCTCTGGGGCTCCTCCGAGTGGCTCGAGGGCGCGAAAGCGAACGAGCGCGCGCGCGCGGCGGAGACGGCGCTCGCTGAGGCGCGCGCCGAGGCGTCGCGCAAGGCGGAGCGGCACGAGGAGACGCGGCTCGCGCTCAGGGCCGCGGAGGAGCGCCAGGCGTTGCTCGCAGCGGAGAACGCGTCGCTGCAGTCGGCGCGCGCGTTCGCGACGGAGGAGAACGAACGCCTCGTCGCGGAGCTCGCGCGCGAGCACGGCGCGTGCGCGCTCGCGCAGGAACGTCTTCGGGAGGAGTCCGCGAAGCTGGCGAAGCTCGAGGGTCTCTTGCGCGAGCGGGACGAGGCGACGCGCGCCGCGCTGGACGGCCACCGCGCGCAGCTGGATCTCACCGCCGAGGCGAGGGGCGCCGCCGACGCGCTGCGCCGGGAACTCGCCGACGCGAGGCAGGCCAACGCGGCGTTGGTCGTCTCCTCCTCCGACGCGGTCGACGCGGAATCCATCGCGGACCTGAGGGCGGTCAACGCCGCGCTGGAGGCTGGGGTGTCCGCGGCGTCGGACGAGATGCTCGCTCTGAAGACCGCCCTGCGAACCGCCGAGGAGGCGCTCGAAGCCGAGCGCCTCGTCGGCGCCGAGGCGGAGGCGCGAGCGACCATCTGCGCGACGGAGCTGGAGGAGTGTCGATGGCGCGAGGCCGCCGCGGGGACGCACGCGACGAACATGGAGCGTCGCGCGGTGGAGCTGGAGACGAGGCTCGAGAAGAGCGAGGAAAAAGTCGCGCGGGCGGCGACGGCGGAATACCGCGCGGAAACAGCCGAGCGCGACGCGGCGAGGGCGAACGAACAGACGAGAGCCGCGAACGACGCCTCGAAGGCGGCGGAGTCCGCCGCCGCGATCGCTCACGCCGCGGCGGTATCGGCGGCGAAGGAGATGGAGACGTTGAAGGAGCGGGCGGCGAGGGAGGTGGAGGCGTTGAAGGAGCGGGCGGCGAAACGCGACGCGGATCTGGAGGCGGCGGAGGGCAAGGTGAAAGCGCTCGAGCGCCGCGAGACGGAGGCGCGGAGCCGCCTCGACGACGCGCGGCGAGAGGCGAGCGAGAACAAACTGCGCGCGAAGGACCTGGCCGCAGCGCTGAAAGAAGCGAGAGAGGCGTCGAGGCGCGACCGCTCGGCGCTCGAGGAGGCGAAGGAGGTCATCGCGGCGCGGCGCGCGAAGGAGAAAGCCTCTGACCGCCGCGTGAAGGTGGCGGAGAAGGCGCTGGGGGAAGCCGAGGCGAAGCTGCGCGCCGCGCGAGACGCGCACGCCGAGGAGCTACGCGCCGAGCTCAACGCCGCGAGCGAGAAACTCGCGGCGAAGGCGGAGTCGATCGTCGCCAGGGCGAACGAGCGCGTGAGAGCGCTCGAATCCGAGGTTGCGGCGAAGGACGCGGCGCTCGAGGCGAACAAAAAAATCGTCGCCGACGTGGTCGCCGCGTGTAAGCAGGAAGAGGCGGGGCGCGAGGAAGCTCAGCTCGAGGCGGCGAGGGCGACCGCGCGGGCGAGGGCGGCGGAAGCGTCGCTCGAGCGCTCGCGCGAGGAGACAGAACGAGCGGAGGACGCGAGGCGTGACGCGGAGGCGAAGGCGGAGAAATCAGCGCGCAAAGCCGCGAGGTACCGCGACGAGAACGCGTCCCTCGTGGCGAATGTCGATCGCACCATGAGAAGGTTGGCGGCGGCGGCGACGCCGGGGGGATTGGCCTCGCCGGGATCCGCCACGCTCGTGAGCGCACTACCGCAGCTCACGCCGCTAGAGCGAGTCGACATGGGGGACTTCGGGGAGGGGAAGGCGTCGAGGTAGCCTTCTCGGGGACGAGAGGACGGAGCGGGGTGAAAACGAAGAGCGGTTTGGGACTCGCGTCTAAACGCTGATGAGTTGACGATTCGCCGCAGAAACCACCTGTCCACACTCGGCGGTATCACGCGACGACTACACCCTCGACCTCCCGAAGAGTCCTCCGCCGCTGGCCTCTTTCGCCTCTTCCTCTTTCCTCTTGTCCTCCTCGCGGGCATCCTTGCCTCCACGAAACAGCCCGAAGAGCCCTCCGCCGCGAGCCTCTTTCGCCTCTTCCTCTTTCCTCTTGTCCTCCTCGCGGGCATCCTTGCCTCCACGAAATAGCCCGAAGAGCCCTCCGCCGCGAGCCTCTTTCGCCTCTTCCTCTTTCCTCTTGTCCTCCTCGCGGGCATCCTTGCCTCCACGAAACAGCCCGAAGAAGCCACGTCGTTTTCGTGCCTGTTCCTCCTCCTCCGCGGGCGCGGGAGGTATGAGGCAGCTGCACCTCCGCCACGATCGCGGCGCTTCGTGAGCGGCGCGAAATCTCTCCGCACCGACGGCAGCTTTGAGGACGCGCGCAGAGCAACCCTCGGGATCGAGCAGCGCGTGCTGCCACATCGCAAACCCGATCAGTAGGGTGGCAAAAACGATGACGACCGCGGCGAGCAAGCCGCCGTCTCCCGTCTCTTTGACCACGTTTGCCGAATCTTCGATCGCTTCTCCCGTGTCTTCAAACGCTTCCTCGATCTTCTCGTTCGTGGACGGCGACGGATCGCTCGCGGGGGCGTCGCCATTCGCGCCTGAGTTGCCCCCGACCATCGAGCTCCAGAGGATGAGGTTAGAGTCGGACGTGTGATCCCATCCAGCGGCTTCGTCCGCGACGTTCATGACTGTGTAGGTACCGGCGGCTCCCCTCGCGACGCCGAAACCCAAGAGGCCCTCGACGTTCGCTTCGCCGGCGTTGTCGTTCAGCTCGGCGAGGGAGAAGTGGCGGTGCCCCCAACCCGAGCCCGCGTCGTCGTAGATCCAAGCGTACACGGAATAGGCGACGGGTTCCGGGAACCGTGAGGGGTCTCCCGCGGACGTCCACGCCAGATTCTCGGAAAACCTGAAGAACTCCTTCTCGTTCCCGAGGGCCGCCGCGAGGCGATTCGACGGAGAGCAGCAGGAGGACGCGTCGCGGCCGCTTCCGGTCCACGTCGCCTCTGATGGGCGGTGCGTGAGTGTCTGTTCCACCTCATAGAGATACGTGGCGTAGTCCTGCGCGACGTCCGACACCTGCTTCGCGACGGCGGCGTACGGGGCGATGCCGCGATCGACGCGCTCCTTGTTGGAGAGGTACAGGCCCTTCTGATTATCGCTCAACGCGTCCCACTCGTCCTGGGTGTACTCGATCACGAGGTCCACCGAGATGGTGGGATCCTGGGCCCTCGCGGCGTTGAACTTCTCCATGATCGTCTCGATCTTGGCCGGCGCCCAGTCCGACCAAGGCCATTCCACGTCCCCGGAAGGGTCCGCGGGGTAGTCGCCGCTGGCGGCGTCGACGGGATCCGCGGCGATCGCGATTGCGATTGCGAGCAGCCACGGCGCGACGCGCGCGGGAGAGCAGTTCACGAAGACGCGCATCGCACGCCGAGAACGACGATACCCACGATGGGTCGACGCGTCGACGCGTTTCGCGCGCACGTGTCACTGAACCGTGCGTGCCTCTCGCGCACGCGAACGCGCTCAAGAAGACTGACGTTCGGGATTGTCTACAACGAGAAAGACGCCACTTGTCAAGCACATTATTCTACGGGCACGGAAAACATTTGTACGCGTGAATCTATCATGATAATGCGCTGTCATTAGCTGTGAGGCGCGCGCGGCCGCCCGGCCGGGCACATTGTAGACTGCTACGAAAGTACGAGACGTCGGTGCGCGCGATCCTCACAACGCGCGGCCGCATGTCGTCCCCGCGCGCGCTCCCGCTCGTGTGCGAGCTCCGGGCGTCGCCCGACCTCAGGGCTCGCCCCGTTTGCGTGGCGGCGTCTCGCGAGAGCGACCACGTCGTGCTCGGATACGAGAACGGCGCGGTCGCGGCGTGGCGCGCGGCCGATTTCCCCCTTCCCGAGGAGGCGTCGCGCGTCCTCTCCTCGGGCGCGGTCGCCGCGCGTCCCAGCTGGGTCGTCGCCGAGCTCGAGGGCAGCGGCGGGGACGGATGTCCCGTGGACGCCCTCGCTCTGCTCCCCGCGTGCCTCGCCCACCCCTCCGGCGCCGTGGCCGTGGCGCACGGCGGCATCTCCGCGGACGACTCTCGGCCCGGCTACCTCCCGAGGCCCGCGCGCGTCGCCGTCCTCGACCTCGAGACGGGTCGCGAGGCGCGCGTTCTCGACCTCCCCATGGCGTGGCCCGACGGCGGCGTGTGTCCCATCGCGCGCCTCGCGGCGGCCGGCTCGGAGGGCGGCGTCGTCGCCGTCTCCGCCGCGCGCGTCTCTCGCGTGGGCGAGGGCGCGCGGGGGTTCCAGGGCGCCTCGGCGTGCATGGCGGTGTGGGGCGCGGGCAGCCCCGTCCCCGTCGCCGTCGTCCAGGCCGGCCCCAAGCACGCCCCCGCGCTCGGCCAGGACCCGTCCGCGCTCCCTCGCGACGGGTCTCCGCGTAAACTCCGCGAGAGGCTCCGCCCGGAACCCATCCTGGCCCCGTTCGCGGGCCTGAGCGTCTTCGCCCGGGCGAGAGAGGACGGCGGCGACGGCGACGCGCTGTGCGTCCGCGCCGCGCACGCCGTCGTCTCCCTCGAGGACGGCGCCCTGCGCCTGTGCTACCACGAGTGGCACCTCGCGCAGCCCGCGACGCCCGCGGGTTGCGCGCTCCGCCCGACGAAGCTGGTGGAGATGCCCTCCTTCGCCCTCGGCGAGCGATCCCCGGCGGACGCGATGCGGCTCGAGGCGGAACGGAGGCGGAACCCGGACCTCCCTCGGACCGAAAATGTCGAGCCGTCCCCCGCCGATCCCTCGCGCGGCGCCCCGGCGGTGGCGACGTGGGAGTGGGGGTGCGCGGCCGCGTGGGCGGGGTGCGCGCCGCGGGCGAACGCGTGGCGCCTTCACACCGCCTCCGCCCCGGACGAGTTCGCGCCGCAGCCGAGCGTCGGCGCCGCGCTCGAGCGCGTCGCCGCGGGGCCCGACCGAAAAATCGCCGCGATCGTCCCGGCGCCCGCGCTCGGCCGCGTGTTTCTCCTCGCGCACGACGACGATCGCGCCCGCGGGCCGACGCGAACGACCGCGGCGAGGCTGTTCGTGACGAGGGCGGGGGAGGCGTCTGAGGAAGAACGTTCAACCGAGCGGCTCGACGAGGCGGAGGTCGGAGAGGCGCGAGAGGCGCGAGAGGCGGAGGGGGACGAGGAGCCGTGTCCGATATGCCTCGAGCCCCCCGGGACGAGCCGCGCCGCGCGAGCCACCCGGGACGAGCCTCCCGCGACGAACCCGTTCGCGGCGTACCCGGCGGCGAGCGCGTTCGAGGACGAGCGCGCGCGACGCGAAGCGGCGACGCGCGTGGCCTGCTGCGGGATGGCGTTCTGCCGCGAGTGCCTGGTCGACTACGTCGCCAACTTCCCGGCGGGCGGGTGCCCGCACTGTCGCGACGTCGCCGCGTTCGGGGCGGAGCGGGGCGGCGGACGTTTTCGCCGCGGCGCCGAGGAGGACGCGGCGGCGCCCTGGCGCGAGATCGCGCTGGACGCCCTCGGGCGGGTCGTCGCGGAGACGGGGCCCCCGGGGGCGACCGTGACGCTCCCGGAATCGATGCGCGGGGACCTGGCGGAGGATTTCCTGAGGCCGGTCTCGGGGTCCTCCTCCGCCGCCGCGGGTCGCGGAGCGGAGCGTCGGACTTTCGCGTCGGACGTTCTCGCGCCGGACTTTCTCGTCGGCGCGCGGCCGCCCGAGGCGGAGCCGATGGCGGACGGCCCCCCGCCGGTGGGCAACGCGGGGCTCGGCGCGGATTTTTTCCGCGCCGACCGCGTGTACGGCACGGATCCCCCCCCCGAGAACATGAGCGACGACTTCCTCCGCGGCCTCGCGCCGTCGGATCTGGTCGCCGGTCCCGGCGCATCCGGCGAGTGGGAATCCTCGAGGCGCGAATCCTCCGCCGCCGACGTCGCCCCCGCGGCGCCGTCCTTCGTCGGAAGCGTCGCCGCCGGGTACGCCGCGTCCTCCGCGCCGCCGGTGGAGGACGAAACGCTCGCGCGGTGTCACCGCGTCGTCGCCGCCGTGGACGACAGGGAGGTGGGCGGGAGGCTCGTCGTGCTCACCGCGAGAGGCGCCGCGGTGTTCGACGCGTCGGCGGAGGCGACGGCGGCGCTCTTCGCCGACGAGAGGCGATGAGGCGCGCGTAGGTCTCCGTTAAACCTTTACTAGTAGTCTACGTACCTCGGCGCGTGCGTCTCTGAAGCGAGCGATTCTTCGCGGGCTACCCTCCCTCATCGCACACCGCGTCACTCCTTGAGCTCCTCCGTGAACGTGGGCATGGGCGGGGGGGCGGCGGCGTCCCCATCCTCCGCTTTTCCGCCCCCTCCGAAGAGCCCCCCGAAGAATCCTCTTCGCCGGTTCTCGCCCCCGGCGCCGCCGCCGGCGGCGCTCTCGAGCCCCCCCCCCTCGGTCACCATCCCCTCCGCGTTGACGACCGCGGCCGTCGGCGTGGGCTGCGGCCCCGCCGCGAGCGCGGGCGCGGGCGCGGCGGGGACGTCGATCGGCATCGGCTGCGGCGGCGGCGGCGCGGTGGCGCGGGTGAGCATGATCGAGATGCCCTCGATGACGGCGAGGAGGAAGCCGCCAAAGGCGGCGGACCGGCCGGCGCTGGCGAGGCCGTAACGCAGCTGGAGGACGCCGCCGGTCAGCGCGCCGGACATGATCGGGTTCCACGGGTCCTCCTTTCGCCTGATGGCGACGAGCGTGCAGTCGAAGGCGCTGAAGAGGCCGCCCCACACCGCGAACGACCCGCCGATCTTGGGCGCCTCGCGACGGATCGCGTGGAGGCCGCCCGCGAAGCCGTAGCCCTTGGGGGAGTTGTAGAAACCCTTGACGAGGTTCACCGCGCCGCCGCCCACCGCGCCCATCGCGAAGGCGCCGCCGATGTCGTCGAAGATGCGGTGCGGGCAGGGCTCGCGCCTGCGAGCGCGAAGGGCGGGGAATGAGGAAGGGGCGCGATCGTCAGCGGAGAGATCTCAAGGGAAACACGGGCCAGGGAGCGGGGGAATCGGCGAAGCGCCGGGCGTCCTGGACGCGCGAGACGCAGGGGTGGATCGGGGGACGATCGCGCGCGTCGGTCGCGAACGCACCCGTGATCGACGCCGGACATGATGGAAAGACGCGCGAGTCTCTCGCGTCCCGAACTGGAGGCGCGTGAAGGCGAGTGGCGACGCGACGGCGCCGACACGCTGGCGACGCGAGACGACCTCAGACCGCCAAATAATGACCGGCGCGCGCGTGACCGAACCGCCGCAACACTCTTCGCGGCGGTTGATCGGGGGGACATCCGAGGGGAGGCAAAAAGTGCAAAAGACGGCGCGATATTTGTTATCTAATCGTGCGGGGGGCATCGTTCGCCGGACGGGCACTCCACGACGCGCCTTCGCACGCCGTGACGACTTCAGGACCTCGTCGCCGGACTTCCTTCGTCGAAGGACTCTCGCGATCATGATGGCCACCGCCGCGACCACGACCCCCGGCGCCGCGCACCGCGTCGCCGCGCTCTCGGGGAAGAGGGCGATCGCTCGCAAGCCGATCGGCGCGGCGCGCGTGGCCACGCGCGCGCGCGCCGCCCCCGCCGGCGTCGTCGCCGCGGGCAAGACGATGTACGACAAGATCGTCCAAGATCACGTCGTGGACAAGCAGGAGGACGGCACCCTGCTCCTGTACATCGATCGTCACATGGTGCACGAGGTCACCTCCCCCCAGGCGTTCGAGGTGCGTCCCCTGTCCCCTCGGCCGATTCCCGAGACGGCGCAGAAATATCTCTCCCCCGCGCGTACCCCCCTCCCCGCCCTCCCTCACGCGCACTCCGTCTCCATCGAGGCACGCTGACCCTTCTCTCGTCGCATTTCTATCTCCAGGGACTTCGCACCGCCGGACGCATCGTCCGCCGCCCCGACTGCACGCTCGTGACCGTGGACCACAACGTCCCCACCTCCGATCGCTCCGGCTTCGACACGGTCGAGAACTTCATCAAGGAGACGGACTCCCGCCTCCAGGTCATGGCGCTCGAGGAGAACGTGGAGGACTTCGGCCTGACGTACTTCGGCATGGACGACCGCCGTCAGGGCGTCGTGCACATCATCGGCCCCGAGCAGGGATTCACCCTCCCCGGCACCACGGTGGTGTGCGGCGATTCCCACACCGCCACCCACGGCGCGTTCGGGGCTTTGGCGTTTGGCATCGGCACGTCCGAGGTCGAGCACGTCCTGGCGACGCAGACTCTGCTCCAGTCCCCGAGCAAGAACATGCGCATCACCGTCGAGGGCGCGTTCCCCGAGGGCGTCACGGGCAAGGATTTCATCCTCCACGTCATCGGCGTCATCGGCACCGCGGGCGGCACGGGAACCGTCATCGAGTTCGCGGGCGAGGCCATCCGCAACCTCAGCATGGAGGGCCGCATGTCCATCTCCAACATGGCCATCGAGGCGGGCGCGAGGGCGGGGATCATCGCCCCGGACGACGTGACGTTCGAGTACCTCAAGGGCCGCCCGATGTCTCCCAAGGGCGAGGCGTGGGACAAGGCGGTGGCGTACTGGAAGACGCTCGCGTCCGACGCCGACTCCGAGTACGACACCGAGATCGTCATCAAGGGGTCGGACATCGAGCCCACGGTGACGTGGGGCACGTCCCCGCAGGACGTCGTCGGCATCAGCGGCGTCGTTCCCGACCCGGCGGATTTCGACGAGAACCGCGCGAAGGCGATGCGCCGCTCTCTGGAGTACATGGGCCTGGAGCCGGGGACCAAGATGGAGGACGTCAAGATCGACAAGTGCTTCATCGGCTCCTGCACGAACGGCCGCATCGAGGACATCCGCGCCGCCGCCGCCGTGGCCAAGGGAAAGAAGGTGGCGGACCACGTGTACGCCATGGTCGTGCCCGGGTCCGGCGTCGTCAAGGACCAGGCGGAGGCGGAGGGCCTGGACAAGATTCTCGTCGAGGCGGGCTTCGACTGGCGCGAGCCCGGGTGCTCCATGTGCCTCGCGATGAACCCGGACAAGCTCCTCCCCCAGGAGCGCTGCGCGTCCACCTCCAACCGCAACTTCGAGGGGAGGCAGGGCAACGGCGGCAGGACGCACCTCGTCTCCCCGGCGATGGCCGCGGCGGCGGCGATCACCGGGAACCTCGCGGACGTTCGTAAGATGTCCATCGCCGAGGACGTCGGCACGGGCGTGAAGGACTCGAAGGAGTTCCTGGACGAGGGCGACGTCGTCGCGCCCATGCCGAAGAAGGGCGCGGGCTCCGCGGCCGGCGGCTCCGGCGGGATGCCCTCGTTCACGACGCTCAAGGGCAAGGCGGCGGCGCTCGATCTGCAGAACATCGACACGGACATGATCATCCCCAAACAATTCCTCAAGACGATCAAGCGCACCGGCCTCGGCGTGTCGGCGTTTTACGAGATGCGCTACAACGAGGACGGCAGCGAGCGCGACGACTTCGTGCTGAACAAGCCCGCGTACAGGGACTCCACCATCCTCGTCGCCGGGGACAACTTCGGGTGCGGCTCCTCTCGCGAGCACGCGCCGTGGGCCATCAACGACTTCGGCATCCGCTGCGTCATCTCCACCTCCTTCGCCGACATCTTCTTCAACAACTGCTTCAAGAACGGCATGCTCCCCATCAAGCTCCCCGAGGCGCAGGTCAGGGAGCTCATGGCGGACGCGGACGCGGGCGGCGAGCTCGAGGTGGACCTCGCCGAGCAGGTGATCAAGCGTCCGGACGGCTCCGAGATTGCGTTCGACGTCGATCCCTTCCGCAAAAACTGCCTCCTCAACGGCCTCGACGACATCGGGCTGACCCTGCAGAAGGCGGACAAGATCGGAGCCTTCGAGGAGACCCGATCGAAGGAGTTCCCCTGGTTGGACGGCGCCGGATACGAAGAGCGCAAGGCCATCGCCGCATGATTTTCACGCGAGCGAAGCGATGGATGCCCGATTGATGATCGCGAGAAAGCCCCGACGGAGGGCGACGACGCGGATGCGCGAGGTGTACACGACAAGTATAAAAGAAGTTTTTCTGCTCACCCGACGACGATCTTTTTCCACGCGTTCACCACGGCTTTCGCCTTGGCGGCCAACTCCGCGTTCCCCTCGCTCTTCGACAGCCGCTTCACCTCCTTGCCGACGCCGGTATCCGCGAGGAGCTCGGCCGTGACGCGGACGCCGAGGAGCGCGTCCAGGGCGTCCGCCGCGCGCGCCGCGTCCCCCGCGCTCGCCTCCGTCGCCGCCTTGACCATCCGCGTCAGCTCCTCCGCGGACACGACCACCGACGGTCGAAAGTTCTTCTCGCTCTTCTTCTCGCCCGGGGCGGCGCCTCCCGCGGACCCTCCCGACCCTCCCGCGCCCGCCTCGCCCTTCGAAATCGCCGCGTCGAAATCGATGTGGAACCGACCCGGGTTGGAGGCGGCGGAATGTTTCTCCCCAGCCTTCACCGCGGCGACGAGCTGGTTGACCCTCGCGATGTAGTCCGGGATCTTGAACTTCTTCTCGCACCCGCTCAGGGCCATGTACCGGATCTTCCCGAACACCGGGCGCTCCTTCCACCCCTGGTCGTGCACGCCGACGATGGACCACGCGCACCCGACGTACCCGTTCGGGTCCCGGCCGTCGAGCGAGTACTTGTCGTTGAGGTGAATCGCAAACTCGAGCGCCTGCTCCGGGGTTTTCGTCCACTCCAGGATCTTCTTCGCCCAGTACATGCGCATGAACCCGTGCATCTTCCCGCCGTGGACCAGCTCGAGCTGCGCCGCGTTCCACAGCTTGTCGTGCGTCTTCGCCTGTTCGAACTGCTCGAGCGAGTACACGTGATCGCGAGGATCGCTCGCGTGCGCCCGGAGCGTGTCTTTCGCCCAGTCGTACTTCTGCCCCTCCAGCTGGTCGTACTTGGGGCTGTACCAGCAGAAGTTATCGGCGAGCTCGCGACGGACGACGAGCTCCTCGAAGAAACCCTCGACGGCTTTCGAGGCGGACTTCGAGAACCGCTTCGCCTCGAGCGCGCACCTCGCCCCCGAGATGTGCCCGAAGTGCAGGTACGGGGAGAGCCCCGAGAGCGCCTGCGGCTTCGCGGGGTCGTTTCTGTGCTCGTACAGCCGGAGCCGGCGCGTCAGGAAGTGTTCCAGCGTCGCCCGCGCCGCGTTCTCCCCGGGCACCGCCCAGCTCACCTCCGGCACCGCCTTCCCCGCCTCGACCGCCTCGGCGATCGTCGCGTCCCAGTCGGTCACTCTCGCGGCGTCCACCGCTCGAGCGGCGGCGTCGGAGAGCTTCGCGTCGGAGACGTTCGGGAGGTCGGGGAACTCGACGAGGAACTCCGGGTAGAGCTTCGCGAGCTTCCCGCGCAGCGTCCGGGCGCCGACCTCGAGCTTCGGGGAGGCCTCCCAGACCGGGACGACGTTGTGAGCGTCGACCTCGTGCGTCGGACACGGGGCGCGGTCGGCGACGGCGTCGCGCCACTCGCGCCCGAGGCGCAGCGGGGACTGATCGACGACGATCAGGCCCGCGTCGAGCGCCTTCGCGAACGCCGGGACCGTCTCGCTCGGGTCGCCGCGCAGGAGCGCGAAGGGGATGCCTCTGGACTTCAGCGCCGCCTCCATCTCGCGGAGGCCGCGGAGCATGAAGCCGAACTGGCGCGCGCCCGCGCCGAGGAACGCGGGGACGAGCGAAAAGGCGACGACGACGGGCGCGCCCGTCGCGGCCGCGCTCTCGCACGCGTGAATCAGCGCCCAGTTGTCCGCCGCGCGCTGGTCGCGGCTGCACCAGTACACGACGGGACCGGGGCCGACGTCCCCGGCCTTGAGCTTGCGCACGCGCTTGCGGTTGACGAGCTTACTCGGCATCGCGGAGGGCGGTCGACGGGAGCGCTTTTCGGGGACAAGGAGCGGCGAAGGCGCTTTTTTCGATCGACGATCGAAAAAGGAGGCGGCTCGGCCGAGGAGAGGCAGCCGGTGCGGACGCGCGCGCGGGAAGACGCGGAGCTCGACGGAGGAATCGAGACGCGCGATGGAGGTCGTCGCCGCGAAGGATCCACGCGCGAAGGAGTGACGGGCGCGAGGGGTCCGCGTGATTTCTGGTGACGGGTGACGTGGCGCCTTTTTCGACCGAGAAATCCTGAACGAACGGCAGTCATCAGCGAGCGCGCCGATGTCCGGCGCGCGATCGAAATGTCATCGGCCGCCCACTCCGGCCAAAATGCTGATTTGGCGTCCCCGACGCCTCCGGTCCCTCGGACGCGTCGCCGCGCGCCACTTCCGCGCGCTCTCGCGATGCCTCCCTCGGCCGTCGCTTCGCCGTCGCGCCCTCTCGGCGCCGCCGCGAGCGCCCGCGCACGTCCGCCCGCGACATCCCGCCGGCCGCGGCGCGCGGATGCGGCGCGAGGGGGCCCGTCGATTCGTCGCGATGCGTCCACCTCCTCTGCCGCGGATGCCGCGCCGTCGTCGC
>Ga0181573_10002208_pt1 | contig 18267 bp, 15 predicted proteins | sample 101ome_25_FD_148643 | JGI IMG/M metagenome (GOLD analysis project Ga0181573, IMG submission 148643) | Coastal salt marsh microbial communities from the Groves Creek Marsh, Skidaway Island, Georgia - 101409BT metaG (spades assembly) | ecosystem: Environmental > Aquatic > Marine > Intertidal zone... | reverse complement strand
CACACGCTCGATGCGGTCGATCAAACGATTGGTACCTTGCTGGGCCATCGCGCGGAGTTTGGTGCAGCGATCAATCGCATCACCCATGCGGTGGATGCGCTGACCATGACCGGCGTTAACCTGGAGTCAAGTCATAGCGTGCTCACCGACACTAACTATGCAAAAGAGACCAGTAAATTGGCTTCTGCGTCCATCATTAATCAGGCGGCAACGGGGGTTCTCCAGCAGTCCCACGATATTTCCAAGCGAATCTTCAGTAGCGTGATTCAGTCGGTAGATAAGTGATCGATTGCGCCACTTGGTGACCCCGCCAAATGAGGAATCTCCGCAGGGGGCCATCTCCTCAGCCTTATGGCAGGGGCCTCCTCCGCCCTTATTTGTGCGTGGGAGGGCGCTCATCGACGGCAGTGGTATTTGGCAGACAAATGAGGCCGTATGCGCAAGTTACAGTTACTTGAATGGTTCGGCGTTGTCACTGCAATCGCCTACTCCCTTTTAGTGGCGGCTAACGTGGGGCTTGAATTTTTCGGGTTTGTGCTCCTCTTGATATCTTCGGGCGCCATCGGCCTCTGGGCTCACCTGGGCGGCCATCGGGGGATCTTGCTACTACAATTTTTTTATGCGGTAGCAGGGTTAATTGGTATTGTTCGCTGGTTCTGATACGTCGCGGCAGGCGCGCTGATGTTTTTCCATTTTGTGGCGACGCCCGCGTGATGCAACGAGTTCTCAAATTCACTATTGCTCCCATTGTGGGTGAAGAGGCCGATCATCTCTTGGTGCGCTCTGATGAATACATGGCCGCGCTATACCCAGCCGAGAGCAACCATTTGGTCAGTAGCGAGAGTCTAAGATCGGGCGATGCGTTGTTTCTGGGGGCCTTTACCCAAACCCTACATGAAGAGGGTGTTGCCTCCATCGCATCCGGTTACCCACCCCACGTCAAACGTTGCATTGGCTGTGTCGCCGCGCGCTTTTACCGCGAGTCGGGTTATGCCGAAATTAAACGGCTTTTTGTCGATGAGGCTTTCCGCGGGAACGCCATTGCAAAAAGGCTCATGTCAGCCATTGAGAGAGGCGTCGTCGCACAGGGTGTTCATTGTGCGCGATTGGAGATGGGAATCTATCAGCCAGAGGCGGAAACACTTTATCGCGCGCTCGGTTATCGAACGATTCCACCTTTTGGCGATTATTTGCTGGATCCCCTCAGTCAGTTTCTTGAGAAGGCGCTGGTCGATACTGACGAAGGGTTTGGTCCGGGTGGCTGACAGCGAGGCTGAGGCCCCAAGCTACCCGCGGGATTAGCGAACGCGCCACCACCCCGGCATCGCATTCATTGAAATCTGGAGAGCCTATTTTGTCAGGGGTCGTCTTTGGCCAGAGAGAGAATTTTTCGGGCGATCGGTCGCAATTGCACACGCAAAAAAGCGCATGGTAACGGCGCTTTCTTTATACTTCTGACGCGTCTATACTTCAGAGCGTGTTGCGGTCTAGCCGTCTGTTGGTGACAAACGCATCGGGGGATGCAATCAGCGAGGCGGTCGCGGTAAAGCAGTGAAAGACCGCATGAGGGGCAGTCTCGGCAGTTAACCCTAGGGGTAGCGTCGAAGGCACACGGAAGAAAATAATAATTAGGAGAGCTAGTGAAGCGCTTCTACTACATCAGCGACAATCTGGACGATTTAGAACAGATTGAGCACCAACTAGAAGCGGGCGGCATTGCCCGGCCGCAAATCTATTTGCTGAGTAATGATGACGTCGGCCTCGAAAACCGAGACGTGAATCGCGTTGCCAGCTTCCTCAAGACTGATGTTATCCATGCCGGCGAAATCGGCGCCCTGCTGGGTTTGGCCATAGCAGCCGTCATTTTGCTCATTTCTTATTTCTCCGGAATCGCCGCTCAGGTGGGCTGGGCTCCTTTTATTTTCCTCGCCATTGTCGGTTTTGGGTTCGCGACCTGGGAAGCCGGGTTCATCGGCATGCAGACGCCCAATGTGCACTTCGCCCGATTTGAAGAAGCATTGGAGCAGGGTCGACACGTGTTGTTCGTAGAGACAGACCGTGAGGACCAGAGAAAGTTAAAAGCAGTGATCAAGCAATACCCGAGCCTCGAACGGGCAGGGACGGAGGTGACGCATACCCGTGCCCTGATGGTGTTGCTAAAGTACTGGGAACGGTTCAGGAGTTGGGCTCTGGTTTTTCAGGGTCGACCAAGAAGACAATAATAACGCGGCTGCGACGTACAGCCACCAAATAGGGAGTCTCGAGCCTTCCGAAGAAAAAAGCGGGCGCCAAGTTCCGCACTTCGGGTGATCGAGTACTGGGGGGGCATTGGTGCCCATTTTTTGCACTGGGTGCGAGAGATAAAATATGTTTGCTGCAATTGTACTGCTCGTTTTGGTGCTGGGAACGGTGGTGTTTCACGTTCTCAGTCCGTGGTATTTCACTCCGATAGCGTCTAACTGGTCCTCCATGGACAACACCGTGACACTGACCTTTGCAGTGACCGGTCTGGCCTTTGTCCTGGTGAATCTCTTCATCGCGTACTGCCTGATCAAGTTTCGTAATAAGGCCGGTAGGCGAGCCGAATACGAACCCGAAAGTATCAAGATGGAGACCTGGCTCACGGGTCTGACCACCGTTGGTATCGCCGCGATGTTGGCCCCTGGCTTGCTCATCTGGAAAGACGTGGTAACGCCACCGGATTCAGCAACTGAACTCGAGGTGTTGGCGCGACAGTGGAACTGGTCATACCGGTTGCCTGGCGAGGATGGTCAACTGGGTGCAGTTGCCGTCAGTCATACGAGTGAGGACAACCCCCTTGGGATTGACCCGTCAGACCCCTTTGGACAAGACGATATCATCGTCTACGACCCGGTCCTGCATCTAAAAGTCGGCGAGCCGGTTACCTTCCTCTTGCGCTCGACCGATGTGCTCCATAATTTTACGGTCCCCCAATTCCGCGTAAAAATGGACTTCGTTCCCGGTCAGGTCTCTTATATCTGGGCTGAACCTCAGGAAGAGGGCAGCTACGATCTCCTCTGCGAAGAGTTATGTGGTGTGGGGCACTACGCCATGCGAGGCCGCGTAATTGTGGATAGCGAAGAAGATTACGCGGCGTGGTTGGCGGTGCAGCCCACTTTTGCTGAGACACAGGCTGGATTGGGGACTGATCTTATCGCCGGACAGGCCTCTTATGCCGTTTGCAGCTCCTGTCACGGTGCCAATGCCGAGGGTAATAAGGCCATGCATGCGCCGCGACTGGCGGGGATGGATGCCGAATATATGAAACGCCAGTTACGACACTTCAAGCGCGGTGTGCGCGGTACTCATGAGGACGACACCTGGGGCCAGACCATGGCGCCGATGGCAATGATGCTGGCCGACGCATCAGCGATCAATAACGTCGTCGCCTATATCGACACGCTCTCTGGGGAGGCTGATTTCGATGGTGATAGCACCTACAACCTGAGCGCTGCGGTTGAGCGATACGCGCCAAGCGCATCGGGAGACCCCGCTAAGTCAGCTGCGCTGTACCAGTCAACCTGCGCTATGTGCCACGGTGGTTCGGGCGAGGGGGTCTGGACCGTCAATGCGCCCAATCTCACGGGTCTGGATGACTGGTATCTGGCGTCTCAGATTAAGAATTTCCGGGATGGTATCCGCGGACGCCACGCGGATGATCTTTACGGACTGCAGATGGGCTTGGTCTCCAATACGATGACCGATGACCAAGCGATAGAAGACATGGTCGCTTACATCATGACCCTGGAATCCAACACAGAAGAGCCGGTGCAGCTGGCACAACAGAGATAGTCGAGAGAATACGATGGAACATATAGCACACGACGAGACTAGTTTTGTTCGGCCCGCCGAAGTCGGTGAGATGGAGCTTTACCATCCAAAGACGTGGTTGGGGAAATACGTTTTTTCGCAGGACGCGAAAACCATCGCGATCCAGTACGCGGGGACCGCTATCGCCATTGGGATGGTGGCCTTGGTGTTGTCTTGGTTGATGCGTCTGCAGTTGGCATGGCCCAATACCTTCACCTTCATTGACCCTGCTTATTATCTTCAGGCCGTGACCATGCATGGCATGATCATGGTGGTCTACCTGTTGACCGCACTGTTCCTTGGGGGCTTTGGTAATTACCTGATCCCCCTCATGGTCGGTGCTCGGGATATGGTTTTTCCTTGGCTGAACATGATCAGCTTTTGGGTGTATTTCACCGCAGTGCTGTTGCTGGCCGCCAGTTTCTTCGTAGGCGGAGGCTCAACCGGTGCCGGTTGGACCCTTTACCCGCCACAAGCCATCCTGCCGGGCACGCCCGGCTCGAAAGCGGGCATTTTGCTGATGCTCGCCTCATTGGCGGTGTTCATCATTGGCTTCACCATGGGTGGTTTGAACTACGTGGTGACCATTCTGCAGGCCAGAACCCGGGGTATGACGCTGATGCGCATGCCGCTAACGATCTGGGGGATTTTTGTGGCCACGGTACTGGCGCTGTTTGCGTTTCCCGCGCTGTTCGTGAGTGCCATCATGATGGCGCTGGACGTGTTGCTGGGAACCAGTTTCTTTATGCCCGCCATAATGACCATGGGTAGTGAGTCGGAGCATGTGGGCGGCAACCCGCTCTTATTCCAGCACTTGTTTTGGTTCTTTGGACACCCAGAGGTTTATATTGTGGCACTGCCTGCCTTTGGCATCGTTTCTGATCTGATCAGCGTGCATGCCCGCAAAAATATCTTCGGCTACCGCATGATGGTGTGGGCCATTGTCATTATCGGGGCTCTCAGTTTTGTTGTGTGGGCGCATCACATGTATGTGAGCGGCATGAACCCCTATTTTGGATTCTTCTTTGCTACCACCACCCTCATCATTGCCGTGCCGACGGCGTTGAAGGTTTACAACTGGGTGCTTACTCTGTGGCAGGGGAATATCCATCTCACCGTACCCATGCTGTTTTCGATTGCGTTCCTTTTATTCTTTATTAATGGTGGAATGACCGGCCTGTTCCTCGGTAATGCCTCTGTCAGCATGCCGCTATCGGATACCCTGTTCGTGGTAGCGCACTTTCATATGGTGATGGCGGTGGCGCCCGTGATGGTCGTTTGTGGGGCGCTTTATCACTGGTACCCCAAAATTACGGGTCGTTGGTACCACGAGGGAATGGCTCGCTTTCACTTCTGGGTGACTTTTGTCGGGTCCTACCTGGTATTCCTGCCCATGCATTACCTCGGCATCATGGGAGTGCCCAGACGGTATTTTGAGATTACCGGCACCACCTTCCTGCCAGATTCTGCGCACAGCGTGAACGCCAGTATCACTATCGCGGCGCTGGTGGTGGGTTTCGCGCAGCTAGTTTTTCTTTACAACCTGATTGTGAGCGCGTTTAACGGTAAGAAGGCGCCCGGGAACCCCTGGAATGCCACCACGCTTGAGTGGCAAACCGAGCACACGCCTCCCGAGCACGGTAACTTTGGTAAGGAGTTACCCTGCGTCTATCGGTGGGCATACGACTATAGTGTTCCCGGCATTGATGAGGATTTTATCCCTCAAAATGTGCCGCCGCGTAACCGCCAGACGGAGGTGGTGCAGTGAGCAATATTTTCACTGAGCAACCCTGGATTGCAGATACCGGACCGATAGCGCCAGCGCTATCGGGCACAGAGATTGCCCTCAATTCACGCCGGTCTGCCCTGAAGGTGCTGCTGAGTGTAGTGAGCATTTTCTTCCTGCTGATGATTGTGGCTTACGGCGGGCGCATGCTTTACCAGGATTGGAGGCCGACGCCGCAAATTAATCTGCTCTGGGCCAACACGGGTCTGTTGCTGTTAAGTAGCTTGTGTCTTCAGGGCGCGCTGATGTGGGCGCGGGAAGGCAGGATGCAGTGGGTTAAATCCGGGCTGGTCGCGGCTGCTGTACTGACAGTGCTTTTTTTGGCCGGTCAACTGGCAGCCTGGCAGCAACTGATCACCATGGTGCTGGGGGATTTCAGTAATCCTTCCGTCGGCTTTTTCTTCATGATCACGGGTATCCATGGCTTGCACATGGCGGGTGGCATGGTTGCCTTGGGGCGGGCCATTCGCCGCGCATTCAGCAGCCTCGATGTCAGTGGCATTGAGCATACCGTCGCTAATTGCGCCTTGTATTGGCACTACCTTCTGGGCGTCTGGCTGGTGGTGTTTGGCTTACTGTTTACTGGAAATAATTTTGAGATCCTGCTCAGGATCTGTGGCTTTATCTAAGGGGGAAAGACCATGTCGACAGAGACCATGGCATCTGATTCATTGGAGTTGAAACCCGGTCTGGCAGGCTTCTTCGACGACTGGGGTTCGGATCAAAGAGCCTTCAAGGGAGTGCCTTGGGGAAAGGCGATGATGTGGATATTCCTCGTCAGCGATACCTTTATCTTTGGCTGCTTCCTCGCCTCATACATGACTGTCCGCATGTCGACCCTGGACCCATGGCCCAGCGCGAGTGAGGTTTTTGCGCTGAGTTTTGGTGGGGCTCCGATTCCACTGATTCTCATCGCCATCATGACCTTTGTGCTGATCACATCGAGTGGCACGATGGCTTTGGCGGTGAACTACGGATACCGCAAAAATAAGTGGGTGACTTTTTGGCTGCTTTTTGCCACCGCGCTCCTTGGCGCCACTTTCGTGGGTATGCAGGTATTTGAGTGGAGCAAGCTGATTTTCGAGGAGGGGGTAAGGCCCTGGGGCAACCCGATGGGGGCTGCTCAGTTTGGCTCTGTCTTTTTTATGGTTACGGGATTCCACGGATTTCACGTTTCTATCGGTGTGATCTTCCTGTTTATCTTTTGTTACAAAGTTGCCAGAGGTCATCTCGACACCCAGCAGGCGGGTTGGTTTACCAAGCGCGGCGGTAACTATGAGGAAATCGAGATTCTGGGCTTGTATTGGCACTTTGTCGATCTGGTCTGGGTATTCATTTTTGCGTTTTTCTATCTCTGGTAAGGGGGTCAGTAATGGATCATGCAGCTCATGGGCACGAGCCCGTTGTCCGAGAGGAAGAGGCAATACAGCACCCGCTGGGAATCTACTTCAAGATTTGGATTCTGCTGTTCGTGCTCAGCGCCATGTCCTACGCCGTCGATTATTATCAGGTTCAGGGGTATATGCGTTGGTTCCTGATTCTGTTTTTCATGGTGCTCAAAGCCGGCCTGATCATCGCCGTCTTTATGCACATGGTGTGGGAGCGCTTGGCGATGGTGTATTTTATTCTAGTGCCACCGGCGTTGCTGTTGACCTTGGTTGCCATCGGGTCACTGGAGGCGGACTGGACTTTCTTTCAGAGGGGTGTTTATTTCTTGAAAGAGCTCATTATTGCCGCACCGTCGTCACCACATCACTGATATAACCCACTCCACATCCTGATAAGGGGAATCCAATGGGTGGTCACAAGACCGAAGAAACGAATTATACGACCCACGTCATCGTCTTTTTGGCGCTCACCGCGCTGATGTATGCGTTTGCTTTTTTATTAGTCGACCACAGTAAAGATGTGCCAGCGCGGGTTGATACCGTTCACGCCGGCAAGCAGGAGTAGTTGGAGGCTGGCGCCTTAGTTGCGGCTGGTCAGCCGATGAGTCGCTCGGGCGCGATAGAGTTTGGAGAATTCAGCCGCGACGTTCTCGGGTATCAGAGGCGGGCTAATTATGCCAGCGTACTGGCCGAGCGGATCTACCAGATAAATCGCACTTGAGTGCGTTACCTCGTAAACGTTTTCTGCTGTGGCTGGCTCGGCCCTGAAAGGGGCGCCGAGTTGCCTTGTGAGGTTAGTGAGTTGTCCGATGGAGCCAGTGGCACTGACGAAGTCGGGATCAAAGTATTGGACATATCGCTGGAGCTGTAACGCTTTGTCGCGCGCTGGGTCCACCGAGATGAATACAAACTGAAGTGCTTCGGCCTCGATGCCGGCAGCCACAATTTCCCGTTTGACCTGTGACATGTCGTAAAGGGTTGTGGGGCAAATGTCAGGGCAATACATGAAACCAAAGAACAGGAACGACCAGCGGGAGTCCAGTGAGTTGAGATCGAAGACCCCTTTAGCATCGTCGACAAGCGCAAACTCAGCCAGAGGTCTTCCCTCTGGAAAGGTGATGAGTGTGGGAGGCAGCGCGGACGTGGCCGCATCGTTGTTCGCTTGCCAAACCTTCCAGTATCCTCCGGCGACCAGCGACACCCCTACGAGTGCTGCTGCGGCGAGCAGAAAAAGTGAAATGCGCTGCCGGGTCGCTAGGTGCGGCAAGATGTTAGCTCCCAAATGGTTTAGTCGTGAGTCTGACAATGGCGACCAGCTTGCGTCAATAATGCCCGACACATTTCTGCCAAATATCGCGCGATCGGTTGTGGCATGCATTACACTTAGCGCCAACTTTACCTTAGTCCATGACGGAGCGAGTTTTTCCCGGTGATGGAAACCAGTCTGACAGAGCGCGCTACCTGGCGGGATTATTACGAGCTGTGCAAGCCCAACGTGGTATGGCTCATGATCCTTACGGCCGTCGTCGGCATGTGTATGGCGACCACCGGCGCAGTGGATCCCCGCATTGTGATCTTTGCGAGCCTTGGCATAGCGCTGTGTTCGGCATCCGCTGCAGCGATTAACCACCTCGCCGACCAACACGTGGACGCGATTATGGCGCGCACCTCCAGTCGGCCCATTGTGAAGGGCAAAATTGACTCTCAAACTGCGGCGATCTTTGCGTTTGTGCTCGGATCAGTGGGTATGTTGGTGTTACTGACGCAGGTGAATTCCCTGACCGCCTGGCTAACGCTGGCATCTTTGGTGGGCTATGCCTTCATCTATACCCTCTACCTGAAGCGGGCGACGCCCCAAAACATCGTCATTGGCGGTCTGGCGGGAGCCATGCCGCCGCTGTTGGGTTGGACCGCTGTGACGAATCAGGTTGATGGTCATGCACTGTTGTTGGTTTTGATTATTTTCGCCTGGACACCACCTCACTTTTGGGCGCTTGCGATTGCGCGAAAGGAAGAATATGCCAAGGTCGAAATTCCTATGTTGCCTGTCACTCACGGCGCCCGTTACACAGCAAAGCACATCCTGCTTTACACCCTGATGCTGTTTGTTGCGACGCTGCTGCCGGTGGCCACAGGGATGAGTAGCTGGCTTTACCTCTGCGGTGCCTCTGTGCTGGGCACCATCTTTATTTTTCAGGCGGTAACGCTGCTACGCACTATGAAAAACAGCGACGCCATGAAAATGTTTCGGTTCTCGATCGTGTATCTCATGGCCATTTTTCCGATCATGTTGCTCGATCACTATCTGCTTCCCAAACCCTTTCTCACCTAAATTTTACTGAGACGGCACGGTGGCGGTTGCTCGGTTGATTAATCGCACAGCGGTTTCCCTTCTCGCCGCGGCCGGCTTTGTAGCGAGCCTTCTTGCCACTGCGAATCCAGCATACGATTTGGCTATCAACAATGGCCGAGTCATCGACCCGGAGAGTCAACTAGACGCAGTAAAGTCTCTGGGGATTCGTGAGGGCAAGATCGTGACGATGAGCGATGCGCCGCTCGAGGCGGATCGGTTGATCGATGCCAGCGGGCTGGTCGTCAGCCCGGGGTTTATCAATTTGCACTCCCACAGTGTGGCTGAGCCCGGGTATCGACTGGAATTATTAGACGGCGTCACCACGGTACTGGAGTTGGAGGCTGGGGGCTTCCCGATTGCTCGATTCGGGCAGCAATTAGGAAAGGCGCCGCTCACCCATTTTGGTGCCTCGGTGGGGCACGCCTGGATCCGCATGCAGGTTGTGGACCCCGAGGCGTTAGCTGAGTTGGCGCGCTCGGGTCAATTGGATATGTCGGGTGAGGCATTTACTGAACCAGCCAGCCCAGAGCAGCTTCTTCAGATTGAAGGGTTGTTGGAGCGGGAGCTGTCCGCTGGCGGTCTTGGTATCGGTTTACTGCTGGATTACATGACCCGCGCTGTCACTGATGCTGAACGCGACATGATTTTTTCCGTCGCAGCGCGTTATGGTGTCCCGGTATTTGTTCACGTGCGACGTGGTGTCGATGGCGATCCCGCGGGACTCGGAGAGGTCTTGGGGGTAGCCGAGCGCGCAGCCGCGTCTGTTCATATTTGTCATCTGAACGCCAGCGCGATGAGTGGCGTGGACCAGTGGCTTGATGACATTGATGCCGCTCGATCGCGAGGCGTCGACGTTTCCACCGAGATGTTTCCCTGGACCTCTGGTTCAGCGGCCATTTCATCAGATGTGTTCTCGCGAAATTGGCAGCAAATCTTTGCCATCGATTACGCTGATGTGCAGTGGGCGGAAACCGGAGAATGGCTGACTGAGGAGACTTTTAATGCTTACAGAGCGGCCCGACCAGACGGACAAACCATGCATCATTACATTCGCGAGGACTGGAACCGCCGCGCCATCCGCCGACCTCACGTGATGGTGGCCAGTGACGCGATGCCGCTGACAAGCTACGAGCGCAAGGTCGTTCCCAATGGCGCGGGAACATCCACCCGAGTGCTAGGCCAATATGTGCGCGAGGAAAAGTTACTCACGCTATCCGATGCCATCGCCCGTTTGAGCCTGCTGCCGGCCAGACGCATGGAGACCTTTGCGGCCGCATTCGCTGACAAAGGTCGAATTCGAGTGGGCGCCGACGCAGATCTCGCGCTATTTGATCCCGCACTGGTGGCAGCGCGCGCGGATTATGCGCGCCCTTTTCTCGCCCCCGTTGGCATGCGCTATGTTGTGGTGGCAGGAACCATCGCGGTAGAAGATGGGGCCCTCACAGATAACCCGGGCGCGGGGGCCAAGCTAATCAACTCTATTGGCGGCGCTCAATAATTATTGCGTCCTGCCCCGCAAATCCCGCGCGTCCTGATCTTCTGCTAGCGAAATCAGGAATGAGAACTCCCGGGCATAATCCTCGAACCGTTTTAGTCGGCCTGAGGCGCCACTGTGACCCGCCGACATGTCGGTATACAGCATAAGTTTGTTGTGGTTCGTTCGCTTATCCCTCAACTTTGCAACCCATTTAGCAGGTTCAAAATATTGCACCTGAGAGTCGTGGAGACCGGTCGTCACTAGCAGGTGGGGATAGGCCTGTTCCCTCACCTGGTCGTAGGGTGAGTAGGCGAGCATGTAGTCATAGGCCGCTTCTTCTCTTGGGTCGCCCCATTCATTCCACTCCCCGGTGGTCAAGGGGATGGAGGGGTCGAGCATGGTGGTCACGACATCGACAAACGGCACTGCCGCAATCACTCCGTGATAGAGATCGGGCGCCATGTTCAAAACAGCCCCCATGAGCAATCCACCGGCGCTACCGCCCCGGGCATAAGTTCGCGTTGGATCAAAAATCTGCTGATCCTGAAGCGCAACAGTTGCGTCAATGAAGTCGGTAAAGGTGTTCACCTTTTTCATCATTTTGCCTGCTTCATACCAGCCGCGTCCCTTTTCCTGTCCCCCCCGAATGTGAGCGATTGCGTAGACAAAACCGCGGTCGAGGAGGCTGATAAGAGCCGGGTTGAAATAGGGCAGGGTTGAACTACCGTAGGATCCGTAGCCGTAAACAAGGCCGGGTGCCGATCCGTCCAGAGGCGTCTCTTTGTCGAACGCCAGTGTCACGGGTATGAGCTCGCCATCCCGAGCAACAACGTCAATGCGCTTGGTAGCGTAACGGCTACTATCGAAATCACCCGGTACCCGAACCTCTTTCAGTAGCGTCCTGACGCCTGTTGCGAGATTGATCTCCCAGATCTGATTCGGTTTGGTCAGGCTGGTCTGCAGATAACGTACTAACGTGGTGTCGACACTGACATTGTCGGTAGCCCAGTAAGCCGAGGCGGTTTCGTCGCTATCAATGTAGATTTTGTCATTCGTCCGCGTATTCATGGCCCATATTGTGCGTTGTCCATTTTGCAGCTGTTCCAGCACAAGCCATTCGCCAATGGTGATCATTCCCTCCAGCAAGGTGTCTTCGGTTTCTGGTAGAAATTCTTGCCATCGGGTCTTGTCTGCGGCCTCATCAATACCCGCCATCATGACGCGGAAGTTTTTGGCGCCCCAGTTTGAGAGGATGTAGAGCGTCTCACCGGCATCCTCGATGGCATATTCGTGTCCTGTCGCTCGCGGCACGACGGGCTGAAAGTCGCCGGTTGGGTTGGAGGCCGCAAGTAGTTGCGTCTCGGTTGTGGTCGTTTCATTGTGTTGCAGCACCACCCACGATCCCGACCGGCTCCGAAACAGACGGGTATAAAACGTATCGTCGGCTTCCTCGTAGACCGTGACATCCTCGGCACTGGGTGTGCCAATTTGATGGCGCATGACAAACTTCGCCAGGAGCGTCTGGGGATCTCGGCGAAGATAGAACAAAAACTGCCCATCAGCTGACCAGGCGAGATCGGGCGCTGCTCCTGTGAGCCGATCGGACAGGAACTCGCCGTTGCGGGTATCCAGAATTCGTATATCGTGAATGCGCCGTCCCAGAAAATCTTCTGCGACCGCAATATAGCGGCCGTCGTCTGAGGGTAGAAGATTTGCCATGCTGTAAAAGTCGTGGCCATCCGCTTGGGCATTGCCATCAAGCAATATTTCTTCTTCCGCCTCGAGGTTGCTCGCGCGCCTTGCATGGATGGCGAAATCTTGTCCGGCCTGAAAGCGTGAGTAGTACCAGTAGTTGCCCCTGCGAATGGGGACGGTGCTGTCCTCAGGTGACAGTCTCCCAACCATCTCTTCATAAAGCACCTCGCGGAGCGTTTGAGATGCTCGAGACTCGTGGGCAGTCCACGCATTTTCCTCGGCCAGATACGCCAGAATTTCAGGGTCTGTGCGCGAGTCGTCCCGCAGCCAGTAGTAGTCATCGACGCGCTGATGCCCGTGGGCTTCCATTACATGGGGCCGCTTTGCCGCGATCGGTTCTCGAGGTTCGCCGGATTTTTCAGGGGCGTGGCTTTCTTGTTTGTGGTCGGCCTGACAAGTCAGCAGCGCTAGCGACAGGGTTAGCAGAGCGAGTGGTTTCATTTGTGCTGACTCCAGCAAAAGGTGCGAGTCGTGGGGACTCGGCGATCTTTAAGCATAAACCTCAGAAAGTCAGTGCTGCCAGCCCCTTGGTGCGTCGGCTGTGTGATATGACAACATGCCTAGGGCGGTTTGTAGCCATTCAGCATGCTCCGGGAGTTGGGACAAAGTCCCGAGAAATTCTTTTACCCGCGGCGATGGTTGAGCGGGAGGCCGGGATTCGCCAAACCACTTCGCCGATTCTTCCTGCAAGAAATGCATTCCATGTAAGATGCACTCATAGCTTTCGTGATTCCATAGGCCGCCAGTATCAATCGGCGGTCTGTCGCCTATGGTCGAAAAATCAAATAGGTGCGACGTTTCGTCCATCCCGCTGAACCACTGGTCCTCAAAATCGTGTGAGGTGGGTGGTTTTTGCTTCCACATCGCCAACTTAGCTCTCAGTCGGGGATTAATACGCTCCGGTTTTTGGACCTCTTGCCAAAAGGGAGTATCGGTACGCTGGGTGAGGCAATAATGCATGTTGATAAAGTCGAGAATCTCATAATACCGATTCGCCATTAGCCGGTTGTATCGGGCTGCCATGGCGGGCACGAGCGCTGCTTCTCGCGGCCAGTGCTCTGCAAGCAATACTGCGCCCAAATCGCTGAGGTACAGCCCGGTCGACTCCAGAGGCTCGATGAAGCCACCCGCCAGGCCAATAGCAATGCAGTTGGCGTTCCAGAGCGCTTTTCTGCGGCCCACTTTAAAGTCGACAAATCGAACCGCTATATCCTCGGTACCCTTTCCCTGATAAGCGCGCAGTTCGGCCTCGGCATCAGTTTTGTCAATGAAGTCGCTGGAATGCACGTAGCCGATGGACCGCTGATTCTGCATGGGAATATCCCACACCCAGCCGCTGCTTAGCGCGGTTGCGGTGGTGTAGGGCCTCACTAGGCCGGGATAAAACCGGTCGTAAGGCAAATGCATGGTGACGGCGCGATTACACAGCAGGTATTGCGAGTAGTCCTCAAATTCGGTGTTCAACGTCTGCGCAATAAGGTGCCCTTTGAATCCGGTGCAATCAACGAAAAGGTCTGCCGACAACTCCCCGCTGCGGTCGGTTTGCACCGACTGAATCCACCCACGGTCGTCTTGATCCACACGCTCAAGGTTGGCCATCACATGATTGACGCCGCGGGCTGTGGAGAAATCCCTCAGCACGTCGGCAAATTTTTGCGCGTTCATGTGATAGGCGTAGTTGAGCCTGTAGGGAAGCGACCATTTTTGTCGCATAGCCGGAGCGAGGGCCGCCTCACAGGCCGCAGGCTGCACCGAACAGGTGTCCATAAAGGGAAGCGTCTGATCACTGGCAAGCCAGCGCTCTCCAGCGTGATCAAGGGGTTGCTCCCGCATGCTGGTAAACGGGTGGTGGTAGAAGCTCCCGTCATTACGCACCCAGTTCTGATACTTGATGGACTGCTTAAATGTCGCATCGGTGGCCCGCATAAACTCGATTTCAGGGATGCCCACGACCGACAACAAATGGCGCATCGACGGGATCGTTGCTTCGCCGACAGAGATTCGCGGTATGTCTGGCGATTCGAGGAGCGTGATCTCAACTTTGGGTTCGGCGCCTCCCTGATTCAGGGCACCGTTTAAATAGGCCGCAGTCATCCAGCCTGCCGAGCCGCCGCCAACGATGAGTAGTCGTTTCATGCTGTGCCTTTGCCCCCAAAAGCGATGATGTAATTCAGCTTCTCTCCGCGATTACCGCTGAATGCGTCGATTAAGTGTAGCCCAAGAGTTGCCTTAGTCCGGGCGCGGCATAGTCCACCAGCCGCTTCTGTGTGTCGGGTAATTCATCCGGCAACTCGAGCGCTTTACCGGAGAGGTTATCGCGGTAGGTGGCGCTCAATTCTTTACTGCTCCCCAGGCGCACGCGATCTCGCCAGTCGGCGGGTAGCTCATGGATGCCCATGGGACTCAGTAAGTCATAAAAAAAAGTCTCCGCGGCGTCGCTCTCCACTTCGATGACGTTTTTGAGGAGTTCCTCAAATCGCACGACGCGTGCTCTTGTACCCATCCAGGCGCAGGCGTTGAGTTCAAAGATATCCCGCAACGGCGGCGCTTTTTGGTGGATCCCCCAAATCATGAGATTCATGACCTCATCCAGAGTCAGCTGACCGCTTTTGAGATTCTCCATGTTTCCCTGAAAGTTGTCGGAGAGAAAAAATCGCGTTCTGGCGAGCACCCAATCATAGGGATCGCGAATCATCAGAATATGGTGCGCGTCTCGCAACGCGATACCGGCGTTATCCGAGAACAATAAATGTCCCCAGCTCAATCGCGGTTTATTGGGATTAAAGGCACTCGCATGCCGCTGCAGAATCGGTATTTGGATGAATACGTCTTCATAGTGCTGCTCGGCGGGCACGAAGGTTCTGACGATATTTTTGATCAAGTGGGTGCCGCATTTCGGCACAGAGTTCAGAAAAGTAGGGGTAGTAATGGGAGGCCGGATCAGGTCTCCAGTAAGCTCTTCGAGCCGATCCGGTTGTAACTGAATTCGTGGCATGACAGGCACATTTTCTTTACGGGATGCACCGGTACCTTAAAGGTCGCCCTCGACTGACGCAATTGCTTATTCATCGAGCTCGGGAGCGATTTATCGCTGCGTTTTTTGCCCTTGAAAAAGAGATTGCTGGGGCTTTTTACGATGCTTGTCTATCCAGCTACCTTAGTGGATACTCCGCTTAATAATAAAAGCTCGCGCAGTCCGTTTGCCGCGCGTTTTCGGGAGAGTCATGACATGCTAACCAGACCTGATAGCAGAAAAAAAATTCTGTCCTTTGCTGTTTCTGCGGCGCTGGGCGTAGCGGGGTCCAATGTTTGGGCCCAAGAATTGGAAGAAGAGCTGCTCGATTCAGCCACCGACGAGGAATCGGTAGAAGAAGTTGTGGTTACCGGATCGCGGATTATCCGTGACGGTTACTCGAGTGCGTCGCCCATGGATGTGATTTCTGCCGATACAGCGGTGGTGCAGGGCATCGCCGACGTCGGGTCGTTGCTACAGACCACGACGATTGCCTCGGGCTCCTCGCAGGTCACAACTGCCACCTCGAGTGCATTTGTTCAGGAAGGCGGTATCGGCACTTCGACCATCTCCCTGCGGGGTTTGGGCGCGGGTAGAACACTGGTCCTGTTAAATGGCCGGCGAATCGGTCCTGCGGGGGTTCGCGGTCAGGTGTCATCTTTTGACCTTAACCTGATGCCGATTGTGGCTGTGGATCGCATCGAGATTCTCAAAGACGGCGCCTCGACGGTCTATGGCTCCGATGCGGTCGCGGGTGTTGTGAACGTGATTACCCGCAAGGACGACGGTCTCAGCTTTGACGCCTACACTGCGCAACCGACTGATACCGGCGGTGCCGAAAATCGCCTGAGTCTGCGATGGGGTAGTTCCTTCGATAAAGGGCACTTCAGCATTATGGGCGACTTTATGCAGCGCAAGGAGCTGCAAAAAGGACACCGTGATTACTTCGATTGTGGTGAGCAGTATATTTTTGACCCCAGCACGGGTCAGCGTGCGGATCTGGTAGACCCTCGCACCGGTTCCCCGCACTGTAACGACCTCAGATGGGGCCATATCTGGATTTATGACTACTCCGGTTTGCCAGGTGGCACCAAAGCGCAATTCGACTACGACGGAGATCTCGGCAATTACGTGCCCGGTTTTCAGGAGGCTTTCCCTGGCCAGATGACAGCCCCTGCGGGTTGGTACCCGGTTGATTACAGTCCGGAAACCTCGGCGGTGACCAACGCAGACCACCCTTTTCAGGATGGCTCGTCTCTGGTGCCCAAGAATGAGGTCTACACCCTGTACGCGGATGGTTCCTATGAGTTGACCGATGACTTGACCATGTACGGCGAGGTGTTGATGAGCCGCCGCGAAACCTACGTTAACAGTTATAGACAGTTCTGGACCTACATCTACAACGGCAACTTCGATTTTTGGTATTACTATGAGACGCCTTTGGCGGGCAGTGCGCTGTCAGAGGGATGGGAGGGCCGACAGTGGTTGAGCCCCACTCCGATTACGGATCACGCTGACGATTCGGTAGAGGTCAGTTACGCACGAGCCTTGCTGGGCTTCTCCGGTACTGTCGGGGATTATTCTTGGGATATCTCCGGTCAGTATTCGCGGTCAGATGGTGACTACATCTCTGACCAGATTTATGAGGATTCGATCCAATCGAGCTGGTTCCAATACGGTTCCTGCCAAGGGCAAACCACCTCCGTCAGGGGAGTCCAATGTATGGATCCTAGGTGGCTCGACCCCGGGTTCAATAATGGCGACCTGACCCCTGAAGAGAGAGCATTCCTGTTTGGCCGCGAGACTGGCAATACAGAATATACGCAATGGAGTATTGAGGGCACCGTTTCTGGTCCGCTCTTTGATATGCCCGCGGGCGAGGTGTTGGGGGCCATTGGCTTCCAATACCGCGAAGACGAGATCAAGGACGTGCCGGGCGAGATTACCCTTGCGGCAAATGCCTGGGGCAACAGTGCGGCGGGTATCACTGAAGGTGATGACAACGTTACGGCAATCTTTGGAGAGATTGAGATTCCTGTGATTGCCGATGTGCCGCTGATTCACAGCCTGATGATCAATGCCTCAGCACGCTACACCGATGTGGATTCTTATGGCAGCGACTCGACCTGGAAGATTGGTGCCAATTGGGAAATCACGGATACGGTGAGAGTGAGGGCGAGCTCGGGAACCTCGTTCAGAACGCCAGCGCTGTTTGAGCTGTATCTGGCGGACCAAACCTCGTTCACATCGCAAAGGCGAGTGGATCCCTGTATTCGTTGGGGCACGAACCTCGCGGACGGCAGTATCTCCCAGCGATTGGCCGACAACTGCGCGGCCGATGGCATCGCCCCCGATTTCAGGGGTGCGCCGATCAGCGCGACTATCGTGACAGGGGGCGGTAAAGGCATCCTCGAGGCGGAAACCTCGGAGGCCAATACCATCGGTATTGTCTGGCAGCCGTCGTTTGCCAATCTGAGTATCTCTGCTGATTTCTTTGATATCAAAATTGAGGATGAAGTCTCCCAGCTGGGGGCGGGTACTATTGTCTCCGCGTGTTACAACTCGGACTTCTTCCCCAATGATCCGCTTTGTGACCTTTTCGAGCGACGTTCGCTGGATCAGGGTGTCGACAACATTCGCGACTCCTACATTAACGTTGCTGAG